>JGI12109J20283_10023572_pt1 | contig 170070 bp, 140 predicted proteins | sample ElkSlonscriptome_12_FD_20283 | JGI IMG/M metagenome (IMG submission 20283) | reverse complement strand
CCCGCCGAATCCCTGCCGATCAATCGGCTCGAATCCCGCCCCGGGCTTTCCGTCGACGAAATGCTCGGTCAAATACGGCTTCATCACCGATTCGATCCGATCCGCCTCCCGCTCCATCTGATCAACCGAATACCCCGGCGGGATCAACAACCCGCCGAACACCAGGTTCCGGTTCCCCGCCGGCAGGTAATCCATCGGCGGCTTCAACAGCCACGCACCGAGCAAACTCGCCCCCGTCATCAGCACGATCAACGCCGGACGCAGCGTCCAACCCCGCCACCCCGTGATCAGCCAATACACCCCGTCCGACACCCAGTGCCCCGCCCGCGTCAGCGCCGGCGCCAGGCCGAACAGGTCCTCCACCATTCGCCGCACCCCGCCCTTCTTATGCTTCTCGCCCGCGTGCCCCAAAAACTTCGCCGTCGCCGCCGGGATCACCACCAGCGACACGACCAGCGACAGCGTCACCGACGACACGATCGCCAGCGAGATGTCGCGGAACAACTGCCCCGCTTCCTCCTGCACCGTCAGCACCGGAATGAACACCGCCACCGTTGTCAGCGTCGACGCGACGATCGCGCCGATCACCTCTCGCCCGCCGTCGTACGCCGCACGCGCGGGCGTCTTGCCCATCTGCCGATGCCGGAAAATGTTCTCCAGCACCACGATCGCGTTGTCCACCACCATCCCCACCGCGAACGCCAGACCCGCCAACGAGATCACGTTCAACGTCCGACCAAGCGCCAGCAACACCAGGAACGTCCCGATCACCGACACCGGAATCGCCAGCGCCACCACGCCCGTCGCCACGAAGCTTCGCAAGAACAGCAGCAGCACTACGCCCGCGATCGCGCCGCCCAGCCACAGATTCGACGTCACAAGGCCGATCGCCGAATCGATGTAGATCGTTTCGTCGTACACCTGCCTGATGCGCAGGTCGGGTCCGACGTCCGGGTGCAGCCGCGGCCTGATCTCCTCGTCGATCTCCGCAAGCCGCCCCCGCACGCCTTCCATCACCTCCATCACGTTCGAGCCCGACTGCCGGATCACGTTCATCGCGATCGCCGGGTGCGCCATCGACCGCACGAACCCCCGCCGCTTCTCGTACCCCACCTCCACCTCCGCCACGTCCTTCACGTACACCGGCCCGCCGTCCCGGTACGCGACGATCGTCTCCAGCACGTCCTCTGGGCTCTCGAATTGACCCAGCACCCGCACTCGAAAGTCCCGCTTGCCCTCAGCGATCGTCCCCGCTGAAACGTCGCGGTTCTGGCCCGAGATCGCGTCGATCACCTCAGGCTGGTTCAGCCCGAACTGCGCCAACCGCACGGGGTCCACCAGCACCCGCAGCTCGCGCTCCCGCCCGCCGTAAATGTTCACCTCCGCCACCCCGTCCACCCGCTCGATGAAGGGCTTCACTTCCTTGTCCAGCGCCGTGTACAAGCTCTGCACGTCGAAGTCCGGGTGCAGGTGCGCCCGCTCGGGCTGCAAGTCCACGATGATCCACGCGATCGCGTTCTCCGACGCGCCGTCCGCCGCCTTGATCACCGGCTCCTCGGCGTCCTCCGGAATGTCCGACACCTGCCGCAGCGAGTCCGACACCTCCTGCAACGCCCGAGACATCTCCGTCCCGATGTAAAACTCCAGCACCACCTCCCCCTGACCGTCCGACGACGTCGACGTCATCTTCTCCAAGTTGGCGACGTTCTTGAGCTCCTCCTCCTGCTTTTTGACGATCTCCTCCACCACCTCCTCGGGGCTGCGCCCGGGCCAGGTCGTGGTCACCGTGATCTCAGGCCGATCCACGTTCGGCGCCAACTGCACCGGCACCGCGCTGAAACCGATCAGCCCGAACATCACCACCAGCACCACGCCCACCGCAACCGACACGGGCCGAGTTATCGCCGTCTTCAACAAGTCCATCGTCGAACACCCGAAGAAAGAGTCACTGTCCCGTTCCGGTCCCAGCACCACCCGCCGCGATCACGTCACCTCATCCATCCGAACCCTCGCCCGCCCGAACCGCCCGCCCACACCCCTCGGCTTTAACCCGCCTCGGCCCGGTCGTCGCCGGTCGCCGCCTCGTTTCGCGTCGCCGCTCCCTCGCCGCCCCCGCCGCCGGCCTCCGACGACGCTCGTCGCGATTCGTCAGCGTCGCCCCCGGCGCCCGCCGACATCCGCATCACGGGTTGCGTCGGATACAACCGCTCGTTCCCCTCCACGATCACCGGCGTCCCGGGCTGCACCCCGCCCGGCTTGATCACCACTCGCTCGCCGAACCCGTACACAATCTCCACGGTCCGAGCCCCCGCAGCCCCGCCGTCGTCCACATACACATACGGCCCCGTGTCCGAACGCAGCACCGCGTCCTTGCTCACTGTCAGCATCTCCCCGCGCATCCCCGTCGGCACCGACGCCGACACGCTCATCCCCGGCTTCATCCGCTCGCCGTCGTTCCGCACGCGCAACCGCACCGGGAACGTTCGCGCGAGACGATCGCCCTCGGCGATCACGATGATCCGCTCCGCCGCAAACGTTTCGTTCAGCGCCTCCACATGCACCACGATCGCTCCGCTCGGCGGCGCCGCCGCCCCCTCTTCCGAGAACGTCGCCGCACCGGCATCGCTCGCCGTATCTTCGCCCGACGAACCGGCGCGTTCGCTCCTCGCCTCTTGCTCCGTCGCCAGCTTCTGCACCGCGCCGATGAAACGCTCCGGCACGTCCACCACCACGTCCAGCACGTCCAGACGCACCACCTCGAACGCCACTTCGCCCTCCCCGATCCACTCGCCCACCTCCGTCAACTTCGTCACCACCCGCCCGCCGAACGGCGCCCGCACCTCCATGTCCGCCAGCCGCTCTTCGAGACGCGCGATCTCCGCCGCCGCCGACGCCACGTCCGCCTCCGACAGCCGCACCCGCGACTCCGCCGCCGCCACTTCCGTCGCCGCGTCCTCCCGTTCCGACGACGTCGCGCTCCCACGATCAACCAGCCCGACCACCCGCTCGTAGTCCCGCCGCGTCTTGTCCAACAGCGCCCGACGCTCCGCCACCGCCGCCTCCCGCGCGGCTCGTTCGCTCCGGGCCCGCTCCAGATCGATCCGCAGCAGCGTGTCGTCCAGCCGCGCCAGCACCTCCCCTTTCTCGACCCGATCGCCGAAGTCCGCCAGCACCTCCACCACCCGCCCGGCTTCCTCCGCCGCCACGCGCGACCTCGACGCGGGCTCGACCCGACCGATCACGTCGCGACGCACGTCCACATTCATCATCCGTGCCGGCTCGACACGCACCTGCGCCGCGGGCGGCCCGCCCTGCCCGAACGCAGCCGCCGCCGGCAACCACAGGAGCGCCATCGCCCCCGCCGCCATCGCCGCGACCAATCCACGCCGCGGCGCCGATCGACCGACCTCCGCGTCGCGCTCTTCCCTCCTGCGTGCCGTCCGACTCATCGCGTTTCTCCATTCTTCCGCGTCTCGCCGACGCCGCCGCCCGCGTTCAAAACCGTCTCCACGCCCCGCCCGTTCAACGCCCCCTCCAGACGCTTCACGTTCTGGATCAGCCGATCCATCAACGCCTCCGCCCGCTCGCGTTCGCCGCTCTCGATCCCGTCCAAAAACCACCGCGCGAACACTTCCGCTTCAGCCGTCGCCGCGTCGCGCGCCGCCTGCCCCTTCTCCGTCGGCCGAACGAACACACACCGGCCCCGCCCCCGCACCGTGAAGCGCTCCACGAACCCCGCCCGCTCCATCTCCGCCACCAATCGGCTGACGTTCTGCAGCGTCATCAGACCGTCGCTCGAAAGCTCGGTCAGCGTCGGCGGATGATCGAAGTGCTCCAGCGCCGCCATCAGCAGCCAACGCGACGCCGTCAGCCCGCGGTGGGCGATCATCCGATCCGCCACACGCTGCATCAGGTTGTTCAGCAGAAAGATCTCCTGCGCCAGAGGCGATTCCTTCCAACGCGGCACCTGGTGGTCGCCCGCCGATCGACACGAGACGCCCCCGGTCGCGTCGGAACCAGCCGAGCCCTTGGACCGAGCACCACCGTGCCCATTCGAATTGTCACCGATGTGTGACATCACAGCCCAGAAAGCTAGCCCGACCCCGAACGCGTGTCAAGCTCTTGACACACTCTTCATCTGATCGCTATATGTACGGGTAAACGAGCCAATATACCGCTCGCACGCGCGACGCTGGGCTTCTTCGCCTCCCGCCGGCGTTAGACGCACCCGCCCCTGAGGTATTCAACAAGTTGAATCGTTACCGGCCGCCACCGCGACCGCCGCCTCGCGAGCGTCCTCCCCCGCGACCGCTCCCACGCGGCCGGCACGCCCCCGACGCGTTTACCGCGTCACACGCAGCGGCCGGCTCAAAACGTGAGCGAACCCGAACCGATCCGCGAACCGCACCTCCACCCAGTAGCTCCCGGGTTCCAATTCCCGCGGCAGCGTCGCCCCAAACAGGTGCGTACACGGGCTCGGCCGGCGCAGCGACTTGCCCTCGGGCGATAAGCCTCGCTCCTGATCCGCTTCATACATCGCCGCATACCCGGGGTCGGGCGTCTCGGGCATGTGCCGCAACGCGAACCAGTCCACCACCGCGACCCCCCGCGCATCCACCACCTGCGCCTCCACCGTCTCGCGATCGGTGGCCATGAACGCGTTCACCACGATCTCGAGATCACCCGTCGCTTCGGCGCTCACCACGTCCGGCGTGCGGATCCGCATCTGATCGCTCGCCGGCTCGCCCGCCGACTTCCAACGCAGACGCATGTCCGAACCGTCGAAGTCAGCGATCAGATACCCGTTCGGCGTCCCGTCGGTCATCGTCGTCAGCGGCAACCCGCGCTCGTCCAGCGGACCGCGCCACCACGAGCCGCACGTCGCCCCCGCGTTCACGTGCCAATGCTTGGCCGGCGATCCGTCCGGGCCCGTCGCCGTGTACCCAGCTTCCGAACCCAGCGCGACCTGCCACAGTCGATGCGTGTGCGCCGAGAACGACGCCGTGTGCGCGTGCCCCGACAGAATCCGCAGCACCTCCGGATGCTGCGGCGTCGTGTGAACCGTCGTGTCCTCCCACGTCGCAAACGGAATGTGCAGCAAAAGCACGATCTTCTCGTCCCGCGGAATCGTCTCCACCAAGTTCTTCAGGAACGTCAACTGCTCGTCACTGAGATGCCCCTGATAGTTCCCCGTTTTCGGAAAGCCGTCCTCCCGATAGCCGTGGAACCCGTCGTACCGCACGTTGTCCAGCACGACAAAATGGACGGGCCCGTACTGAAACGCGTACGTCGCCGGCCCGAACGTCCGCTCGAACGTCTCGTCGGCGTACGCGTCGTTCGGACTCTTGAAGTTCATGTCGTGGTTGCCGTACACGTTGTACTCCGGCACGCCCATCGAAGCGTTGACCGCGTTGTACGGCTCGTACAACTCGAGATAATCCCCGAGCAGGTCGCCCAGCACGACCACGAACTCGGCGCCATGGGCTTTCGCCTCACGGACCTCGCCCACCACCTGCCGCGCGTAGTACGCCACGTCCTGCTCGCTGTACGGCTGCGGGTCGCCGAACAGCAACGCCCGGAACGCGTCCGGCTCGTCCCGCCGCGTCAACGCGAAATCGATCGATTCCGGCAGCGGGCCGGTCGGGCGAACGCCCTCGTACAGAAAGTCGCCGTCGGGCGACCCTTGCGGCTTGTGGATGTAATAGAACCGCGGCAGGTTCAGGTGGTCCGTCGCGGTCATGTAACCGCGCGGCTTGATGACGAACACGATGTCGTCGTCGTCAACGTCAAGCGACCACCCACCGTCCGGCCCGCTCCGCACCACGTCGCGACCGTTCGAGACCTTCACGTTCTCGAGCCCGGGTTCGCCCGCGCCGCGCAGGCCGTCGCCGTCCTTATCGAGAAACACCACGCCCCGCGCCGTTTGCATCGCCGGACGCGACCGCTCCCCAACGGCGAAATCGGCGGTCCAGGCGAAAGCGGCAAGAGCGGCGGCGGCGGCGAAACGCTTGATCCTCGGCATCGGTCGGTCTCCATCGCAGGTCGGCTTCTCGCGCAAACCCGCACCTCTGAGAACATCGAGCGCGGCGGGCATCGTCAATCGGCGCGCGCACCCGAGAATAGCTGTTCCACGTGGAACAACCGGCCGGCCCGCCTCGGTCCGCACACGATTTCACACGACTTGAACCACGTCGCCCGCGTCCCAGAACAACGCCGACCGTCGCGCGCCGACCCCGGCTTGAACCGGGCGACCGGCGAACGGCCCGCTCGGCCGACGGAAACCACGCGAACTCTGGGGTTCACCCCTAGCCGGGACCGACCCCCGCCCGGTACTATGAACCCTTCAACTAGGTCCGATCGCCTTGCCGGACGCCCACCGGCCGGCCCCACGACGAAGTCCGCGACGCGCGGAGGAGGTATTCCCGTGACATCTTTGAAGAGCGCCACGCTCACCGATCTCTCCGGCAAGACGGTCTTCCGCAACGCCTCCACCCCCGTCCTCGCCGAGCAGTCGCTCGCCCGCGGCGAAGGCAAGCTCGCCGACAACGGCACCCTCGTGGTCAACACCGGCGAACGCAAAGGCCGCTCGCCCAAAGACAAGTACCTCGAAGACACGCCCGACATCCACGACAAGGTGGCGTGGGGCTCGGTCAACCAGCCGATGGCCTCCGACAAGTTCGACATGCTCGTCGAAATGGCGCGAGAATACTACGACAGTCTGGACACGGTCTATCAATTCGACGGCTACGTCGGCGCCGACCCGAAGTACCGCCTCGGCGTCCGCGCCTTCACAGAGCTCGCCTGGCATTCGCTCTTCTGCAAGACGCTCTTCATCGAGCCGACCGAAGCGGAGCTCGAACAGTTCGGCCCCGACTGGACCATCATCAACTGCTGCAATCGCCGCGTGACCGAAGAAGAGGCCGCCAAGCTCGGCGTGCCGCACACGGGCGTCGTGGTCGCGCAATCCCTGACGCGGAAGACCATCATCATCTTCGGCTCGCACTACGCGGGCGAGATGAAGAAGGGCATGTTCTACGCGATGAACTTCGACATGCCCGAGGCCGGCGTCTTCCCGATGCACTGTTCGGCCAACATCGACAAGACGGACCCGAAGAACGTCGCGCTCTTCTTCGGCCTCTCCGGCACCGGCAAAACCACCCTCTCCGCCGACCCGAAACGCGCCCTCATCGGCGACGACGAGCACGGCTGGTCCGACGAGGGCATCTTCAACTTCGAAGGCGGCTGCTACGCCAAGTGCATCCACCTGACGAAAGAGGGCGAGCCGCAGATCTGGAACGCCATCCGGTTCGGCTCGGTGCTCGAGAACGTGGTCATGAACGAGGACACGCGCGAGATCGATTACGACGACCCCTCGATCACCGAGAACACGCGCGTGACCTACCCGGTGGACTTCATCCCCGGGGCGAAGCACCCGTCGGTGGGGGATCACGCGAAGAACGTCATCTTCCTCACGGCCGACGCGTTCGGCGTGCTGCCGCCGATCAGCAGGCTGACGCCCGAGCAGGCGCAGTATTACTTCATCAACGGCTACACTTCGAAGCTGGCGGGCACGGAGGTGGGGATCACCGAGCCGCAGCCGAACTTCTCGGCGTGTTTCGGCGCGGCCTTTCTTCCGCGGCCGCCGCACGTCTACGCCGAGCAGCTCAAGCGGCGCACCGAAGAGAACGGCGCGGGCGTGTGGCTGATCAACACCGGCTGGCACGGCACCAAGGACGGGAGCCTCAAGCGGTTCCGCCTCCGCTGGACGCGGGCGATGATCCACGCGATCCTCAGCGGCGCGCTGAACGACGTGCACTTCCATCTCGATCCGATCTTCAAGCTGCACATCCCCGACGAGATCCCGGGCGGCGAAGTGCCGACCGAGATTCTCGACCCGAAGAACCTGTGGCCCGACAAGGACGCGTACGACGCCAAGGCCCGCGAGCTGGCCCAGCGTTTCGCGGAGAACGACCAGCGGTACGACATGCCGGCCGCGGTGCGGGCCGCGGGGCCGAAGGGCGGTTGATCGCTGCACCCGCGTCGGCGAGTCGGCGCTTCCGCTGCTGTTGAGTAACGAAAGCCGAGCGGGCTCGCCGATGGCGGGCCCGCTCGTTTCGTTTTAAGGTGAAGGCGCGAACGAAAGCGGCGGCGCCTGATGGCGCTGCCGCGTGGTCGAGGGTGCGGTGGTGGTCGTGGTGGTGGGGGTGTTCAGCGGCGGCGGCGGAGGGCGGCGAGGCCCGCGAGGCCGAGGGTGGCGGCGGCGGAGGGTGCGGGGATCTGTGCGACGCCGATGATGCGGCCGAAGGTGGAGCCGTCCTGGTTGTTGACGATGACGTTGAAGACGATGTCGCCCTGGTCGTTGATGCCGATGTTGCCGCCGATGGTGTCGGGCGCGACGAACTTGGTGCCGAATGGGGTGGAGACGGCGTCGCCTGTGCCGAGGACGCGGGTGAGGAAGTCGCCGTCGCCGGCGAAGATGGCTTCTTCGCCGTTCATGTCGTCGGCGATGAAGGCGGCGATGCCGGCGTCGGAGAGCCGCGGGGCGAAGAACTGGATGTCGGAGATCATGGGGTCGAGAGTGGTGGCGATCTCGGTGATGGTGAGGCCGTCGGAAACGAAGACGCCGTCGGGGAGGGAGGGATCGATGTTGACGTCTCGTGCGGTGAAGGCGACGGCGCCGTTGTTGTTGAGGGAGACGGAGTTGTCGAACGAGCCGAATGGGGAGGTGGGGTCGTCGAGCGTGGTGGAGGCGCGGAGGAGAGAGGAGCCGTCGGCGTTGAAGATGCGGACCTGCGACGCGCCGGCGCCGGGCGCGGCGGTGTCGGCCTTGCCGGCGATCTGGAGATTGTCGTTGAAGGAAGGGGTGTAGAGGAAGGAGTAGGGGCTGTTGACGTCGGCGGCGTCGTTGGTGGCGTGGATGTTGAACGAGCCGTCGACGAAGGAGGTGTAGGCCTGTCCGCCGCCGAAGAAGCCGGCGCGGTAACCGACGCGTTGCTGTTCATCGATCTGTGGCCTCGAGTAGTCGGACGCACCGAGCGGTCCGGTGGTGAGGACGCTGGAGCCTGCGGAGTTGTCGAGCGAGGCGTAGACGCCGTCCGGGGTGGAGAAGAACTCGCGCCAGACGGCGTCGCCCGAGTCGTTGATATCGACGTCGCCGACGACGGCGGGTGTGAGTCGGACGACTTGTCCGATGCCGTTGCGTTGGACATAGACGCCGTCGTTGGTCTGCGCGTCGAGGAAGGCGAGCGCGACGTCGCGGTTGTTGTTGATGGACGGCGATTCGTTGGTGATGGCGATGTCGAAGGGGAGGCCGTTCTCGCCCGGGATGGCGGCGGAGAAGAGCGGGTAGGCGGGGGCGTTGGCGAGGGCGGCGCCGGCGGTCATGGCGACAGCGGCTGCGCCGAGCAGCGTGGTGGAAATCGGTCTCATCTCGTGGGTCTCCTCAGGGATGACTGGCGCCGAACCGGGTCTCAGCCGGGGCGCGGTGGTGAATCGTGGTTGTTGTCGATCACCTGCTCGCTGCCCGACTGGGCGGCGAACATCCCTGAGGAGATCGTTCTCGCGCGATCCTGAGGATACGGCGTCGGCGGGCTGCGAGCAATGGAAACCGGTGCGGTTGCAGCGAAACGAACGGACGTTCGCTTGTGCAATGCGGCGGTTTGCGACGAGGGGGACCGCAGCGGGCGGGCGTTCCTATGCTCGGGAAGCCGGGGGCGGCCGACATCGGCGTGTCTGACGTCGGCATGTGAGGGCGGCGAAGCGACCGAGCGTTTGAAGTTCTCGGACGGTGCGTGGTGCTTTGGAAGGAGCGGCTGAGGTGTCGATGGTGGAACAAGTGCTGTTCGCGAGTCCGATCGTCGCGCCCGCAGCGGCGATGCTGATTGGTGTGGTGGTCGCGGTGGTTTTGGCGGGCCGGGCGAAGTTCAAGTCGGCGGCGGGGACGGTGCTGCTCGCGGTGGCGGTCGCGGGAGGACTCGCGGCGTCGTCGCGGTTCGTGACGACGGACGTCGAGGTGGTGACGCAGCGGTCGGCCGACTTGGTGCTGGCCTTTGCGGCGGGCGAGACAGCGGCGATCGATGAATACCTCTCGGAGCGGTTGGTGGTCGCGTCGGGCGGGCAGCGCGTGTCGAACTTCGATCGCGAAACGATGCGGCGGGGCGTGCGGGTGTTGGACGCGGCGGTGGAGGACTTGTCGCCGACGGTGCGTTCGCCCGAGCGCCGGGGCGAGCGGGAGATCGTGATGGAGCTGGGCGTGCGCGCGGACCTGTCGATCGGCGGCGTGTACCCGAGCACATGGGAGTTGGTGTGGCAGCGCGAAGGTGAGACATGGCGTGTTGTGCGCATCAACGCGCTGCGACTCGGCGGTCAGCCGGCGGATGCGTCGAACTTCCCGCGGACGCGCGGGTTCTGAGGATCGCGGCGTCGGGTCGGGCCGTGTCGGCGTTCGCGCGGGCGGTGCGGTTGTTGACAGGGAGAGTGCGAGGAAGGGTGAGCGGCGGGTCGATGCGGTGGTTCGGTCGGTTGCTGGGTTCGGCGGTGCGTCGTATCCTCTCGCTTCGCATTCGCCGGGGCGATCCCGGAGGCGTTCGGGGGAGTGCCGGGGTGCGAGGGATTCGGGAGCGGGTCGGGCCGTCGCGTAGGGCGTCGGCCGGGCCGGGAGCAGTCCGGGAGCACGCGCGGCGTGAACGCGATCATCGATCCCATCGTTCTGTACGTCGGTTTGGCGGTGGGCGCGCTGGGCGTGCTGATCGCGTTGCCGCGGCGGGGCGTGAACCCGCAGTTGATCGGGATTGTGCTGGCGGCGGCGGGGTTCGGCGCGGTGATCGGGGTGCTGGCGTATCTCGGGGCGCAGGCCGGCGAGTCGCTGAGCGTGTTCTTTTATGTGTTCGCGGCGATCGCGCTGCTGTCGGCGTTGCGGGTGGTGACGCATCAGCGGCCGGTGTATTCGGCGCTCTACTTCATTTTGACGATCCTGGCGAGTTCGGCGCTGTATCTGCTTGTCGGCAGTGAGTTTATGGCGTTCGCGCTGATCATCATCTACGCGGGCGCGATCCTGATCACGTACCTGTTCGTGATCATGTTGGCGACGCAGGCGCCGACGGAGCAGGACGTCGGGATCATGAGCCCGTACGACGCGTACGCCCGGGAGCCGGTGGCGGCGACGGCAACTGGTTTCGTGCTGCTGGCGGTGCTGACGGGGATGTTCGCCACGGGCGTGCCACGGGTGGCGGCGACCGGGGACGCGGGGGCGGGGCTGCGTGAGGACCCGGCGTTGCTGGTGCACCTACCGGGCCGGGTGATCCGGGGGCTCGAGGGGCGGGACGTGTTCAGCGTGTTCGAGAAGCCGGAGCGCGGCGAGTTGGTGGACGGAGAGGGGCCGGTGGAGTTGGACCTTGAGCGGGGCGTGGTGGGCCTGATGCTGCGTGAGGGCGGGGACGAGTTGCTGGCGCGGCGTCTGGCGGAGGAGACGCGGGACGTGCGGTTTGCTGAGTTGTTCATCGGCGTGGGCGGCGAGGGTGGGCCCGGCCTGCCGCCCGCGGGGGTGGTGGCGGCGGGGGGACCGGTGTTGGTGGGGCTGCCCGAGGACGTGGCGCCGACGAATTTGGATGGGGTGGGCTGGACGCTGGTGGCGGGGCATCCGGTGACGCTGGAGGTGGCGGGCGTCATTTTGTTGATGGCGTTGCTGGGAGCGGTGGTGCTGGCGCGGAAGCAGATCGAGCTTGGCGAGGACGAGAAAGAGGCGGCGGCTCGGCTGGCGTCGCATGGGGGGACGTTCGGCGGCCCGTCGAGCGGTCCGGACGCTTTCGCGGCGAGCGTGGGTCCGAACACGGCGCCGCCCGGCGAGCCGGCGCGATCGACGCCGGCTGAGGGGACGCCGTCTTCGTCGCTGGAGGACCGGCGGGAATGACGACGGCGTGCGCGGCGATCTCGTTGGCGGGCTGGGCGGCGCAAGCGGCGTCGGGGGCGCCCGCGTCTGTGCTGGGTCCGGAGCCGGGCGCGGCGATCGGTGCGGTGGTCGAGCCCGGGCTCGGGCCGATCGGGCTCTACCACTATTTGTTTCTGGCGGCGTCGCTGTTCGTCATCGGGGTGATCGGGTTCATCAGCCGGCGGAACATGATCATCATGTTCCTGTGCACGGAGATCATGTTCCAGGCGGCGGCGATCGCGCTGATCGCGTTCAGCCGGTTCCATCTGAACCACGACGGGGAAGTGTTCGTGATCTTCGTGCTGACGATCGCGGCGGCGGAGGCGGCGTTGGCGCTGGCGTTGGTGGTGCTGTTGTTCAGGCGCAAGGAATCGCTCGACTCGGCCGAGTGGGCGCAGTTGAAGGGATGATGCGGAGCAGATGCTGGCGGAAAGCGTGACAATCGCATCATCATCATCGGTCACGTCGTCGGCGGCGGGCCTTTCAGCGGGAACGCTCGGGGCGGGCGAGCACCTGTTCGAGTACGTGCCGCAGGTGGCGGGGGCGTGGTGGATCGCGCTGATCCCGCTGCTCGCGCTGATCGGTTCGGCGATCGCGCTGGGAATGTGCTACTTCCCGTCGCGCGGGCGGCGCAGCGACGGGACGGTCGAGCGCGGCACGGGTGGGAAGAACAAGGCGCCGGCGTTGGTGGTGTTCGCCCTGCTGAGCGTGGCGTTCGTGATCACGCTGGTGGGCTACCTGGGCTGGTGGAACAGCGGGGCGGGTGCGGGCGGGGGCGACCCCGGGTCGGCGGCGGACGCGCGGGCGCCGCAACAGGTGACGCTGCTGGAATGGATCCGGTTCGACTACGCGGACGAGAACGCGGCGGAAGCGGGGGAGATGATCTCGACCGGTGCGGGCGAGCGGATGGTGCGGGTGGCGGAGGACGGCTCGGTGACGCGGTCGTTCATCGCGGACATCGCGTTCTACATGGACGGCTTGAGCTGGCTGTGGATGCTGTTCGTAACGTTCCTGGGGGCGATGATCTGCCTGTACGCGAGCGAGTACATGCACAAGGACGCGGGCTACCCGCGGTTCTTCGCGGCGTTCGGGCTCTTCGTGACGTCGATGGCGTGCCTGGTGATGGGGGACAATCTGGTGCTGCTGTACCTGGGCTGGGAGGGCGTGGGACTCTGCTCGTACCTGTTGATCGGGTACTACTACAAGAAGCCCTCGGCGGTGGCGGCGGCGAAGAAGGCGTTCATCGTCAATCGGATCGGCGACCTCGGTCTGGCGCTCGGGTTGTACCTGACGTACACGACGTTCGGGACGGTGCAGTACGACGAACTGTTCCGTCTGGTGGATCAGGGAGTGGACGCCTGGGGACGGGACGTGACGGAGACGTGGGTGGCGTGGGCGATCCCGCTGTTGCTGATGGTTGGGGCGTTCGGCAAATCGGCGCAGTTCCCGCTGTATGTGTGGTTGCCCGATGCGATGGAGGGGCCGACGCCGGTGTCGGCGCTGATTCACGCGGCGACGATGGTGACGGCGGGGGTGTACCTGATCGCGCGGATGTATCCGCTGTTCCTGCTGGACCCGGACCTGCACGCGTTGCACGCGGTGGCGTGGATCGGGACGTTCACGGCGTTGCTGGCGGCGACGATCGGGATGGCGCAGTTCGACATCAAGCGGATCATGGCGTATTCGACGGTGTCGCAGCTCGGGTACATGTTCGCGGGGCTGGGGTTCCTGACGAGCTACGGGGCGGCGTACCACGTATTCACGCACGCGTTCTTCAAGGCGACGCTGTTCCTCGCGTGCGGTGCGGTGATGCACGGCTTCGCGGGTCAGCTCGACCTGCGGAAGCTGAGCGGGCTCTGGACGCAGAAGGGGTGGTTCATCGTCAGCTTCGCGATGCTGATCGGCTGTCTGAACCTGGCGGGCTTCGCGTTCACGGCGGGGTATTTCTCGAAGGACATGATCTTAGCGGAGGCGTTCTACACGCCGGACTCGCTGATTCACGGCTCGTCGTTGATGGGCTGGCTGCTGCTGCTGACGGCGGGGATGACGGCGTACTACACGTTCCGCGTGTTTTTCCGGGTGTTCGTGGGGCCGGAGCATTTCGAGCCGGGCGATGAACATCACGAAGACGATCATGGGGATGCGACCGACGCGCTCGAGCCGAGCGAGGATCACGTCGCGGAACACGAGGCGGCGGCGGAAGCCGAGCACGCGCCCGATCCGCACAGCGACGTGCACGCCGCCGACGCGCACGGGCACGGGCACGGCGGCTTCCACCCACACCCGCCTGGCTGGGCGATCAACACGGTGATGATCGTGCTGGCGGTGGGCTCGATTCTCGCGGCGATCCCGTACTTCGTGGGCGGCGACAAGGATGCGCACGCGAAGGGCTGGGTGGGCGAGATGCTGGCGAGTTCGTCGGCGGAGTACTTCTCGGGCGTGGTGCATCCGTCGCACGCGGACGGGAACGGCGAGGACGCCGCGGGCCTGGTCGGCGTCGAAGCGATCGAGCGCGACGCTGAGATGGTCGTGCTGCCGGCGATGGCGGCGGAGCCCGTTCCGGGTGAAGCGGCGCACGGCACGACGCTGGAAGCCGGGAGCATTCTCGGCGGCGATCCGCACAAGTTGATGTATTACATCTCGAGCGTGTTCGGGATCGTTGGGATTCTGATCGCGGCGTACCTGCACGGGCCGCGTGGTGCGGCGGGCCTGTTCATCGGCAATCGGACGGAGGCGTCGCGGAGCCGGGCGGACGGGCTGCTTCGGATCAAGCCGATCGGGACGGTCTCGAAATGGGCGCAGGCGAAGTGGTATGTGGACGAGCTGTACAACGCGGTGCTGGTGCTTCCGCTGCTGGTGCTCAGTCATATCTTCCACGCGATCGACAAGCTGATTGTGGACGGGGCGTTGGTTGAGGGCGTGGGCTTCATCCCGCGTGCGTTGGGTTCGGGGGTTCGGCCGTCGCAGTCCGGCCTGCTGCAGGGCTACGCCCTGTCGATGGCGGGCGGTATCGGGTTCATTCTTCTGATCGTCTGGCTGGTGTCGCTGTGATGCTGTGGTTGCTGATACTGCTTCCGGTGTTGACGGCGTTGCTGATCGCGCTGGCGCCCGGCGCGATGAGCCGATCGCTGGCGACGCTGGGTTCGCTGGTGACGCTGGGCGCGACGGTCGTGGCGATGGCGACGTTCGACTGGGCGTCGCCGGCGGCGTTCCAACTGGGGACGGCGGCGGGCGACAACGGCGTGCCGCTGCTGCCCGCGTTTGGGGTGTATCTGACGACGGGCGTGGATTCGGTGGCGTTGTGGCTGATCGCGTTGGCGGCGCTGCTGCAGCCTCTGATGGTGTTCGGCTCGTACACAGCGATCAAGCAGCATCACAAGACGTACTACGGCTGGCTGACGCTGCTGCAGGCGGCGATGATCGGGGTGTTCGCGGCCCGGGACTTGCTGTTCTTCTACTTCTGTTTCGAGCTGACGCTGGTGCCGATGTTCGTGCTGATCAGCATGTTCGGCAGCTCGAATCGGAAGAAGGCGTCGATCAAGTTCTTCCTGTACACGTTCACCGGTTCGATCGTGGCGCTGGCGTCGTTCGTGTACATCGCGTTGCAGGCGGCGGAAGCGAACGGGGGGACGATGAGCTTCTCGATCGACGTGCTGCAAGCGACGGCGGCGTCGCTGCCGGCGTCGACGCAGGCGGTGCTGCTGCTCGCGATGTTCCTGGGTTTCGGGGTGAAGGTGCCGGTGTTCCCGCTGCACACATGGTTGCCGCTGGCGCACACGGAGGCGCCGACGGCGGGCTCGGTGATTTTGGCGGGCGTGCTATTGAAGCTTGGGACGTACGCGTTCTACCGGTTCACGCTGCCGTTCCTGCCGGACGCGGTGCTGGCGTACGCGCCGCTGATCGCGGTGCTGGCGATCGTCGGCATCGTGTACGCCGGGCTGATCTGCTGGGTGCAGCGTGACGTGAAGAAGCTGATCGCGTACTCGTCGGTGAGCCACCTGGGCTTCTGCATCCTGGGCCTGTTCGCGCTGAACATGGCGGGGTTGCAGGGCTCGGTGCTGTACATGATCAACCACGGCCTGTCGACGGGCGCGTTGTTCTTCTGCATCGGGTTCATGTACGAGCGATATCACACGCGGTCGATGAACGAACTGGGCGGGTTGGCGAAGAAGATGCCGGTGTGGGCGTTCTTCCTCGGGTTCTTCACGATGGCGTCGGTCGGTCTGCCCGGATTGAACGGCTTCGTGAGCGAGTTCCTGTGTTTGATCGGTACGTTCCAGTCGGGCGCGTTGGAGCTTGGTCTGCCGGCGGGGACGACGGGCCCGCTCGGGCCGTGGTTCGCGGTTGTGGCTGGATTCGGGATGATCGTCGCGGCGATGTACTTGCTGTACATGGTTGGGAAGGTGCTGTTCGGCCCGGAGAAGGAGCCGGCGGGGCACGAGCATCACGGCCCGCTGCCGGTGGACCTGTCGCTGCGTGAGATCGGCGTGCTGACGCCGCTGGCGGTGGGATGCGTGGTGCTCGGGGTGTATCCGAAAGTCGTGATGGAGAGCCTGGAAGAGCCGCTGCAACAGACGATCGATGTGTACGAGAGCCGGACGGTGACGCCGATGCGTCCGCCGCTGAGCGGGGTCGGTCGTGACGAGACCGTGGCGACACACGCGGGCGTCGCGCTGAGCCTGACGGAGAACGCGGCGGCGGCGGCGATGCGGGAGGGGGTCGAGCGATGACGATGGCGCTGGAGATGATGACGGGCGTGCTGGCGACGGCGGGGGTGGCGGCGCCGGGTTCCGCGGAGGCGATCGTCGACAAGCTGGCGTATCTGGTGCCTGAGATGATCCTGTTCGCCGGCACGTGCGTCGTGATGATGCTGGGCCTGTCGAAGAGCGTCGCGGTGCGTCGGGCGACGGCCGGGGCGTCGATCCTGACGCTAGTCGCGGCGGGGATCGCGGCGGCCCTGGGTCCGTCGGCGATGCCGGGCAGCATGCTGCCGAACATCATGGTGTTCAGCAAGGTGATGATCGCGGTGGTGGGGGCGCTGATCCTGCTGACGTTCGCGGGGACGATCGACCGGGAGTTCGAGGACTCGGTCCGGCGCGGCCGCCCGTTCGATCCGATCCGGGCGAACCGGGGGGAGTTCTACGCGTTCGCGTTGTTCTCGCTGACGGGTCTGATGCTGTGTTGCTCGGCCGACGACCTGATCTGGATGTTCCTGGCGCTCGAGCTAACGTCGCTGCCGACGTACGTGATGGTGAGCGTGTCGACGGCGCGGTCGCGTTCGCAGGAGGCGGGGGTGAAGTATTTCTTCCTCGGCGCGCTCGGGGCGGCGACGTTCCTGATGGGGTTCACGCTGCTGTACGGGGCGACGGGGACGACGCAACTGTTCGGCGAGGTGTCGATCGCGTCCGCGTTGAACGCGGAGCGCGTGCTGTACGGCGGGCTGTCGCCGATCGCGCTGGCGGGCGTCGTTCTCTCGGTGGTGGGGATCGGTTTCAAGATCGCGGCCGTGCCGATGCACTTCTACACGGCGGACGTCTACGAGGGCGCGGCGGCGCCGGTGTCGGCGTATCTCGCGTTCGTGCCGAAGACGGCCGGTTTCGTGACGCTGATGTTGCTGCTTGCGGCGGTGGGTTGGGGCGTGGGCGTGACGCCCGCGACGACGGACGGCGAGGTCGCGTCGGGGGCGATTTCCATGACGGGCGGCAGCCTGCCCGAACCAGTCCGGGTGACGCTCTGGGTGATGGCCGCGCTGACCATGACGATCGGCAACGTGCTGGCGTGGCTGCAGACGTCGGTGAAGCGGATGCTGGCGTACTCGTCGGTGGCGCACTCGGGGTACATGCTGGTGGGCCTGATCGCGGGGCCCGGGGTGTACGCAGCGGCGTCGGGCGACCCCGAGACGCTGGCGGGCGGGGTGGCGGCGAATGGGCTGGCGGCGGTGCTGTTCTACCTGCTGACGTACGGCTGCATGAACCTCGGGGCGTTCGCGGTGATCGCGTCGCTCGAGCGGCGCCGGGCGGCGTCGGGTTCGGCCGAGGGGGCGGAAGAGGTCGATTCGGTCGACGCCCTGCGAGGGCTGTGTCGGTCGAACCCGTTGCTGGGTTGGACGATGGTGCTCTGCGCAGCGTCGCTGATGGGGCTGCCGATCCTGCTCGGCTTCTTTGGCAAGCTGTTCCTGTTCACGGCCGGCGTGTTCTCGGGCGAGTACGTGCTTGTCGTGGTGCTGGCGTTGAATTCGGCGATCGCGGCGTTCTACTACCTGCGGTTGATGTTCTACCCGCTGACGGAGTCGCGGGACGAGCACGCGATGGAGGGCGTGAAAGCGTCGCCGTTCGCGAGCCGGTGGGTGGCGGGGGCCCTGTCGGCGGGCTCGGTGATCGTGCTGGTGCCGTTTGTGCCGGCGCTGACCGACGCGGCGGACCGGGCGACGCAGTACGAGACGGCGGTTGAGATCGAGAGCGGGTACGAGCGGGCGGCGTCGATCGCTGCGTATCAGGAGCTGCTCGAAGCGCGGCGGGCGGCGGCCGAAGCGGGCGACGAAGCGGCGCCCCCTCCGGCGGATTGAGCCCCTCAAAGGCGGGATGCGAATCGTGATGGCGTCATTCGGGCGGGCGGAGTGACACGACGCGCGAGCGGTGTCGGCCGACTTCGACCACCAACCATGAGCGGGTTGCAGGCGGTGCGGGCGTTCTCCGCGGTGTGTGGGGCGTAGGGGAGGAGCGGATGAGTGGGTGAGCGGGTTGAGCGGGGTGAGGACAGCGCATCCATCGGTCGGGTCGGCGTTCCCGAGCGTCGCAGCGCGCTCGCCTCGCGTCCGCCAAATTTTTCGCGCCGAACGCGTTTACAAGCTCTCAGGCGGGGGTCAGGGAAAAAACTTTCGTCACGGCGGCGGAACGACCGAACCGAGAGGGCTTTTGTCACCAATAAGTGACAAGGGAACGCGGTGTTCCCGGAGCCCACCAGCGATGAGGTCTGGACCATGCCCCGACGGCGGTCGACAACATTCTGCATTGTGCATCCGACGGCGGGGGGAGTCGGACGACGGTCGGCCGACCGGCGACTCGGCCGATCCCTGGACCCCGGCCAGCGAGCGGGAGAGGTGAGACCGCTCCGACGCCACGACGCGTCTCGCCGGATCACGGGTCGGCCGGGCATCGGACGGCGGCGGTGGGCGACTCGGCGTCGCCGGCTGCGATCGAGGCGTCCGTGGGGCGCGTGAGGGCCACGCGGCGAACGCGGGGGAACGGCAAGGGGTGAGGGGACTCGGTTTCGGGCGCCGGAGGCGGCGGTCGAAGCGTTGAATCGACCCGGCGTGCCTCGGGCGAGTGATGGACTTTCTCTCTTTCTCCTGCGTGTGGGGTGGTGGGGCGCGGGGCCGGCGGCCTGACGACCGCCCGCCCATTTCCGCCGAACCGGTCGCGATCTGCACGGGCTTCCACCGGCCCGACCACCCGCGAGCGGTCGAGTTCAGCAGCCGGCGGTTCGCCGAGAGGCGGCCGCGTTCGGCCTTCCGAATCTGCTCTTCTCTCCACCCCCTGCGTCCAAGTGTCGGCCTGTTGCGTGTGTGCTCCTGAGGGCGGGCCGACGAAGTTTTCGGACGCAGGGGGACTTTTCATTTTGCGATATGAACAAACCGTGCCGCGTCGTTCGACGCGTCGAGGGACGGACGGGCTTGCCGGTCGTCCGGGCGCGACGTCGCGTGTTGTCGTCATCGTGCGTGTCGGTCCTCGCAAACGGTGCGCGGGGCTATGCTCCCCGCCCTATGTCGCGAGAACGTCTTCTTGACGAGCTTTCCGACGAGTCGCCCAGCGGCGGCGAGTCGCCCGCGTACGCGGAGCGCGAGGCGCGGGCGTTCGTGATGGAACTCGGCGCGTTGTTGCACGGCTCGGGAGCGACGGCGGGCCGGCTCGAGGACGCGTTGCGGTCGGCGGCGGAGGAGTTGGGCCTGCGGGCGCAGGTGTTCTCGACGCCGACGAGTCTGATGATCGCGTTCGGGGAGGCGGGCGCGCAGAGCACGCAACTGGTGCGGGTGGCGCCGGGCGACGTGCATCTCGAGAAGCTGGCGCTGGTCGACGCAGTGGCGACGCGGGTGGGTCGCGGCCTTCTGACGACGCGCGACGGCCGACGCGAACTGCGGCGGATCGTGGAAGCGCCGAATCGATATTCCACGCCGCTGTTGATCGTGGCGCAGGCGCTGATCACCGGCGCGGCGGCGCGGCTGTTCTCGGGCGGCTTGGCGGACATTGTGGCGGCGGCGGCGCTCGGGGCGATGGTCGGGGTGATCACGGCCGTGTTCCATCGACACGAGCACGGCTCGCGGATCGTCGACTTCGCCGCGGGCGTGACAGCCGCGGCGGGGGCGGTGATGATCGACCGGTTCGTGGCGCCGGTTTCGACGTACACGGTGACGCTGGCGGCGATCATCGTGCTGGTTCCGGGCTTGACGCTGACGGTGTCGATGTCGGAACTGGCGACGCGGAATCTGGTGTCGGGGACCGCGCGCCTGATGGGTGGTCTGATGATTCTGGTGTCGCTGGGTTTCGGGGTGGCGGTGGGTCGGCATGTCGAAGCGGTGTTGCCGGGCTCATCGACGGCGGCGAAGGCGACGGAGTTGTTCGGAGAGCCCGGGAAGGCGGCGGCGATCGTGGTGGTGGGTTTCATGCTGGCGATCGTGTTCCGCGCGAGGCCGCGGGACATCGGGCCGATCGTAATCGGCAGTGCGATCGGCGTATACGGGGCGCGGCTCGGCGCTGCGGCGTTTTCTCCGGAGATCGGCGCGGCGCTCGGGGCGCTCGCGCTCGGCTTGGCGAGCAACGTGTGGTCGCGCGTTCGGAATCAACCCTCGGCGATCACGACGATCCCAGGGCTGATCCTGCTGGTGCCGGGCTCGATCGGGTTCGGCGGATTGAACGCGTTGCTCGCCGACGACACCGTGACGGGCGTGGATACGTTTTTCACGATGACGCTGGTGGGCGTTTCGATCGTGGCGGGGCTGCTGCTGGCGAACGTGGTGTACCGGGGTCGACGCGGCGTTTGAGCGCCGGCGCCGACGGCATGGTTCGGTCGCGCTGCGGCGGTGGTTCGGGGGCGGCGGCGTCGAAGCGTTACATGCGTTCGGGAGCGGGGATACCGAGGCAAGCGAGCCCGTCGGCGAGAACGCGGCCGGTGAGCGAGCAGAGGCGGAGGCGGGCGTCTCGGGTGGTTTCGTCCGGAGCGCGGAGGACCGGGCACGCCTGAAAGAACGAGCTGAAGGTCTGCGCGACATCGAAGAGATACGTGCAGAGTCGGTGCGGCTCACAGGTGGCGGCGGATTGCGCGACGACGCCCGGGTATTTGAGCAGTTCGAGCGCGAGGGCTTTCTCTTCGGGCTCGGTGGGGGCGAAGTCGGCGCCGGAGGCGAGCGCGTCGGCGTCGGCGTCGAGTTCGTCGTCCGCTTTTCGGAAGATCGATCTGACGCGCACGTTGGCGTATTGGAGGTACGGACCGGTGTCGCCTTCGAAGGCGAGCATGCGGTCGAAATCGAAGAGGTAATCCTTGATGCGGTCGGAGGAGAGATCGGCGTATTTGATCGCGCCGACGCCGACGTCCGCGGCGATCGCGTCGGCCTCTTTGGAGGACAGGTCGGGGTTCTTCTCGGCGACAGCGGCTTTGGCGCGGGTGACGGCTTCGCTGAGCAGGTCGGCGAGCTTGACGTTCTCGCCCGAGCGGCTTTTGAGCGCGCGGCCGTCGGGTCCGAGGACGGTGCCGAAGGCGGCGTGCACGAGTTCGGCGGTGTTTCCGTCTCGTGAGGCGTAACCAGCCTTGATCGCGGCAGCGAAGACCTGACGGAAGTGGAGGCCCTGGCGGCTGTCGACGGCGTAGATGACGCGGTCGGCGCCGAGGGTCTGCACGCGCCGGCGGATCGCGGCGAGGTCGGTGGTGGCGTAGAGGAAGCCGCCGTCGCGCTTTCGGACGAGGCAGGGTTCTTTGATGCCGACGTCGTCGAGCGGGACGACGAGGGCGCCCTCGCTGCTTTCGGCGACGTGGCGTGCCTCGAGGTCGCGGACGAGTTCGGGTAGTTCGTCGCGGTACGACGACTCGCCGGCGGTGTGCTCGTCGGTGACGTGGGCTTGCAGCGTCGCACAGACGGCGAAACACGCGTCGAGCGTGACTCGGCTCACCAGTTCCCAGAGAGCGACGGTTTCGGGGTCGCCCGATTGCAGCGCGACGAGCGTGCGGCCGCAGGCGGCGCGGAAGGCTTCGCCGGACGCGATGTCGTCTTCGAACTCGGCTTCGACTTTGGGTCCGAGCCGGTATTTGTCGATGACTTTCGCCTCGACGCGACCGAGATCGCTGCGGACCTTCGCTTCGCGATAGAGCCGCTCGAGTTCTTCGACCGTGAGCGCGTCCGGGTCGAGCTCTCCTGCCGCGGCCTTTTCCTTGACGAGATGGACGACCATGGCGATGGGTAGACCCCAATCGCCGAAGTGATTCTGCCGGATGACCGTATGTCCGAGGCGTTGGTGCAGGCGGGCGAGGGCGTCGCCGATGACGGTCGCGCGGAGGTGGCCGACGTGCATCTGTTTGGCGAGGTTGACGCCGCAGAGGTCGACGACGACGGTTTCGCGATCGGCTTCGGGGAGCGAGACGCCGAGGTCGTCCGTGTCCATGGAGGTCAGGGCGTCGGCGATCGCGGCGGATTTGAGTCGGATGTTGATGAAGCCGGGCCCGGCGACGTCGGGCGTCTCGGCGAGGTCGTCGAGTCGGAGGGCGTCGACGATGCGCTGCGCGAGTTCGCGCGGGTTCTCGCTCCTGGCTTTCGCGAGCGGCATCGCGGCGTTGGACTGGAAGTCGCCGAACTGCGGATTGCGCGCCGGCATGATGAGGGCGTTGACTTCGTCGGGGGCGTCGGCGCCGAGGGCGGCGCGGATGGCGGCGTCGAATCGCTGGTCGAGGGTGGCGCGGAGATCGCTCATGGGCGGGAGAGTGTAAAGCAGCGGCGCGAACGGCGGACGCCGAGTGGCGGGCCGATCTGGAGGCGGGCTGGTCAGCCGAGACCGGCGCTTACGGTGGCTTTCGTGGGCTGCGTTTCGCCCGAAACGGGCTTCCTGCCCGTACTCGCGTCGGCCGCTCGGCAGAGCGTTTCAAACGTGCCGACCGACTCGGGCGTCTCGGGTCCCATTGTGGGGTTGGGCAGCAGCGGCGCGTAATCGCCCTCGGGGCCCATCACCCAGGCGCACCGATGGTCGCGGAGGCCGGCCTCGATGATCTGCCAGAGCCGAGCTTTGGCGTGCCCGTCGTGGACGGGCATCGCCGCTTCGACGCGGTTGGTGAGGTTGCGGCTCATCCAATCGGCGGAGCCGATGAACCACTTGCCCTGGACGGGGTCTTCCTGACCGTCGGCGAAATGGAAGATGCGCGAGTGCTCGAGATAGCGGCCGATGATGCTGATGATGCGGATGTTTTCGGAGAGCCCCGGCACTTGCGGACGGAGGCAGCAGAACCCACGAACGAGAACGGTGACCTCGACGCCGGCGCGCGACGCTTTGTAGAGGCGTTTGATGATGCCTTCGTCTTCGAGCTGGTTCATTTTGCCGAACACGCGAGCCGGCCGGCCCGCTTTGGCGTTCTCGATCTCTTTGTCGATGAGCGCGTAGAAGCGGCGACGCATGGTGATCGGCGCCACGAGGAGCCGGTTGTAGCGTTGGTGCCGCGAGCGACCCGTGAGGTAGTTGAAGATGTTGACGACGTCTGCGGTGACGGCGGGCTCGCAGGTGAGGACGCCGCAATCGGTGTAGAGCTGGGCGGTGCCGGGGTGGTAGTTGCCGGTGCCGACGTGAGCGTAGGAGCGGAGCTTGCCGCCTTCGCGTCGGACGACGAGCGAGCACTTGCAGTGGGTTTTGAGGCCGACGACGCCGTAGGCGACGTGGACGCCGTGTTTCTCGAGCTGGCGAGCGAAGCGGACGTTCTTGTTCTCGTCGAAACGAGCTCGGAGCTCGACGAGGCAGGCGACCTGCTTGCCTTCCTGGGCGGCCCGGATGAGCGATTCGACGAAGGGTGAGTCGCGCGAGGTGCGGTAAAGCGTTTGTTTGATGGCGAGCACGTTCGGATCGCCGGCGGCTTCCTCGATGAAGCGTTCGGTCGACGCGTGGAAGCTCTCGTACGGGTGATGAACGAAGACGTCGCGCTCGCGGATGACGCTGAAGATGTCTTTTTCGTCGTCACGCAACCGGCTTGGGACGACGCCCTGAAAGGGCGGGTACTTCAGGTCCGGTCGGTTGAGCGAGGCGAGCTCGAGCAGGTCGTCGTACTCCAGCCACCCGTCGCGCACGAAGACGTCGTCGTCGGTGAGTTGAAGCTCCTCGGTGAGCAGTTCGAGGATCTCGGCGGATGGTTTACCGCAGACTTCGATGCGGACGGCTTCGGCGAAGCGGCGCGATTCGAGTTGCGCTTCGACGAGTTCGAGGAGGTCTTCGTAGTCGTCTTCGTCGCGTTCCACGCCGGAGGATCGGGTGATGCGGAACGGCATCACGTCGACGATCTCCATGCCCGGGAAGGCGGCGTCGAGGTTGCGTTGGATGATCTGGTCGAGCGGGACGAGTCGCGCGGCTTTCTTGCCGTCGATCGGTTCGCCGATGGGGCCGCGCTCGGGCACGCTGATGAGACGCGGCAGCATGTCGGGGATCTTGACGCGAGCGAAGAGTCGATCGTCTTTGCCGGGCGTCGAGACGAGGATACCCAGCGATTCGGAAAGGTTCGAGATGAACGGGAACCGATGGCCCTTGTCGACGGCGAGCGGCGTGAGGACCGGGAAGACCTGGTCGTCGAACCAGCGGTCCACGCGATCGCGTTCGGCTTTGCTGAGGTCGTCGTAGTCGAGGATGGCGACGCGCTCGCGCGCCAACGCGGGGCGGACCTGACGCCCCCAGCAACGCGACTGCACGGCTTGAAGGTCGGCGGCGATGGCGCGACAACGAGTGAGTTCTTCGAGCACGGTGACGCCGTCGAGCGCGGATCGCTCCTTTCCCGAAGCGACGGCGGTCTTGAACAGTCCGACGCGCTTCATGAAGAACTCGTCGAGGTTCGAGGCGCAGATCGCGAGAAACTTGACGCGTTCGAGCAGCGGCGTGCGATCGTCCACGGCGAGGGCGAGAACGCGTCGGTTGAATTCGAGCCACGAGGTGTCGCGCGAGATGAAGAGTCGCGGGTCGTCGAGCGAGACACGGCGTCCGTCGTCGATCGGCTTGAGCACGGCGCGGGCGCCAGCGGGGCCCCGGACTCCGGTGAGCGGGTCGTCCTCGGTGGGCCGGGAGGCGTCTTCGGCCGGCTGGTGGGCGACGTGGGCTCGCTGACCCAGCACGCCCTCGGGGGCGTCGGTGGCGAGGGCGTTGGAGGCGGACTCGTGCTGGTGCTGATGATCCATGCGGTGGCGGCGCCTTTCGGTACGCTCTCCGAACGACAAGTCCGGACGGGAGCCGAACCTGTCGAGTTTACGAGTCCTTCGTCGCTGTGGGAAGCGGTTCCAAGGACTCGAGCACGGTTTGCCACAGAGTTCGCACATGTTCGTCGCGTGTGAGGGCGCCTCCGATGGCGACGCGGATGGCGAATCGTGCCTCGCCGCCGTCGGGATCGGGGAGCACGGTGTGCGTGAGAAAGGCGCGGCCGGAGTCGTTGACGCGGTCCATCAACGCTCGACTGTGCGTGCCGGCCGGATCGTCATCCGCGACGCGGAAGAGCACCAGCGACATGGACCTCGGCGCCGCGAGTTCGAAGCGGTCGTCGGCGTCGATGACGCGTTCGAGCGAGGCGGCTTGCCGGCAGTGCGTGCGGATGTGGTCCTGGAGGCCTTTGACGCCGTAGTGGCGCAAGACGAACCAGAGTTTGAGCGCCCGGAAGCGGCGGCCGAGCGGGATGTGCCAATCGCGGTAGTCGATGACGCCGCCGGCGTCGGACGCCGCGTTGCGGAGATATTCCGGCGTGATCGACATCGCGCGGAGCAGATGCTCGCGGGCGGCCGCGCCGTTCAAGAAGAAGGCGGAGCAGTCGAAGTTGGTGAGCAGCCACTTATGCGGGTTGAAGGAGAAGGAGTCGGCGGATTGGACGCCGCGGAGCAAGCCGCGTTGTTCGGGGCAGACGAAGGCGGAGCCCGCCCACGCGGCGTCGACGTGAAGCCAGGCGCGACGGCGCTCGCAAAGCTCGGCGATCTCGGCCAGCGGATCGAACGCGCCGGAGCCCGTGGTGCCGAGCGTGGCGCAGACGAAGACCGGGCGGCACGCGTTCGATTCGTCTTCGTCGATCGCCCGCCGAAGAGCCGCCGGGTCCATCGCGTGCCGCTCGTCGGTGGGGATCTCTCGGATGTTCTCCGGGACGAGCCCGACGATGTTGACCGCTTTACGGACCGACGAATGAGACTGCGACGAAACATAGATGATCGGCTGCTGGACCGACTCGGAGCTTCGTCGGTGGCGCTCGAGCGCGGCGGACAGCGCGGTGAGCACCGCTTCGGAGGCGGTGCTGAGGATGACGCCGCCGCCGGGCGAATCGCGCACGGCGGGCAGCGGTTCGCCGAGGAGCTCACGCAACTCGGGCTCGCTCTGCAAGGAAGGGTGAGCGCCGGTCGATGTGAACGAAGCCGGCAGACCCAGCATGAGCGCCAGCCAGTCGAGCACGCGGGTTTCGACCTCGGTGCAGGCGGGTGAGGTTTGCCAGAGCATGCCTTGGACGCCGAGCGCGGAAGAGAGCAGGTCGCCGAGGACCGAGGGGAACGACCCGTTGGCGGGGAAGTAGGCGAAGAAGCTCGGATGCTGCCAATGCGTCAGGTTGGGCGCGACCGTCTCGCGGACATCGTCGAGCACGCGGTCGAACGGCTCGGGGTGCGCGGGCGGTGCGTCCGGGAGCGCGTCGTAGACGGCGCCCGGTTCGGTGCGGGCGCGAACGGGCCGCGCTTCGATGGTGTCGTAATAATCGCAGATGAAGTCGACGAGCTGATGAGCGGCGTCGCGGAAGGCGGCCGTGCTCATGTGATTCGGCTCGTCGGGAGTGGACGGCAGCGGGCGGAGCGGTTCGTCAGACATGGCTAGCAGGAACGATAGACCGTGAATCCGCGTGGGTCGCGGCTGGCGGGCGCTCGCCGGAGAGTCGTCGCTCACTCGAAAGGGATCCCGGGGGTGCGGCGGCGGCGGCGGCGCGAGCACACCCGCGCCGCGACGAGAGCGGCGAAGTACCATCGGAGACGCGACGCGTAGAAGCGTCTAGGTCCGGATCGGCGCGTCAGGATGGAGCCCGGAATGTACGGACGGGAAATCGAACTCGGGCGACGAGCGAGCGGGAGCATTATCGCGATTGCGTCGGCCTGTCTCGTCCTACAAGGCTGCGTCCCGGACGGCCCGCAGCCGCCGCGGTCGCCCGAGCCGATCACCATCGACAAGCCTCCCGAATTGCCGGTCGAGCGGATCGGCTTCGCTGTGGACAATGCGCCCCTCGACACCGACGGAAACGGCTATTTCGATACGTGGATGGTCACGGCGTTCCTGTTTCCGCCGCCCGAGCGGCACCCGCTGGCGATTTTCGCGGAGGGGGACGTCGGCTTCGCGCTGCGCGATCCCGAAGGAAATCTGCTCGCACGGTGGCGGTTCACTCCGAACGACCTCAACGACAATCGCTTGAAACAGTTCGTCGGAGAGACGTACCGCACGCCGGTTTCGATGCTGGATCCGACGACCCGGATCGACGAGCGTCTGTCGGAAGGCGAGCGGACCACCGAGCCGGTCGGCGGAGACATCCCAGCGGCGCTGCGCGGGACGGACCGGCTTCGGCCCGGGCATGCAACGTTGTTCATGACGTACTTCCCGCCGGTAGAGGACGAGCCGCCGGTGCGGGCCGACCGCGGTGTTTCGGTGCGTGTGGGCCCCACGGGCGTCTGACGGTTGCGGCCGCCCGATGGCGGCGGAGGCGATCGGCGGACGCGACGCGGCGGCGCTGCTACGCTCGGACGCGGCGGCCGTTCCGCGCTTCCGCTGAACGCCGCCCACGACGACAGACGCGATCGAACCGAAAGGACCTGTCCATGCGCGCCCTGCTCGGCTCCGGCGGATTCCGCACCGATGAACGACGCGAACTGCTTGTTCAAACGATGCGCGAATTCTTCGGCGATGTCGGCTCCATCCTCTTCGTGCCCTACGCGCTCGCCGACCACGACGGCTATCTCGACCTCATGCGAGAGAAAGGCCTCGACGCGGGATATCGGCTCGACGGGATTCACACGCACGACAACCCGGTCGCCGCGGTGAAAGAGGCGCAAGCGATCTACGTCGGCGGCGGCAACACGTTCCGGCTGATCCGGCAACTGCACGAGCTGAACCTCGTGGAGACGATCCGCAATCGGGTCCGTTCGGGCGAAGCCGCCTACATGGGCGTTTCCGCGGGGGCCAACGCGGCTTGCCCGACGATGCAGACGACCAACGACATGCCGATCACCTACCCGCCGTCGTTCAACGCGATCGATCTGGTTCCGTTTCAGATAAACGCGCACTATTACCCCGGGCAGGTGCATTTCAAGAGCGATGACGGCTCGATCGAGGAACACTTCGGCGAAACGCGGGACCTGCGGATTCAGGAGTTTCATGAGATGAACGATGCGGCCGTAGTTGGGCTCTACGAAGGGGCGATGCTTTTGGTGGAAGGCGATCGCGTCTCGCTGCGCGGAGGCCCGGCCCGGATCTTCCGCAGACAACAGGAGCCGGAAGACGTCACCCCCGGCGCGGACCTGTCGGCGCTGTTGTCGAACGGGACGGCCGATCGTGGCTGAGCGACACGACGAGGCGTCGACCGACGCGCAATCGAACCGCGAGGCGATGCCCTTCATCATGGCGGGCGTGCCGGCGGCCAACCGCTCGCTGTATCACAGCGTTCGGTTCGCGGTCGGCGATCCGGCCGCCCTGATCGTCGACCGCGACGGCCGACGCTCGTTCATCGTGCGCGACATCGAGATGGAGCGCGCCCGTTCGGCGGCCCGCGCCGACGAGGTGTATTGCCCCGCCGACTTCGCCCCCGACGGCGGGCTGTCGGGCGATCGGGAGACGGCGACGGCGCAGGCGGCTGCGCAGTGCTGCCGACGGCTGGGCGTTATGTCGATCCGCGCCGACCGGACGCTGCCGCTGTCGTTCCACCACGAGTTGCAGGCGGCGGGCGTCGAGGTCGTCTACGACCCGGAACTCGGCGTGATTGAACGGCGGGCGAAAGACGATCAGGAGATCGCGGCGCTCGCCAAGGCGCAATCGGACACCGAAGCCATCGTCAGGCGGGTGTGCGAGATCATCGCCGAAGCGAAGCCGAACGGCGGCGGCGTGTTGCAATGGTCCGCGAGCGGCACGCTCGGCGACGGCGAGTCGGGCGATCTGACGGCCGAGCGTCTTCGCCGGTACATCGACGTCCAGTTGCTGCGGCTGGGCTACGACAACCCGCACGGGTCGATCGTCGCGGCTGGGGTGGAGGGAGGCGATTGCCATAACCGCGGCGCCGGCTCCATCCGAACGGGCGAGGCGGTCATTATCGACGTCTTCCCGCGCAGCAAGGAGACCCTGTACCACGGCGACTGCACACGAACGGTGGTCAACGGCGAGCCGCCGAGCCGCATCCGCGAGATGCACGAGGCCGTCGTCGAAGCCAAAGCCGCTGCGACGGCGGCGGTCGCGGTGGGGGCCTCGGGTGAGACGATTCAGCGAGCGACGGCTGGAGTGATCGCTTCCCACGGCTTCCCGATGGGTTTGCCTCCGAGCGACGTCCCGGACGGCTTCGTCTCCATGCCGCACGGCACGGGCCACGGCATCGGTTTGGACGTACACGAGCCGCCGCTGCTCGACAACGGAGGGCCGCCGCTGATTGCGGGCGACGCGATCACCATCGAGCCGGGCCTCTACGGGCCGCGGATCGGCGGCGTGCGCGTCGAGGACCTCGTCGTCGTCACGACCGATGGGGCCTTGTCGCTCTCGTCATTGCCGGAAGGACTTGACTGGGCGTGACCGGGGTCGAGGCGGGCGAAGGTCTTCGAGTGCGTCGAGGCTCCGCTTGAGCGCATGAAAAAGCCCGTCCGTTCCGACGGGCATGGTGTACTCACGGCTCATTTGAGAAGTGGACGACCTTACGCCTTGGCTTCGCGGGACTGCATCATCCATAGGTGCTTCTCGAGCGGGCCGATGATGCCGATGAGCAGGTCCTCGGTGACCGGGTCGGGCTCTTCGGTCTTGCTGCGGGCTTCGCGGAGACCTTCGACCGTCGTCGCGAGCGCGTCGGCGGTCTGGCTGACGGTCGCGTCGTCGTTGACGAAACCCTCGGGGTAGCGAGCGAGCCGCGTCGTTTGCGAGACGGTCTGAGAGCGGCCGTCCGGCGCGACGCCCAACTGGCTCATGCGCTCGGCGACCTCGTCCACGCCAGCCCGCACGTCCTCAATGATCTCGTCGAGCTGGAGGTGGATCGAGCGGAAGCTCCTGCCCACGAGGTTCCAGTGCGCCTGCTTGAGCAGCAGGGCGAGGTCGATCATGTCGGTCAAACAGGCCTGAAGGGCGTTGCAGGTCGCGACCCGAGCCTCGTCGGAAATGGTCGTTCGAGGCATGACGTTCTTGCTGGTGGTGGCCATTCGGGCGTGCTCCGTTGTGGTGGCGGTGGTGTTCATGGTTGACTCCGATGAAGGGTGTGATGGAAGCCGCCGCGTCGGCGACGGTCAGAAGAATGTGTCGAAAACGATAGGGGGGTGACCGGGTGCGGGATAGCGTAGAACGCGGAGGTTCGGGAAACTGGGTATGCGAGATCGCGAAGAACCCAAGGCTCCGACAGCCGTTGAGGATGCCGCGAGGGCGGAAGATCGTCTGTGAAGCGAAACGACGGTCGCCGTGGTATAGTCGGGGCTCTTCTCCCCAAGGAGCCTTCCGTGACGAGACGAGCTTCGGCGAGAGCCGGGCGACTCGAGGCGCGGATATGAGTCCCGGCCACGCGGCAGCGACCGGGGTTCCGCTCTGAGAAGGCTGTGCCGCGGTCAGCGCTCCTGCCGACATCGCTCGGTCGGGCTCGGACCGCATCGTCCGACCCGTCCCAGTCGAGCGGCCCGCCGCTCGGAACAGCAGCGAACGAAGGAGCATCGACCGCGACGCGAACCACGTTGGCCCGTGGTGTAATAGGTAACACATCTGGTTTTGGTCCAGACGTTCGGGGTTCGAGTCCTCGCGGGCCAGTTCCCTCCGTTCGCAGCGTCGCGGCCGCCGAGCCGCCATGAACTCTCTCCACGCCGTCATCCTCGCCGCGGGCAAAGGCACGCGGATGCAAAGCAATCTGCCGAAGGTCGCCCACCGCGTGGCGGGCAAGCCCATGGTCCGCTGGGTCGCCGAGGCGTGCGTTGCCGCGGGGTGCAAGCGCATCGTGGTCGTGGTCGGGTACCAGCAGGACGTCGTGCGGGGTTGCCTTGATGGTTTCGCCGGCGCGGAGCTGACCTTCGTCGAGCAGTCGGAGCAGCTCGGCACGGGACACGCGGTGATGGTGTGCCGCGAAGCGTTCACGAGCGAGACGGCCGAGCCGGGGCACCACGCGTTCGTCCTGGCGGGCGACGGACCGCTGATCCGCGAAGACACTTTGGCCACGCTGCGCGACCGCCACCTCGAAGCGGACGCGGCTGTTTCGCTCGCCACCGCCCACATCGACGATCCGACCGGATACGGGCGCATCGTCCGCGACGCCACGGGCCGTTTCCACAGCATCGTCGAGCACAAGAACGCGACCGACGAGCAGCGGGGCATCGACGAGGTCAACCCTTCGTACTACCTTTTCCATCTGCCGGAGTTGTTCCCGGCGCTCGACGCGGTGGAACGGGACCCCGTCAGCGGTGAGTACTACATCACCGATATTCCGCGGATCCTGCTCGATCGGGGTCGTCGGGTCGAAGTGATCGACGCGGTGCCGGCCGAGGACGTTTTGTCGATCAACACCCCGGAGCAACTCGCCGAGGTGGACGCGATTCTTCGCGCCCGCCTCGATTTCGAGGCGGACCTCGCGGCGCCGGGAGGCGACTGATGGCGCACAACATCCCCGCCTACGACGACGACGTACAGACCCCGCCGGGAGACATCCGGGTCTTCGCGGGTCGGCACCACATCGAACTCGCTCGGCGGGTGTGCGCCTCGCCTGAACTCGACATCCCGTTCGGGCAGGCTCGCACGCACGTCTTCCCGGACGGGGAACTGATCGTCTACACCGAAGAAGACGTGCGCGGCCGAGACTGCTTCGTGGTGCTCTCGACGTGCGATCCGGTGAACGCGAATCTGATGGAGCTGTTGATCTTCGCCGATTCGCTGCGGCGGGCTTCGGCGCGGCGGATCACGGCCGTCGTGCCCTACTTCGGCTACGCGCGGCAGGACCGCAAAGAGCGCGGCCGCACGCCGATCACCGCCAAACTCGTCGCGAATCTCATCGTCGAAGCCGGGTTCAACCGCGTGCTCACGATGGACCTGCACGCGGCCCAGATCCAGGGCTTCTTCGATATCCCGGTCGATCACCTCGCTGCGGCGCCGGTGTTCAAGCAGTGGTTCCAATCGCAGTCGCCCAACTTCGCCGACAATCTGGTGGTCGTCTCGCCCGACATCGGCAACGTGAAGATGGCGAATATGTACGCGGACATGCTGGGCGCCGAGTTCGCCATCATCGACAAGCGCCGCCTCTCGGGGGAAGAGGTGAGGACGCAGCACATCATCGGCGACGTGCGGGGCAAGAACGTGCTGATGATCGACGACATGATCTCGACGGGCGGGACGATCGTGGAGGCGGCGCGGCTGCTGAAAGAGCACGGCGCGGAGCGGCTTTCGGTGGCGGCGACGCACGCCGTCTTCGCCGGTCCGGCCGTCGCGCGCATCGCCGAGTCGCCGATCGACCACATCGCGGTGACGAACTCGATCCCGCCCGCCGATCGTTTCTCGATGCTCGGCGACCGCCTCTCGGTGCTGTGCATTTCGGACCTGTTCGCCGAGGCGATCCATCACATTCACACGAACCAGAGCGTTTCGGCGTTGTTCCACAAGTTCGCCGCGAGCAAACGGTGAGCCGATCGCTCGAGCCGAGCAAGACACCCAACCTTGACGAGGACGCGGGCCGAGCCCGCGGAACACCGGAGAATCGACGACATGCCCATGACGACGCACACGCTTGATGTGGAACGCCGGGAGAAGCTCGGCTCGCGTTACGCCAATCGGGAGCGCGCTCGGGGCAAGCTGCCTTGCGTGCTGTACGGCCAGAGCCGCGAGCCGGCGCACCTGCTGCTCGACGCGAAAGAGACCATCCGCTTTTTCGAGTCGGGCGAGCGCGTCTTCACCATCGCCCTCGGCGACAAGACGCAGCACGTGCTGCTCAAAGACCTTCAGTTCGACTACCTCGGCACGGACGTGATCCACTGCGACCTGATGCGGGTCGATCTCGACGAAGTCGTCGAGGTCAACGCGCCGCTGCGGTTGGTGGGCGAAGCGAAAGGCGTCGCCACGGCCGGCGCCGTGCTGGTGCAGAAGCTCAAGGAGGTGCCGGTCAAGTGCTCCGTCAGCGCGATCCCGGACGAATTGAAGCTGAACATCGAGCGACTCGAAGCGGGCGAGACCATCGCCGCTTCGGCGATCAAGCTGCCGGAGGGCGTCGAACTGAACGTCGACCCGGAGACGATCGCCGTGCTCATCGACATCAAGCGCGAAGAAGAGCCCGAGTCGGCCGAGGCGGCCGGCGTCGAGGCCGAGGAATCGCCGGAAGTCGTGGGCCGCGAGAAAGACGAGGAAGAAGAAGGCGAAGCCGCGGACGAAGGCGAGAAGGACTGACCTCCGCCGTGTTCGGCTTACTTTCCAGATTGTTCGGCGATCGGGGCGGCGACGTCCACAGCTCGGAGTCCAACGGCGTGAAGCTCATCGTCGGTCTCGGCAACCCAGGCGCGGAGTACGAGCGCACTCGGCACAACGCCGGGTACATGGTGGTCGACCACCTCGTCTCGCGCTGCGCGCCGGGCGAGACCGTGAAGGCGAGATTCAAATCGCTGGCGGTCGAGTGTCGGCTGCCCGAGCCGGACGAGAAAGACGCCTTGCCCACGCTCGCTGCGGGCGGGGAGCGTTGTTTGCTCATCAAGCCGACGACGTATATGAACCTGTCCGGGCAGGCCGTGGCGGAGGCGATCCGCTTCTACAAGCTCGACGCGGAACGAGATCTTCTGGTCGTCGTCGACGACGTGGCATTGCCCTGCGGCACGATCCGTCTACGCGGCAAAGGCGGGTCGGGGGGGCACAACGGGCTCGCCAACATCCAGCAGTTGCTCGGAACGCAGAACTACGCGCGTCTGCGGATCGGCATCGATCCGCCCGGCCGGATACCGCAGAAGGATTACGTTCTTGGAAAGTTCAGCCCGGACCAGAAGACCGCGATGGACCGTGTCGTCCCCACCGCGGCCGCGGTGTGCGCCTTCTGGGCGCACAACGGCGGCATCGCGACGATGAACCGCTACAACGCGGGCGACGAGCCCAAGAAGAAGGCGGCCAAAGAAGTTCCCGACAGACCCGACGACGCGGGCGACACGCCGGAGGAGCGTGAAGCGTCCGGCTTGTCCGGCCCGCCTGCGGACACCGAACAACGCAGGCGGGAAGCGTCCTGACGTGCCGGCGTTCGATCGAGCCGCGTCTCCAACGTGCACCACACACCCATCCCCAACACCGAGCATTCACCAAGAACCTGACCGTCGGCGAGCGGGCGACCGCCCCGGCGACACGACTCGAATCGGAGCGAACCATGGCAGCATCGAAAGGCCGCATCAACTCGTACGAAGGCTTTTTCCTCGTGTCGCAGTCGGCGGCGCAAGACCTCAAAGCGTGCGTCGAGCACATCGCCGAACTCATCAAGCGCGGCCAAGGCGAGATCGTCGCTTTCAAGAAGTGGGACGAACGCCGCCTCGCCTACGAGATCCAGAAGCACAAGCGAGGCGTCTATTTCCTCGTGTACTTCAAAGCCGATCCGGCGAACCTCAGCGACATCGAGCGCGTCACCAACCTGTCCGAGACGGTGATCCGGTTCATCATCACCCGTGCCGATCACCTGACCGCCGACCAGATGCAGGCCGCGGACGAGATGTCGCGTCTGATGGACGAGGCGAACGTGCGCGATTCCGACGAGCCCGCGGAGCGCGAAGCCGAGCCGGCCGGAGCGTCCAGCGAAGGCTGAGCGAATCGGATCGGTCGTTGGTAGGGTGTCGCCGCGGTCGCGGCGGCGTCTCGGTTTCGTCCGCACGCTTCCCGGTTGAGGAGAATCAGCATGGCCGGCAACGTCAATAAAGTGTTCCTGATGGGCAACCTGACGCGCGACGTCGAACTGCGGAACCTCCCCTCCGGCATGTCGGTGGGAAATTTCGGGCTCGCGGTCAACGAACGCTTCAAAGACCGCAACGACCAGTGGCAGGAACGCGCGAACTTCGTCGATTGCGAGATCTTTGGCCGGCGCGCCGAGGTCATGCAGCAGTACCTGCACAAGGGACGGCCCGTGTTCATCGAGGGCAAGCTCCGCCTCGATCAATGGCAGGATCAGCAGGGCAATAACCGCTCGAAGCTCAAGGTGGTCGTAGACGACTTCCAGTTCGTCGACTCGGCGCAGGGAGCGGGCGGCGGTGGTGGTGGCGGCGGCGGTGGTGGGGGGTATCAGCGCGGCGGCGGCTACAACCAGGGCGGCCAGGGCGGCGGCGGCGGGCCGCAGCAGCAGCAACCGCAAGGCGGCTACGAGCCCGTGGGCGAGGACGACATCCCGTTCTGAGTCGTCGAAGACGCCGGGGCGTCGTCGCGAGATCGGCGGCGTCGCAGAATCGGGGCGTCGAACCGACAGGGGCATAAACCAATGGGGATGGGGGCCGTTGGGGCCGCGCGGTGCGGCTCCTCAACTTCGGCGGTCGGCCGCGGCGACGTTCGTCGCTCGACCCGGCGCCGAGAGGACAGCGAAAGGACCTGAGTCATGGCCAAAACCGTTGAACTGCTGCTCGTCGAGAACGTCGAGAACCTTGGCATCGTCGGCGACGTCGTCTCCGTGAAGACCGGCTACGCGCGCAATTTCCTGCTGCCGCGCGAGTTGGCGACGGCGCCCTCTCAAGAGTTGATCGATCAGCTCGCCGATCGTCGCAAAGCGGCCCAAGAAGAGATGGCTCGCCTCCGCGCCGAGCGGGAGAAGATGGTCGGCGCGCTCGAGGGCTACCAACTGAAGTTCGAGAAAGCGTGCAACGATCAGGGCCTGCTTTACGGCTCGGTCACGCAGAACGACATCGCGGACATGCTCACCGATCTCGGTCACGTCGTCCGCGTCCGCGACGTCCGCCTGGGGCAGGTCATCAAGCGCATCGGTGAGTACGACATCACCGTCAAGCCCGACCAGGACCTCGAAGCGACGGTCCACCTGACGGTCGAGCCCGAAGGCGGCATCATCATCGACGACGAAGAGGCGGGCATCGAAACGGACGAGGCGCTCGCCGCGGAGGCCGAGTCGCTCGAAGAGATCGTGCCGGACGAGCACCCGCAGGCAGCCGGCGACGACGAGAGCGGGGACAACGGTGAAGGCGACGCCGAGAAGAGCTGATCACCGGCGGTCACAACGCCGCGACGCCGATCGGCGCCGGCTCGACCCACGGGACCCCAGATAACTCAGCGATGCGAATCTATGCGACGACGCCCGGCCTCCAATCGAAGCCGGGCGTCGTTGTCTTTCGCGGGCGTCGGGCGGCTGGAACGGCGGTCATGCGGCCGCGGCGTGATGCTGCGGTACCGGCGCGGCGAGGGCGGCGGCGTAGCGCACCCGCGCCGGTGTGAGGGGCCGTTCGAGCACGGCGGCGGCGCCGGCGTGTCGGAGTCGAGCGCGGACGTCGCCGTCCGCGAAGCTTGTGATCGCGACGATCCGCGTCTGAGCGCAGGCCTCGCGGAGCGTGCTGACCAACTCTCCACCCCCCAGGACCGACAGCGACGTGTCGACGAATACGATCTCGGGCTCGTCGAGCCGCACGCGCCCGATCGCGTCGTCGGGCGAGGTGGTTTCCGTCACCGAAACGCCGAGGCGTTCGAGCGTCAGCCTGATGACGGCCCGGTCGATGTGGGCGAGGTCGATGGTGAGTGCATGCGTCATGGGGTCGCTTCTCCGGGGGGCGTTCGTTGCGTCGGACGCTCTTCATATTTTCGGTTGGGGCGAGCGACGCGAACGAGGGGTAACGCCTGCTTCGGTCCCGTTGAGGTGGAAATGAGGTCGCCACCCTGCGGGCAAACCCGCGCGGTTCGCCCCGGGCGGGGGACGCGATCACAGCCGCACGCTCGGTAGGGCGTGCACGAAGGCGGTCTCGACCGCTCCTTCGCGGAAAGGCTCGGATTCAGAGGCTTATCGGCCGAGGGCCACCCGCGCGACCCGCGCGACCGGCAGCCGTCGCCACGTCCGCACGACCGGTCGGGCGAGTTAGGAAACAACGCGGCCGACGCTTCAGCGGCGACGGAGCGTATCCGATGGTTCATTCAGCGGCCCGCCTGGCGCGGACCATGCCCGGGTGGTTCCTCGGACCCCGGGCGCAGCGGACCCGATCGGCCTCGTGCGTGGCGAGGCGGACGGGTCGCAACGCTCAGGCCCGGAGTCGGCCTCGCGCGCCGCTGAAGCGCTCGCCCGCTCGTTCACGCGGGCTTTCACTGGAGGTCTCCATCATGCGCAACCGTGGTTTCACCCTCGTTGAAATCCTCATCGTGGTCGTCATTCTCGGCATCCTGGCCGCGATCGTCGTCCCGCAGTTCACCAGTGCGTCCAACGAAGCCGTTAAGGGCGCCCTGCAGTCGCAGCTCCAGACCATTACGTCGCAGGTCGAGCTCTACCGCGTCCGCGAACAGGGCACCATGCCCGACCTCGGCAACGCCGCCTTCGTCGACAGCGACGGCAACGCCAACGACGGTTGGGGCGCGCTCGTCGACGAGCAGTACCTCAAGGAAGTGCCGTTCAACGGCTACACCGGCAGCGGCGTGATCGCCGCCGCCGACGGCACCGGTCTCACCAGCGCCCTCGGCGACGACCGCGACTCGGCCAACGGCTGGTACTGGGACGCGACGGACACCGAAGTGTTCGCGGCCGGTTACGAGCCCGACACCAATCTCCTCGCTCACGAGGATGGCTTCGACGCCGGCGGCTGAACGCCGAACCTGAACACGTCGCGGCGCGTCTGATCACGCGCCGCGTCGCAATCGCCGCCGCCGACGCTCTAACGGGCTTCGGCGGCATTCTCGCGGCACGCACCGGCTCTCCCTCACCACGACCATCGGAGCGAGCGAACGATGTTGAGCTCCTTCATCGCCGACCGTCGGCAAGCACGCGCTTTCACGCTCGTCGAGATCCTCATCGTCGTCGTGGTCCTCGGCATCCTCGCCGCCATCGTCGTCCCCCAGTTTGCGTCCGCCACCAACGACGCCATCAAGAGCCACCTCTCGCGCAACCTTCAGGCGGTCGATCATCAGGTCGCGCTCTATAAAGCGAACAACGGCGACCGCCTGCCGACCGACGACCCGACCAGCCCGATGGGCGCCGCGGGCGCCGCGGCGTTCGGCTGGGGCGTCCTCGTCAGCGAGAACTACCTCAAAGAAGCGCCGATGAACTTCTACACCTCCTCGGCCGCCCTTATCGCGGGCGACCGCGCGGCCTCGCTCGACGCAACGTCCGACGCCGCCAACGGCTGGTTCTTCGAGGTCGACGGCACGAGCCTGTTCGTCTACGCGGCCGGCTACGACCCATCCGACGACTCACTCGCTCATGAACGCGCGGGCGGCTGAGCCGTGCGTGGCGTACGTTCGGCTCTCTTCCGCGACTCCGGCGGCATGACTGCCCGACGCGGGCACGCTACCGCCGCGGCTGTCGCGACGGTCGCCCTCGCCGGCGCGACGCTTTCCATCGGCGCGTTCGTCTTTCCCAACGCGATCAGGGCTGAATCGAAGCCCGCCGCGGTCACCGCTGACGAAACGCCGCGACTCGCGCATCACGCGCGGTCGCTCGAAGCCCTCCGTCTGCTGTTCGAACAAAGCCACGCGATCGCGGCCCACCATCCGGCCGCGGCCGGCCAGCCCGAGCGGATCGTGCTCTGGTACGCCGACGCCGACGCCGACGGCCGGGCCGCTCTGGGCGAATTGCTCATACTGACGCATCACGAGACGACCGGGACGCTCGCCGCGGCCACTTGGGACGGCGCGCTCGTTGGTTCAGCCGCCGAAGACGGACTCGACCTGATCGATCCGGCGCTGCTCGCCGACCCCGGCTTCGCCAAACGCTGGGCGTTCCGCACAGACGTTCGAAGCCGCGTAATCGTCACCGATCTCGCGGCGTTCGCGGTCGAACCGCAGGGCGGCGGCCCGAACGGTTCGTGGCGAGTGCGGCTGGTGTGGCGATCGGATCAGGCCGATGCACCCGATGCGGGCGGGCTCGGACCCGACCGCGGCTCGATCACCGTTCCGCTGGAATCCATGAACCCCGATCAATTACAACGCGGCCACGACCGTCGCCCCGGAGACGAACGATGAACCAACATCAGCACCCGGTCGAACCGCCGGCCCGAACCGCACCCCGCCTCCGCGGCGACCGTTTCACGGTGGTCGCTGCGCTCCTCGCCGCCTTGTTCGCGCCCGCGCTCTGGCAGGGCGCCGATCTGTTCGGCTCCGAAGCCGCGATCGCCGCTCGCGACGGCGAACGCATCGGCCCGCCGAACGCGGCCCAGCAACGCAAGGAGATGATCGAGCGGCTCGAAAGGATCGACGAGCGGCTCGAGAAGCTCGAGAACGTCATGGGGTCGGGACTCGAAGTGCGCGTGCTCAATTTCCCCGAGCCGGTCGAGGACGAAGATCGCCGCGACGACCGCGAGTCGCCGCGGCGCGGAGACTGATCTATGTCCGTCACATCTCTCGCTTCCGTTCGGCGTCCCATGCGGACGCCGAACATCGCGCGCGGCTTCACCCTCGTCGAGGTGCTCGTCACCGTCGTTCTCCTCGCGATCGCCGCCACCCTGGTCATCCCCTCGATGGGCAGCACGGACATCCTCCGCGTGCAGTCCGCCGTGCGGCAGACCGTCGCCGACATCACGTTCGCGCAAACCGACGCGATGGCCTTTCAGCAACGCCGCGCCATTTGGTTCAACCGCGTCCCCGTCGACCCGACCGAGTCGCCTTGGACGTTCGCCGTCGGCAACGGCTACACCATCGCCGAAGTGAGCGGGCCGGTGCTCGACCTTTCCACCGCCTCGCTCTATCACCCCGACGAGCCCGACCAGCCGTTCCACCGCGATTTCGATCAAGGCGACTTCGGCAGCGCGTCGTTCACGGACGCCGACTTCGACGACGACGAACTGCTCATCTTCGACGAGCTCGGCGGGCCCGTACGCACGCTCACGGGCGAAGAGACCTCCAACGGCGGGGTCGTGCGCATCGTCGGCGGCTCCGAAGGGCAATGGGCGTACGACATCGGCGTCGCGCCCATGACCGGGCGCGTCACCGTGACGCGGCTTGAATTGCCGGAGTAAAGCCGACGGGCGCCGAACGATCGTGTCGGGCCGACCGTGCTCTCGGCGTTCCCGTTGTCGTTCGCCGGTCTTGCGGCGTCATGCAACTCCTGCTCATCATCGGTGGGGGGTTCGGTCGCCGCAGGCGACGTGCGTCCGCAGGACACGCCTCCGATCGCCCGCGTTTGTCGTGTATCGCTGGAAAGTACGGGTGGGCTCGGCGGTGAAAACGAAAAGCGGCGGACGCATCAACGCCCGCCGCATCGTCGATAGGACGGTATTCAGCGTCTTTACGAGATCGCGGTGTAGACCACCGCCGCGAGGACGCCGCCGACCAACGGGCCCAGGACCGGGATCATGCTGTAGCCCCAGTCGGAGGAGCCCTTGCCGGGGATCGGCAGGAGTTGGTGCGCGATGCGCGGCCCGAGGTCGCGAGCCGGGTTGATCGCATAGCCCGTGGGCCCCCCGAGCGAGAGGCCGATACCGAACACGAGCAGACCGACCGGGATGGCGCCGATCGAACCGAGGCCGAGGACGGCCGACTCCGCAGCGGCGCCCGAGCCGATGAAGCTGATGTTCGGGGCGTTGGCGCCGAGGTAGAACACGGCGAACACCAGCATGAACGTGCCGATCACTTCGGTCATGAAGTTCCACGGCGTCGAGCGGATCGCCGGGCCGGTCGAGAACGTCGCGAGCTTCCCGCCTTGGTCCTGCGTCGCCTGGTAATGCTTCCAGTAGGCGAGCACGACCAGAGAAGTGCCGAAGAAGGCGCCGAGCATCTGCGCGCCCATGTAGCCGAGCGCCGTGCCCAGCGTCATCGCTTCGGCCGCGCCCGTCATGCTCTGAAGCGTGAAGACGCCGGCGGTCACTGCGGGGTTGATGTGCGCGCCCGAGATCGGCCCGACCATCGCCACGGCGACGAACACCGCGAAGCCCCAACCCGCCGTGATGACGATCCAGCCCGAGTTGTTGCCCTTCGTGCCGTTGAGCACCACGTTGGCGACCACGCCGTTGCCGAGCAGCATCAGCACCGCGGTCCCGATGAATTCAGCGAGATACACGCTCATCGAACGCTCCAGACTCCCGGGACGAACGCCGGGTTTGGATGTCGGCGGGCCGCGGGCCGTTCCCTCGGTCGGCGGCCGTCGCCTGGAATCTTGTGATCGGATCGCGCGGGCGAAGTCTCAGCCCGCTTGCACCGTGTACGCCGCGGCAAGCTCCTTGAACGATGCGGCCTGCTCGCTCGCCCAGTTCGCGTCTTTGCCGAGTTCGGCGGCCATCGCTTCGGCGACCGCGTCGGACGCTTCGATCGCGGCCGATGCGTCGAACAGCAACTCGCGCGAACGCCGCGCCAGCATGTCGTCCACCGTCCGCGCCATTTCCTCGCGGCACCCCCAGGCCACCTCGGCCCGCGTCAGCTTCACGCTCGGATGCACGGGCTCGCCCATCGCGGAGTCGCCCTCGATAAGACCGCGGATGTGCACCGCGTCGGCGCCGTAATGCTTGAGGCGGCCGAACCGTTCCGAGTGGCGGTGGTACCCGCGGATCGGCAGTTCTTTGGTCACGCAACGCCGCGACTCGAGGCCCGCCAGCGCCGCCGACTGATCGACGACGTCTTCGCTCATCTTGCGGTAGGTCGTCCACTTACCGCCCGCGATCGTCACCAGCGCCGAGTCCGGGTCGATGAGGATGGTGTGGTCGCGCGAGAGCGACGAGGTCGACGACGTGCCGTCGGCTTTGACCAGCGGTCGGATGCCCGCGAACGCGGCCTTGATGTCGTCGCGCGTCGCCGGCTTGGCCAGGTACTTGTTCGCGTTATCGAGGATGAAGGTGATTTCCTTGTCCATCGGCTTCGGCTCGAGGTCGCACGTATCGACGCCCTCGTCGGTCGTGCCGATGACAGCGACGTCGTGCCACGGGATCGCGAACATCACGCGCCCGTCGTCGGTGTGCGGCACCATGATCGCCGTGTCGCCCGGGATGAACGATTTGTCGAGCACGATGTGCACGCCCTGCGAGGGCGAGATGATCGGCTTCGCGTCGGAATGATCCATCTTCCGCACGCCGTCGGCGAACGGTCCGGTCGCGTTGATGACGACCTTCCCCGCGACTTCGTGTTCCTCGCCGGTCTCATGGTCACGGAACCGCACGCCGTTGATTTCGCCGTCGGCGTTCTTTTGCAGGCCCACCACGCCCGCGTAGTTCAGCAGCGTCGCGCCCTGCGAGTACGCCGTCTGCGCGAGGTTCACCGCGAGGCGGGAGTCGTCGAACTGACCGTCGTAATACAGCGTGCCGCCTCGCAGGCCGTCCTGCGAGATCGACGGGATCTGGTCGATCACGTCCTTCTTGGAAAGGTGCCGAGACTTCCCGAAGCCGTACTTGCCCGCGAGCATGTCATAGACCTTCAGGCCCACGCCGTAGAACGGCGATTCCCACCACTCATAGCTCGGGACGATGAACGCCTGGTCGGAGACGAGGTGGGGCGCGTTGCGCAGCAGCAGCCCGCGTTCGCGCAACGCTTCAAGCACCAGCGAGACGTTGCCTTGCTGGAGGTATCGCACGCCGCCGTGAACAAGCTTGGTCGAACGCGAGGAGGTGCCCTTCGAGAAGTCGGCCTGCTCGAAGAGAACGACGTCGTAGCCTCGGGAGGCCGCGTCGACCGCCGCGCCGAGGCCCGTGGCCCCGCCGCCGATGATGATCATGTCCCACGGCTGTTTGCGATCGTCGATCGCCCGAATCATGTCCTGCCGAATCACGTCTCACGTCCTTCCGAAGCGAAAGCCAATGGATGCGCCGCCGCTTCCGACGGCGCGATCCAGCATGCTACCCACGCGGGCGCGGCGGAACGCCATTCGGCGCCCGATCGCCCGTATTGCACCCCGCTCGCGATCAACCCTCTGGCTTCTCCCAAGCCTTCGAACGCTCGACCGCATCGAGCCACCGCTCGGTCCGAGACTTCGCGTCGGCTTCGCTCATCTTGGGCTCGAACGTCTTGTCGGCCTTCCACAACTGGTTGATTTCCTCGTAGCCGGAGTAGACCCCGGTCGCGAGGCCCGCGAGATAGGCGGCGCCGAGCGCGGTCGTCTCGATGCACGTCGGCCGAACCACCGGCATCTGAAGGATGTCGGCCTGGAACTGCAAGAGCAGGTCGTTCGCCGCCGCGCCGCCGTCGGCGCGGAGTTCCTTGATCGAGTCGCCGGCGTCTTGCTGCATCGCACGCGCCACGTCCGCGACTTCGAAGGCGATGCTCTCCAGCGCCGCCCGGGCGATGTGCGCTCTGGTCACGCCGCGCGTCAGACCGACGATCGCCCCGCGGGCGTACTGGTCCCAGTGCGGAGCGCCGAGACCGACCAGCGCCGGCACCAGCACCACGCCGCCCGAGTCGGGCACCGACCCCGCGAGGGCTTCGATTTCCGAGGATGAATCGACGAAGCCGAGGCCGTCACGCAGCCACTGCACGATCGCGCCGCCGATGAACACCGCGCCCTCGAGCGCGTAGTTCGTCACGCCTTTGTGGTCTTTCCAACCGACCGTCGTCAGCATGCCGCTCTTCGAGTCCTGCGGCTTCTCGCCCGTGTTCATCAGCAGGAAGCAGCCCGTGCCGTAGGTGTTCTTTGCGAGGCCCGGTTCGGTGCACATCTGCCCGAAGGTCGCGGCCTGCTGGTCGCCGGCGATGCCCGCCATCGGGATGCCCTCGGCGGCGAGCGACGACGACACTTCGCCGTACACTTCGGACGACGCCCGCACTTCGGGCATCATCGAACGCGGCACGCCGAGCATCTCGAGCAGCTCGTCGTCCCAGTCCATCGTCTTGATGTTGAACATCATCGTCCTGCTGGCGTTCGTCACGTCGGTGATGTGCAGGTTCCGGCTCGACAGCTTGTACATCAGCCAGCTATCGATCGTGCCGAAGGCGAGTTCGCCCTTCTCGGCTTTCTCGCGGGCGCCGTCCACATTGTCGAGAATCCACTTCACCTTCGTTCCGGAGAAGTAGGCGTCGATCACCAGACCCGTCTTTTCACGCACCATCTGCTCGCGGCCGTCCGCTTTCAGACGGTCGCAGATCCCGCTCGTCCGACGGTCCTGCCAGACGATCGCGTTGTAGATCGGCTGGCCCGACTTGCGATCCCAGACCACGGTGGTTTCGCGCTGGTTGGTGATGCCGAGCGCTTCGATGTTCCGCGAACGCTCGTGCGCCATCCCCAGCACCTCGGTCACCACCGACGCCTGGGTCGTCCAGATCTCCGTCGGATCGTGCTCGACCCAGCCCGGCTTGGGATAGATCTGCTTGAACTCACGCTGGGCGACCGCGACCTGGTTCGCCTCCTTATCGAAGATGATCGCGCGGCAACTGGTGGTGCCCTGGTCCAGTGCGAGGATGTGTGTCATCCCGATCCTCCAAGCCTGTCTGTCGAAGCCGGTGTGAAGATCGCGTCAAACGGGCGGACTCACCCCGGCGGTTGTGCGAACGTGGACCCTACCTGATCTCCGCAGTCGACGCCACCGTTTCATTGGTGCCTCTCTGGAAAATTCTACGGGTCTACCGGTAGTCCGGCCGCCGCTATCGGGGTAGGAGTTACTCCGACCTCCGCCGCCTTCGGTGGCGGAGTCGTCTCGACCCAGCTTCTCGATTCGGTTGACCCGCCGTTCACATGAGCGTGTGCGCGCCGATGCCGTCCCGCCGGTTCCGACCTCTCGGATCGCGTCGCCTACCCGCGCCAGCGGTGGGAACGTCGGAGCAACTTTCCGGGCTTCTACGCCGTGAGACGAATCGAACACCTATCGAATGCGGATGCCGGGCTAGCGTCTCTCTCACGCAGAGCGGTGAATTGTTCTGCGGACGCTGCGCTGCGACCGTCGCGTCACCAAAACCAACCAACTGGAGCCCGGCTTCATGACTCTCCCTACGCATCAACGCCTCGCGCTGTCCGCCGCCGAACAGACCGGCGCTCTCGTCGGACAAACCGCGCTGGTCACCGGCGGCTCGTCGGGCATCGGTCAGGCCGTCGCCGCATCGATCGGTCGCGCCGGCGCCGACGTACTCATCGGCTACCACTCAGACGAAGACGGCGCCTCGGAGACGGCGCGACTCGTCCGCGACGCCGGCCTCGATCACGCCGGCCGCACCGAACGCCGCAAGGTCAACGTCGGCGATCCGGACAGTGTCGCCGCTTTCTTCGCCGCCGCCGACGATACGTTCGGCGCCGTCGATATCCTCGTCTCCAACGCCGGCATCCAGAAAGACGCCGCCTTCCTCGAAATGTCTTTCGACGACTGGAGCGACGTGCTCAGCGTCAATTTGCACGGTCAGTTCCTGTGCGCCAAAGCCGCGGCCGAGCGCTTCGTCAAGCAAGGGGTTCGCGAGGGCGTCTCCCGCGCTGCGGGTAAGATCGTCTGCATGAGCAGCGTGCACGACGTCGTTCCCTGGGCGGGCCGCGCCAACTACGCCGCCAGCAAAGGCGGCCTCGACATGTTCATGCGCACCATCGCTCAGGAACTCGCGCCCAAGCGCGTCCGCGTCAACGCCGTCTGCCCCGGCGCCGTGCGCACCCCGATCAACGAAGACGCCTGGAAAGACGAAGACGCCTACCGCCGGCTCATGACCAAGATCCCGTACGGCCGGATCGGCGAGACCGAAGACGTCGCCAATCTCTGCACATGGCTCTGCACAGACGAAGCCGACTACGTTACGGGCGCCAGCCTCTATATCGACGGCGGCATGACCCTCTTCCCCTCCTTCACCCAGGGCGGCTGACCGCACGCCATGGCTTATCGCCCCATCGAAAGCTACGGCGTCATCGGCGACATGCACACGGTCGCCCTCGTCTCAACAGCCGGCTCCATCGACTGGTTCTGCCCGCAACGATTCGACGCACCAAGCGTCTTCGCACGCCTCCTCGACGATTCGATCGGCGGCGCCTGCGACCTCGCACCCGACTGCGACGACTTCACCTCCAAGCAACTCTACTGGCCCGGCACCAACGTCCTCGTCACCCGCTTCTTCGACCAACGCGGCTCCGCCGAGATCGCCGACTTCATGCCCGTCGGCCAGCACACCTCCGCCGGCAGACGCATCATCCGAAGACTCACCGGCGTCCGCGGCTCGATCCGCATGCGGCTCCGCTGCGCTCCCGCCTTCGACTACGCCAGAGCACGCCACACCGCCGAACGTGACGAACTCGGCGTTCGTTTCACCAGCTCGCAGCGGCGCCTCCGCCTCATCGCGAACGTCGACCTCGACATCCGCGAGGCTGATGATGATCGCACGACCGGTCCACACGCCGAGGCCGCCTTCGAACTGCGCGAGGGCGACGAGATGGTCATCGAACTCCGCGACGACTCGCCGACCGAATACGACTGTCCCGGCGTCCGATCATCGGGCGAGCGCGTCGAGCGGAACGATGCGCCGCACGATTCGAACGACGACCGAGACGCGCCCGACGAGCGCGGATCACGTTTCCGCAGCGACGACGATCGACACGAACGCTCCACCGACACCGACGTAGATACCGCGGACGCCGCCGCCCCCGCCGCCGATGCGGACCGACTCTTTCACGACACGGTCGGCTATTGGCGCCGCTGGCTCGCCCAATGCACCTACCAAGGCCGGTGGCGCGAGACGGTCCACCGCTCCGCCCTTGCGCTGAAGCTCCTCACCTATCAACCCACCGGCGCCATCATCGCCGCCCCGACCTGCAGCCTCCCCGAGCATCCCGGCGGCGAACGCAACTGGGATTACCGCTATACATGGGTCCGCGACGCCGCCTTCTGCATGTACGCGCTGCTCCGCCTCGGCTTCGCCGACGAATCCCGCGACTACATGCGCTTTCTCGAGCGTCACTGCGACACATCGCACTCGGCCACCGGCCCTCTACAGATCATGTACGGCATCGACGGCCGCGCGACGCTCGACGAACAACGCCTCGATCACCTCGAGGGTTACCGCGGTTCCAGCCCCGTCCGTATCGGCAACGACGCGTATAAACAGCTTCAGCTCGACATCTACGGCGAGTTGCTCGACGCCGCGTATCTGTTCAACAAGTGGGGCGAGCCCGTCTCCTACGAGGTCTGGACGCGTCTCGCGAGGTACGTCGATTGGGTCTGCGACAACTGGCGCCGCGAGGACGAGGGCGTCTGGGAAGTCCGCGGCGGCGCAAGGCACTTCACCTACTCCAAGCTCATGTGCTGGGTCGCCGTGGATCGCGGCATCCGGCTCGCCGCCAAACGAAGCTTTCCGGCGGATCGCGAACGCTGGTACAGCTGCCGCGATGAGATCTATGAGGCCATCCAACGCGACGGCTTCGACGACGAACTCGGCGCCTTCACGCAGGCCTTCGGCTCCGACACGCTCGACGCCTCCACCCTCGTCATGCCACTCGTCTTCTTCGCGTCGCCCACCGACCCACGCTTCCTCGGGACGCTCGACCGCATCCTCCGCTCACCCGACGACGGCGGCCTCGTCTCCAACAGCCTCGTCTACCGCTACAACGCCGACCGCGCGCCCGACGGGCTCGAAGGCCAGGAAGGCGCCTTCAACATCTGCACCTTCTGGCTCGTCGAAGCCCTCACCCGCGCCGGCACCTTCGATCCCGACCGCCTCGAACACGCCCGCCTCGCCTTCGAACGCATGCTCAGCTTCTCAAACCACCTCGGCCTCTTCGCCGAACAGACCGGCGCCCTCGGCCAGGCCCTCGGCAACTACCCCCAGGCCTTCACCCACCTCGCCCTCATCTCCGCTGCCTTCAACCTCGACCGACAACTCGGCCCGGGTGCGTGACCAAAAAGCGACGCCGCCTCAAAAACAAAAACCGCCCCAGCAGTGGGGCGGCTTGAACGGGTGGTGAAAGCGGGTGATCGGATTCGAACCGACGACATTCACGTTGGCAACGTGACGCTCTACCACTGAGCTACACCCGCGTGATGTCGGCCCTCTGGGCTAGGCCCGAGGGCCCCGATCCCTCAAACCGACAGGATCGGCCCGCCCTCCCCGATCTCTTCTCTCGATCTCCGCGATAGCCGCGAAATCGTCCGCCGAGCCGTCTCCCGATGGCTCGGCGAGCCGCGAAAGGTACCCACGCCCGTCGGCCCTGTCAACTGCCAAGGGAGCCTCCCCGAACGCGGCGCAGGGCTCGTCATCGACGGCGGCGAGACCGGCTCACGATCGCCAGCGTGCTGGCTTCGCCGCGGCCTCGGGTCCCCGGATCGACCCCAATTGAAGCGCTCGGCCATTTGAGACCGAATCTCAATCTCGCTACCATTCCTGCACGACGCGAATCTGTCCGGCATCGCGGACACGGACGCGAGCCGATTGCGGACCTCGGCCGCGTCGCCGCGGCCGAGCGAGGCCCGGATCGCGGTCGTCGTTTGCCGGTCCTCCTCGCCTCCGGTCGATTCTGGGAGTTCTTTGTGGTCGCACGTCTCGCCCGAACCATCAGAAACCGGTCCCGCACCGCCGGTGAGACCGAACGGCGACCGTCCGCTCGCACCGGCTCGCCCCGCCAGCCGATCCCGCTCACCCAGCTCCGCCGCGGTCAGTTGGCCGCCGTGTCCGAAGCGAAGCTGAGCGCCCCCGACGCCGAGCTGCTCCGGGCTATGGGCCTGCGGCCTTGCAGCACGGTCCGCCTGTGCCGGTTCGGCTCGCCGTGCATCGTGCAGCTCTGCCACTCGTGCGGCTCATCGTGTCGGATCGGGCTCGCTCGCGATCTCGCTGAACGCATCGTCGTCGACGCCCACGCCTGATCCCAAACTCGAGCGCGTCTCCCGCGCGCGTCTCCCGAGCGCGTCTCCCGGTCGCAGCGACTGACCCTATCGCCCGTCTCTCCGCATCGCTTCTCCCGAATCCCGTTCGAATCGACGCTCATGCCCGCCGAAACGCACTCACCAGACCCATCCGAATCAGACGCCCACGCTGGCCACGCGGCCGGGTCGGAAAACACGCGGACAGGTGCGCGAGCCAAGCCTCGTGTGGTGCTGCTCGGCAATCCGAACGTCGGCAAGTCGACCCTCTTCACCAAGCTAACCGGCGTTCGCACCCGAGCCACCAACTTCCCGGGAACGACCCAAGACGCTCTCGTCGGTCGGCTGGAACTCCCGCAAGCCGGCGGTGAGCCATATTCCAACGACCGGAGCGCCGACGAAGCCGAGTTGATCGACCTCCCCGGCGTGTACTCGCTGAACCTCGCCAGCGGAGAGTCCGAGATCTGCCGAGCCGTGCTCGACGGCTCGCTGGCTCCCCTCGGCTGCGACGCCGGCCGTCCCGACGCGATCGTCGTCGTCGCCGACGCCACGAACCTCGTCCGAAACCTCGTGCTCGTCGGCCAGGCGATCCGTCTCGGTCGGCCGGTCGTACTCGCCGTGAACATGACTGACGAAGCGGCCCGCCGCGGCCTGCGAATCGACGCCGCGCGGTTGGCCGCCGAACTCGGCGCGCCGGTGGCGCTGACATGCGCGCGCACGGGCGAGGGTGTCGAGCGGTTGAGAGAGTCGATCGCCCGCCTCGTCGCCGGCGTTGAGGCGAGCGTGGCGCCACACACAGAGCCCGCCCCTGAGCGCATGGCCGGCGCTGCAACGGCGGCGACTCCTCCGCCGGCGGACCAGGACGAGTTGGAGCGTTGGGCCGATCGCGTCTATGCCGCTGCCGCCGAAGCGCCGGCCGGCGACGCCGCCGCTTCCGATCGGCTCACCGATCGGCTCGACCTCGCTTTCACGCATCCCCTCTTGGGCGTGGCGATGTTCGCGGTCGTCATGACCGGGCTGTTCTACGTCATCTTCGCGCTCGCGGCCTACCCAATGGAATGGATCGACCAGCTCTTCGCGACGCTGGGCGGCGCCGCCCAGTCCGCTCTGCCCGCCGGGCCGATCCGCGACCTGATCACGGACGGCGTGATCGCCGGCGTCGGCGCGACCGTCATCTTCTTGCCGCAGATCTGCCTGTTGTTCTTCCTCTTGTCGCTGCTCGAGCATTCGGGCTATCTCGCCCGAGCGGCGTTCGTGATAGACCGGGTCTTGCGGCCGTTCGGCCTCTCCGGACACGCGTTCGTGCCGCTGCTGTCGTCGCACGCGTGCGCGCTGCCGGGGATCATCGCGGCACGGACCGTGCCCGATCGGCGCGATCGGTTGGCCACCATCCTCGTCGCGCCGTTCATGTCGTGTACAGCCCGTATCCCGGTGTACGTGCTGCTCACGTCTTTGCTGTTCCCAAAGCAGCCGGCGATGCAGGCCCTCGCTTTTACGGGCTGCTACGTCTTCGGCGCGGTGGCGGGGCTGTTGAGCGCTCTGATCGCCCGACGGACGTTCCTCCGTGGGCGGTCCGGCTCGATGGCGTTGGAGCTGCCGGCGTATCGGGCGCCGTCCGTCACGACGGCGGTCCGCGCGGCGGCCGAGCGAGGGTGGATGTTCCTGAAGAAGGCCGGAGTGCTCATCCTCGGCGTCTCGATGGTTCTGTGGTGGCTCGGCGAGTATCCAAGCTCGGCCCCGCCTCCCGAAGCGGAGGCGCTCGCGGCGCGGGCGGAGACGATCGACGCGGCCCGACCCGAGTTGGCGGAAGAACTCCGAACCGAGGCGAACGCCCTCGCCGATGCGCACGCGGCGCGTCGGTCGTTCCTCGGCCGCATCGGCTCGACCGTGCAGCCGATCTTCGAGCCGTTGGGCGCCGATCGGCAACTGACGATCGGCATCATCGCCTCCTTCGCCGCGCGAGAAGTCTTCGTCTCGACGATGGCGGTTCAGGTCGTGGCGACCGAGCCCGACGACGACGAATCGGTGTTCACAGCTATCGCGACGGCGGAGCGGGACGACGGCTCGCCGCTCTTCGACCCGGCGACGAGCTGGGCGTTGCTCGTCTACTACGTGCTCGCCATGCAGTGCCTGCCGACGCTGGTGGTGACGGCGCGGGAGGCGGGGTCGTGGAAGTGGGCGGCGTTGCAGTTGGGGTGGATGAGCGGGCTCGCCTATGTTCTCGCGGCAGCGACGCACGCGGTCGTATCAGCGGTGGCGGCGTAGATGTTTCCGCTCGGGGACTGGCAGTTCTGGGTCGTTTCGGTCGCCGTCGCCGCCGCGGCGGTCCAGGCGGTGCGGATGCTCCTTCCCCGCCGGAAACGTAAATCGGGGAGACGCGTGAACTTGACGGTTTCCGCTTCGTCCGCAACCCCAGCGGAGCGGGCCGTCGACTCCGATAAACCGGCCTGACCGTGTTAAAAACTCGCTTTTTTTGATCCGTCGGGGTTCCACTCTCGGGGAGCGGTGGTATCTTGACCGTGACGGAAACGCCTCCCCCGAAAGCGGTCAACGACACCCTTTGTGGCAGTCCTTTGTGACAGAGGGTTCACGCGGGTTTGACGGGTTTCGAATGTGGGGAAGGCATACTTCGTTCGTCGCGGGTGAGAGCGCGACGGCATTAGACGAGAGAGCCCACCGGCTCCACATCTCAGGCTCGTCGACGACCCGAAAGGGCTTCGGCTGTATTCGCGGGCGTTCGTTCGAGCGCCCCGTCAGACAACCGCTTGGAACGAGCGTTCGCGTTCGACCCGAGCGACCGGCTTCGCGCTCCCCTGCGCGTCTCTCTGCGGCTCGACCCGCGGCCTTGGCCGCGGGTCGTCCCGCGCGCAGACAAGCCATTTTCACGCCAGCTATGCCGCAGTCGCCTTGGTCCGCTTGCCGACGCTCATCGTGGTGACGGCAGGTCGCGATCAGGCGGCGGCGTCATCATCCAATGGTGCGTCCGCGGTGGGGAAGGGGGGCGGATGGCGTTCAACAGGGCGCCGTCAGCGCGAGCATGTTCTTGGCCCGAGTGGACGGTCACGATCGCCGCCGCAGCGGACCTCAACTCACCTTGCCGAGTCGTGTGACGGCGAGGCCGGTGATCTCGTGCATCTGCGAGACCATGCGGAGGCCGCCCGATGCCGCTTTGGACGCGCTCGTGACGCCCATCAGCGTGGAGATCGCGTTGACTCCGGAGTCTTCCACGGCGCCGGCGACGACGCTTGCGTCGCCCGCGGGTCGCAGCAGCCCGGCGCCGCCGCCGCGCGGCAGCAGGAAGTTGCCCTCGCCCGATTTCCGCAACAGCCCCGGCTGGTCCAAAGTCACCACATCGAGACGGCCCATCGTCCGCCCGTTCTGAGTGATCGTCCCGGCCTCGTCGATGCGAGCGGGGGCCGCCGGGTCCAACGCGATCGGCGAGCCGTCCGCGCCGAGCACAGCGGCGCCGTCCGAGGTCCGCGAAAGAAGACCGTTCCGTCCGATGGTCATTCGCCCGTCGCGCGTCAACGCGAAGCCGGTCTCGCTGTCGGCCGTGACGCGTAAGAATCCCTCGCCCCGGATCGCCACGTCGAGGGCGTTGTCGGTCATGCGGATCGGGCCCTGAGAGAACGAGGGCTCGGTGGCCATCGGCATGACGCCGGCACCGAGACGCTCGAGCATCGCGTTCGAGTTGAGCTGCGGCAGGTTGTCTTCGATCCGGGCGGCCTCGCGTTGCCGGATAGGCAGGCGATCGGGCTTGAAGCCGACGGTGGACACGTTCGCGAGGTTGTTCGAGAGTACGTTCTGCCGCGCGATGTTCGCGGTGACTCCGGACGCTGCGACCCACATGCCGTAGTTCATGCCGACCTCCGCGAGGCGAGGAATGTGACTTTCCGCCTCACGCTTGCACCCCGCACACCCCGTGCCAATCTCCCGGCAACCTCCCCGGCTTGAACGAAATCACGAAAGTTTCGGCGGTTCGGGTCGGCTGCCGTTTCCGTTTAGGCCGCAGCCGACTTCGTCGAAGCCCGCGACGACTCGGAGGAGTCGGCGAGCCGGCGCCATTCTCGATCAGTTTCCTCAGCGAGTTCCTGCGCGAACTCATCAGCGGTCAGCATCGGGAAGCACTCCTCCGACCCGTCGGGACGATGAAACCGCAGTGGGGGGGTCGAACGGAGGCGGGGCCGATCGACGATGGCCATGTGCAGCCGAGCCGCGGCGTGCGCGAGCCGTTCGAGGCGGAGCCCGTCGCTCTGGGTCGTCACGCCGCTCGATTCGACTCCGTCGTTCCATCCGAACGCGTCACGCATCTCGATCCTCCTCGTCGTTGGTTGAACAACCGCGTCGTTGGTCACATGCGGACCGACTCTGGCGGCCCTTCGCAACTCAGGCGCCGGGACATCGTCCGACCGGGGGCGGACGGCGGCGGGCGGTCGCCGCCCGCGGAGTGGCGCTCGGCGCCGGTTTCGGCCGATACTGCGCCCATGCGTGCGCCGCTCGCTGATGACGTCGTCGAATCGAAGGTCGCGGGTCGCGGCCGTCATGAGGCGTGCGCGTCGCCAGGCTTCGCCGAGGCGTTCAAACCGTTCATGGCGTATCTGCGCGTCGAATGCGGGCTCGCGGCGAACACGCTCGACGCGTATCGCCGGGATTTGGGCGATCTCGACGAGTTCTTCGCCGATCGCGGCATCGAACGGCCGCACGACGCGCCGCCGGGTGTATTGGTCGAGCACCTGAGATACCTCAAGGTCGAGCGCGGCTTGACCGGCTCGTCCATCGCGCGTCATCTCGCGGCGATCCGCATGTTCTTCCGGTTCCTCGAATCGACGGGCAAGCTCGATCGCAACCCGACGGACATCCTCGAACGCCCGACGCTGTGGCAGCGGTTGCCGAACGTGCTCTCGCCCGAGCAGATGCGGCGTTTGCTCGACGCGCCCGCCGTGGCCGCGGGCGCGATCGACGCGGAATCGTTCCGCACGATGCTCTCGGCGGACGGGCCGATGGATGAATCTGCCGGCGATCCGTCGGGTCAAGATGAGGTTGGGCGAGCGGCGGACGAGCGTCGGGCGGTCCGAGCGAACGCCGTGGACGCCGCCGCCGCGGACCGGCCCGGCATGTGGCTGCGCGACGCCGCGGTGCTCGAACTGATGTACGCCAGCGGACTCCGCGCTTCCGAGACCGCCGGCGTGCACGCGGACGACGTGCTCTTCAAACTCGGCGTGGTGAAAGTCTTCGGGAAAGGCTCGAGGGAACGCCTCGTCCCATTCGGTCGGCCCGCCGAGCGGGCGCTGCGACGGTACGCGGATCACCAGCGGCCCCGGCTCGTCAAAGCGGACGGACGGGACGGCGGGAAACTCTTCCTCAGCCGCACGGGCCGACCCGTCGACCGAATCCTGGTGTGGAAGATCGTCAAGCGGGCCGCGGCGACGGCGGGCCTGCGCGACGTCCACCCGCACGTCCTGCGGCATTCGTTTGCGACGCATTTGTTGTCGGGCGGCGCCGACCTACGGGTCGTGCAGGAACTGCTCGGCCACGCGAACATCGCGACGACTCAGATCTACACGCGAGTCGACGAGCCGCGCTTGCGGGCGGTGCACAAGCAATTCCATCCGCGCGGCTGACGGCGATCGCCCCCGCTTGGTCTGTCGTAGGACGAGAGCCGATCTCATGCGGTCGTGGGCGCCGACGCAAAAACGAACACGGCCCGCTTTGGGCGGGCCGTCGGTCGGCGTCTTTCAGACGAGGCGATACGCTCGATCGGCCGACGAGCCGACGAGCCGACGAGCCGGCGAAGCCGAGCGCTCAGCCGTTGATTTCCGTGACCTTGACCTGCATGTAGCGCTGCCGATGGCCCTGCTTGCGGCGGTAGCCTTTGCGGCGCTTGAACTTGATGACGTCGATCTTCTCGCCCTTGAAGTCGGCGTTGACGATTTCGGCGATGACGCTGGCGCCGTCGACATAGGGGCGGCCGAGCTTCGCATCGCCCTCGCCGCCGACGGCCAGAACCTTGGGGAAGGTGACGGTATTCGCGCCGTCTTCCAGCTCGCGGATGTCGAGCGTCAGCTCGTCGCCGACTTGGGCCATGACCTGCGTGCCGCTGTCTTCAAAGATGGCGTACATGCGAGAACTCCGGTAGCGGGCGGGCACGCCCGGTGAATGTGTCGAGGCTGCGTCGTCGGTTCGGTTGCCGGGCCGATCCCGTCGGCCCGATGTCGCAGCGCAGCGGACGTCGAAGCCGCGAGGAACGCGGATTCGCGCGAGCCGCGAAGTGTACTCGAAGCCCGGCGGTAGGACAAGCGGGCGGCGGCGGCTGCCGCACACGCGCCGGCAAGGACTTATCCCGCCGCGCCGGCGCCCCCGGACGGGTCAGCCGCGAGCGCTCGGACCACGCCGAGGTCGTCCGCCAGCCGTTCGAGGTCGGCCCGGGTGAGGTCCGCGAACGGCGTCTCGACCAGGACGACGGGGCCGTCGTCGTCGCTGGGCTGCGACGCCGCGACGGCCGCCAACGTGTTCACCGCCGCGGCGCATTCGGTCACGGTGTGCAAGCGACCCAGATCGCCGCCGCTGACGACCGGCCAGACGACCCGCGAACAACCGCGGTCGTGAGCCGCCGCGGCGGACGCCAGCATCAATTGGGCGAGGGTCAACCCCTTGAGAGGTCCGGCCGTCTCCGATCGCTCAAAGATCCCCGCCGCCCATGCGGACGCCGGGACCGCATCGTGCAGAAGCTCGGCGTCGCGTTGAGAGCCGATCAATCGCTCGATGGCGTTCGCCGCGGCGGCGGAGCCAGCGGATGACGGCGGTCCGTCACCTTTGTCGGTCCCGGCGGCGCTCACCGACACGCCAGTGGGGGCCATTAGAGCGACGACGAAGCTGCCGGCGCCGCTGCCGTCCGCCGCGGCTTCCGCCATACGACTCGCGCACAAACACGCCAACCCGCCGTCCCACACGATCGCGTTGCGATGAGTCGTCATCCTCTAGGTCCAAATCGCTGGATCGAGCGTGCCGAAGCCGCACGCGATCCCGATTGAGCGGCGTGGTGTCGTTTCGGATGCCGACGGTCGAAGCGGAGAGGGGGGGATTCGAACCCCCGAGGACCCGGAGGCCCTACCGGTTTTCGAGACCGGCGCATTCAGCCGCTCTGCCACCTCTCCGGGGGCGCCGGGGGCCCGATGGACCCCGACGAGCGGGCGGAGAGAATACCACGGGCCGGAGAGGTTGTCGAAACTCGATCGGGCGCCGAGCGCAGGACCGAAAATCGAGCTGCGGGCGAGCGGCGGCGTTCTCGGGTCGACGGGTCTTCGCCGGAGCGCCCAATCGTCGGAGACGGCGGGGGGCCCGGGCTCAGCGAGTGCCGGCTGGTTGTGCGGGCGGGTGCGTCTCCGCCGGGTTGGCGGGTCTCGGCGGCGGGATGTGTCCGACGGCGCCGCGGAGTTCGTCGGGCGGGACCTCGCCGATCTGCTCGTCGTTGATCGCCATGCCCGGGTCGGACTTGTCCTGCGCGAGTTCGTCGGATCGGGTGCCGGCATACTGGTGGGCGCCGCCGTGGTGGGCCGCTTTGGCGAGCAGGTGCGTACCGACGGGCGTCGCGACGAACGTGAAAACGAGAACCAGCACGCCTTTGCCCGCGACGTCGAGCTGCCAGATATGCAACACAGCGGCGAGGAGCATGCCCGTGATGCCGAGTGTGGTGCACTTCGAGGCGGCGTGCATCCGCGAGTAGCAGTCGGGGAAGCGGTAGACGCCGATCGAACCGACGAGCATGAAGAAGAGCCCGCCGAGCAGCGCGACGATCGCGAGCGCGTCGCGCAACCCGGCGTCGGTGAACAGTGGGGCGGGCGCGCTCGGATCGACCGCGGCGGCGTCGGCGGCCGCGGGGCCGAGCTCCGCAATGAGTTCGGCCGTCTCAAGCAGGCTGAAGAGCGCGTCGATCATGATTGGTGCACCGATCTACGCCGCCCGATGAACTGCGCGAAGGCGAGCGTCGACACGAACCCGAGAATCGAGACGATGAGCACCGCATCGAAGGCGATCAGCGATTCCACACGAATCGTAATGAGCAGCACGAGAGCAGCGACCTGCACGGCGACCGTGTCCGAGGCCACGCCCCGATCGACCAGATCCGGACCCTTGATGATCCGCGCGAGGCAGAGCAGGATCGCTATGGCGATCGTGAAGATGCCGACGTCGATGGAATACAGAAGCGTGGTCTCGATGAAAGCGTCGCCCGCGGGGGCCGCGACAGACTCGGCGGCGGCCGGCGGAGAGGGCTCCGCGGCGGCGGCGACGAAACGGGCGATGGCGGCGGCGGCTGGCGTCATCCGGCAAAGACCCCCTTGTGCATCTTGGCGGCGAGCTGGTCGATCTCCTTCAACGCGTCGGCAGGATTCTCGGCGTACATGCAGTGGATGTAGAGCCAGTTCCCGTCGGGCGAGATGTCGATCACGAGCGTTCCCGGCGTCAGCGTGATGGCGTTGGCGAGCGCCGTCTTCTCGATCTGCGAGAGGTGCGACACCGGGTAACGAAGGATGCGCGGCCGCTGCGAGAAGCCGGGCGTGATCGATTCTTTCGCGATCTGGATGTTCGCTTTGACGAGGATGACGAAGAAGTAAACGAGGAACGCCAGCGCCTCGAAGGAACGCCGGACATAGTGCCCCTGACCGGTCACGTTCGAGTACGCCGAAACGACGACCACACCCACGAGGAAGCCGGCGACGAAGTTCCACGGGCTGGCGCTGCCGGTGAGCAGGCACCACGTCAGCGCGAGGAACAGATTGAAGAGGAACTTCTTCACGGGCGTTCCTCCGTGTGGACGCTCGGGACGCCGTCGCGCGCGGCGGCCGTGGAACGAGCCGCGTCCTCGAACGCTTCGGGCGGCGGGTAGAACTCGCCCTGAGGGTCACCCGTCAGATACTCGGCGTACTCACCCGCGTCGCCGAAGGGGGGCGTCAGCACCGTCGTCACGTACGAGCGGGGCTCGGCGAGTTCGCTGGTGCCGAGTCGCGCGAAGTTGAAGGTCGGTTCGGCGGCGAGGCCGATCGTGATCGAGCAGGCGGCGAGCGTCCCGACCGCCACATAGGCGCCGCGCGGACCGGGGATGCGGCCGAGTTCCGCGCCCGGCGGCAAGGCCACGCCCGCGCCGGTCGGGCGGCTCCAGAACACGCGCGACCACAGCCTGCCCACCGCGACGATGGTCAGCCCCGCGGTAAGCACCGTCGCACCGGTCAGCACGAACGCGCCAGCGTTCAGGCCCTCCCGAATCAGCACCAGCTTGCCGAAGAAACCAGACAGCGGCGGGATCCCGACCAGCGCCATTAACAGCACGAATACGAACGTCGCGAGCGCGGGCATCCGCGCGTACAGCCCGCCGAGCCTGCGGATGTTGGTCGTTTGCGTGCGCCGCTCGATCGTCCCGGCCGCGACGAACAGGCCCGCTATGACGAGCATTTCCTGGGCCATGTAGTGCAGCGTCGCCGCGAACGCCTCGGGGCTCATCAGCGTCACGCCGAAGATCAGATAGCCGACGTGCGAAATCAGGATCATCGCCACGATCCGCTTCATGTCGTGGGCGGCGCACGCGGCGACGATCGCGATCACCATCGTCAGCCCGGCTGAGAGCACGAGCGCCAAATCGACCACGCCGCGCTCCCCGTCGAGAGGCGAGGCGAACGCCGTCGGATACAGCCGCAGGATCGCGTATACGCCGACCTTCGAGAGCAACGCCGCGAACAGCGCGCCCAAGGGCGACGGGATCGTGTGATAGGTGTCGGGCAGCCAGAACCACAGCGGGAAGACGGCCGCCTTGAGGCAGAATACGAAGAGCAGACAAAGCGAAAGCGCTTCGAAGCCCGGCGGCATCGGTGTATTCGCGGCGGCGTGTTCCGCGACGATTCGCGCGAGGTCTGCGTAGTTCAGCGTGCCGACAAGACCGTAAATGAGCCCGGCCGTCAGCACGAAAATCGTCGAGCCGACGAGGTTGAGCACGACGTACTTGTACGCCTGCGAAAGCTGACGTTCGGACGCGCCCAGCACCATCAGGCAGTACGACGCCATGAGCATGATCTCGAAGGCGACGAACAGGTTGAACAGATCGCCCGTAATGAACGAGAAGTTCACGCCCAGGATCAGCAGGTGGAAGAGCGGGTGGAACCAGCCGCGTTCGAGGCGTTCATGCAGCATGCTGAACGCCGCGACGTAGACGCAGGTCGCCACGACCGCCGTCACCAGCAGAAGCGATCCCGACAAACCGTCGAACACGATCGCGACGCCGAACGGCGCCGCCCAGCGGCCCATATGGCTCACGAGCAGCGGCGCCTCGGGCGAAAGCTTGCTCATGAACAGCACGATGAGCCCCGCCATCGCCAGAAGCGACGACAGCCCCGTAACGCGTTGCAGGAACACCCGGCCGCGGAGCAGCGTCGTGGCGACGCCCGCGAACAGAGGCAACACGATCAACAGGGCGATGGCGTTGTTCGTCACGGTCGCCCCCCGTCGGATGCGCCGTTCGCTTCGTCGTCATCGCCGGCCGGCTCCGGTCGATCGACCGACGCCAACTCGTTGACGTTGAGCGAACCCGTCCGCCGATAAGTCGCGACCAGCAGCGTCAGTATGAAAGCCATCACCGCGAACGAAATGACGATCGACGTCAGGATCAACGCCTGCGGCAACGGGTCCACATACGCGAGCGACTGATCGGGGTCGACCACCGGCGCGCGCTTGAGTATCGCTTCTCCGTCGTCCGACGCCAGCACGGGTTGTCCGGACATCGCGATGATGCCGAGGTGGGCGGCGTGCGAGAACAGGAACACGCCCATCGCAACCGCTTTGAGTTCTTTCGACAGCAACAGATACACGCTGACCGCGAAGATGACCGCGACGCAGATGGCGAGGAGAAGCGTCATGACTATTCGAGCTCCTCTTCGAATCGGTTGATCATGCCGACGCTGACGGCGACCACGACGATGAACACGCCGAGGTCGAAGAGCATGACACTGGTCCAGTGGAACTCGCCCGCGCCGGGCAGCGGCAGATACTGATTGTCGGACATGAGGAGGGGGCCGCCGAGCCCGCCAGCGCCGCTTCCGCCAGTGACCGCTTCCAGCAGCACGGGGGTGAGACCGGTCGCGAGGGCGATGAGCAGGCCGAAGGCGGCCATGATTCCCGGTTTGATCGGCAGCAGCACGCGCAACGCGAAGTTGCCCGCGGCCATGCGATACGCGGCGAGCCCCACCGACGCGATCAGCCCGGCGATGAACCCGCCGCCGGCTTCGTTGTGACCCTTGAAGAACACGTAACCGGCGAACAGCAGCACCAGCGGCAGGATCAATCTCATCACCGTGCCGAGCATGCTGGAGCGGAGGTGCGGCTGCGAGCCGAGCGTGAGCGTTTGCGTGGGATCGTCGGTCCGTCGCGGTTTCGGGCACGCTCCGAGCAACGCCAGCACGCCCATCATGGTGATCGAGAGCACGGTGATCTCGCCGATCGTGTCGTAACCGCGGAAGTCCACAAGGATGACGTTGACGACGTTGTTGCCGCCCCCGCCTCGCCCGTCCGTACCGGGCGTTTCGCCCGAGTAGGTGTTCTGGAGGAACCAGCCGCCGAGGCGCGAATCGTCGACGCCGAGGATCGGCGCTCGCGCGTGGCGCTTGTCTCCGTGGCCGTTCTCGACCACTGCGGACGCTCCGCTGGCGACTCCGGATTCACCGACCGCCGCGGCGACGTCGCCTTCGTCGCCGGAGACGACACGGGAGGCGTCGGCGGCTGGGGCGACGTGGTGCGCCTCGGTTCGCTGGCGTTCATAGGCCGCGATCGCCGACTGATCCGCCACCGCGCCGGCATGCAGCACGAGGAACGCGATCGCGACGCCGACGGCAGTCGAGAACACGATCCGCAGGCCGACGAAGTCCCGCCTGTTGAACTTCACCTCTTCCGGCAACAGCCGCAACGCCAGCATGAACAACACGACCGAGATGATCTCGAACATCATCTGCGTCAGCGCGAGGTCCGGCGCCGCGTAGATGATGTACATGCCCGTCACGCTGAACCCGCACACGCCCAGGATCAGCACCCGCACCACCCGGGTCCGCACGATCGGAAGCGCGAGCGCCGACCCGCAGATCAGCAACGTGAGAAAGACGCTCGCGAGCTGCAATTCGAGCGGCGCGATCGAGAACGCGCCGATCTCGGGCCAGACCAGCATCGTCTCCGCATCCGCGACGACCACGGCTCCGAGCCCGACGAGGAACGCGAACAACACGAAGAACAGGTATGTACGCAGATTCCCGTTCTGCAGCGTGCGGAAGACGCGGTAGCCGATCTTCTGCACCCCGCCATAGGCTGCGGGGAATAGCCGTGCGTGGACGTCCTCGATCGGCCTCTTCAACAGGTCCGAGAAGCCCAAAGCGAAGCCGAGCGCGATCGCGACCGCCGACATCGCGAGCGCCAGCGATGGATGCGTGAGCGCGTACACGAAGCCCGGCAGATGGTCCCAGTACAGCGGGTGCGTCTCGACGGCGCCAAAGAGAGCGTCGTACGCCGGCGGGTACACGCCGCAAACGTACTGCAACGAGACGATCGCCAGAGCGGGCCACCAGATGCCGGCCGCCCAGAGCCCCCGCTCGTGCGCCTCGTCGTGGAGAGGGTGTTGATGGCCGGCGGGACGTGCGCGGCCGTTCCGCTCGCGAGCTTCGATCTCGCGCCGGGCCAACGGGTCGGCGTGCAATTCGGCGCCTTTTAGTCGCTGGTCGTCGGGGCCCTCGCCCGGGTCTCTCGTGGCATCGGGGGGCGCAGCGTGTTCCGTCGGCGCGACGAGCGTTCGCGCGATCCGTGTGAAGATCGCCACGTTGCAGACCGCTGTCAGCACCGCCATCGCCCCGACCGCCCAGAACCAAGGGTGTTCCTCCGCGGCGTGCACGATCTGGTACAGGAACGCTTCCTTCGCAGCGAACGAAAGCGTCAAGGGCAACCCGGCGAGCGCGTAGGCGCCGAGCAGTAGCGTCAGTGCGAACGCCCGGTTCGTGCGCCACAGACCGCGCAGCTCGGGAAGGTGTTTGCGGTGCAGCGTGTGGATGATGGCGCCGGCGACGATGAACAGCGGCGCTTTGTACGCCGCATGGTTCAGGATCTGCATCACCGGCCAGATCACGTTCGGATCGGCGGCGGCGGACGCGAGGTGAGCCCCCTCGCCCAAGTGGTCCGCACTGTGGCTCGCGTGTTCGCCGTGGTGGCCGCCGTCGGCGAGCCCGCCCAAGCCGTACATGCAGGTCAGCAGGCCCAACTGTGACACCGTCGTGTACGCGAAGATGCGCTTGAGTTCGGTCGATCGCAGCGCGACGTAGGCGCCGAGGAGCATGGTGGTGGCGCCGAAGGAGACGAGCGTCGGGGTCCACCAGTCGAGGTCGCGCAGCGCCGGGAACAGCCGCCCGAACAGGTAGACGCCCGCCTTGACCATTGTCGCCGAGTGCAAGTACGCCGACACCGGCGTCGGCGCGGCCATCGCGCCCGGAAGCCAGAAGTGCACCGGCCACTGCGCCGACTTCGCCCCAGCCCCCGCAAAGATCAACAGGAACGCGGCGAGCAGCAGCCCCTCGCCCGCCCCGTGCATGTCCGTCGCCTGCAACGCCGAGAACGACCACGCGCCAGTCGACAGCCCGAGACCCAACAGCCCCGCCATGAGCAGCATGCCCCCCACGCCGGTGACCACGAGGGCCTGAATCGCGAGCAGCACGGCCGACTTGTCCTCGCGGTGCCAGCCGATGAGCAGGAACGACGAGACGCTCGTCAGCTCCCAGAACACGAACATGGCGAGGAAGTCGTCGGCGAGCACGAGCCCGAGCATCGCGGTCGCGAAGAGCCCCAACGTCGGGAAGAAGCGATAGAGGTCGTCCGGCGCGCGCCCGAAATAGCCGCGCGCGTAAATCGTGATGAACACGCCGACGACCGCCACGAGCAGCGCGAAGAACAGTCCGAGCTGATCGGGCAAGAACGAGAGGTTGATGTCCAGCGAAGGCGCGAACGGCACGCCCACGGGGGTGGCGTCGGCGAGCGACGCCTCAGGCAGGGTGATCGCCAGCGTGAGCAGCGCCGCCGCGGACGCGACCATCGAACCGATGGACGCCAGCGTGCGCAGCGTCACCATCGAACGCGGCAGGAGGAGCGTCAGCCCCATGCCCACGACCGGGGCGAACACGCCGACGAGGATGAGGGTCAGGGGGTCGAGCAAGAGGGCGCACCGATTACGACGTCGCGGTCATCGCGGCGAGTGCCCGTTTTATCGGAGGAGTACCGGGTGAACCTGTGGTGAATTCGGGAAAGCTTCGAGTAGACGCCGACGCCACCTGATCGGGGCGGTGCGTCCACGCACACGGCGACGACGCACGCGTCAGTGCCCGTGCCCCTCCGCGGCGGAGGTACCGGCGTCGGTCTCGCCGGCCCGGCCCAGCGCGAACTTGAACAGGATCGGGCCGAGCAGCTCGTTGATCGCGATCGACGAAAGCAAGATGCCGAACACCTGACTCGCGAACGCGAACTCGGCGAACTGTTCGGATACGACGACCGCAAGAGCCAGCGAGATCCCCGCCTGCGGGACGAACGCGGTCCACAGCCATGTCGAGGCCGGCTTCTCCGTACCGGCCAGCTTGCAGCCGAGGCCGGTGCCTCCCCAAACCGCCGCGGCGCGAAGCACGACGTAAAGCACCACGTACACCCACACGTCCGCCAGCAAACCCGGGTCCACCTTCGAGCCGGCGACGGCGAAGAAAATCGCGTACACGGGGACCGAAAGCTCCTCGACGCGCTCGAAAAGGGCGTGAGACTGCTGACGGTAGAGGTTCGCCATCGTCAGCCCGGCCGCCAAGCCGACGATGAGCGTCTTGAGGCCGAGCTCTTTCGAGAGCAGCGCCACGCCGAACGACCCGAGCACGACAACGATCGGCAGAGCGGCGTTGATGTTCCTGATGTACCACGCGAGCCCGGCGCCGATGATCAGGCCCGCCAGCATCGAGCCGCCGAGTTGTTTGGTCAGCTTGACGAGCACGCTGCCGCGTTCGGCGGGCGCGGAGTCGGCCGAAGGGGACTCGGTGGACTCGGCCGGAGCGCTCGGGGGAGCGTTGGCGTCCGGTAGGCTCGATTGCTCAGCGTTCGGCGGGCCGGCGTCGCTCGTTCGACCGCCGTCGGCGGTGGCCGGAGCCGTCGTCTCGCCAGATCCGCCGTTCTCGCCCGGGTTGTCTGCCGCTATGTTCGACGGCTCGCCCACCGCTTGCTCGGCTGTGTCGGGCATCGGCTCCCCGGCGTCGTCGGCGCGTTCGAGGAATCGCCGCTCTTCGGGCGAGAGCTCGCCCGCGGCCGCCGCCTCCGCCGCTTCCTGCATCGCCGCCTGTTTCGCCGATGACGCCGCGTTCGTCGCCACGGCCAGCGCCACCGCGAACACGATGATCAACAGCAGGTCCTTGCACACCGTCACCGAGAGCGCGGTCCGCGACATCGGTCCGTCCGCCCGCGTCTCGCCGATGATCGCGATGACCACCGCCGGCGAGTTCGCCGTCGCCACGATCGCGATCACCAGCGACACCAGAATCACCGTCAAAAGCCCACCATATTCCGCGAACACCGGGCTCTGCGAGAGCAGCACCGACATCAACGCCGTGATCGCGACGAGCACCAGCGTGAACTCGAAGAGCAGAATGAGCGAGATGGACTTGAACGCGCGTTTGACGAAGTCGAGCTGAATCTCCCCGCCGGCGGTCAGCGCGATCAGCGCGATGGCCAGCTCGTTGACGAGCGTGAGGTTGTCGCGCTGTGCGGGCGAGAGGATCCAGGGGATCTGCTCTCCGAAGATCGCGGCGCCGACTTTGGGCGACGCGAGGATCCCAAACACCAGGTAGCCGGTGATCTTCGAGAAGCCGACGGCCTGCGCGGCTTTGCCGAGGAGCCACGCTCCGAGCAGCAGCACCCCGAGCCCGGCGCCCGTGGAGACCACGCCTTCCGGCAACGGCGAGAACGCGTTGCCAAGCGGATCGATCAGATTCGTGTCGGACGCCGGCGCGAGCAGCCGAGCGGCGATCGCGAATCCCACGACGCCGACGATGGCGACCAGCAACTTCACGGACTTCATGACGCACCCCCAGCACGCGGTTGAGGCTCGGGCCGACCTCGGGCGGCGTCCGCGGCGACCGTGCCCGCGGGCGACTCGACGGCCCCGCTCGACACCGCCTGACGCCGACCCACCGAACCGATCAAAGGAAAGATCTCGCTCAGCAAGCCGATCAACAGCACCACCGCCAGCATCTGCCGGTGGAACTCCGACCATTCGTCGGCGACCAACGCGACCGCCATCGCCATCGCGATCGGGCTCTGCCTCGCTGCGGCGACGTACAGCGTCGACTTGGGCGGCAGTTCGGGCGGTTCGCCCAGCCGCTCCCGTCGAAGGCCGAGCTTCGCCGCCGCCGGCTTGCCCAGCCAGCGGAACACCGCGATCGCGACCGCCAGCAACACCGCGTACGGGTGCAACAGCGGGTTGATCAGCAGACCCGCGAGCAAAGCGAAGAACACCGCCACCGCGTGCTCGGCCCGGAGAATGAACCGTTGGAAACGATCGAGGTGTTCCGAAGGCAGATTCGTCAGCACCACCCCGGTCAGCATCGCCGCGAACAGGGGCGAAAGGTCCGTCTGCGCCGCGATGCCCGCGACGAACGTGACGAGCGCAAGAAAGACCGCCAACTGCTGTCCACGGTCCGAGCCGGCGAGGCTGAGCGCGAATCGGCCTATGATCGCCGCGATCACCGCCAGCAGCACGGTCAGCCCCGCAGCGGCCAACGCGAAGCCGACGTCGAATCTCGCTTCCTGCTCGACGCGGACCACGAACTTGTCGGCGATGCCGTAGGCCGCGATCGCGACCACCGCCGAGAGCGCCCCCCCGTAGCGGACGACGAGCGCGAGCTTGTCGCCCAACTCCGTTTTGCCCGTCACGCGCTGCGAACGCGTCTCCATCGACCATCCGATGGCGCCCGCGCTCAGCAGCACCGCAGCGGGAAACAGGGCCGGCCAGGCGTTGGCCTTCGCAAGCTCGGCGCCGTGCTCCGCCCCCGACCGCACCGCGGTCGTCCACATCGTCACCCCGAGGGCCGCCGCCGGCCCCACGACGACCAAGCTCAACGCCGCATCGACCAGAGTCAGCTTGCGCACCGCCGCCGGAATCGCCGTGATCACCTCGCGCTTGAGCTGCAACCCGACCATCATCCCGATCCAGCCGAGCCCGACGATCAGCAGCGGCGTCGTCTCACGGAGCAGATCGGGCGAGATGACGCCGAGGCCGAACTCGCCCAGAAGGAAGCCCGCCGCCACCGCGATCCAGCCGCCCGTCAGCAGCGCGGACGCCATCTTCGACCGCCGCAAGCGGTAGAACCGCCGATCGGTCGCCAGTAAGGCGAGCGCCACCAGGATGAGTACGGCCAGGAAGATCTGCACGATGGTCCTCGTCTGCGGGGCATGGTATCGACCGCCGAGCGGACGTTCGCCGTCGGTTCGGGATCGGGGCCCCGATCGGACGTTTCGTCTGACGCTTACCGGCGGAGGCCGAGGGCCGTCGAGACACGCACGGTCGCGGCGATCGGCCGATCCGGGTCGGACACCTCGGTGTCGAGGAAGCGGAACACCTCCGCGGCGAGCTTCGTCGAAGTAATCGAGAGGACAACACGGGACGCCGTCTGTTCGCCCATGAGCGCCGCCAGCCCGCTGAACACGGGCATTTCGTCGCGGACCAGGGCCATCAGGCCCTTCGACTCGACGATCGTCCCGGCGACACCGAGATCGAGCAGGCCGGTGACGATGTCGTCCAGCACCGACTTGTTCGGCACGATCATCACCAGAAGCACGGCGTCCGGAGCCGCGGCGTGCTCGAGCGCTTCGGGCTCGGGGACCGGTGTCGCGTCGTTCTCGGCTGCCGGCCGGTCGCCCGGGCGCGAGCGGGGCTCGTCAGGCATGCTTGCGGTCCTCAGCGACCAGAGCGTCGTAGAACTGCTGCGTGTCCGAGCACGCCCGGAACCGGTCGAGCGCGCCGGGCCCCCGCGCGATCCGAGCGAGCCGAGCGAGCAGCCGAACGTGTGCGAACGGCTTCTCCGAGCAGCCGAACATCCCGAACACGATGTCCGCCTTCGGGTGCGTCTCCACTCCGAACGAAACCCCGCCGGGCACCAAGGCGGGCACCACGATCGTGTCCGTGATCTCGGGAACCATCGCGTGCGGGAAGGCGACGCCCTCGGGCGTCGACGTCGGGATGCGACGTTCCCGGTCGCGGAGTTCGGCGTCGAGCCTCGTCGCATCGAGCCCGTCCAGTTCGGTGGCCGCTCGGGCCGCAAGAGCGCCCAGCACGTCGTCGCAGCCATCGGCGCCGTCTATAACCAGCACCAGATCGGGTTTCAACAGCGGCTCTAGTCGCATGGGCACCTCGCAGAGGCGGAACATACCACCGCCGTACACCGCGTGCATCGGCATGGACCCCACCTAGGAGACGCGAGCCGCTTCTGGCACCGGCCGTCTTTTCGCGACACAATGAACAACAGCGGACGGGACGGCCTGAAAGACGCTCGACCGCTTTCCCACAAAGACCAGCGGAGCCCCGCCGTCGGCCTCTACGACCCCCCGCCGCCCACGACCGACCGCCTTTGGAGACACGATCATGCTCACCACGCTCGCCGCCCACGGCGCCAACCCGAACCTCGAGCTGCTGATGTCGTTCTTCCGCGAGAACGGGCTCTGGGCGATGATCGGTTTCATCGTGCTCGTCGCGATCGGCTTCGGCTCGCTCAAAGAGATCGTCAAGACCCGCGCCCGCGAGCGCTCCCGCCGTGAAATCGCCGCCTACATCGCCGAGGGCTCGATGAGCCCCGAGCAGGGCGAGCGGCTGATGCGCGCCGGGGCGTATTCCGACGAGGCTTGAACTCGCATCCTTCCGGCCGGTCGCCGGTCTTTCCCGGCCGTATGCCTGACCGGGCCGAGCTTCTGGAGATGAAGACATGAACACGCTCGCCGCCGCCGCCGCAATTGACGTCGCCCCCGCGACCGCCGGCCTCGCCGACGCCGCTGCCCAGCACTTGGGCTGGCTGATCCTCGGCGCCGTCTGCCTCGCTTGGATCGTGTTCGGCACCTTCGCGAGCGTCGCCAAAGCCCGCGCCTTCGAACGCTCCCGTCGCAAAATCGCCGCTTACGTCGCTGAAGGCAGCATCGCCCCCGACGACGCGAAACGACTCATTAGCTGCGGCCCGCACGGCGCCTGCACAGCCCCCGTCTCCGCCTGAAACACTTCACTCTCTTTGATCCACCATCTCGGAGCTCGCCATGTTCAACTTCCTCTCGCTCGTCGCTGATCCGACGGCCGCCCTCGCCGCGGTCGCCACGTCTTCCTCCGGAAGCGCCCAGGCCGTCGCCGTCGCGCCCGACTTGCTCGACCGATTCGAGACCGAGCCGATCAACCCGATCGGTCTCGTCGCCGTGGGCGGCGGCCTCACCATCGGTCTGATCGTCGCCATGACCGCCATCATCTCCGGCGTACTCAACACCAGAGCCAAAGAGCAGACCCGTCGCGAGATCGCCGCGTACGTCGCCGAGGGCAGCATCTCCCCGGACGACGCGGAACGCATCATCCGCGCGAAGTCACCAAGCTGCTGACCGACGCGCGGTCGGGAGGCCTCGAAACCGGGCTCACACCACTGCGTCGATGCGGGTGCCGGGTCGCTGAACGGGGCGTTCCGCTTGCCTGCGCTCGGACGCGGCCTGTTGGTTCGCGGCCTGGGCGTCGTTGTTCGCCGACGCCGCGATGGTCTTCGGGACGTCGCCCAGCCTCGGCAGGTGATAGCCGCCTCGATCGTCGCCCAGGCGAGCCGCGATGAAGCCCGACGAGGCGGACGCACGCATCGCTTCGGCCGACAGATCGACGACGTCGGCCGGGGTTTCGGGACGGATGCGATCAACGGACGCGTGGCGGCGGTTCAGGCGTTCGAGATACTGCCAGTACGCGAGCGTTTCGTCGGTCGGCCGGCACGGCTTGTCGTGATGCGGCTCACAAACCCGTTCGCGGGCGGCGTCGGCCAGCGGGCCGCGGACCGGCGGCGGCACGTCGCGCGGCACGCGGCGGAGCGACTGCGTCAGCAGGTCTGGGTTGGTCGGGTCTTCGATTCTCACGCCCTGGAAAGGATGCGAGGGGCGCGCCAGCCCGCGGCGGGACGCGGGGTCCGAGAATCTCGCCGACCGCGTCGCTTCCGCCGCGGCGGTAGGCTGACCGGTTGGATGCGGGTCAAGCGGCGGCGCCGGTCGCGCCCGCATGTTGCGATTTCGCGACGTCGCCCCGTGGCGTGCGCACCACCGCGGGCGACGACACAGCACCCAAGCCAGCCGGAGTGGTGACGCCCGATGGACGCGTCGGAACTCGAGTTCGACCTGCCGGATCGCCTGATCGCGACGCGTCCCGCCGAGCCGCGCGACTCGGCTCGCCTGCTGGTGTGCTCACGCAGCGACCCGACGTTCGTCGAGCACGCCGTCTTCCGCGACCTGCCGAGGTATCTCCGGCCGGCGGACGTGCTCGTATTCAACCGCTCGGGCGTGACGCCGGCGCGCGTCCGCGGCCGTCGACAGGACTCCGGCGGCCGGGTCGAAGGACTCTTCGTGCGCGAGGTAGACGCCGCCGGCGCCCCCGCCGCCGGTGAAGAGGCGCCGCGGCTGGTGTGGGAGGCGATGCTCAAATCCAACGGCAAGCTTCGCGCGGGCGTGCGCGTCGCGCTCGATCCGTGGAGCGGGGCCGAAGCGTCGGCATCGACCGCGGCGGACGACGAGGCGCCGACCGTTGTCCTCACCCTCATCGAACGTGCGCGCGAGGGCTGGCTCGTCGAAGTGAACGTGGAAGGCGAAGAGGGGGAGCGCGCCGACACGCTGAGCGTGCTGTCTTTGATCGGGGCGACGCCGCTGCCGCCTTACATTCTGCGAGCGCGAGCCGAGCGGGCCGAGGGCGTGGACGATGCGCTCGATCGGAGTTGGTATCAGACGGTGTACGCGGACGTGTCGCGATCGCGTTCGGTGGCGGCGCCGACGGCCGGACTGCATTTCACGCAGCGGCTGATCGACGAGCTGACGGCGATGGGCGTCGGCCGCGCCGAGGTGTACCTGCACGTCGGACCGGGCACGTTCAGGCCGATCGACGAGGGCGGCGCGGTCGAGTCGCACCGCATGCACGCGGAGGCGATCGAGGTCGCGGGCGAGACGCTGCGGCGGCTGGACGCGGCCGAACCGCCGGGGCGGCGGGTGCTGGTGGGAACCACGGCCGTGCGCACGCTGGAATCCATCGAGCGGCCGCCGACGCGCGAGGCGGTGAACGACGGCGTCGCGGGCGAAACCGAGCTGTTCATCACCCCCGGCTTCGAGTTCCGTTGGACCGACGCGCTGATCACCAACTTTCACCTGCCGCGATCGACGCTGCTGACGCTCGTCGGGGCCTTGTTTCCCGCGGGGGTGCCGCGGTTGTTGGAGCTGTATCGCGAGGCGATCGACCGGGAGTACCGCTTTTTCAGCTACGGCGACGCGATGCTGATCCTGCCGTAGCGACCGGTGTTCCGTGGACCGCGTTCGTCGGCCGACGGGGAGTCGTTATTCTCTCAGCATGATCCACCCTTGGCACGACGTGACGCCGGCGATCGACGGCGAGCAACTCCCCCGGTACTTTCGCGCGGTCATCGAGATCCCGAAGGGGTCGTCGAACAAGTACGAACTCGAGAAGAAGACGGGCATGCTCAAGCTCGACCGGGTGCTCTCTTCGGCGGTGTACTACCCGGCGAACTACGGGTTCATCCCGCAGACGCTGGCCGAGGACGACGACCCGATCGACGTGCTGGTCTTCTCGACGGAGCAGATACCCCCGCTGTGCGTCTGCGAGGCGCGGGCGGTGGGCATGCTGACGATGATCGACGAGGGGCAGCCCGACCATAAGATCGTCGCGGTGCTGCGTAAGGACCCGGTCTACGCCGAATACTCCAAGGCCAGCGACTTCCCGCGGCATACTTTCAAGATGCTCAAGCGGTTCCTCGAGGACTACAAGACGCTGGAAGGCAAGCAGGTGGAGGTCGACGAGGTGATGCCGGCGGAAGCGGCGGACGCGTCGATCGAGGACTCGCTGGACCGCTACTCACGGATGCGGCGTCTGGGCCAGATCCTCGGCCTGAGCTGACCGGAAGCCGCTCGACGGCGGGCGGCCGCTGGGCGCACGCGAACGGAGGAATAGGTTTACACATGACCGACCACGACGGCTTGACGCACAGCGAACGGTTGCCCGAAGTCGATCGGGTGCTGATTTCACGCGGCGAGATCGGTCGGCGCGTCGGCGAACTGGGCCGGCAGTTGGCTCACGAACTCTCGGAAGAGCTGACCCGCGAGGGCGACAGCCACCTCGACCACGCCGACCGGGTGGTGATGGTGCCGATTCTGACGGGAGCGATGGTCTTCGCGGCGGACTTGATCCGCGAGATACCGCTGCGCCTTTCGATCCGTCTTGTGGCGGTGAGTTCGTATCCGGGCCAGACCACGGCGAGCAAAGGGGCGGCTCTGTCCAGCGCGCTGCCGAAAGACCTGCGAGGGCGGCACGTCGTGCTGATCGACGACATCCTCGACTCGGGGCAGACGCTGGCGCTGGTGCGCGGGTTCGTGGAGGAGCAATCGCCTTCGAGCGTGCGCACGTGCGTCTTGCTCAAGAAGGACGTGCCTCGCGCGGTGGAGACGCCTTGCGAGATGCACGGCTTCGTCATTCCGGACGAGTTCGTCGTCGGGTACGGGCTCGACTACGACGGCTTCTACCGGAACCTGCCCGACATCGTGGCGCTGAAAGCCGACGCGTTCGACGGCGCGGGCTGACCGGGGGGGCTGACCCGGGGGGTGGTCGGGGGCGGCTAACCCCGGGGACTGAACGGAAGGACTGACCGGGGCGGCGGACCTCGGCGTTTACTCGCTGGGCTCTTTGATCTCGACGGGCCTGGCGACGTCGCCGTCGTAGACGTAGACCTTGCCGGCTTCCTCGTTTTTGCAGACCTTGTGCGTGCCGTCGCAGAACGGGAAGTTCTTGGTGAGCCCGCAGCCGCAGACGAAGACGGGCTTGTCCTGCGGCTCGATCTTGATGGGTCCGACGGCGTCGAGTTTGACGAGGCGTGCCATGCGTCTTCCTCCGGGGCGGTTCGGTGTGCCGGTGGAGGGTATCGCGCGGAGAGCATCGGCGGTCGTTTGCCGCGTCACGCCGGGCTTGGCGTGTCGTGGAGGACGGCGCGGGTGATGTCTTCGGCGGCGGAGGCGTCGCCGGTGCGCATGAACGCGGTGGTGACGAGGCGGTGGGCGATGACGGGCGAGGCGTTGTCGACGATGTCTTCGGGGATGACGTAGTCGCGTCCGTGGAGGACCGCTGCGGCTCGGGCGGCCTGGGCGAGCGCGAGCGTGCCGCGGGGGGAAAGACCGACCTGGAGATCGGGGTGCTGGCGCGTCGCGTTGCCGATGGCGACGATGTAGCGGACCAGCGAGCGGTCCATGCGGACGGCGTCGGTCGCTCGCTGAAGGGCGACCACGTCGTCGGCGTGCATGACCGGTTCGAGGTTGTGCAGGGCGTCGTCCGATGGGCGGAGTTCGAGGACGCGCATCTCGTCTTCGGCGCTGGGGTAGCCGATCGTCAGCCGCATCAGGAAGCGGTCGAGTTGGTTCTCGGGCAAGAGATATGTGCCCTCGAACTCGAAGGGGTTCTGGGTCGCGACCACCATGAAGGGCTGGTCGAGCGCGATCGTGCGTCCCTCGACCGAGACGGTGCCCTCGTTCATGACTTCGAGCAGGGCGGACTGGGTGCGAGGGGTCGTGCGGTTGATCTCGTCGGCGAGGACGACGTTGGCGAAGACGGGCCCCGGCTTGAAACGGAAGCCGGGGTGGTGGTGTGGGTCGGCGTGATCGGCGTCGTTTGCGGCGTCGGCGTGGGGCGCCGAGGCGTTCTGGCTGAAGACGGTGACGCCGAGGACGTCGGCGGGGAGCATGTCCGGCGTGAGTTGGATTCGGCTGAAACTGCAATCAAGCGATCGGGCAAGGGAGGTGGCGAGGACGGTCTTGCCGACGCCGGGCACGTCTTCGATGAGGACGTGGCCTCGGGCGAGGAGGCAGGTGATAAGCCGATTGACGGCGTCGCCGTGACCGATAAAGACGGAGCGGATGTTGTCGCGTAGTTTGGCGATGAGGGGGGCCGCCTGCTCGGGCGTGAGCGGCTCGCCGACGGGCCCACGAGATGAGCGTGTGGCGGTCGGGCCGTTTCGTTGGGAGTCGCCGGCTTGGTTCACGGGGGTCCTCATAGCGCCTGGAGGGAAAGCTGTAGACTCTACGTCGTGAGGGGCGAGGCTGTTGCCCACCAGCCCGAATCCGGCGGCGGCGGAGGCGACGGGGAAGGTGCGCTGACACCGAGCGGCCCGTCGTTATCGACGCGATTGACCGCCGTGGAACTGTCGGGTTCGTTGCCGTGCTTCGTGTGCGGCTACGACTTGAAGGGGTTGTCGATCGTCGGGAACTGCCCGGAGTGCGGGACGGCGATCCGAGCGACGATCCTGTTTCGGGTCGATCCGGAATCGGAGGCGTTCCGGCCGCTTCATCTGCCGCGGGTGATGGCTTGGGCGAGTCGTCTATGGATGAGCGGCGCGGTGGTGGCGGCGATCGCGATCTGGGCGGCGAGAGGGGGCGAATTGATCCGGGGGCCTCGTTCGCTGGCGGCGTCGTGGGAGTCGATCTGGCCGAACGTGGCGCTGTGGTCGCTGGCGGCGTCGGCGCTCGCGTCGTTGCTCTTGGTGCGTCCCATCGTCGGGATGTCGGCGAAGAAGAGCGTGAGCGCCGCGGTGGGCACGTTTCTCGGCTACGGATTGACGATCAAGGGGTTGATCGAGGTGATCATGGCCGACGACGGCCGGTTGGCGCCGTACTCGATGCAGCGAGACCCGGACCCGGACCGGCTCATCGCCCGCCTGGCGATGAGCGTGGGGGTGCTGATCGCGATCTTCGGCGTGCGGCCGGTGGCGCGAGAGCTGGTTCGCCGATCGTTGACGTACCGGAGCGGACGCGTAGATCGGCAGACGCTGCTGGCGATCGCGGCGGCCGTGGCGGTCGGCATCTTGGGGGATCTGCTCCGGTTGAGTGCGACCGGCACGCACGGAACGCCGCAGGCGGTTCTGGACGTGGTCGGGACGGTGTTGGTGGCGGTGTCGAGCGTGTTGGTGACGCTCGGATTGCTTGGCGCGCTGGTGGACGCGTGGCGTATCGCGCGGGCGCTCGAGGTGCCGGCGCCGTCGTTGCGGTCGGTGATCGACGCGGAACTGACGAGGTAATCAGACCGGGCGACCGGCGAACGAACTGTCGCGAGGTGGCGGTAGGGGCGCAGACGGGTCGGGAACCGGACGAGTCGGACGAAGTCGGCTTGGTCGACGCGGGACGGCCCACCTGGAAAAGCGACGCGGCCCCGCGTGGTGCGGGGCCGGGCGTGCGGAATCCATTCATGCGTCATGAATGCGGATGAGAGGAGTCGAACCTCCACGGGATTTTACTCCCACTAGGACCTGAACCTAGCGCGTCTGCCAATTCCGCCACATCCGCTGGGCGCGGCCACGAGCCCGAATGGCATGCGGCCGACGCGGGCGAGGAGTGTAGCAGATGGGCTGGGCGGGGCAAACGAGGTCCGCGCTCCGGGAAAGGGACGACCTGCGAGCCCGACGCGGGCGGTATGGTCAGCGGGCGGGGTTGTCGAAGGTCAGCGTGATTCGGTTGCCGAGTTCGTTGAAAGCGACGTCGGTCATGTAGGCGCGAATGAGCAGCAGGCCGCGACCCGAGGGCAATTCGAGCCGGTCGTCGGTGGTGGGGTCGGGAACGGCGTCCGGATCGAAGCCGGGCCCGTGATCGTCGACGGAGATGGTGATGCGTTCGGGAGTGACGCGCCAATCGACGTCGACGGCGGGCGGCTGGCCCTCGGCGCCGCCGTGTTTGAAGGCGTTGGTGACGGCTTCTTCGAGGACGAGGCGGAGCGGGAAAGCGGAGGCGTCCGGGAAGCCGGCGGCGGCGGCGGCGCGGAGGACCTCGTCCTGCAGGCTGCGCAGAGATTCGCCCGTTTCCGTGAGGCGGACTGAGGCGGCGTTTCGTGCGTTGACGTCGTGTGGTTCCATCGGCCGCCGCCTCGGATGCGGAACGCGTCAACGGCTGGGTCGACGCGGGTGTGAGGAACGTAGGCGAGAGGGCGGCTCGGGCGTTCTTGGCGAGGCCGCGGACAGTGCGGTGCGGTGCGGCGGAGGATTCAGGTGAAAGACTCGGCAGCCTGCTCGGAGGTCTCGTGGATGTCGAAGAGCATGTTGAGCCGGGTGATGGCGAAGACTTCGTAAATCTGCGGGTCGATGTCGGCGAGGCGGAGCTGGCCGCCGGCGTTCTTGACCTTGTTGTGGATGGTGATCAAGGTGCCGAGCGCAGCGGAGGAGAGGTGGTCGACGTTGGAGAACCTGATGAGCAACCGCGGATCGGGGTCGTTCTCGATGAGCTCGAGGATCTCGTCGCCGATCTTGGCGATGTTGGCTTCGTCGAGGATGTTGCGGTCGAGGAACTCGACGTGGGTGATCCCATTTTCTTTCTTGACGCGCAGTCTCGAATCGTCGGACGACATGGTGAACGCTCCCAGATACGGCGCCGAGTTGGAAGGCGCTCGAACGCCTCCGGATGGAAAGCATCCGCGGAGGCGGGTCCGGTGTCAAGACGACGGGCCGGGCGGCGGAGAGGCGTCGCGTCGCGCCGGGTCGATGGAGAGTTCGGCGTGCGCACAGAAAGGGCGGCCCGCGTGCGGCCGCCCGTCGGTGTGGTCGGGATTGGTCGGCGACGAGCCGAGCGTCGATCGGATCAGAGGCCGAAGCCGGCGGCGTCGAGTTGGTCCGCGAGGCCCGGGAAATTCTTGTCCTCTTCTTCGCCCTGGATGATGATGGTGGGCTTCATGAGGACGAGGAGGGTCTCGTCGCTGACGTCGGTGACGCGGTTGGTGAAGAAGCGGTTGAGGACGGGGATTTTGGAGAGGACGGGGACGCCGGTCTCGATCTCGATCTCGTTGGAGATGCGCTGTCCACCGAGGAGGATGGTGCCGCGGTCGGGGATGGTGACGCCGGTATCGACCTGGGTGACGGCCACGACGGGCTGCTGGATGGTGCCGGTGGCGAGGTTGACGTTGCTTCCGCCGTCGTCGTCGCCGCCGTCGCCGCCGGCAGCGGCGGTGATCTGCAGCGCCTGCAATTCGATGAGCTGGGCGAAGGCGATCTGGACGGCGAGGGTGACGAAGCGCCGGTCTGCCGAGACGACGCCGCCGACGACGAGGCTGAAGCCGTCGTTCTGCGTGGCGGGGACTGGGTCGAAGGCGACGGAGCCCGAGCCGACGACTGGGTTGAGGTCGGCGATATACGCGGTCTGGGTGGTGACGGCGACGTTGGCGACCTTCCCGTTGGTGAAGGTGAGGCGGGGCGCCTGCAACACCACCGAGCGGCGGTCGGCCTGCGTGGCTTGGATCAGGAAGTCGACCTGGATGTCGTCGAAGAAGGTGCCGGCGACGGAGAGAGCGGGGTTTGAGTTGAGGATGTCGGTGGCGAAGTCGGTACCGGAGAGCAGCGTCTCGGAGAGGCCGAGGCTGTTCTGGTCAGCCGGGACCGGCCCGAAGTTGTCGGCGTACGGCTGGGTATATTGAATCGGTCCGTAGACGGGACCCTGATCGGTGGGCTGCCAGGCGAAGACAGTTCCGGTTTCGCCCGGCTGGAGGATGCTGCCGTCGGGCTGAACGCCGCCGCCGGGGCCGATGAGATCGCCCTGCGGGAAGGCGTAGAACGGTTCGACGACGCTTTGGATCGTTTCGCGGGCGTCGGTCTCGGCGTTGAAGATGACGTCGATGTCGAAGCCGATCTGCTCGAAGAAGTTCTGGCTCACGGTGAGGAACCGCGACTCGACGGAGACCTGGATGTTGCGGATTTCGCGGAGCTGGCGGAGGAGGTCGCGGGTCGAGCGGTGGTTTTTCGAGGTGTTGGTGACGACGAGGTACTGCTGGAAGGGCTGAACGACGCCGGTCTCGCCGCCGTTGGCGACCCATCCGTCGGGGTCGATGGAGGTGCGGATGATTTCGAGAAGGTCGTCGAGGTTGTCTTCTTCTTCTTCGCCGAAGCCGATGCTGAAGCCGTCTTCGTCGTCGTCGTCGTCGTCGAAGGGAGACTGACCGCCGCCGCCCTGGGCGCCGCCGAGGACGGAGTCGAGGTCGAGTTCGGGGGCGGCCTCGAAGTCGGGGATCTCGAAGATGAGGTCGCGGACGTCGTAGATGACGATGAAGGTGTTCTCGCGGAGCTTCTGCTCGGAGGCGAGGATGACGATGCCGTCCTGCACGGCCCAGCCGGCGCGGTCGAAGTCGTCGGGGCTGATCTTCTCGAGGACGCGGTCGAGCAGCGTGGCGGCCGTCACGTCCGAGGTGAGGTCGAGTTCGACCTCGGTTTCACGATCGATCCCGATGAATTCGAGCGAGTCCCAATCGACGTCGACGTTGAGGTTCGTGACCGAGGCGACGAACTGGACGACGGATTCGAGTTCGACGCCGTCGAAGTTGGCCGGCAGCGTGACCGACTCCATGCGAGCGAGCACGGCTCGGTCGCGCGGGCTTTCGGTGAAGTCGTCGGCGTCGGACCACTGGAGACGGTCGACCGAGAGCTGGGGCCAGTCTTCGGGGAACTCAAGGATCGCGTCTGGGACGATGGTGCCGAGGTGCATGGTGTTCATCTCGCGGGCGATCGAGAGGTCGCGGTCGCGACGGATCTCGAGCGCTTCGCGGTAGACGAGGATGTCTTCGAGCACCCGCTTCATCATCAGCGCGGGCTGGTGGTTGGCGTCGAGGAAGAGGATGTTGTCGACGACTTCGAGGGCGTCTTCGTAGCGTTGCTCGGTTTGGAGAGCGCGGAGTTGGTCGAGGAACTCGTTGATGGTCTCGAGCCGTTCGAGTTCGGCTTGAGCGGTGGCTTGCTGTTCACGAATCTCACGATCCCTCTCGGCGGTCTCCCGCTCTTCGGCGGCGATGCGCTCGCGTTCGCTTTCGATGCGCTGGCGAAGTTCGTCGAAGACCCGCTGCTGAGCCTGGTTCTCGCGCTCGTTGAAGTACCCGTCCGAGAAGGCGGTGTCCCACGTGACCTCGGCTTGGGCGAGGCGGGTCTGGGCGGTCTGCGGATCGCCGCGGTCGAGCGCTTCCTCGGCCTGACGGAGCAGGCTTCCCACCTCGGCGCGGTATTGGCCGCGGATGACTTCGATGCGTTCGGCGGCTTCCTGGACCTGGTCGCCGCCCGCTTCGATTCCGCCGAGGCGCCGCGCTTCGCGCAGACGCTCGAGGGCCGCTTCGACCTCCTCGACGGAGAGGTAGCGGGCGAGGGGCATCTGGAGCACACGCGAGTAGAGCTGATCGGCGGCGGTGTAACGCCCTTCGTCGAAGGCGGCGTTCGCTTCTTCGAGGATGCGGCGGGCGCGGGCGCGCTGGCCCGGGTCGTCCTGTTCTTCCGCGGCAGCGCCGCGGGCGGCGTCGGCGAGGCCGGCTGCTGCGTCCCGGGCGGCGAAGGCGCCGAGCGAGATGGCGGGCGCGTCGAAGCGTTCGCCGCGGTCGTTCTCGAGGCGCTCGATGCGTTCGAGGTGGAGGGCGATGGTGCGATCCTGCTCGCCCGAGAGCTTGAGGCCCGCCCGGTCGAGCGCGGTGAAGCCGGCCTTGGCGTCGGCGTAGCGCTCGGAGCGGAAGTCGGAGACGGCCTGTCGGAGCGCCGAATCTGCGAGGGGCTGGAGTTCGAGACGCTGTCGGGCGATCTCGTCGAGCAGGTTGGAGGCCTTGGCCCGTGTGGCGATCTCGGTGCTGGTGTCGCGGCGGGTGGTTTCGAGCTGAGCCTCGGCGCCGCGGAGGTCGCCGCGCCTTACGAGGAGCTCGGCCCGCTGGACGCGGAGTTCGCCCAGGGTGAGCGCCCGCATGGCGGAGTTGGCCTGATCGAGGAGGGCGAGGAGGTTGTCGCGTTCGGCGCCGGCGGTCTCGCGGACGAGGTCGCGGAGCAACTCGCGAGCGGCGACGGGCTTGCCGTCGTCGAGGAGTTGGACGGCGTCGGTCGCGGAGCCGGCGGAGTTCGCCAGCAGAGCGGGGCCGGAAGTCGCCGCCGCCGTTCCGGAAAGAGCCGTACCGAAAATCAAAGCCGTGGCCGTGGCCGACAACGCCGTTCGAAGCACCGTGCTGCGCATTGTGTCCGTTCTCCAGTGTTGCGCCGGTCGCGTCGCCACGCCGGGCCGTCCGTGATGTTGCCCCGCTCGCGTCCACATCGAAAGCGTGGGTCGCGGTCGTCTGATCCAATCGGTTGACCGGTTGCGACGAGTCGCAGCCCGCGGGTCGGTTGTGCGGCCGCAAAGGCGGGCCGTGAGCGGAACATACCGCCGAGTTTCCCACCACCGCAACCGGAACCACCTTCGGTTGCAGGCCCCCTGGCGGTTCCGTTCAATTTTGAGGAAGGTCTTGTGGCGCCCGGCGGTCGAGCCGGCGGCCTTCGGGCCGCGGCGGGGCGAGACCGCATTGACCGGGCGAATCGGAGCGTGTCGGGTGTCGCGCGTTCGAGCACCCGCGGAAGAAAGTCGGCCTGACGAGGAGCCCGCGTGCCGAACGGCTTGTTCGACAAACCCACGCCCGACACCGGTTTGTACGCGTCCGTGGCGCCGGATCGGGGCGTGGATCATCCGGATACGTTCACCTATGTGGTGCCGGCCGAGCTGTCGGACTTGCGTGTCGGCGAGCGGGTGACGGTGCCGCTGGGTCGCGGGTCGCGTCCGGTGGAGGGGACGGTGATCGCCCTTTCTGGGCGCTGCGAGGTGGCGAAATCGCGGTTGAAAGCGGTGCTCGGGCGAAATCGCAGGCGGTTGCCGCAATCGCTACTGGACCTCGGCGAATGGGTCTCGCGGTACTACTGCTGCCCGCTGGGGCAGGTTTATGCGTCGATGGTGCCCGCGGCGGTCAAACGCGACACAGGCCGAACGACACGGACGTTCTACCGGCGAGCGACGCTGGCAGCGGCTGAGGAGGGGCGCAAGCTCCCGCCGAAAACGGCCGAGGCATGGCGCCGGCTGGAAGAGCGGGTCGCCGACACGCGTTTCCCGATCGAGCGGGGCGAATTGCTGTCGCTGCTCGACCTCGAAACCGCGGCGCCGCTGACGCAACTGGTCAAACGGGGACTGCTGATTGTCGAGCGTCTGGAGACGGTTCGGGCGAGCCCGCTGGAGCGGCAGTCGGCGGAGTTCGAGGACCCCACGCGCGACGCGCCGCTTACGCCCGAACAGGACCGAGCGGTGCGGCAGATCATCGGGACGGTGGGCGGGTTCGCGGCCCATTTGCTGCACGGCGTGACCGGGTCGGGAAAGACGGAGGTCTACCTGCGCGTACTGGAGCGAGTGCTGGAAGCGGGCGGCTGCGCGATCGTGCTGGTGCCGGAGATTTCGTTGACGCCGCAGACGGCTGGTCGGTTCATGGCGCGCTTCGGCGGGGCGGCGGACCGGACCGAGGAGTCGCCGGGCGTGGCGGTGTTGCACTCGGGGCTGACCGCGTCGCAACGGAACCAGCAGTGGGGGCGAATCGCGTCGGGGCGGGCGCGTGTCGTGGTCGGCGCGCGGTCGGCGGTGTTCGCGCCATTTGAGGCGGATGAGAGCGGGTCGGGCGGCGTCGGATTGATCGTGGTCGACGAAGAGCACGACGGCTCCTACAAGCAGGACCAAGCGCCGCGGTACCACGCGCGGGACGTGGCGATCAAGCGGGCGCAACTCGAGGGCTGCCCGGTGGTGCTGGGCAGCGCGACGCCGTCGCTGGAGTCGTACCGGAATGCGCTTTCCGAGGCGGGCGGTCGGCCGCCGCGGTTCAATCTGATTCGGCTTCAGAAGCGGGTGAACGAAACGCCGATGCCGCGCGTTCGTGTGCTCGACCTCAACGAGGAACGGCGGGCCCGCCGCAACGATCGGCAAACGTTGCATGCGCTCGGGCCGACGCTGGAGGCGGAACTGGCCGCCACGCTCGACGCGGACGAGCAGGCGATTCTGCTGCTTAATCGACGGGGCTACGCGGCGTATCTCGCTTGCGCGAGCCCGGATTGCGGATTTACGCTGTGCTGCGATTACTGCGACGTCCACCTCGTCCACCATCGGCACGCATTGCCGACTGCGGCGGGTGAGCACCGGGCGGCGTATGTGAAATGTCATCACTGCGGCGCGATGAATCAACTCCCGGCGACGTGCCCCGAGTCCGGGCACAAGCTGGCGCTGCTCGGCTTCGGCACTCAGCGATTGGAGGAGGAACTGGCTGGGAAATTCCCCTCGCTTGCCGAGCCGGGTCGGATGCTGCGCCTTGACGCCGACACGATGCACCGGGCGGCGGACTACCACGACGCGCTCGAACGGTTCCGGCGAGGAGAGGCGCGGCTCCTGCTCGGCACGCAGATGATCGCGAAGGGACTGGACTTCCCGCACGTCACGCTCGTGGGCGTCGTCAACGCCGACACGGGGTTGGCGATCCCCGACTTCCGGGCGACCGAGCGGACGTTTCAACTCGTGTCGCAGGTGGCGGGTCGCGCGGGGCGATCGCGGGCCGCGTCGGAACGCGCTCGGGTGGTGGTGCAGACGATGGACCCGCACCATCCGGCGGTGACGGCGGCGGCGCGGCATGACTACGACGGCTTCGCGGAAGCGGAACTGGCGATCCGTCGCTCGGCTCAGCCGCCGCTGCCTCCGGAAGGTCGGCTCGCGCGGCTCGTGTTCCGCCATCGCGACCACGAGAAGGCGGCGGCATCGGGGCGTGCGACCGCGGCGGTGCTCGAGGCTGCCGACGTTTCCGGGCTGTTCTGGCGAGGACCCTTCGACGCGCCGATCGCCAGGATCGCCGAGCAGTACCGGTTGGTGATCGAACTGCTCGCCGCCGGCCCGACGCCGATTCAGGTGGCTCTCACGGAGTTACGAAACCGGAAAGCCTTCAAGGGCGGCGTGGCGGTGGCTGTAGACGTCGACCCGGTCACGCTGATGTAGAACGTCGGGCTCGCTCGGCGACGCGATACCAAGCCTCACGCCACACCTCACGCAGAATAACGCCTCGACGGGTGATCATGGTCCCCGAATCGCTCCGTAAAGCCTGAGACGGTGGCGTGAGCTGCAACGCGAGTTCGTCGATCCGGTTTCACAAGCCGCGGGTGAATCCCCAGCCGAGGCGTGGGCGAAGGGCTGCCCATACCCTATCGGCGGCGATCGACGAGGTCGCCGAGCAGGATTCGGGTTGCGTATGGGTGCTCGGCTCGGCGGCGGCTTCGTGGCTTCGACCGCCGTCGGAGAGCATGGGGTCAAGGACGAAGCGGGAGTGCGTCGCGTGAGCGTGTGGGTCGGCATTCAAGAAACGCGTACGCCGAGGGCGGGGATGAGTCGCCGACGTGCACGCCCTCCAAGGGCGGCGCTTCGGACCGGCCGGTGCGGGCGACTATTCGGCGCTGCGTCGACGGCGTCGCTGGCGTTCTGGCTTGTCGGCTGCATGACGCCGGCGGAGCATCGGCAGCGGGCGAACGAGGCGGCCGAGCGGATCATCACGGAATCGCAGGAACTCGCGGGCACCGGGGTGGAGCGGGTCGAAGTCCGCCGCCCAGCCGACACGCTGCGCGAGAAGCTGATGTTCGAGCAAGGCCTGGCGTTCGCGTCGCCGGTGTCGCTTGGGACGGAGTATCTGCACCCGATCGAGCACTGGCCGGACCAGGCGTACCTAGACGAGCCCGGCCCGGACGCGCCGCTGGGCGTCGTGCCGGGCGAGTTCGACGCGCCCGTGCGGTTGACGCTGCTCGAAGCGCTGGCGGTCGCCGCCCGGAACAGCAGAGAATATCAGTTCGAGAAAGAGCAAGTGTTCGTCGCGGCACTGCGGCTTGATCTCGCGCGAGAAGAATTTCGTTACCAGATCGAGGGCGGGGCCACCGGGAATTTCTTGGCTGACTTGTCCGGCGACGAGGACGTGACCGGGTTCCGGCTCACGCCTGAACTCTCGTTCTCCAAGCGGTTGGAGAACGGCATGTCCTTCGCCGGGGCGATCGGCGTGGACATCGTGCGGCTGCTCGACCCGTCCAGCGACTCCTCCCTCGCGTTGTTCGGCGACGCGAGCGTGTCCATACCGCTGCTGCGCGGCTCGGGGCGGCACATCGTCCGCGAACCGCTCACCCAAGCCGAGCGGAACGCGGTGTACGCGATCTTCGAGTTCGAGCGCTTCAAACGCGAGTTCGTGGTCGACGTGGCGAGCCAGTACCTCGGCGTGCTGCAAGCGCTCGACCAGATCGACAACGCGCGGCAGAACTATGAGTCGCTCATCAGTTCGACGAGGCGGCTTCGCCGGTTGGCCGACGAGGGGCGGATATCCGAGATTCAGGTCGACCAGGCGAAGCAGAACGAGTTGCAGGCTCGGGACCGCTGGATCGGTGCGCAGCAGTCGTACGCCAGGGCGCTCGATTCGTTCCGTATCACGCTGGGTTTGCCCACGGATTCCGCTGTCGAACTCGAGCGCGACGAGATCGTGCGTCTGGGCGAAGCGGTGCGGGAAGCGCTCGCGGAGGCGGCGCCGGCGACGGAGGTGGGCGAGCCGAACGAACTCGAGCCGATGGGCGAAATAGCGGAAGACGCGACGTTCGCGATCGACCCCGACGCTCCATTCGGCGCGGATGCGCCGATCGAACTCCAGCCGCCGACTCGCGAGGGCGGCGGTCCGTTCGAACTCGACGAAGACCTCGCGATTCGGCTGGCGCTCGCCAATCGGCTGGACCTGCGGCGGCAGGAGGGACAGATCGTCGACGCGCAGCGCGAAGTGGTGATCGCCGCCGACCAGTTGCGGGCCGAGTTGACGATCCTCGGCTCGGCGTCGCTGGGCGAGCGTCGCAGCATCCTCGGCGCCGGTGGGGACGACGCCTTCTCCTTGGCGCCCGGCGAAGGGCTGTATGACGCGCTAATCACGCTCGACCTGCCGATCGACCGCACCGAGGAGCGCGACTTCTATCGCCTCAGCCTCATCGACCTCGAACGGGCGATCCGCGACGTGCAGGCGATCGAAGACCGGATCAAGTTCGAGATCCGCGAGCGGCTGCGGACGCTGCTGACCTCGCGGGAAGGCCTGCGAATCCAGGCAGCCGCGGTGACGCTCGCCGAGCGCCGCGTCGAATCCACGAGGCTGTTCCTCGAGACGGGGCGCGCGCAAACGCGGGACCTGCTCGAGGCGCAGGACGACCTCCTGTCGGCCCAGAACGCGCTGACGAACGCCTTGGTGAATTATCGGATCGCCGAACTCGAGCTGCAACGCGACATGGGCGTGCTCGAAGTGGACGAGAACGCGTTGTGGCGCGAATTCGACCCGGTCGACGATCCGGCGCTCGACGCGCTCGAACCGATGGAACCCGTCGCGCCGCGCTTCAATAATCCGCAGGTCGGCGACGCGAGCCGCCATCGCTCTCACAACATGCGGAAGGCGCGACGCGCCGCGGTGGAAGACCCGTCCCCCATGCCGCCGCACGCCGATACGACCACCGTTTCAACCGACGATCCGCAGAGGTTCGTCCAGGAAGGCCCACGATGAGCAACTCCAAGAGCAAGCGCACCCCGTGGCTGGGCCTCTCGGTCGCCGCGATCCTCCTCGCCGGCGCCGGCGCGGCCGGATACTTCGGGCTCATCGCCGCCGATTCGGCGGGCGAAACGGGTCTGGTCGACGCCGCGTTCGAGGCGAAGCGTGGGCCGCTCACCATCTCGGTGACGGAGTCGGGCTCGATTCAATCGCGCGAGCAGGTCATCATCACCAATCAGGTCGAGGGCCGTACGGAGATCATCTACATCATCGAGGAGGGTTCGCGCGTCGAGGAAGGCGAGCTGCTCGTCGAGCTCGACTCGTCGCAGCTCAACGACCAGAAGATCAACCAAGAAATCTCGGTGCAGAACGCCGAGGCGGCGTTCATCCGGGCGCGCGAGAACCTCGCCGTGGCGAAGAGTCAGGCCGAATCCGATATCGCGCAGGCGGAGCTCGACCACCGCTTCGCGAGCGAAGACAGGACGAAGTACATCGAGGGCGAGTATCCCAAGCAGAAGAAAGAGCTCGAAAGCCGCATCACGTTGGCGCTCGAAGAGCTCGAGCGCGCGACCGATCGGCTCGAAGGTTCCGAGCGGTTGTTCAACGAGAAGTACATCGCCGAGACCGAGCTCGAGAGCGACCGGCTGGCCAAGAACCGCGCTCAGTTGGATCACGAGCTGGCGAGAGACGAGCTGGACCTGCTCGAGCGGTTCACCTACCCGCGTCGGCTGGACGAGCTCGAGAGCGCGATCGAGCAGACTCGGCTCGCGCTCGATCGCGTTCGCCGCAAGGCGTCGGCCGACGTCGTGCAAGCGGAGGCGAATCTGCGAGCCGCCGAAGCCGAGTATCGCCAGCAGGAGGATCGGCTGGCGAAAATCGAAGACCAGATCGAGAAGACCAAGATCTATTCGCCGGCCGCCGGCATGGTCATCTACGCGACCAGCGTCAACCGCAACCGGTGGAACGACGACGAACCGTTGCAGGCCGGGTATCAGGCCCGCGAGCGTGAGGAGTTGATCTACCTGCCCACCGCCTCGTCGATGATGGCGGAGGTCTCCATCCACGAATCGGCGCTCGAGAAGGTGGACGTGGGCCAGCCCGTGCGGCTGACGATTCCCGCGGTGCCGGGGAGGACGTTCACGGGCCGCGTGGCGCGCATCGCGCCGCTGCCAGACGACGGCGGCTGGTGGAACCCCGACCTGCGCGTCTACGAGACGCAGATCCACATCGACGAAACCATCCCGGGCGTTCGCACGGGCATGTCGTGCCAAGCGGAGATCATCGTCGCCGAGTTCGAAGACGCGGTGTACGTGCCCGTGCAGAGCGTGGTGCGACACAACGATCAGAGCGCGGTCTTCGTCGCCGACGCAACGGGCGTTGGATCGTGGCGCGCCGTTCGAGTCGGCATGGACAACAACCAAATGGTGCGGATCGAGGAGGGTCTCGCGGCGGGCGAGCGCGTCTCGCTGACGCCGGCGCTTGACGAGTTCAAGTCGGACGCGAGTTCCGACGCCGTCGCGGGTTCACCCGGCGCTGGCGGTGAAACAAAGCCGGCGTCCTACACGCCCGCGGACTCGGCCGGGGCCGACGGCGCATGAACGAATCCGCCGACGAACCTCTCATCTCCCTGCGGGACGTCCGCCGCACCTATCGGGTCGGCGGCGAAACCGTCCGCGCGCTCGACGGCGTCACCCTCGACCTCGATCGCGGCACCTTCACCGCCATCATGGGCTCGTCAGGCTCCGGCAAGTCCACCATGCTCAACATCCTCGGCTGCCTCGACCGGCCGAGCGAGGGCGACTACACGCTGGACGGCGAGGCCGTCGCGGACCTGCCCGACGGCGCGCTGTCGGAACTCCGGCTCCGCAAGCTCGGCTTCGTCTTTCAGTCGTTCCACCTCATCCCGCAGCTCACCGTCCGCGAGAACATCGAGCTGCCGCTGTACTACCAGGGCCGTCCGAGATCGGAATCGCTCGAGCGGGCGGAGGCGCTCGCCGACAAAGTCGGGCTCGGGCAGCGGCTGAACCACAAGCCGGCGGAACTCTCGGGCGGGCAACAACAGCGGGTCGCCATCGCCCGCGCGTTGGCGAACGACCCGACGCTCCTCCTCGCCGACGAACCCACGGGCAATCTCGATTCGGCCACGACCAGGCAGATCATGGATCTGCTGGTCGAACTGAACGAAGCGGGCGCGACCATCGTCATGGTGACGCACGAACCGGACATCGCCGAGTACTGCCCGACGCACCTGCACATGCGCGACGGCCGGGTCGACCGGGTGAAAGGCTCGGGCATCGGGGCCGAGGTGAACGAAGGGGGGGCGCCCGCCGACGCCGAACCGCCGCGATCGGACGCGTCGTCTTACGGATCGGAATCCGGCCCTCGACCGCATGCCGCGGCCGTCCAGGAGGCGCGGTAGATGTTCCTCGTCCGCTTCGGCCGCAACGTCAAACTCGGCGTCAAGACGCTCGTCGTCCACAAGCTCCGCTCGCTGCTCACCATGCTCGGCGTCGTCTTCGGCGTCGCGTCGGTCATCTCCATGCTCGCGGTCGGTGAAGGCGCCTCGGCGCAGGCGCAGGAACGCATCCGCCTGCTCGGTGCGAACAACATCATCATCGAGTCGGTCAAGTCGGCCGCCCAGCAGAACACGAACCAGCGCGTTTCGATCTACGGCTTGCTCTACGACGACGCGGATCGCATCGCCGCCTCGTTCGAGCACGTCACCAAGGTCGCGCCGGTCAAGGCCCTCAAACGCGAAGGCAGGCTGCGCACGCGCACCGCCGATCTGCGCGTGGTCGCGACGACTCCCGACTGGTTCGACCTCGTCGACCGGCGCATGATCCTGGGCCGCCATCTATCCCAGCGAGACCTCGACGCCAAGTCCAACGTCGTTGTGTTGACCCAGTTCGGCCGCGATAAGTTGCTCGCGGGCGAGGAGATCCTCGGCTCGGACATCGTGATCGGCGGCGCCCCCTACGAGGTCGTCGGCGTCGTCGATTCGGTCAGCGGCCAGGACGGCGGCGCCGACAACACACCCGACGAACCCACCGACGCGTACATCCCGCTCAGCCTCGCTCGCGACCGCTTCGGCGACCTCAACGTCACGCGTTCCTCGGGTTCGTTCACGCGCGAGCAGGTCGAGCTGCACTCGATCCTCGCCGAAGTCGACGAAACCGCCAACGTCGAGGCGACCGCCGAAGCGATCAGGTTTCTGCTCGAGCGGTTCCACCCCGACGGCGACTATTCCATCACCGTGCCGATGTCGCTCATCCGCCAGGCCGAAGAGACGCAGCGCACCTGGGACCGGGTGCTCGGCTCGATAGCCGGCATCTCCTTGCTGGTCGGCGGCATCGGCATCATGAACATCATGCTCGCCTCGGTCACGGAACGCACGCGCGAGATCGGCATCCGCCGCGCGATCGGCGCGCGCAAGGTCCAGATCGTCGGGCAGTTCCTCATCGAAACAGTCGTCCTCTCGACGATCGGCGGTCTCATCGGCATCGGGCTCGGCTTCGCCATCCCCGCGGTCATCGAGGCTCGGGTCGAGAACATGCCCACCGAGGTGCCGCTCAGCGCCGTGGTGCTCGCGGCCGGGATTTCGGTGGGCGTCGGCGTGCTCTTCGGCATCTACCCCGCCGCTCGGGCCGCCAACCTCGATCCGATTCAGGCGCTTCGTCACGAGTGAATCGGGCGGGCGCCGCTGCGGAACGACCGCCCGCAACAGGTCCTCGCGCGTGAAAGCGGCCCGCTTGCTCGTTAGCGAAGCGGGCCGTAGCCGATGTCGTCGCCCTCGTCTACGCGGTCGGCCGCGTCGAACGATCAGTTCGCGTCCGCGCGACGCTCGTCTTCGCTGTCTTCCGTCCATTTCGGCGGCATGTACTGCATCAGGAAGTCGATATACGCCTCCGCCGCCTCGATACGGTTCTCGCGGTTCAGGAAGCCGTGGCCCTCGTCTTCGAAGACGACGTACTCGACGGGCACGCCGTTCGCCCGGACGCGCTCGACGATGTCGTCGCTCTCGACTTTCAGCACGCGCGGGTCGTTCGCGCCCTGCACGACCAGAAGCGGCTTCTCGATGTTCTCGGCGTGCAGCAGCGGCGAGCGAGCTTCGAGCCGCGCCCGGTCTTCGGGCACGCTCGGGTCGCCCAGCTCGGCGTAGAGCGCCTTGCGGTAGTTCTCCCACCACGACGGGATCGATTCGAGCGTGCGGATCCAGTTCGTCACGCCGAAGATGTTGATGCCGACTTCGAACGCCTGGGGTTCGAACGCGAGCGCCGCGCAGACCATGTAGCCGCCGTACGAGCCGCCGATGATGCCGACGCGCTCGCCGTCGATCCACGGCAGGCTTTCGAGATACGCTCGGCCTTGCACGCAATCCTGAAGGTCGCCGCCGCCGTGGTCGCGATCGTCCATGTGGAAGAACGTTTTGCCGTAGCCGGACGAGCCGCGGTTGTTCACCGCGAGCACCGCGTACCCGTGGTTCGCGAGGAACTGCATGAGCGGGTTGTAGCCCTGCCGCGACTGACCGCCCGGCCCGCCGTGCACCCAGACGAGCGCGGGAACCGGGTGATCGTGCGACGCGAACTTCGGCCGATACAGCACCGACGGGATCTCTTCCTCGTCGAAGCTGCGGTAGCGCACGACCTCGGCGTCCACCAGCCACCGCTGATCGATCGCCGGGTTGAGCGTATCGGTGAGCTGCGAGATCGCGCCCGAGCCGAGGTCCATGACGAACAGGTTGGGCGGCGCCGTGTCGGACGTGGCGTAGAACGCCATCTTCCCCGGCGCGACGCCCGTTCTCGGGAACGTCACGCCGACGATGTCGCCCGCCGGCAGATCGGGCAGTGCGAGCTCCTTGCCCGTGCGCATGTCCGTGACGGTCAGCTCGGTCTTCGCGTCGGCGTTCACCGCGTGATAGCGGTATCGGCCGTCGTGGCTGAACGAGACGTACATCACGTCCCAGTCGGCTTCGAGGTAAAGCTCCCGCTGGCCGGTCGTCAGGTTGTATGACCAGACCCTGTTCCACTCGCTGCCCTCGTTCGAGCTGTAGAGAAGCCTCTGCGAGTCGGGCGTGAAGCTCATGACGCCGTGCTGCACCATGCCTTCGTGCGGCGTCACGTGCACCGGCTCGGCGGTCGGCGCCTGCAGGTCGACCACGAACACGTCCGAGTCCGCGTTCGAATTCACCCGCTGCAGCGCCACGTAGCGCTCGTTGCGCGAGACGCCCGCCACGTCCATGCCCGGCTCGGGCTGGTACATCAATTCGCGAGCGTACGTCTCGGCGTCGAAGCGATAGGCGTCCATGAACCGCGGGTCGCGCTCGTTGGTGAGCACGAAGAACGAGTCGCCGTCATGGCTGAAGCCGGCGAAGATGGCCCGCACGTTCTCGCCCGGCGTCAGGTCGCGAACCTCGCCGTCGAGTTCACGGACGAACACGTGCGACAGCTCGTTGCCGCCCGCGTCGGCGGTGTAGACGATTCGGCGGTCCCTGGGGAAATACGACCGTGCGAAGATCGCGTCCGAGTCCGACTCCGTCAGGCGCTCCTTCTCGCTCGTCTCGATGTTCACGGCGTAGGCGTTGAACACGCCGCTCTGGTTCGACGAGACGAGGATGTCCGTCCCGTCGGGGCTGAACGAACCGCCCGTGACCGAGACGGTGTTGTAGAACTGCTCGGCGGAGTAGCGGGGGACGTCTTCGGGTGCGAAGCCGGCCGAGCCGCGGCGGGCGTCGGAGGAAGACGCGCAGCCGGAAAGCGAACCGGCGGCGGCGAGAAGACAAGCGGTCGTGCGGAACAGCGTGCGATGGGTCATCGGGTACGGCGTCCTTTCGGTGGGATCGTCGGGATGCCCACGGGCCGACGCCCGCGGGGTCACGATGCTACCCGACCGCCGACGCTCGGCGTGGCCGCCCTCGATTTGTTCGCCCGCACCGGTGGGGCAGCCGCCGCGCCGGCGCTCGACCGTTGGATCGTCGTTCGCGCGGTCCGACCCGACCTCTCACTTGACGAAGAGCATCTCCCGATATTTCGGCAGCGGCCACAGGTCGTCGGCGACGTGTTCTTCGAGCTTGTCCACGGTGTCGCGCAGCTCGTTCATCGCCGGGATCACCCGGTCGCGCAGATGCCGGCAGGTGCGCTCGACCTTGCCGTCGTGCTGCGTCGCCTCGATTTGCTTGGAGAGTTCGTTCGTCGCGGCTCGCAGCGCGCCGAGCGACTCGTTGAACTCTTCGAGTTCGCTGCGAAGCTCGGCGCAGTCCACGCCCACCGCTTCGGTCGAGGCCACCGACTCGGCGAGGTCGGCTTGGTGGCGCACCGCCGCAGGCATCACCATCGAGCGCGCCACGTCCAACGCCGCGGACGCTTCGATGCCGATCTGCGTCGCGTACTGCTCCGAATACGTCTCGAACCGCGCTTCGAGCTCTCGCTTGTTGAGCACCTTGTGCCGCTTGAAGAGGTCCACGACCTGCCGCGTCTTGAGCACCGGCAGCGCGTCCACCGTGTCTCTGAGGTTCGACAGCCCGCGGCCCTCCGCCTCCGCGTGCCACTCGTCCGAATAGTTGTCCCCGTTGAAGATGACGCGCTTGTGACCTTTCACGACCTTCTTGAGCACGCCCGCGACGGCCGATTTCAGCTTCGCTTCCGTCGGCTTCGCGCCGGCCGCCGATTCGATCTCGTCGGCGATGAACGCCAAACTGTCGGCGACCATGGTGTTCAGCACGGCGATCGGCCAGGTCACGCTCATCGACGACCCGGAAGCTCGGATCTCGAACTTGTTGCCGGTGAACGCGAACGGCGAGGTGCGGTTCCGATCGCCCGTGTCCTTCGGGATCATGGGAAGCGTCCGCGAGCCGAGATCGAGTCGGGTCTTCTTCTTCGTCGTCTTCGGGGCGCCCCGTTCGAGCTGCTCGACGATGTCCTGCAGCATGTCGCCGAGGAAGATCGACATGATCGCCGGCGGGGCCTCGTTCGCGCCGAGTCGGTGATCGTTGGCCGCCGTCGCGATCGACGCCCGCAGCAAGTCGCCGTGCAGGTCGACCGCTCGGATCACCGCGCAGAGGAAGCACAGGAACTGCATGTTCGAGTGCGTCTCGTCGCGCGGGTCGAGCAGGTTGACGCCCGTGTTGGTCGCCAGCGACCAGTTGATGTGCTTGCCCGAACCGTTGACCCCGGCGAACGGTTTCTCGTGAAGGAGGCATTGCAACCCGAACTTCGGCGCCGTGCGCTCGAGAACCGTCATGACGAGCTGCTGGTGATCGGCGCCGATGTTCGCGTTCTCGAACAGCGGGGCGATCTCGTACTGACCGGGCGACACCTCGTTATGCCGCGTCTTGATCGGCACGCCGAGCGCGAACAAGCGTCGCTCGGCCTCGGCCATGAACTCCTGCACCCGTTCGGGGATCGCGCCGAAATAGTGGTCGTCGAGCTGCTGGTGCTTCGCCGCCGCCGACCCGAACAGTGTCCGCCCGGTCTGGACGACGTCAGGCCGGTTGAAATAATACTGTCGGTCGATCAGGAAGTATTCCTGCTCACAGCCGCACGTCGCGATGACTTTCGAGACCCCGTCGGTCTGTTCGAACATGCGGATCAACCGCAGCGCCTGGTCCGACACCGCGTCGATCGAACGCAGCAGCGGCGTCTTCTTGTCCAGCGCCTCGCCCGTGTAACTCACGAACGCCGTCGGGATGCACATCGTCGCCGAGTTCGTGCTCCGAGAGATGAACACCGGGCTCGTCGCGTCCCACGCCGTGTAGCCCCGCGCCTCGAACGTCTCGCGCACGCCGCCCGACGGGAAGCTCGACGCGTCCGGCTCGCCCTGGATCAACTGGCTGCCGCTGAATTCCGTGAGGGCGCCGCCCGAACCATCCGGCATGATGAACGAGTCGTGCTTCTCCGCCGTCGCTCCCGTCAGCGGATGGAACCAGTGCGTGAAGTGCGTCGCCCCCCGCTCGAGCGCCCAGTCCTTCATCGCGTTCGCCACGGTGTTGGCGATGTCGTTGTCGAGCGGCTGACCGCGTTCGATCGTCGCCTGGAACGACTTGTACACGTCTTTCGGCAGCCGCTCGCGCATCACCCGGTCGGTGAACACGTCCTCGCCGAACGCCGCCGTCATGGCGTTCACCGACCGGCCGCTCACCGGCTTCTCGATGTGGTAAGTCGAAACGTCCCGAACGATGGTCTCTCGCGATGCCATGTCTTGCTCCCCGGCCCGCCCCCTTTTGAAGTGTCGATGTGAAACGCTTTACTCAACCACGTCCGCGACGAACACGCTCCTTCTCGCCGCTCGGTGTGATCGGACCCTCAACCAGCATGAACCCCACCTCAACCAGCGTGAACCCCACCCGTTGCGTCCGGGGCGCCGAACCGGCCGGCGTCCCGCGCCGACGCGGCGCTTGCGGATCAACAAGCCGGGAGTCTACATCATGTTTCGCCCTCGTCGGAGAATCTGGCGCCGAACTTCTCGCGCTCAAGTGGGCAGCCGCTGACCACGCAACGCCTCCGCGACGACGACAGCCGAGGCTCAGCGGTGTTCGCGAACAGACACATCCGCCGACCCCAAGGAAGTCGTTCCCTAGCCCGCGAAAGGCGAATCGCGCATGTGCTCGCCGACCGGTCCCGTCGAGCCGCGGGCTACACCCGCCCGGACGACAAACCACCGCTCAGCTCCGCGACGAACCGCTCGCTCTCCTCAGCGGCGTTGCCGCCGGCCTCGGTCGTCTTTTCCAGGCGTTTGACCAACGCGGAGCCGACGATCGCCGCATCCGCGTGTCGTGTCACGAGCTCGACGTGCCGCGCCGTGGAGACGCCGAAGCCGCACGCAATCGGCAAGTCGCTTGCTTCTCGGAGTTGCGCGACCCGCTGGCCGATCGTCTCGGACGGGTCGTCGCACTGCTCGCCCGTGATGCCGGCGCGAGCGACGAGATAGACGAAACCGGTCGACGCGCGAGCGATCGACGCGGCACGCTCCGCCGGCGTCGTCGGCGCGATCAACAGACTCGCGCTCAGCCCCGCGTCGCTCGCCGCACCGCTGAGCGTCTCCGCTTCCTCCAACGGCGCGTCGGGAAAGATCGCCCCACAGAAGCCCGCATCACGCAGCATCCCCGCGAACGCCGTCGCGCCGAACCGTTCCACGATCGACACGCTTACCATCGCCACCAATGGCGCCTCGATCTCGCCGGCCGCCCTCTGCGCCTCGGCAAGCACGCCCTGGACGGTCACGCCCGCCTCGAGCGCCTCGTGCATGGCCGACGCGATCACCGGACCGTCCGCGATCGGATCTGAAAACGGAATCCCCACTTCGATGACGCTCGCTCCCGCCGACGACAGCGCCCGCAGCACCGCGCCGAGACCGTCCTCGCCTTCCAACCTCGGACGCCCGCCGACTATAAACGGCATCAGCCCACGGCGATCACGCCCGCGGAGGCCGCGAAAGACCGCCTCGATTCGTTCCTTCCCCGAGACGCTCACGACTTGACTCCCTTGACCCGCTCCGGGTCGGTGTACTTCGTGAGCGCCGCTTCAAGGTCGACGCCGTTCACGTTCGCGAGCGTGACCAACCAAGCCAGCACATCGGCGAACTCCTCCGCCAAGTTCGCCCGCTGCTCCGGCGTCGGCGACTGGTCGGGCGCGCACTCATGCAGCGCCGTCGCCAATTCGCCCACCTCTTCCATCAACCACATGAAGGTGCCGGGCGTGCCACGCGCCGCGTCGGTCTCGAAATACCGCTCGCGAATCAGCGATTGGAGATCACGCACGGTGATCGACCGTCCGCCGCCCGTTACCTGTCCCGATGTCTCATCCATACGGGAAGGCTACCAGCATGCCGCGCCTGCGATGGTTCCCCGGGATGCTTCGACAACTTCGACCGGCGGCGGCCGCGTTCAAACTGGCGTACACATCAAAGGCGGACGCGATACGTCGATCGGAAGCGAACTGACCGAAGGGAAAAAGGGGACGGGCGCCGCGATCGCTAGGACTCGGAGAGTTCCTGCCGGACCTCCGCCGCGTTCATCACCTGCATGTTCGTCTCGCCGGTTCGGAGCATCCGCCGGACGTACGGCTCGCACGTCGTGCACCCCGTGCAGCAGCCGGTCCTGTTCACCAGACCGTCGAAATCCAGCGAGTTCGACTCCGCGATCCGTCGGAGATCGGCGAAAGTCAGTTCCCAGCATACGCAGCGATCGACAGCCATCGGTGAAATCCACGCTCCCTTACCGTCCGTGATCGAATCCGCGACATGGCGGCGAGCCGGCGAATCCATCGCCTCGCACCGATTACTCAATCCATCGTCTAATTTAGCCGCGAAACCAGACGATTCCAGACCCGACTTTCTCTCAAGCGCCACCGGGTCTTCCTGTAATCGCGACGGACGTTGTAACCATGTGACAGCGCTCGTCCGCCGGTTTTTGCGTGCCCGCGTCCGGGAAAGGCTTACATCACGTCACTGCGCCACCACGCAAAAGCGGGCCGCTCACCGGCGACCCTGGCCTGCCTATCCGAATGAGTGCGTTCGCCGCGAGGCGACCAGCGAGACCTCGTCTCTCGGTCGCCTGGAAAGGCGCGCTCGGCGAAACGTGGCGATCAGCCCTGTTCGTCGCCCTGCGCGTTCGGGCGCCGGGGCGACAAGTCGATCTCGCCGAAGTTCCGCTCGTGGTTCGACACCGCCTGGTTCAGCGAACCAAGCAGACGCTTCGCCGATTGCCAGTTCATGATCACGCGCGAACCGATCTGGAAGTTCATCGTCGGCTGCTGGCCCTGTTGCTGCTGCGGGAGGTTCAATCCGAAATCCAGCACCATCTCGTCCGCCGTCGTCGCCGTCCGGATCGTGTTCGCGTAAGTGGACTGCATCTTCGACTCGTCGATCCGAATCTGAACCTGCTGACCGCCCTGTTGACCCTGCTCGCTCATCGCTCACGCCTTCCTCGCCCGGCCGCGCCGCGCGACTCTTCTTCGAATCCTTGCATTGACCTTTGAATCCGCCCACACCCCGACATCGGCGCCCGGACGCGGGCTCCGCCGTCCAGCCGATCGCTCGACCTCGCGACAGTCTACCCCCTCCGACATCCACCCGCAGCCATCCGCCAACGCCGGCGTTCCGTCGCTCCACGGATCGCGGCCCGCCGCTTCATCGCTCGCGTTCCGCTCCCCGTGACAATCCAAAGGCGAACGCAGCACGAGCGAATGCCGGAGGAGGGACTCGAACCCTCACTGGTTTTACCCAAGTGGATTTTGAATCCACCGCGTCTGCCAATTCCGCCACTCCGGCCCGGTGTGGTCGGGCGATGATATCGGGTCACCGACGCCTACGTCGACGCCAAAGCTCGTGCCCTTCGGCTTCGCCCGGCCCCGCCACCCGTCGCCGCGCATGTGCTCCGCTCATCGCTTCCGCTTCTCGCTCGTCGGCCGTCCCGCGGCGCCCTCACGTCGCGGCTTCGGCTTTACTCTCGGCGTCGCCCCGCTCGCGCGCCTGAACCAGCTCGCTTAGCTTCCGACGCATCACTTTCCCGGTCCCGCTGCGCGGAAGTTCATCGATCCGTTCGATCTGCCGCGGCGTCTTGTAGCCCGCCAGCCGCTCTCGGCACCACGCTTTCAGCGCCGCCTCGTCGAACTCGGCGCCGTCTTCGATCTCGACGAAAGCGATCGGCAACTCACCGCGCGAGCCGTCGGTCATGCCGCACACGCCCGCCGCCTTCACCGAGTCATGCTTCGCCAGCGCCTCTTCGATCTCTCGCGGAAACACGTTCTCGCCGGCGACGATGATCATCTCCTTCAAGCGGCCCGTGATGAACAACCGTCCCTCGGCGTCGACGCGACCGATGTCCCCGGTCCGGAAGAAGCCCTCCTCGTCGAACGCTTCGCGAGTGGCTTCTTCGTTCTTGTAATACCCCTTCATCACGTTCGGCCCGCGCAGTCGGATCTCGCCGTCACGGCCCGTCGGCAGGCGCCGACCCTCTTCCGCTCCCTCCGTGCCGGCGATCTTCACCTCGACGTCCGGCAACGCCGTCCCCACGCTCCCCTCGCAATACTCCCACGGCACGCACAGATTCGTCACCGGCGACGTCTCGGTCAGCCCGTACCCCTCCGAGATGCGCACGTCGAACCGCTCGTGAAACTTCTCGCTCACCTCGTGCGGCAGCGGCTCGCCGCCCGAAATCGCGAACTCCAGCGAGCGGAAGTCGCCCGGGCCCGCGCTCTTCACCCGCAGCAGCGCGTTGTACATCGAAGGAATCCCGATGAACGCGACAGGCCGGTGCTCGCGGATCAACCTCACGATCTGCGTCGGCACGAAGCGCGCCGAATAAATCACCGGCGCCCCGAGCGTCATCGGCAGCACCGTCAGAACCGTCAGCCCGAACGTGTGGAACTGCGGCAGCACGCCGAGCATCTTCGACCGCTTCGTCCATCGCGCGTGTTGCACGCACTGCCGCACGTTCGCCTTCAGATTCCCATGCGTCAGCATCACCCCCTTCGGCTTGCCCGACGTGCCCGACGTGTAGAGGTACACCGCGACGTCGTCGTCCTTCGTGAACGCCGGCATGCGGATGTCGGGCATCCCCTTGAACGACAACTCCTCCGCCAGGCCGATCTTTACGCCCGAATCCCCGAGCGTCTCTCGGTGGCCCGTGTGGTCAAGCAGTTTGCCCGCGGACAGCACGTAGTCGATCCCCGAGTGGGCGATCACCCCGGCTAACTCGTCGTGGCCCAGCAGATAGTTCAGCGGCACGACCTTCTTGCCGAGGATCCAAGTCGCCAGCGTCGCCGCGCCGAACAGCCCCGACGTCGGCAGCATCAACCCGACCTTGTCCCCCGACGAGCGTCGCTCGATCTCGTCGGCGATGTGCAACGCCGCGACCAGCACCTCGATCCGCTTCCACAGCTTGAAATCATCGACGAACGCGGGTTCCATCGCGTGGGCCAGGCAGCGACGAATCATGGGCCAATGCACGCTCATGCTTGGTTGGTCCCTTCTCTCGGAGATGTGGAGGCCGCTCACGCACGACCGCGGCGTCACCCCGCTCGGGTCGCCGAGCATACGGGACCGCGGCTATTCGCTCCAAGGCCGGCCGTCGCGCGGCGAACCGATCCGCTCGCCAAGCCCGGCGAGCATCCGCCGCGTCTCTTCGTCCATCGCCTTCGGCGGCACGATCTTCACCACCGCGAGAAAGTCCCCTTTGCCCGCGCCGCCCGCGTCGACGCCACGGCCCTTGATCCGCAGCCGCTGCCCGCTTGCGCACGCTTCCGGAACACGCACTTCAGCTTTGCCCTTGAGAAGCGGCACCTCCACCGTCACCCCAAGCGTCGCTTCCGCAATCGACACCGGCAGGTCGATCAGCACGTCCAGCCCGTCACGACGGAAGTAGGGGTGCTTGCCGACGCGCAGCGTCACGATCAGATCGCCCGCCGAACCCGCTCCGCCAAGGCCCGGCGAACCCTCACCCCGCACCCGCAGCTTCTGGCCGTCCTCGGCGCCGGCGGGGATCTTCAACTCGATCGGCTTCGACGCGCCCGCGACCGTCTCCACGCCGCCGAGCGCCGCCGTCATGAACGACACCTGCACCGTTTCGTGCCGGTCTCCGCCCCGCGAAGTGGCCCGCGTGCCGCCGCGCCCCCGTCCACGCTGGCCCGTCGATCGTCCCGCGGCGCTCCCCGAGAACGGACCGCTCGCGCCGCCGAACGGCGAGCCCGCACGACCGCCCACTCCGAAGATCTCCTCGAACACCGAACCCAGGTCCTCCGCCCCGAACGGCGACGAGCCGCCGCCGCCCACGCTCGACCAGTTGTACGTCGCCCCGCCGGCCCGTCCGCCCCCGCCGCCGAACCCCTCGAAGCCGCCCGGCGTCGCCGTCCCGAAACGGTCGTAGTTCTTCCGCTTCTCGGGGTCCGAGAGCACCTCGTACGCCTCGTTCACCCGGTTGAACCGCTCCGCCGCGTCGGCCGCTTTGTTCACGTCGGGATGCAGTTCACGCGCGAGCTTCCGGTACGCCCGCCGAATGTCCTCGGCACTCGCCGAACGCGACACCCCCAGCACGTCGTAATAGTCTTTCGCCGTCGGCACGATCAGAGTTTACGCGAGCTCGCCTCGCCGGTTCGACTCACTCGGCGCCCCACTACGCCCAACCTCGCCGCCGCCGCCCGCTCAACCGCCGTCAGAACCGCCCCCCGCGGCGTTGCACGCTCGTTCCACAAGCTCAGCGACCCCGCCCTCGGCTTTCACACCCCGCAGGTCCACCACCAGCGGCGGCGGCGCCTCGTCCCGGAACGCGGTCATGATCGACACCGCATACCCAAACACGTCCAGCTCCCCCTCGCCCGGCGCTACACGACCCTCCGAACTCAAGTCGCTCAACCGCACCGCCGCCAACCGCCCCGGCGTCTCGGCCAGCACCGCCACCGCCCGCTCCGCGTCCCCGCCCTTCAACACCACCGCCGCCGGATCGACCCCGCGCTTGACCCCGAGCGGCTCCCACGAAGACGACGCCTCGTCTCCGCCAGCCCAAGCGTGATCCGCCACCACGGCGCCCGCCGCGGCCGCTCGCTCGACCACCGCCGCCACGACCTGACCGATCGTTCCGAGCGCCTTCGATTTCGACGCGTCGCCTTGCTTCGCCCCGTCCGCTCCGCGGTTCGGCGCCCCGGTCGGCAGCGCCGTCGCCAGCACGCCACGCCCACCGGTCAACGAGCCCAACTCGCCGGCGAGCTCCGCCGCCGCGAGCAGCGCCTCGGCCGCCCGGTCGATCGTCTCCGGACTCATCAGATGCCGCGCCGGCACGAATAGGTCTACTCCGGAACACGTCAGCCCGTGCCGCCTCACAAGCGCGGCGAGGTCGCGCCGGGCCGACCGCCCCATCTCCCGCGGACGCGTCGCGCGCTCCGACGCCGACACCTGCACCGAACGACAGCCCGCACGCACCGCTGACTCGCAGCCACGCGACACCGCCGACGCGTCCGGTCCGTCTAACAGACCGCCCAACGCCAGCGAAAGCTCCGGTCTCGGCATTCCCGGTGGAAACACGTCGGCTCCTTCCCCGCCCGTAGACCAGCCCGCGCGCCGACGCGGCCACAGGCTCTCGCAGGCTTTCTATGATCGCCCTCGGTCGCTACGCCGCCGACCTCGCCGGCCGACCGGCCGCTTCGATCGACCTCCGAGCCGCAGAGGATAGAGCATTTGCGTCCGTTCGCTCGTTCCATCGACGCCGCCGTCATCGCGTTCCTCGCCGTCTGGGCCGGCGCTTCGATCATGGTCGGCGTCGTCGCCGCCACCGCCTTCCCCATCGTGAAGGACCTCGACCCCGTCGTCCCTCAACTCGCCCAATACGCCGGCGACCACTGGCGCATCGTCGCCGGCCGCATCCTCAACACCGCCTTCCATTTCGCCGACATCATCGGCGCCGCCGCCTACGGCCTCGCCTTTCTCGCCCTCATCCTCGGCTTGCTGACCAACCGCACCGCCCGCAAGCCGCTCGCCCCCATCCGCTACGGCGCCTTCGTCGCGCTCGGCGTCGTCACCTTCTACGCCCTCTTCTCCCTCAGGCCCGAGATGCAGTCCCACCTCGACGCCTACTGGCAGGCCGCCTCCAACGGCGAGAACGACGCCGCCCGATCGCATCAGCAAGGCTTCAACGAACTGCACAGCCCCGCCACCTACACCATGACGGCTCAACTGCTTCTCATGCTCGCCTGCATCCTCCTCACCGCCGCCGCTCCGACCCGCGACGCCGCCGCCCGACGCCACTCCACCAACGATCCGGAGCCCGCGTGATGGCCCGACGCCGATCGAGCACCGCCACGGCCGACGTGAAGCGGTCGGCTTCGTCCCAACCACGCGCCGACGTGCTCACCGCCGACAACCCGCCCGGCTACCGCGACCTTCCGTTCCGCCTGCCGGACGTCACCGCCGCCGAAAAAGCCCGCGCCCGGAAAGTGTTCAATGCGCTTCAGGCCCGTCATCCCGACGCGCACTGCGAGCTTCGTTTCGACTCGCCCCACGAGCTGCTCATCGCCACCATCCTCAGCGCACAGTCGACCGACGTCGCCGTCAACAAGGTCACCCCGGCTCTCTTCGCCGCCTTCCCGACGCCGGCCGACTTCGCGAACGCCACCCCCAAAGACATCGAGCCGTACATCAAAACCATCGGCCTCTTCCGGAACAAAGCCAAGCACATCCACGGCGCCATGAGCGCGATCGTCGAACGGCACGGCGGCGACGTCCCCGACACCATGGACGAGCTGCTCACCTTGCCAGGCGTCGCCCGCAAAACCGCCGGCGTCGTCCTCTCCGAAGCCTTCGGCATCAACATGGGCGTCGTCGTCGACACCCACGTCCAGCGCGTCGCCGCACGCCTCGGCCTCGTCGAACCCGATATGACCGTCGCCATGATTGAACGCCGACTCATGGCCCTCTATCCACGCGAGAAGTGGCGCCTCCTCTCGCACCTGCTCATCTTCCACGGCCGCCGTGTCTCGAAAGCCCGCGGCTACTCGGATGACGACGCCTTCAACGACCCCGTCTCCTCGACATACTCCTCCGCCGCCAAAGAGCACCAGCGGCGCGTTCGCGACGAACGTAAACGCGCCCAACGGACCGAGGCCGCCGCCGCACGCCGCAATGCCGCGAACTCGAAAGGAAGCCGCCCGCGATGAGCCGCCTCGAACAACTCCACAAACTCCGCCAGGCCGACCCCGACGACGCCGACGTGCGCTACATGCTCGCTCAAGAGCACGCCAAACTCGGCGACGCCGACGCCGCCCTCGCCGCGTACGACGAGTGCCTCGCGCTCGACCCCGACTATCACTACGCGTACTTCCACAAGGCCCGCGTTTTCGAGACGGAAGGCCAAACCGACGAAGCCGTCGCGACCCTCCGTGCGGGCCTCGAGCGGGCCCAAGCCGCCGGCGCCACCAAGGCCGTCAACGAAATCGCGGGCTATCTCGACGAACTCACCTGATCGGAGCGCACCCCCATGCCCGACCGCGACTTCGAAATCGAACCCGCCGAACTCCGCCGCCGCCTCGAACAAGAGCCCGACACGCTCTTCCTGCTCGACTGCCGCGAGCCCGCCGAGCACGAAGCCGCCTCGATCGCCGGCGCCGAACTCATCCCCATGGGTGACATCGCCGACCGACTCGACGACGTCCGCCGCGAGCACGAAGACCGCGAACGTGACGTCGTCGTCATGTGCCACCACGGCGTCCGCTCGCTCCGCGTCGCCGTCGCCCTCCGCCAGGCCGGCATCGACGAGGCCCGCTCCCTCGCCGGCGGCATCGACCGCTGGTCGCTCGAAGTCGACCCGACCGTGCCACGCTACTGAGGTTCGCGGCCCGAGACGCCGTTGCAACAGGCTTCGGGCGTTGAGAGCGCGGCGATTACCTGCCATGATGTAGTGAAATGGGTCTGTCTTCTCATTCGTCCGCGGGCCCCGCGTGCCGTTTGTGTCACCGCAGGGTACACCCGATCCCCCGTCCAGCCGATATGGAGCGGTGGCTTACAGGGAGCCACGACACGCTCCGGAGCAGGACGATGCCAGACGGCAATCACCCATCTTCATCGGGGAGCGGACCACCACACGGCGCGCTCGGTCTCCTCGCCGGCGCCATCCTCCCCTTCCCCGCCGACCGCAAACGTATCGCCGAGCTCGTCGAGCTCGCGAACAGCGTCTCGCAAGGCCGACCCACCCGACGCATCGTCGCCAGGGCCGCCCCCCGTTTCGAGAATCCGGGCTCACTCATCAACGCCGAACTCGTGCAACCGGGAGGCGACCGCCTCTCGCGCCAGCTCTGTAGCTTCAACGTGTCCACCCACGGCGGCTGCCTCATCGTCCCCGCCTACCTGCACCCCTCGACCCACGTCAGCGTCCGATATCTCGTGCCCATCACGGGCGACGAACTCGCCGCCTCCGGCGAAGTCCGCTGGTGCGACCTCCTCCGAAGCCCGTTCCATCTCGCCGGCGTCAAGTGGGACGAACCGATCGACGTCAAGCCGCTTGTCCCGGCCGCGGTCTGGGCCGCCGCAGCGGATCAGCGCTCGGCCGACGTCGCCATTCGCGGCCAGGCCCTCGTCTTTAGCGAACACGCCATGGACCGCTCGCTCGTCTGCATGTTGCTCAGCGACACCGACATGGAGGCTACCGAAGCCCAGAACACCGGCGAAGCCATCGACCTCATCCGCCAGTGCGACTTCGACGTCCTCCTCCTCGACATCGACATGGACGGCATGTCGCCGGTCGAGTTGCTCGAGCTCGTCCGCGCCGCCGAGTACGAAGGGCCGATGGTCGCCATGTCTCGCGACGAGGCCGCCTCCTCGCTCGCCGGCTCCGACAACCAGTTCAAAACCCGCTTCCTCGCAAAACCCCTCGAAGAATCGTCGCTGCACACGTCGTTGCGCACGCTGATCCAAGAAAACGGCTTCCGCTCGGCCGGCTCCGGACCCGTCGCCTCCAGCCTCGCCGACCGCCCCCAATTCGCCGGCTACATCGACGCCTACGTCAACGCCGCCGTCGAAGCCGCTTCCTCCATGCTCGAACTCGCCGAAGGCGATCGCACCGAGGAGCTCGTCACCGTCCTCGAACAACTCGCCGCCAACTCCGCCGGCTTCGGCTTCCGCGACGTCGGCGAACGCGCCTCCAAGCTCATCGGCCTCATCCGCGATCGCGCCTCGGCCAAAGACTGCCGCCCCGGCGTCCGAAAGTTCTGCGAGATACTCCTCCGACTCGAGACCGTCACGCCGCAAAGACCCGACGACATGGTCGCCTGATCGCGCCCCCCGAGGCTCGACCATGCCCGCGTTCATGGCCGCGTTTCGAAACACCCTCTCGAAGCCTGTTCCCGCTTGCCTCGCCGCCGTCGTTTGCAGCCGCCGTCCCACCCGTTACAGTGCGGGGGGATGCTGTGAGACCGTTGTTCGGGTGCGCCGTCACTGCCGCGTCGCCGAACGCTCTGCGAGGGTGAGCCCATGCTGTTGACGTTGTCCGTCGCTTCGCTGCGAAACCGCTTGGCCCCCGTCGGCAGCGGGCGCCGACCCGATTTCTCAGGCACGGCCGACGCCGACGCCGACGCCGACGCCGAGCTCATCGACCCCATGCTCATCCCCGCTCTCGCGATGGGCGAGTTCGACCTTCACGGCCTCCACCTCCCCACCTGGCTCTTCAAGGGCTGGGACGCCGCTCAGCTCGACCGCTTCCGCGATCGCGCCGACAAGGCCGGTTGCCCCTGCCTCGTTCTCGCCGAGGAAACCGCCCATCCGATGTCCGATGAGGACGACGAGATGGTCGCCCAGAGTGTCGAACGCATGGAACGCGTCCTCCGCGTCGCCCACCGCCTCGGCTGCTCCTCCGTCGCCATGTCCCTCACCTTCTCCGAAGGCGAAGACGCTCGCGATTTCGCCCGCGAGAACCTCCGAGACCTCGTCAAACGGGCCGAACGCCTCGAACTCAACCTCCTCCTTCAGCCCACCGAAGGCCTCACCGGCACCCCCGACTCGCTCACCTCCCTGATCCGCGACGTCGGCGGCTTCCGCATCGGCTCCTGCCCCTCCTTCGCCGTCGCCGGCGCCTCAGGCGATCCCGCCGCCTACCTCAAAGCCGTCACGCCCTACGCCTCCGCCGTCGTCGCCCACGTCGGCGAGATCACGCCCGACGGCTCGCACGACGCGTTCGATCTCGGCGCCTGCGTCGAAGCCGTACGGGCCGTCGGCTACGATGGAAGCGTCGCCGTCGAGCCCTCCGCCGGCAATGTCTACGAGCAGATACAACGCTGCAAAGACGCGCTCGCCTCACTCCTCGAAACGGAGAACGCGTGACCGACACGATCGAGCACACCGCCGCACGCGTCATCGTCACCATCGACGGACCCGCCGGCACCGGCAAGTCCTCCGTCGCCCGCGATCTCGCCGCTGAACTCGGACTCGAATTCCTCGACACCGGCGCCATGTACCGTGCCGCCGCACTCGTCGTCATCGAACGCTCCCTCACCCTCGAAGACCCCACCTCGGTCGCCGCCGCCGTTCGAAACGCTGAAATCCACTTCGAGTGGGACGACGATCCGCCCACCCTCTTCGCCTTCGGTGAGCCGCGATCCGCCCGCCTCCGTGACCCCGACGTGTCCGCCATGGTCTCGCCCGTCTCCAAGCTGCCGGAGGTCCGCGCCGTTCTCGTCGAGAAGCAGCGCCGCATCGGCGAGGTCCACCCCCGTCTCGTCAGCGAGGGTCGCGACCAGGGTTCGGTCGTCTTTCCCGACGCAGACGTCAAGGTCTTTCTGGACGCGTCGGTCGACGTCCGCACCCGCCGCCGCGTCGAGCAACTCGCCGCCCTCGATCGGCCCGCCGACTCCGAGGCCATCCGCCGCGAGATCGTCGACCGCGACCGGCGAGACTCCACCCGCGCCGTCGGCCCGCTCGTCTGCCCCGACGACGCCGTCCGCGTCTCCACCGACGAACTCAATCAGCGGCAGGTCGTCGAGCGCCTCGTCGAGATCGTCGCCGACCGCGTCGACGCCGACCGCCTCGCCGCCGCCGCCCGCGTCGGCTGATCCGCCATGAACCGATCGGCCGACGAACCACAACCCGACCGCCGCATCCCCGCCGCCACGCCGGCCCCCGACTCGCCGCCCCCCGCGCCCGAGTCCACCGGCTCCACGCCCGCCGCCGCCGACGTCGGCCCCGAGTCACTCCCCCTCGTCAACCGCGTCGTCTTCCGCATCGGCTGGACGCTGCTCCATGTCCTCGGCACCGCCTTCTACCGCTACCGCAGCTTCGGCACGCACCACGTCCCCATGACCGGGCCGCTCATCATCGTCATGAATCACCAGTCCAATTTCGACCCGCCCCTCGCCGGTGTCGCCGTCCGACGAAAACACCTCAACTTCATCGCCCGCGTCGGCCTCTTCAAAAACCCGATCTTCGGCTGGCTCATCGCCACACTCAATTCCATCCCCGTCCGCCGCGGCGAGTCCGACCTCCCCGCCATGAAGCGCGCCCTCAAACGCCTCCAGAACGGCCACGCCGTCGTCGTCTTCGCCGAGGGCGCCCGCACACACGACGGCCGCATGCACGAGTTCCAACGCGGCATGACCCTCATGCTCAAACGCGCCAAGTGCCCCGTCCTCCCCGTCGGCATCGACGGCTTCCGTGAGGCCTGGCCCCGCGGCGGCCCCACGCTTCCCCGCCTCTTCGGCCAACAACTCTGCGTCGAGATAGGCGAACCGCTCTCCCACGAACGACTCATGGCCGACGGCCCCGACGAAGCGCTTCGCAAAGTCGCTCGCCGCGTCGATCAACTCCGACTCCGCGCCCGCGCCAGACTTCGCTACGCCACACGCGGCGCCCTGCCGCCGCCCGGACCCGGGGATGAGCCGACTCCCGTCGACCGGTGGTATACACCCGACTCCCCCGACGCCGACCTCGTCATCAAAGACTGATCGCCGTCCACGCCGCAGCCCTTCCTGCGACCCCCGCAGCGACCACCACCGCATCCGGCCGCCACGATCCCCCGCCCCCACAAGTTTCCTCAATCCCGACGATGCTCAATCCCGGAGATGCTCAATCTCGTCCACGCGACCCTCCTCCTCCAGAATCTTCTCCGCATACTTCAGCATCGACTCCTTCAACTGCTCGAAGCTTTCCAGCACATACAAAATCGGCTGGTAGTGATCGATCTCGAACGTCGTCTCACACACGCGATCCAGATCGAACGCACGACGCTCCACGTCTTTGCTCTCCAGCGCATGATGCCCCTCGCCGTCCGACGAGATCAGCCCCGACCCATACAACTTCGTCTTCCCGTCTTCATGGATCAGCCCGAACTCCACCGTGAACCAGAACAACCGCGCCAGACGCTCCGTGTGCTCCGCGTTGTTCGTGTACAACGCCGCCTTCCCGAACGTCTGCAAAAAGTCCGCGAAAATACGGTTCGCGTGCAGCGGCACGTGCCCGAACACGTCATGAATGATGTCCGGCTCCGGCAGATAGTCCATGCTGAACTTCGGCCGCACCGTGATCGTCGTCGGGAACTGACGCTGCGCCAGGAACGCGAAAAACGCCTTCGCCGGCAGATAGCCCGGCACGCCCCAACTCGCCCAATTGCTGAACTCCTGCAACCGCTGGTTCACCTCCGTCAGCTTCGGCACCTGCTCCTTGTTCAGCTTGATCACCTCCGCCCCGTCCAGGAACACCCGGCTTCCGAAGTCCGCCAACTGCTCCATACGCTTCTCGTACAGCAGCCCCCACACCTCGTGGTTCTCCGCCGTGTACTTCTCCCAGTGCTGCGTGATCTTCATCGGATCCACGTCGATCCGGTCCGGCGGTAGGTCCGCCGCATCGTCCGCAGCCTTCTGCGCCAATCGCGCTTCGTCTGAATCGATCACCGGGCACTCGCGCAGCGCCTTCTCCGTCGCCGACATCGTGGACTCTTGCGTCATGGAAGCTTCACCTTGAAATCGTTCGGGGTTCGATTCGTCTATCGCCAATCACCGCGCCCCCCCTCCAACCGACTATACGCCAACACCGGACTCCCCAGCAGCCCCATCCGGTAAACCTACGGGTATACGGGTACCACCACGCCTATCGCCACGGCCGCGCCGTTCGCGTCTCACTGCATCCGAAACCCCGACCCGCTCCCACCCTGAAATCCGAACAGCGGCTTCAACGCCTCCAACGCCGGCCCCACCAACGCCGCCGCCGCCCCCGTATACAACGACGACGCCGCTCGACCACCAAACTCACCCAGCGGCGGACCGAAATACACCGCCGGGTCGATCGCCCCGCGCGTCGTCAGCAGCACCGTCGCCACCAACTGACACAACAACGCCGCCACCCCGGACAGCATCACGATCGTCAAAAAGTTCTTCCGCAGCATCACCCCGCGCAGCGTCAAAACCAAATACACCCCGAGCAGACAACCCAACGCCTGCGGCCCGAGCACCACCACCGGTTCGCCGCTGATCGTCGTTACATGCGCCTTGATGTCCCACAACGCGCCCACAACCAGCGCCGCCGCCATCGCGTGCGACGCCTTCGCCCAAAGCCCCACCCACACCACCAAAATCACCGGAAAGTACGGCACGATGTCCGTCGATCCGAGTTTCAGCGCACCCGCAAAGCCCCATTGCACCCCAAGCACAAGCCACGCCGCGATTCCGAACACGATCCAATTCATCGGCCGCCCCCTTCATCCGCACCGCCGCCACCGCCTTCCGCGCTCCGAGCCCCCACAACGTCCCTTTCCTCCGGCATCAGCACCACCACCCGAGACACCAATCCCAGATCGTCGATCCGAGGCCGCACCCGCACCCGCGTCATCAGCGGATGATCGATCTCCAAACGACCCTCCACCACCCCTAGTTCCAGCAACTGCGCCTCGCGAGGCCAGCCCGCGTCGTCCAGCTTCACCAGCCCGCCCGCCGCCAGATTCGGATGCTCCTCCACCTCCGCGGATTCAAACCCTCCGTCCCCGCTCGGCCGCAGGTCCACCCGAGGCAACGCCGCCTGCTCCTCCGCCGACAACACTTCCGCACCGGAATCGAACACCACGCCCCGCACCCACCGCGAGCCCGCCGCACCGTCTCCCGACGTGATCAGCCGCACCGTCGCCGTCGTCGCGTTGACCCGCGTGATCCGACCGATCAACTGCAACGACGCGTCGTCCACAACCACCATCCCCCGCCGAAACCCCGCCAGCCGACCTCCGCGGATCGTGATCGCCCCCGCCCCGAGCTCGCGCCCCACAACGTCCGCAACTCGGGGCGTCGCCGGCGCCACGGTCGCGCCGCGAAATTGGTCCACCACCCGAAGCCGCTCCCGAAGACCCTCGATCTCACGGTTCGCCTGCTGCAACCGCTGAATCGCGAGGTCGCGCTGCCGCAACGCTTCCGCCTGATCCGGCGTCTCACGCGGCCCGCGCACCGCCGGCCGAAGCCACGACGCGACCGTCAACAACGTCCCCGACACCGGACCCACCACCGTCTGCACCGGGCCCTGAAACGCCGTCACCCACCCTACAAACCGCGTCGGGGCCAACGACGTCACCAACAACAACACCACCACCACGCCCAAGACCGTCCGAGGCTTCGGCCCGCTCCGCTTCCCACGAAACGTCTGCCGGCTCACCATCCAACGCCTCCAAAGCCGCTCTCCGCCCCTGCCCCCACGCCACCCCACGCCGGCGCCGCTGCGCTTCCCTCACGAACACGCCCACGCGCCCTCCCCGCGCCCCCAAACCCCCTCACGATTCCATGCTCGCTTCCAGCATCTTCCGCCACACCTCGATGTTCTCCAGGAAGATCGCCGTTCCCTCCGCCACGCACTTCAGCGGATGCTCCGCGATCCGAACCTCCATCCCCGTCGCGTTCTGCAAAACCACGTCCAGACCACGCAGCATCGCCCCGCCCCCCGCCAGCGAAATACCGTTGTCCACAAGGTCCGCCGCAAGCTCCGGCTCCGCACGCTCGAGCGTCCGCGTCACCGTCTCCACGATCGCGTTCACCGGCTCCTGCAAAGCCTCGCGGATCTCCTCGCTCGTCACAACCGTCTTCCGAGGCAGACCCGACACCATGTCCCGACCCCGCGCCTCCATCGTCCGTTCCTCGCCCACCGGCGCCGCCGAACCGATCTCGATCTTGATCCGCTCCGCCGTCTGCTCGCCCACCAGCAGGTTGTAGTTCCGCCGCATGTGGTTCATGATCGCCTCGTCCATGTCGTCGCCCGCGACACGAACGCTCTCGCACACCGCGATGTCCGCAAGCGACATGATCGCCACTTCCGTCGTACCTCCGCCGATGTCCACGATCATGCTCGCCGTCGGCTCGGCGAACGGCAGACCCGCACCGATCGCCGCCGCGATCGGCTCCTCCACCAAATACACCACCCGCGCCCCCGCCGACTTCGCAGACTGCTCCACAGCCTGCTTCTCCACCGCCGTGATCCCCGACGGCACCGCGATCACCACACGCGGACCAATGTTCAGCCAGCTCCGCCCCGTCACCTTCCGGATGAAGTACGACAGCATCGCCTCGGTGATCTCAAAATCGCTGATCACCCCGTCCTTCAGCGGACGGATCGCCGTGATGCTCCCGGGCGTCTTGCCCAGCATCTCCTTCGCCTTCCAACCGACCGCCTGACCGTTGTTCAGCACCCGGTTCGTGCCCTTGTACACCGCCACCACCGACGGCTCGTTCAGCACGATCCCCTCCCCACGCACGCACACCAGCGTGTTGCACGTCCCGAGGTCGATACCCATATCGACGCTGAACCAGCTCAGCAGCGTGTCAAGCCACACGGCGTCGGCCCTCCATGGCCCCAATCACCCCGCCTGCCCGATCCTCCGGGCGCGAACGTCGCCCCGCCGCCATCGAGCTGGACCGAACAGGCCCATACCCTACCCGATCGTGCCTTGATCGGCACAAACACGCCCCGCACGCCAACATCTTGGGGGCTGACTCAAGCCACACGCAACTCGACCTCTCCAGATTCAACCGATCCGCCGCCACGTCTCGAACGCGAACGGGTACTCGTCCCGTTCGCCGGCCCCGTGCTCCTCGATCGCCACGCGTTCCCACTCTCGCGCATCCAGACTCGGGAACGTCACGTCGCCCACCACCGCCGCCCGCACCCGCGTCAACTCCACCACCGACGCCAGCGGCAGCGTCTGACGATACAACTCGCCGCCCCCGATCACGAACGCCTCGCCCTCCGCCTCCACCATCGCCAGCGCCTCGTCCAGCCCGTGCGCCGTCTCCGCCCCCGGCGCCGACCACTCCTCCCGCCGCGTCAGCACCACGCTCCGCCGCCCCGGCAGCGCCCGGCCGATCGACTCGAACGTCGTCCGCCCCATCAGCATCGACTTGCCCATCGTCAGCGACTTGAATCGCTTCAGATCGCTCGACAAACGCCACGGCAGCCCGCCCTCGACGCCGATCACCCCGTTCTCAGCCGCCGCCACGATGATCGTCAGCACGATGTCTCGCGGCGACACCTCCACCGTGCTCGAAGCAGGCCGAACCCGCGATCCCACGCCACCCGCCGGCGCACCCCGCGCTCCCTGCCCGCCATCACCATCAGCGCCGGCGGGGGGGCTCACGGCGCCACCCGTTCCGCCACCACCACCCGCGGGTGACCGTCAAGGTCCGTGCGCACCGCCCGCGTCGCCACGCCCGGCGTCCGGTCGATCCCCGCCGCCACCGCCGTCGCGGTCGACGCCGCGGTCTCGATCGCCAACATGCCGCCAACCTTCATCAGCCGCGGCGCCGCACGCACCAGCCGCCGGATCACGTCCAACCCGTCCGCGCCGCCGCGCAGCGCCAGCTCGGGCTCGTGCTCGCGAACGTGCGCGTCCATCATCGACGGGTCGTCCCACTCCGCGTCCGGGATGTACGGCGGGTTCGACACCAGATAGTCCAGTCCACCATGCGCCGAGATCGGCGCGTGCTCGAACAACGCCTCAGGCCCGTCGCCCAGCACGAACTCGATCCGCTCATCCACTCCGTGCTCCGCCGCGTTGGTTCGCGCCACGTCCAACGCCTCAGCCGAGATGTCCGTCGCGATCACCGTCGCCCCCGGCAGGTGCTTCGCCAGCGCGATCGCGATCGCGCCGGAACCCGTCCCGATGTCCGCGATCAGCACGCCCGTCCCGGCCGACTCCGCCGCCCGCCGTTTCGCCCCCACCGCCGCACGCTGCGCCGACGCCGCCGCCGCCGGGTCGCCGTCTCCGTCCGACTCCTCACCGTCCGCCGTACGCTCGGCCGTCCGCGACGCATCGTCGCCGCCGCCCTCCTCCGCGTGTTCGCCGCCGGCCTCGTGTTCGTCGCCGCCACCCGTCTCCGCCGCCTCACGCTCCCGCCGTTTGACGTCCTGAATCACCTCCTCGCAGATCAACTCCGTGCACGGCCGCGGGATCAGCACCCGCTTATCGACACCCAGCCGCAGCCCGAAGAAGTACCACGCCCCCAAGGCGTATTGCACCGGCTCGCCCCCCAACACCCGCTTCACCATCGCCCGCAGCGTCGCGAGTTCCTCCGCCGACGCCGGCCGATCCGCCTGCGTGTACAGGTCCAACCGCGTCAGCCCCGCCGCCCGCTCCAGCAGCAACTCCGCCGTCAGCCGCGGCTCGTCCACGCCTCGCTCGCCGAACGTCTCGCTCATCCACTTCATCAGCGAACGCGTCGTCCAGCGCTGGTTCGACTCCGTCTCGGCGCCCGCGGGGTTCATCCCGCGAGTGTACCGACGCCCGACGCCCGGCTCCCACAAACCCATGCACTCTCACATCCGCGCGGCGGCCGCCCCCTTCATCGCCGTCCCGCCGAACCGACCACGTCCCGCCCCCGACCGCGTATAGTCGCCACCGGGACCCCGGGTCCCACACCGGCCCGCCTCATCCGTCAACCCCGACTCTCGGAGCCTGCCGACATGACCACGGACAACGCGGTGCATGACCGCATCTCGCTTCTCGACGCCGTCGCCCAACACGCCCGCGAGCACGACGGCTTCGCCGCTGTCGAGGTCGACGGACCCGTCGTCGTCGCACACGCCAAGGACACACCCTCCCCCGTCTACTACCGGCTCGAACTCGCCGACGCCGACGTCCACGTCTCCTGGAACACCCCCGACCGCTACCTCTCCCAGTCGATCGAGGCCGACCTCCTATGGACCGGCGACGACCTCGACGACCTCATCGACGAGGAACTCGTCGACCTCGGCTGGAACCGCGGCAGGCTCGACAAGCTCAGCCACTACCGCAACGACGAGATGCTCTTCACCTTCCGCTCCAAACTCCCCCTCGCCGCCGCCGACCTCTCGCAGCGCGACGCAGAAGATCTCGCCCGCTGCCTCATGGCCTACGAAATCGCCTTCCGCGAGCTCGGCGACATGCAGGAAGACGACGAGGACGAGTAACTCGCCCGACCGTCCGCCGCCGCACCATCCGTGAACAACCGCTCCGGCCCGCCCGGGCTGCCCGCTGCTCAATCACCGAAGCAAGGGCCGGGGCGATGGTCCGCCGATCATCGATCCATACCCCCGCATGTGGTGGCAAAGCGATCCCGCGGCCCTCACGCCCCCGGCTTCCGACCCACTTTGCCCAGCAAACTGGCTCGTTTCGCTCGCGAACGCCGAATGTGAAGATAGAGTTAGCATCGCGCTAATACGACGTTCGGGCGGTCGTCGCTCGGCACCCAGTCTTCACCTCCGTCCGCCCTTCCCGACGCATGTTCGAACTCCTCCACGCCCTCGGCGGCGTCGCCCTCATCCTCTTCGGCGTCCGCTTCCTCCGGAAAGGACTCGACAAACTCGTCGGTCCACGGCTGCCTCTCTGGGTCGCGCGACTCACCGGCGGTCCCGTCCGCACCGCCGCGACAGGCCTCGGCGTCGGACTCCTCGCACCCTCCTCATCGTCCCAGGGCATCCTCGCCGTCTCCCTCGTCCGCGACGGTGTCATCGACCTCAAACGCGCCATCGTCCTCCTCGCCGGCGCCTACCTCGGCGCCACGCTCCTCCTGCACCTCGTCGCCGTCGACGTCGCGCACCACGCGCCCCTCGGCCTCCTCCTCGGCGTCGTCCTCTTCCAGGGCTTCGCCGTTCCGCCCGCCCGCGGACTCGGTCAACTCATCCTCGCCGTCAGCTTCATCCTCATGGGCGTCGAACTCGTCGGCGCCATCGCCGCCCCGCTCAGCCAGTCGTCCGACCTCCGCGCCCTCGTCGACATCGCCGTCAACTACCCCTGGCTCGCCGCCGCCATCGCCGGCGTCCTCGCCGCCTTCGTCCAGTCCTCCACCGCCACGCTCGCCGTCTTCATCGGCTTCGCCCTTCACGACGGCGAGATCGTCAACCACCGACTCATCGTCGAAGTCATCGTGGGCGCCAACGTCGGCGTCTCGGCGCTGGCCATCGCTTCGTCGTGGAACGATCTCGCCGCTCGCCGCTTTATGCTCGCCACGCTCGTCGGTCGCCTCGCCGTCGCCGTCGCTGCGATCGGCTGGCTCGTCCACGCCGCCGACGCCCTCGCCGCCACACCCGGCAGCCTCGCCCAACAAGCCGCCCTCGCCCACACAGCCTTCAACGCCGCCGCTCTCGTCCTCGCCCTCGCTCTGGCGCCCGCCCTCGCCGTCGTCGTCCCCCGCTTCGTCAGGCCCCACGCCGACCCGCACACGATCGCCCCCTCGCCCATCGACCGCCGCTGGGCCGACGATCCCGGCATCGCCTTCTCACAGACCAAAGGCGAGATCTCGCTCGCCGTCCGCGTCACCGCGTCCATGCTCCGCGACTCTTGGACCGCTCTCGAATCTCGCGACGAGCTGCTCCTCGCCGACATCCGCGACCGCGACGACACCGTCGATCTCGTCGAGAAACACGTCAAGTCATTCCTCACGCGTCAACTCACCAACGAACTCGAACATCGCGACGTGCGACGCCGACTTCTCCAACTCCGGTTCGTCGGCGACCTCGAAAACATCGCCGACGCCGTCGACCGCCGCATCTGCACCACCGCCTCAAAAATCTCCAAGCGCGGCCTCTGGTTCAACGCCGAAGAATGGGCCGAACTCAAAACCGCCTTCGACCTCGTCGCCGAAACGGTCGAACTCGCCGGCGCCACCTGCGCCGAGGAGCGACGCGAACACGCCAAGCGTCTCCTCCAACACAAAGACGCCGTCCGCGACCTCGAACTCGACCTCCGCGAACGCCACTTCGACCGACTCCAACGCGGCGACCAGCACTCCGTCGAAACCACCGACCTCTATGTCGAGCTTCTCGCCGAACTCAAACACATCGCCCACCTCGCCGCCGGCGTCGGACACTCCGTCCTCGACCTGACGCACGAAAAACACTGACTCACTCGGCTCGTCCGCCCCGCACCGTCCCGCCCACGACCATCGCCGCCGAGATGATCAGCAGGTTCTTCACGATGTACTGACCCTCCAGCGTCAGCCCGTACGGCACGCGACCCGACTGGAACGTCACGTCGGGCAGCATCACCAGCGGCATGAACGTCCCAACCATCTGCAACGCCAGCAGGCCGATCGCAAAGCGCAGCGTCCCGCGGAACAAGAACAGCACCCCGATCGCCACCTCCCACCAACCGATCACGCTCAGCCACGTCCCGGCCGACAGCACCGGCATCCAGTCCACCGTCTGCAAAATCAGCCCCTCCGCCGGCGACAGCCCGAACGGCTTCAGCACGCCGAACCAGATGAAAATCAACGCCAGCGAATACCGCAGCGCGCCGAGCCCATAACGGCGCATGAACCGAGCGATTCCACGATCGATGGCGTCGAACTTCATGCACGATACTACGCCCGCCTCGAGCGAAGCCGTGCGATCAACGCCCGGCGAACTGGCCCAGCGCGCGCATCCGGTCCCGCAGCGCCCGCCACTTCGGCGCTTCCGCCTCGCTCTGCGGCTGACGCTCTTTCGCCCCGAAGTTCTCGCTTTCGTAGTAGCTCGGCTCCGTGTCGGGATCGCTCACGCCCCGCGGAATGATCCCACCGTAATGCACGAACAGCCCGCCTCCCTCCTCGGTCCAGACGTCGAACAACGCCTGATACAGTTCGTACATCTTCGGATGCGTGTTTACCTCGTCGCGCGTGAATCGGCTGCCGACAAAGTGCTGCCCGCCCTCGTACGCGATCAGCGGCAGGCCGAACTCCTCGGCGAGCGCCCGATCGCTGCGAATCAAGTGCCGCAGCCCAGGCTCCTCCGACCCCGCGTGCCATCGTCCTTCGCCGCGCACGTACTCGATCGCCTCGCCGATGAACGCAGCCGCGCTCGCGCGGCTGAACTCCACCGAACCCGGCTCCTCGCCGATGTACGGCGCCACTGCGAACGCGTCCGCGTGCGCAGCCGCCGCCTCCGTGCCCTCTTCACCCACCCACACCGGGCTCTCCAACAAGTACCGCGACGGCGCCCAGTTCGGCATCGACGCCCCGATCTGCCCCGCCAGCACCACCACGACACGATCCCGCTCAGCGTCGAACGCCTCGCGAAACGCCGCGCCGACCTCCGTCGTCCGGGCGCCTTGCCAGCTGTAGATCATCATCGTCTCGTGCACCGCGTCCCCATCCGAATCCGCCGTCACACGACCCTCAACCCCCGGCCATCGCTCCCGCGCCCGCTCCAGCGCGTACCGCCTGCCGAGTTCGTACGGCTCCGCGATGTTCCATAATTCGTTGCCGACCTCGACGTACAGCCGCCGCTCATCGTCCAGGAGCTCGGCGGCCAACGCCGCGAGCGACGCGATGAACTCGTCGTCCGCCGCGATCGGTACGTTCAGCCACAAGTCCGAATCCGACTCGTTCGCCAATTCGATCGCCGCCTCATACGGCGCCCCCAGCGCGCCGCCCCAATGCGAATACCCCACGCCTTTCCGATCTTCCCAGGCGAGCGCCGGCCCATAAGTCAACTGATCCCCCAGAAAGTGCAGCGGCCTGATCGCCGCAAACGGCCGAAGTTCCTCGACATACCGACGGTTGAACGTCTCACCCTCCACCGCGTCAGGGCGCAACACCCGAACGTCGCGGATGTAGTCGCCCGTCGCGCCCGGATCGGTGCTCGTGATCGAAAGCACGATCGGTCCTTCGCCCCGGTACCGGAACAGAAGCGAGTCTTCGCCGCGTTCGACGGTCTCGACGCCGCCCTCAACCTCCAGCCGACCGCTCCCACGCCACCGAATCGTGTACTCGCCTGCCGGAAACGCCCCCGCGTGGTCGCCGTCTAGGACAATCGTCGTCAATTGATCCGCACGCTCACCGCACCGCAGCCGCAGCGAAGTCGGCCAGCCCCGATCGTCCGTCGGCACGTCCCACCGCCGAGAAAGCAGCCACTCGCCGTCCACCACCGGGGCCCACGCCCGGCTCGGACGTACGTCGCCGATCTCCGCCTCAAAACCCGTCATTTTGAAGAGGTCGTTCAACGTCCACGCCGTCATCCAGTAGTGAATCGGCGCCACAGCGTTTCCGATGCGAAACGCCTCCGGGCCCGCCGACTCACCCGCGGCACGTGCCGACGCCGCCGAGATCAGGCCCCAGTACGCGGCGAGCGCGACAACAACGAGCCTCGCCGCCGGTCGCCATTGTCGCCCGGTCTTCGCTCCCGCTCCGATTCGCTCCGGTCCGTCCGCTCGAGTCTTCATCGCCCGATCTTGCCACAAAGGTTACGAGCGGCCAAGCGCCGACGCGCCCAGCCGCGGCGCTTGCCCCCTCACCCCCCGCCCGCCATGATGCCTCGCGATGTCGTCGCCCACCGTCACGCTCGTCATCCCCGGACGAAACTGCGCGGGCACTCTCGCTCCATGTCTTGCCGCCGTCGCCGACATCCGCGACCGCTCGCCCGACCTCCTCCGCCGCATCCTCTTCGTCGACGACGGCAGCACCGACGGCTCCGCCGACCTCGCCGCGCAGTTCCCCGTCGACGTCCTCGCCGGCGCCGGCCGCGGACCCGGCGCCGCCCGCAACCTCGGCTGGCGCGAAGCCGACACCGACCTCGTCTGGTTCGTCGACTCCGACTGCGTCGCCGAGCCCGACGCTCTCGAACTCCTCATGCCCCACATCGACCGTCCGCGCACCGGCGGCGTCTCCGGCAGCTACGGCATCATGAACCGCTCGTCGCTCCTCGCCTGCCTCATCCACGAAGAGATCATCGAACGCCACATCCGAATGGCCGGCGCCGACACCGTCGACTTCCTCGCCACCTTCAACGTGCTCTACCGCCGCCGCGCCCTCGAAGAAGTGGGGGGGTTCGACGAACGCTTCCTGAAAGGCCAGGACGCCGAACTCTCTTTCCGCGTCATGAAAGCCGGCTACGACCTCCGCTTCGAGTTCGACTCGCGCGTCCGCCACTTCCACGAAGAACGCTGGCTCGCCTACATGCGTACCCAGCGCCAACAGGGCTACTGGCGCGTCTTCCTGCATCTCTCCCACACGGGTCACTCGGCCGGCGATTCATACTCCTCGCTGCTCGACCATCTCCAGCCGCCGCTCGCCATGACGCTGCTCGCCGCCGCGCTCGCCGCGCCGATCGGCGCGATTCTCACCGCCTCGCTCTGGCCGCTGCTGGTTCCGCTCGCGCTCGCCGCGTTCTTGCTCCTCATGCAGGCGCCGCTCACCGCCAAGCTTCTCTCACGCTGCGGCGAGTTCAAGTATCTCGCCTTCGCCCCCATGTCAGCCCTCCGCGCCGTCTACCGCGGCCTCGGCATGTCCCTCGCCACCCTTCATGCCCTCACCCGCCGCCGCGACCGAACGCGCTCCGGCTGACCCGCCGCCGCGACCGGCCGCACAGCTCTCCACGTCACGCCCCGCACCTCACCGGGTCATCCGCTCCAACGCTTCCGCGATACGCCGCGCGGTCGCGACGCCTTCGCTCGCCTTTTCGTCCTCAGCCCGAATCCCCAGCACCCGCTCGAACCACGCCTCCGCCGCCCGCGCCTGCGACAGCGCTTCCCGCAAGTTCGGCGGCTCGCTGCGACCCGCACGCTCGCTCGCCCGCAGCGCCCCCACGCCCAGGTTGAACGCCGCCTTCGCCCGCGCTTCGTCGTTCCGCCAACCCGCCGGCGTCGCCCACGCACGAGCCCACGCCGCTGCCGCCTCGTCGCCTCGCTCGGCGCCGTCCAGCACCGCGCCGTAGTCGAACCAATACTCCGCGTTCCCGGGCCGCATCTCCGCCGCCGCCCGGCCCACCGCGATCGCCTCCTCCCGAAGCGCTTCCTCACCCCGCGCCGAAGCCACCCGATCCAACAGCCGCGACAGCCGATGACGCCGAAAGGCGTTCCCCTCGTCCAACTCCACCGCCCGCCGCAGCGACGCGATCGCCTCGTCCCAACGCTCGTCCGACTCGCCGACCCCCGCCCGCTCCAGTTCCCGGACCGTCGCCAGCCCCAAATTCGTCCACGCCCGCGCCGCGTCCGGCCGATCCGCCACGTTCGACCGCCACACCGCGAGTCCTTCGAAATCGCCCCACGTCGCGGCGCGTACGCCAGTCCGCACGCCCAGCGCGATCGCCGCCGCTACGCAGGCGATCAGCGCGATCCGCCACGCCCCCGCGCCACCCCCACGCCGCCGAACCAGCGCCGCCGCGCCCACCACCACGAACGTCAACAACGCCGCGCTCGGCAGGTACATCCGGTGCTCGAAGATCACGTCCTTCACCGGCACAAAGCTCGATGTCGGACCCAGCACCACGAAAAACCCCAGCGCCGCCAGCCCGAGCGCAGGCCGCTTCGCCGCCAACACCAACGCCGCCGCCACCAGCAACCCCACCAACCCGACCCCCGCCAGCGTCCACACGCTCACTCCGCTCTGAAGATCAACCGCCTCCCACCCATAATCCAGCACCAGCGGATCCGGCCATACCACCAACCACACATACCGCAGGATCACCCCGCCCTGCGTCAGCAGATGCTCGGTCGGCCCGTGCCCGTCCGCGTCCACCGACGAGTACGCGAAGCCCACCGTCCGCTGAAACTCCGTCTCCGCCTCGAAGACGTCACCCGCCACGCCGGTCGCCAGCACGGCCGCGACCACGCCAGCCGCCACGCCCCCGTGCAGCCACCACCGCCGCCGAAGCGCTTCGCCCCACGTCCGCGCCGCCGCCGCGCGATCGGCGATCAACGTCAACACGACCAGCCCCACCAGCACCGGCTTCGCCGCCACGCTCAGCGGCGCCGCCACCAACGCCGCCACCGCCCAACCCGCCGCCGCCCGACGCGAATCCGCCACACTTGCCCGCACCACGCTCCAGACGCACGCCAACCCCAGCAAACTCGCCAGCGACTCGCTCCGCTGCACCACATACCCCACCGCCTGCGTCGTCAGCGGATGCACCGCCCACAACAACGCCGACGCCCCCGCGATCACACCCGCCCGCTCGGCCCACCATCCCCCCCTCTCGTCCGCCATCGTCGATCCCCGTGCGGGCGCCCCCGCCCGATCTCGCCGCGCCAGGCCCCGGATCACGTCCCGCACCAGCAGCATCAAAACCACCGCCGCCAATGCATGAATCGCGACGTTCACCACCCGGTGCGGCGTTGCGCTCGGCATCGTCTCGCCGCCGTCCCAACCCTGCAACCGCAGCGTCGCCGCGAAAGACACATCCGTCAACGGTCGCTGCGTTCCCGTCATCGCGTGCCACACCGGCTCCGCGGCGCTCGCCGCCGCCCGGATCGCCGGCCGCCCCAAAATCGACGCGATATCGTCGAACACCCAGCCCCCCGTCACCGACGGCAGGTGCGCCGCCACCGCCGCCACCGCCACCACCAAACCCATCGCCCAACGCCGCCGCATCCACCGCGGCACGCCCCCGAGTCCACCCGCGCCTCCCGCACCCTCTGCACCTCCCGTGTCCCTCGCAGCCGTCGTCGTCTCACGCTCCAAAGCCGGTCCCGCTCCTTTACGCTGCGATTCTGCGAACCGCTCGCCCATCCTGCCGATCATGCTACGAACCGCGTCCGTTCCGCGCACCCGTCCCACGCACACTCACCGAGCATCCCCGCCCACGACGACCATGACCGCCGCCCACGCGAACCCCAACGCCGCACCCAACGCTCCCGGCGCCTCCGCGTCGCCATCCCCCGCCGCGCCCGATTCCCCCGCCGCGCGCGCCGCCCCGTCGAATGCCGACGCTCCCCTCCCCCAGCACATCCGCGACGGTGTCTTCGTCGTCATCGCCGCGTACAACGAAACGCAGACCCTCCCCGCCGTCGTCGCGGAACTCCGCCACCTCTATGACAACGTCGTCGTCGTCGACGACGGCTCCCACGACGCCACCTTCCACGCCGCCAGACGCTGCGCCCGCTACGTACTGCGTCACGCCGTCAACCGAGGCCAGGGCGCCGCCCTCCAGACAGGCATCGACTTCGCCCTCCTCCACGACGCCCGCTACGTCGTCACCTTCGACGCCGACGGTCAGCACCGCCCCGAAGACATCGCCGCACTCCTCCAGCCCATCCTCGCCGGCCGCGCCGAAATCGCCCTCGGCTCACGATTCCTCTCCGGCGCACCCGAAAGTATTCCGCTCTCACGCCGACTCGTCCTCAAGCTCGCCGTCCTCTTCACCCGTCTCGTCAACGGCGTCAAGCTCACCGACGCCCACAACGGCCTCCGCTGCTTCTCACGCTCCGCCGCAGAGCGCATCCACATCTCCGCCGACCGCATGGCCCACGCCTCCGAGATCATCGACCTCATCCGCGACACCGGCCTCCCCTACACCGAAGTCCCCGTCACCATCCGCTACACCGACTACTCCCTCGCCAAAGGCCAGTCTTCACTCGCCGCCCTCCGCATCATGATCCACTACATCGTCGGCCGTCTCTTCGACTGACCACTCCCCGCCTCACACACCGCCCCCGACCGGAACCGCCCATGGAGCCCAAACAACTCATCCTCCTCAGCGTCTTCGCCGCGCTCGCCGTCGCTTCCCTCTTCGCCACCTCCACCCGCCGGGTCGCACCCTTCGTCGGCCTCGTCGTCGCCCTCTCTTCCTTCCTCGCATGCCTCGCCGTGCTTTGGCCCGACCTCACCACCCGACTCGCCCAACTCGTCGGCATCAACCGCGGCGCCGACCTCGTCGCCTACGCCACCACCGTCGTTGTCTTCGTCGGCTTCCTCGCCATGTACATCCGCCTCCGCCGCGTCCGCTCCGATCTCACCCGCCTCGTCCGACAAATGGCTATCGCCGAAGCCGTCGAAGGACCCACCACCCCCCCGCAGACCGCCCACCCAGACAACGCCTCTCAATCCGATCTCGCCGCGCCCACCACCCCCGGCCAATAACCTCGCGCCCCGACTCTCTATCAACACGCACGCCACCCCACTCCCCCCTCCGCGTGCCCGCAAACCGCCCCTACCGCCCCGGCCTCCCCGTTCACAAACCCATGCCTTGCAACGACGTAGGCATCCCGTTAGGGTGCGATGTCCGCGATCAATGCCGACCGCTCGGAGGAAACCGTGGCGAACGCCAACGTCGATGACTGCCCCAAACTACGCCACCTCGTCAACCACTTGGAGAGCCTCCGCGCACCCGCCCCCCTCGACGAGCTCCACCGGCTCCTCGATCCGCTCGACCTCACGCGTCACGACATCGCCCCCTTCGTCCGCTTCTCACCAGACGCCTACACACGCAACCGTGTCGCCGCCTCCGGCCTCTTCGAGCTCCTCGTCGTCTGCTGGGCACCCTCCCAGGTCTCCCACATCCACGACCACACCGGCTCCGCCTGTGCCTTCCGCGTCATCGAGGGCGCCGGCATCGAAACCACCTTCGACCTCAAACACCGCCGCTTCGTCCAACCCCGCTCCGCCGAACGTCTCGACACCGGCGTCGTCTGCGCCTCCGAAGACAGCGACATCCACCAGGTCTGTAATCCCTCCCAATCGCAGGGCCTCATCACCCTCCATATCTACACCCCGCCCCTCCAGCACATGAACACCTACGAACTCGACCCGCACGCCCGTGACGACGCGAGCCGCATCGACGACCTCGTCCAGGCCGCCGCCGCCGACAACGCCTGACTCCGCCAGCCCGCGACCCGCCGCCTCCGCCAAGCACGCGACGCCAACCCCCTCCCGGCCCGACGCCACACACATCCCGCACCGCCACCTAGGATCGCTGCTATGAACGATCACGCTCAGCCCGCGCGCGACGCCTTCAAACGAGCCTTCCAACTCCTCGACAAACACCTCCAGCGCGAGGCCGAACGCCCCGTCGCCGACTTCGCCCCGCCCGCCGAACTCGCCGCCCGCCTCGACGTCACCCTCCCCGAGGGCGAAGGCCGCGACCTCGACGCCGTCTTTGACCGCCTCGACCAGGTCCTCGACGCCACCCCGCGCTCGACCACCACTCGCTTCTTCAACCAGCTCTTCTCGGGCCGCGATCCCGTCGCCGTCGCCGGCGAGATCCTCGCCTCCGCCATCAACACCTCCATGTATACCTACAAGGCCGCCGGCCCCCACGCCCTCATCGAGCGCGCCCTCACCGACCACATGTGCAAGAAGCTCGCCTTCCACAACGGCGAAGGCGTCCTCGCTCCCGGCGGCTCGCTCGCCAACTTCTGCGCCATGCTCATGGCCCGCGACCGCGCCGTCCCCACCTACAAAGACCACGGCCCGCCCCCACAACCACTCACCCTCTACACCTCGAACCTCTGCCACTACTCCATCCCTAAAAACGCAAACATGATGGGCGTCGGCCGCCACAACGTCCGCAGAATCGAAACCGACCACCGCGGCCGCATGCTCCCCGACGCCCTCGACCGCGCCATCCAGCAAGACCTCGACCACGGCGCCATCCCCTTCTTCATCAACGCCACCGCAGGCACCACCGTCCTCGGCGCCTTCGACCCCATCGATCCCATCGCCGACGTCGCCCACAAGCACGACCTCTGGCTCCACATCGACGGCTGCCTCGGCGCCTCCGCCGTCCTCTCAACCGAACACCGACACCTCCTCGACGGCGTCCACCGCGCCGACTCCGTCTGCTGGAACGCACACAAAGCCATGGGCGTCCCGCTCTCATGCTCCGCCATCCTCACCCGCGAGCGAGGCCTCCTCTTCGACACCTTCAACCAGACCGCCACCTACCTCTTCCAGTCCGACGAAGACCAGTTCAACATGGGCACCATGTCCATCCAATGCGGCCGGCGCAACGACGCACTCAAACTCTTCGCCGCCTGGCTCCACCACGGCGACGCCGGCTACGACCGACGCATCACTCACCTCTTCGACCTCGCCCGGCACGCCGCCGACATCGTCCGCCAAGACCCCCACATGACCCTCTCCAAAGACCCCGAATCCATGACCGTCTGCTTCGAAGTCGACGGCAAACCCTCCGACGATCTCTGCGAACGCCTCCGCCGCGACGGCCTCGAAGTCGTCGGCTTTGCGCACGTCGACCGTCGACGCGTCATCCGTCTCGCCTGCCTCAACGCCGACGCCACCACCGACGACATCGACCGCTTCTTCCACCACCTCCGCCAGGTCGCCGCCGACTGCCCGGGCGGTGATAACGCCGTCGACTCATCCGCCTCCGCGGCTCCGAGCGACTCTGCCCCGACCACCGTCGCCACACCACGCGGCCGCGGCGCTCAATAAACCGCCCCGACGCGCCGCACGCCTGACACCGCGAGCCCGCTCCGCCAAACCGCCGGCAACCGCCGCCCGCCGGAACTGTCGACCCGGTCTGCCGCGGCCGGGGAGGTTTAGTTTTTGAGCCGGATCGTGGTCGATTTCCTAATCCCCTACACCAGCGACCCGGGTCGCGCGTCGGGCCCGGTAGAGTCGGGAAAAGGGAGTCGACCGATGTCCACCAACGAAGAGCAACCCGCGGAGCCCAAGGCGAACGAGGTCTCCGCAGAGGCGGCGCGATCCGACTTGGTGATCGTGGGCATCGGCGCTTCCGCCGGGGGGCTCTCCGCCCTCAAGCAACTGTTCGCCGCTGTGCCCGACGAGCCGGGCGTCGCCTTCGTCGTCGTGGTTCACCTCGCGCCGAAATGCGAAAGCCACCTCGCTGAACTCCTTCAGCCCCACTGCAAGCTCCCCGTCATCCAGATCACCGGCGACACAGAGATCGGTCCTGACCGCGTATACGTCATCCCCCCGGGCGCCAACCTGAATAGCGTCGACACCCATCTCCGACTGAGCAAAATCGAAGAACGTCGACGCGACCGCGCCCCGATCGACCACTTTTTCCGCACCCTTGCCACGACCCACGACGGACGCTCCATCGGCGTCGTCCTCACGGGCAGCGGTTCCGACGGCTCATTCGGCCTCCGTTGGATCAAAGAGCACGGCGGCGTCACGATCGTCCAGTCGCCCCGCGAAGCCGAGTACGACAGCATGCCCCGCAGCGCCGTCGCCTCCGGCTTCGTCGACCTCATGCTCCCACTCGCCGAGATCCCCGCCCAGCTCCTCCGCATCGCGGAGATCAGGCCTCAGATTTCGGTCGAGGCGCCCGAACCCCCGCCCCAGGAAGTCGACGCGCGCGACCTCGAACAAATCCTCGCCGAAGTCCGCGCCCACTGTGGGGCCGACTTCACGGTTTACAAGCAGTCCACCGTCCTCCGTCGCATCAACCGCCGGATGCAACTCCGCGCGGTCGAATCGCTCCGCAAGTATCTCGAGTTCCTTCGCAAAGACCGCACCGAGCCCGCCGCGCTCTTCGAAGACTTGCTCATCACCGTCACCGAATTTTTCCGCGACCGCGAGGCCTTCGACGTTCTCGAAAAAGAAATCTTCCCGAAAATCCTCGCCGAGAAAGACGCTGACGACGGCGTCCGAATCTGGTCGGTCGGCTGCTCGACCGGCGAAGAAGCCTATTCCCTCGGCATGCTCCTCCTCGAGCACTGCTGGTCCCACGACATCCACCCGCAGATCCAGATCTTCGCCAGTGACCTGCACGAACGCTCCCTCGCCGTCGCGCGCGAAGGCGTCTACCCGGAGTCGATCGTCCAAGACCTCGGGCCCGAGCGCGTCAACCGATTCTTCACGAAGCACCACGGCTCGCTCAAGATCCGAAAGGAACTCCGCGAACTCGTCATCTTCGCGCCGCACAACCTGCTCAAAGACCCGCCCTTCTCCGGCATCGATCTCGTCTCCTGCCGCAACCTCCTCATCTACCTCAAGAGAGAAGCGCAAGAGCGGGCCGCCGCAATCTTCCACTATGCGCTCAAACCCGACGGCCTCCTCCTCCTCGGCGGCTCGGAGTTCATCGACGAAAGCGAACTCTTCGTCCCCGAGAATAAACCGCACCGCCTCTTCAGAAGACGCGACGTCCGCCCCACAGAGCCCCGAATACAGGCCTTGCAACTCCACGGCCGCGTCGGCGGTCGCCCCAGCGAAGAGCACACCATCGAACCCGAACGCCCACGTCCGGGCTACGGCGACCTACACGCCCGCGTCGTCGAACTCTACGGACCGCCGAGCGTCCTCGTCAGCGAGCGTCACAACGTCGTTCACTATTCCGCCACCGCCGGGCGATATCTCGAAATGCCGGGGGGCGAACCCACCGACAACGTCTTCAAACTCGTTCGAGAACCGCTCCGCGTCGAACTCCGAGCCCTGGTTCACGCCGCTTCGGTCGGCAACAGGGTCGCCAGATCGCGGCCCATCGACCTGGTCGTCGACGGCGAGCCCGCCCGCGTCATGCTCCGTGTCCGCCCCGCCGGTGAGGAGCTTCAGGGCTTCGTGCTCGTCATGTTCGACGAGCTCGACACCGACGACGCCGAACAACGCGGAGGACGACGCGAAGCCGACGACTTCACCGCACAAGAGTTCGAGGCCGAGCTCAGCCTCTACAAAGAGCGGCTTCAGCAAGTCATCAAGGAAGACGAAAACAGCCAGGAGGAAATGCGCGCCTCCAATGAAGAACTCCAGAGCGCCAACGAAGAGCTGCGCTCGACCCTTGAAGAGCTTGAGACCTCCAAAGAAGAGCTCCAGAGCATGAACGAAGAGCTCGCCACGGTGAACCAGGAGAATCGCCACCGCGTCGAAGAACTCAGTCAACTCTCCGCCGACCTCCAGAACCTCCTTGCCGCTACCGACATCGCCACCCTCTTCCTCGACCGATCGCTGCGCATCGTCCGCTTCACACCCCAAGTCGGCGAGCTTTTCAGTGTCCGATCGGTCGACCGCGGCAGACCGCTCAGCGACCTCACGCACAGGCTAGGCGACGCACCGCTGCACGAAGACGCCGCTCGCGTGCTCGAGAAGCTCGTCCCGATTGAACGCGAGGTCCGCGCCGAAAGCGGTCGGTGGTACCTCTGCCGCGTCCTCCCCTATCGCGTCTCCGAAGATCGGATCCAAGGCGTCGTCATCACCCTCATCGACATCACGGAGCGCAAAGACAACGAAGAGCGCATGAAGCTCGTCATGGCCGAACTGAACCATCGCGTCAAAAACATGCTCGCCATCGTCGAGTCCACCGCCTCCCAGACGTTTCACCACTCCCCCGACCCCGCCGCCTTCCGCGAGGCTTTCAGCGACCGCCTCCGCGCTTTGTCGAACGCGCATCAACTGCTTACACGCAGCGAATGGACCGGCGCTTCCCTCCGCGATCTCGTTCTCGCCGAACTCCTCGTCAAGGCCGGAGACGAGCAACGCTTCGACCTCTCCGGGCACGACGTTCTGCTCAAGCCCCAGCCCGCCACCGCCATGCACATGATGATCCACGAACTCGCCACCAACGCCTATAAGCACGGCGCCCTCTCCACGCCGAGCGGCCGCATCCGCGTCGACTGGCGCTTCGAGAACGTCCCGCCTCCGACCGACGGCCCCGGCCACCCCGACGAAGACGCCCCTCCGACCCAATCTCTTGTCTTCCGCTGGGAAGAAACCGGCGGGACCAAAGTCACCGCGCCGACCCACTCCGGCTTCGGCACCAAGCTCCTCCAACAGAGCGCAAGCTTCGAACTCTCCGGCGAAACTACCCTCGATTTCCGAGAGTCCGGCCTTCTTTGCCTAATTCGCATCCCGTGGTCGGCCAATGACGGTTCCGTCTCGGAGAATGGCGACAGCGTCCCCTATTGACCGGTTCGGCTTCTAAGGAGCCTCAATGCCCACAAACTCGCCCCTCGCCGGGATCAACGTTCTCATCGTCGAAGATCGCTTTATCGTCGCCGAACTCCACCGCCAGATGATCGAAGCCGCCGGCGCCACTGTCCTCGGACCGGCGCCCAACGTCGAACGCGCTCTCCACCTCTCCGAATCCGCGGACATCCACGCCGCCCTCCTCGACGTCGACCTCGCCGGCGCAACATGCTTCGAACTCGTCGACCGACTCCGCGACCGCGGCACGTGCGTCGTCTTCTGCACCGGCTTCGACCGACAGCAACTCCCGGCTCGCTACCACGACCTCCCCCTCTTCGAGAAGCCGATCGACTATCCGAGCCTCATCAACGGCATCGGCGACGCCGCCCGCCATCCCGGCTCCGGCGCCGGACTGCGGTCGCGCTGACGCCGCGAAACCACACCGCACCGCCCGTTTCCTTCCGCACGCGTCCACCGGTTGAAGCGGCTCTCCCTCATCGGCGGCCCGTAGCGCCTTCCGCTACTCTCACTCCTTATGGATCGCTTCGCCGTCATCGGCCTCGGACGCTTCGGCTCCCGGCTCGCCGCCAACCTCGCCGCCTCCGGCGCCGAAGTCATCGCCGTCGATCGAGAACGCGCCCTCGTCGAAGAGATGCGCGACCGCGTCACCCTCGCCGTCGCCCTCGACTCCACCGACGAAACCGCCCTCAAGCTCCAAGGCGTCGACCAGGTCGACACCGCCGTCGTCGGCATCGGCCACAACTTCGAAGCCAACGCCCTCACCACCGCCCTCCTCAAACAACTCCGCGTCAAACGTGTCCTCAGCCGCGCCGCCAACTCCATGCAGGCCCGCATCCTCACCCGCATCGGCGCCGACGCCGTCGTCAGCCCCGAAGACGAATCCGCCGACCGCTGGTCCCACCGACTCCTCAGCCCCTTCATGATCGACCACGTCGAACTCGGCGAAGGCTACGCCCTCGTCCAGATGGCCGCACCCGCCGCCTGGCGCGGCAAAACCCTCGCCGAGCTCGACCTCCGGCGCAAATTCAACGTCACTGTCGTCGCCATCAAACGCCGCGTCGAATCATCCTCACCCACCGGCGTCGACACCATGGAAACCCGCGTCGTCGACCTCCCCCTCCCAAACTCCAAGCTCGGCGGCGACGACACCCTCATCATCGCCGGCTACGACAGCGACCTCGAACGCCTCCCCACCTGATCCCGCATCCAACGCACGCTCCGCTCCCTCTCCGATCCCTCGGGAAAACCACTACGCCCCGCGATTTCATCCGACTCCAACGTTCGTTCTCCCAAGAGCACCCGCCCGTCCGCTATCATTTCGCGATTCGCTTACGCCCGGCCAGGAGCGACCCGCTCCAACGTTTCGGCCGGCGTCGCTTTTCCCCTGAGAGACCGAACGGGGACGCCATGAACCTGATGGACATCCTCAGCCCCGACTGCGTCGTCGTCCCACTCGGCTCGACCGACAAAAAGGGCGTCATCGACGAACTCGTCGACGCCCTCTCCGCCGCCGGCAAGGTCGACGACCCCGACTCGCTCAAGCACGCCGTCTGGACCCGCGAATCCACTCGCACCACCGGCATCGGCCACGCACTCGCCATCCCCCACGGCAAGTGCGACTCCGTCCACGACCTCGCCATGGCCATCGGCAAGCCCGCCGAACCCATCGACTTCGCCTCGATCGACGGCAAACCCGTCAAACTCGTCGTGCTCCTCGCTTCCCCGCTCGACCGCACCTCCGACCACATCCAGGCGCTCGCCCGCATCAGCCGCCTCATGGCCGTCGAAGATTTCCGCGAGAAGATGTACGCCGCCTCCTCCGCCGAAGAGGTCTACGAACTCCTCGGCAAGGAAGAAGCCGCTTCCTCCACCGCCTGATCCCCGCCGCCGACCGGCGCCACGCTCGACACCGCCGACGACTTCGAGCCGCTCTCACCACCCCGGCTGACCTTCGCTCCCGACGGCTTCGATCCCGCCGCCGCCGCGAATCGTTCCAACGTTCCCAGGCACACGTCCCCCTGCGCTCGGAACAGCATCGCTGGGAACAGCGTCAACAACGCCACCACCAGCCCGAACGCCGTGGTGATCAACGCCTGCGCGATCCCGCCCGCCACCGCCGCCACATCGTCCACACGACCCGCCCCCAGCAGGTCGAACGCCCCGATGATCCCCAGCACGGTCCCCAGAATCCCCAAGAGCGGGGATGCCGTGATGATCGTCGCCATCAACGCCGCGAACCGCTCGAACGTCGGCCGATACCGCTCGGTTAACTCGATCGCCGCAGGCCCCGCTGATTCCGGCACAACCCGCCGGTGCGCCAAGTCGCACGCCGCCTCCGCATACAGCGACTTCTCCCCCGCGGTCTCTTCCCGCACTCGCCCCTCGTCTCCCCGCCGCAGAAGTTCGATCAAACGCTCGTTTCGCCGACGACGACCGGGTCGGTGCAGCCGGGCCCAGAACCACCCCCGCTCCAACGTCAAGCCCAACGACAGCACCGACAGCCCAAGCAGCGGCCACATCACCGGCCCGCCCCGCTCGAACAGCCGAACCACGTCTTCCAACGCTGCCTCCATCGCGACACCATACCCCGTTCGCCGCGCCCGCACCCCGCACCCTAAAGCAGACGCGCCGCACATATATTTGGTGTTTGATAGGTCAATCTCTGGCCGATTCCGCCGCCTCGCGCCGAACCCTTTCTCCGCAACTGCGAATCGGATACCGTATTTCCAGCCCGGCGATTGCCGGGCTTCGGGGCGGGCTGACCGTGATTCGGGCCGGACGCGCGGTGCGTTCGGCTCTACCACATGGTTGGCTCGGCGTCGTTCATTCGGCCCGCCTCATCACCAGACCGACGCCCGAACCGAAACGGAGGACGGCATGGACCGTCAACGCAACAACCCCAAGGGTGGCTTCACCCTTATCGAGCTCCTGGTGGTCGTCGCCATCATCACGCTGCTCATCTCGCTGCTCCTGCCCGCCGTCGGCGAAGTCCGCCGCCAAGCACGCATCAGCAACTGCACCCAGAACATGAAGCAGCACTCCCTCGCTGCCCTGTCTTACGCCGCCTCGAACGATCAGGAGCTTCCCAACGCTCCCCGCGTCACCACCGAGAGCCAGAACATCGATCTCGGCCGGCGCGGTCGCACCGCCTTCCGCTTCGCCGGCGAGGGCTATGCCCTCAACGGCTTCGAATGGGGCGAAGACGGCATCCGCACCCTCAACAACCCGCGCGGCAACGACATGCTCAACGCCGTCGGCACCGGCATCAGCAACAACGCCAACTTCAGCAACATGTACTGGGTCTCGCTCGCCCAGTACATGGATGGCGGCTCTTCGGGCCTCGCAGCCATGTCCGATGTCTTCCTCTGCCCCTCCGACGCCGAGTCTCCCGAAGAGTGGGGCATCCTCAAGGACCAAGTCCGCGAGGACGACGGTGAGTTCCCCTCAGTCGCTCAGGCCCCCGGCCTCGCGCCCGACGGCATCATGTCCTCCGGCTCCTACCAGTACGTCCCGACTGCCCTCGCGACCGCCGAGGCCTACCAGTTCGGAGCAGGCGGCGGCGCGCTGCCGGGGCTGTCGACTCAATTCAATAACCCAGAATTCGAGTTCAGCGACGAAGACACGTTCTACCGGATTGTGCGACGCAACCGCACCAGCGACATGGAGTACGCCTCTCTCAAGGCGCTCTTCTTCCTCGCCGGCGCCGATCACAACCCCGATGCGATCGCCTGGTTCCAGGACGGCGTCGACTGCACCGTCGCCCTCGGCGACGGCTCGGCCCGCAATACCGATCCCCAACGCGACATGGCCCCGTACAACCCCGAAGAGAACGCCGGCTCGCCCGCCCTCTACGTCTTCAGGCTTGACACCGTACCCGGCGCGCCCACCGTCAACTTCCGCGGCTCCTACATCACCACCGCCGGCGGCATCACCGGTCGCGACCTCCAGTAACCAGTAACCACTTGCGGCTCGACGCGCCGCAGACACCTCCCTCGCCTCGGCGTGAGGCTCACCGACGACACGCGGGATCGACCGATCGGTATACTCCGGTCCGTCGGTCCCGCTTTCTTTTCGGCCCTCCCGGCCTGCACGCTCGGACGCGTATCCCGACCGATCGACGCCAAACACGACCCGGAGTTCACTCCATGAGCGATAAAGCCAAACTCATCATCGTCGTCGCCTGCATCGCCATCGCCGGCGTCGTCCTCGTCTTCACGCTCGGCGGCGGCGAGGAAATCCCCGAGGAAGCCATCGACCGAGCCCAGGAAACCGAGCAGGACACCCGGCCGCCCGAAGAAGGCGGGCCCATCCCCCTCGATCCCGACAACTTCCGTCGCTAAATGCCTGGCCTGACTTCGTCGCACACCCATCCGCGTCGACGACGCTGTGACGTCACGTCAATACTCTGCACGCGGTGCCCGCCCCGCAAATACGGAACGTCCGGCGCCCGGACGTCCCGCGGCATCTTGCTCGGATGTACTCGCCTTGCGGTCACCTCGAACGCAGAGGCGTTAGAAGAGGGGTTCGCAAGCCAAACCGAACGCACCCAAGACAGCGAGCAGATCGGCTGAATCGACCAATCCGTCCCCGTTCACATCTCCCTTGTCGCTGCACGTCGCCACCGTGGTCCCGAGGTTACCAGTTACGAGCAGCAGGTCGGCGGCGTTCACCAGGCCGTCGCTGTTCAGGTCGGTTGGACAACTCCCGCATGTCGAAGTAGCGACGGGCGTCGTTGCGAGCGCGCCGACGAACGCTGCGAATTTGTCGACATCGTCTTGGTCCAACACGCCGTCGTTGTCGATGTCGAGCGCGGATTCACGAAACGCCGCCACGGTTCCTCCAGCGATCTGATTTGTCAGAGCCGTTACATCACTCGTGTTCAGCACGCCATCCCCGTTCACATCCGCTTCGTGTAGGTATAGTCCCGCCGACCCGACTTCGTTCACGAATTGCTCCCCCGCGTTGACGGTCCCCGACGCAGTAACCGTTACGCCAAAGTCGGTGGTCGTCTCGACGTTAAGAGTCCCCAGGGTTCCGTTGGCATACAACTTTGCGTTCCGCTCGCGTGTTCTGATGGTGGCGCCGCTGATCAACCGTGGGTCGAATTCCAGAACGAGCGTTCGGAATGTCGCCGACGATGTGCCCACACCAACTTCGCTGTGCACGAAGTAAAAGAATCGCGGCGAATTCACCACCGCATCGAAATCGGCGTTGGAAATGACGACGTCGCTGTTCGCAGTGTCGAGGCAGACTGATACGCCGCACATTTGCAAGCCGTCGTTATCGTACACATCTTGCATCGACACGGACGACGAGACGGACCACGTCGAATCGAGTTGGACGTCTACGTCGGCGGTGTAGCCGCTGCCCGCTTGGCTCAAGCCTTGACAAACGAGAACGAGGGCGCCGGTCGAATCGTCGCGGAACACATAGCCGCCGCGGTCCATCCCCGAATTCCCGGCGATGTCAGCGGTCGAGGTCGAACCGAGTTGCACTTCTGTGGTGAGCCCGCCCCTCACCGAACTCGCCGTTTGCGTCGAGGCATAGCCGCCGGCCGCGAAAATGCATTCAGACCCTTCCAGCGTGTACGTTCGGTCGATGCTCGACGCCTCAAGAAAATTCGTCGTCGGCCGCGTGAAGCCGGAGAGCACGTCGATCTCCAGCGAAGCCGACGCATCAACGTCCAGCGAGGTGCGTTGAAGCTGCGTAAGCTGCGCGCTCGCGAGCGGCGCAACGCTTCCGGACGCCAAAACGGCGGCGCCACAAGTGATGACTCCAAAACGTCCCGGTTTCATATCATTCTCCAAACGGTGATGAAGGATCCGCGTCGCGCACGCGACGCATTGCGTCAGTATAGTCCAAGTTATCGGATCATAAACACTTTGTGGTGGATCACCCATGATTTTCTGCGGCATCGACGAAGCCGGATACGGCCCGCTCCTCGGTCCGCTCTGCGTCGCGTCCGCCACCTTCGACGTTCACCTCGACGACGACGCCCTCGAACTCGTCCAGCGCCAGCCACACCTCGCGCCCAACCTCTGGCGACGCTTGGCGTACGCCGTCCTGCCGACCCTCGCGTCGTGGAACAAGCGCAAACGCCGCGGCATCGTCGTCGCCGACTCGAAGGCCTGCAAGCTCCCCAACGGCGCCAAAGCCCATCCCCTCACCCACCTCGAACGCGGCGTGCTCGCGTTCGTACGCGACGCCGGCGCGAACCCCGTCGCCTCCGAGCACGAACTCCTCCATTCCCTCGGCGTGTGCGACCTCACGCCGCACTGGTACGCCTACGACGCCCCGGGCGACCCGCTCCCCGCGACCACCACCCCCGACCACATCGATCTGCTCGCCTCCCTCATCCGCTCGCGCGGCGAGGCCTCCGGCGTCCGCTGCCGCGAACTCCGCTGCGAAGCCATCGACGAAGCCCGTTTCAACGACCGTCTGGCGTCCTGCGGCGTCAAGTCCGACGTCTCGTTCGAGCTCGTCGCCCGCCTCATCCAGCGTGTCCGCCGCTCGGCCGCCGCCCGCGCCGCCGCCGAGGGCCGCGCGCCGCTCCCCGTCGTCGTCGTCGACAGGCAGGGCGGCCGCACGCACTACGCCGGCGTCCTCTCCCGAGCCCTCGACGGCGCCCAGGTCGCCATCCTTGAAGAATCCGACGACCGCGCGTCGTACCGTATCGACGCCACCCCCGGCGCCGGACCCGTCCTGCTCTCCTGCATGCCCGCCGCGGAAGCCGATCACCTCCCCGTCGCGCTCGCTTCCATGACCGCCAAGCTCGTCCGCGAACTGCTCATGCGTCGCTTCAACGCCTACTGGTGCGGACTCGCCCCCGGCCTGCGGCCCACCGCCGGGTACCGCCCCGATGGCGGGAGATGGCTCCGAGACGCCGAGGCCGCCGGGCTTACCGATCTTCACCAGATTTGCCGCCAAGCGTGAACTTTTCGCTCGCTTCCGCCCCAACTCGGGGTAGTTTGGCAAGCGAAAACGCCCGCCGATCATGCCCATTCCTGATGACGTCGCGCCGCCGCGGGCCCGCCGCGACACACACCGAGAGCGGATCACCATCATGCACCGACCGATCAACACCGCGCCGTCGCGACGAGGCTTCACCCTCATCGAACTCCTCGTCGTCGTCGCCATCATCACGCTGCTCATCTCGCTGCTCCTGCCCGCCGTCGGCGAAGTCCGCCGCCAGGCACGCATCAGCAACTGCACCCAGAACATGAAGCAGCACTCGCTGGCCACCCTCACCTACGCCGCCTCCAACGATCAGGAACTGCCCAACGGCCCCGAGAACGCCACCGCCGTCGAGCCCAACGTCTACGGCCCCCGGGGCCGCACCGCCGTCCGCTTCGCCACCCGCGACCAGCCCTTCAACGGCTTCGCCTGGGGCGAAGAAGGCATCTGGACCCTCTCCAGCCCGCACGGCTACGAACTGCTCAACAACAACACACTCTCTCGCTATTCCTCCATGAACGACCTCTATTGGGTCGTCCTCTCCCAGTACATGGACAACGGCGCCTCCGGCGTCGCCGCGTTCAACGACGTCTGGGTCTGCCCAAGCGATCAAGATGCGCCGGACGACTTTCAAGCGCTCCGCGACACCGTCGCCGAGAACGACGGCGAATTCCCGAGCACACGCGACTACGAATGGAACGGAGAGACCACGCTGGCGTCCTACCGCTACGTCGCCTCCGCCATGACCGACCCCTCGATCGATCAGTATCTCGAGAACGGACAGCCCACGCCGCGCGCGGCGCGCTACCGCTTCAACTCCAATCGCCTCGAACCGACCGTCGGCACCGGCTCCGGCCAGTTCTACGACTTCATCCGTCGCAACCGCGCCTCCGACATGAAGTACGCGTCCAGCAAGGTCCTCTTCTACCTCTGGAAGCCCAGCCACAATCCCGATCTGATCGCCTGGTTCCAGGACGGTTCGGACACGACCGTCGCCCTCGGCGACGGTTCCGCTCGCAACACCGACCCGCAGCGCGACATGGCCCCCTTCAACGGCGCCGAAAACTCCGGCGGGCCTCTCACCGTCGTCTTCGACGCCGCCGACCCGGACGGGCAGCCTGTGGTCTCTTCCTACCGCACGCCCTACTACAAGACCGCCGGCGGCATCAGAGGACGCGATCTCAAGTAACGCCCCCAGCAACGCGCCACGCCGTGGCGCGATAGCCTCTCGCTTCTCGGCGGACCCGGTCCCGCCGCCGCAACGCGAGAGACAATGACCCGAGACCAAGACCCGTCAAGACCGCCCGCGCCGTTCGACCGAGCCATGCTCGACCGAGCCGCGCGGGCGGCTCTCCGTGCGCTCGGACGCACCTCCCCCAACCCCATCGTCGGCGCCGTCCTCCGCACCACGCGCGGCGAACTCGTCACCGCGCGACACGACCGCTTCGGCGGGCCGCACGCCGAGGCCGCTGCCATCGCCGCCGCACGCGACCGCGGACTCGACACCGCCGGCGCCACCGTCTACGTCACCCTCGAACCCTGCGACCACCACGGCAAAACTCCCGCCTGCTCTCACGCCCTCCTCGATGCGGGCGTCGCCGAAGTCGTCGCCGCCGCGGCCGACCCCAACCCCCTCGCCCGCGGCGGCTTCGACACCCTCCGCCAGGCCGGCGTCCGGTGCCGCTTCTCGGCCGCCTCGCCCCTCGCCGACGCCGTCAGCGAACCTTTCCTCGTCAACATCCAGCACCGCCGCCCGTTCGTGCTCGCCAAGTGGGCGCAAACCCTCGACGGCAAGCTCGCCACCCGCGATGCCGACTCCAAATGGATCTCATCCCCCGCCTCCCGCCGCGACGTCCACCGCCTCCGCGCCCGCGCCGACGTCATCCTCACCGGCGCCTCCACCGTTCTCGCCGACGATCCGCTGCTCACGGCCCGCGAGGTTCCTCTCCGCCGCGCCGCCCGCCGCGTCCTCCTCGACGCCGACCTCGCTGTTCCTGCATCCGCTCGTCTCTTCGCCTCGGTTGCCGCGGCGCCCGTCACCGTGCTGACGACCGAGCAAGCCGTCGCCGCCGAGCCCGAACGCGTGGTGCGCCTCCATTCGCTCGGCGTCGAAGTCCACGCTGTCCCCCACGAGCCCGCTACAGGACCCACAGCCGCCGCCCTCGACCTTCGCGCCGCGCTCCGCACGCTCGCCGAGCGCTACGACGCGTCGAACCTCATGCTCGAAGCCGGGCCGCGTCTGCTCTCCGCGTTTCTCGCCGCCGATCTCATCGACCTCGCCCGCGTCTACGTCGCGCCCACCATCGTCGGCGACTCCAAAGCAGCCGCCATCACCCGCCGCCCGCCCACCCTCCGCATGGCCGATGCCCAGCGTCTCGCCCTGGCCCACGTCAAACGCTTCGGCGACGACCTCCGCCTCACCCTCCGCCGACCGCAACCGATCGTCATACTCCGCCCCGCCGCCCACGCCTGACTCGCCCGCCGCCGTTTCCTTCAGCCCCGCCCGACACCGCTCACTTCGTATCCGACCGCTCGTTCGGATCGACGTCCGGCTCGGCCCGCTCTTCCACCGGCGCCAGGTCCGCGTACCGCGGCGCGTCGAGCACCTCGGGCAGCCGCTGCTGATCCGGGTACAGCCAGATCACCCCGCCGCCCGCCACCGCCGGCGTCCCCGCGCCCGCGAATCCCACCGTCAGCCGCTCCACCACCTCGCCGTATACGTCGTGCAGCTCGACGCGACGCAAGGGCCGAAAGCCCGGCGCCTCCTCCTCCGGATACGGCTCGCCAGCTCGGTTCGAAACCAGATTCAGCAACCGCCCCAACTCGTCCATCTCAATCGCCGAGAGCGCCTCGCCCGTCCCGTCGGCCCGCATCGTGAACCACTCGCCCAGGTTCCGCCGGAAGCTCCGCTCCCGAGGCGCCTCGTCCCCGGCCGTCTCCAGCGGCGCGATCGTCACGAAATGGACGTCGTCAGGCCGCACCGCCGCCGCCGACTTCGCCAGATATGTCCGCGCCGACGCCAACTGCTCGAACGCCGGCGCGTCCTGCAAAGACACCGTCACCCCGTACGTCCGATCGTTCGCGTCGCCGGGCCCCGTGCTCGTGTCCAAATCCGTCCGCGCGAATCGCACGCCCAGCCCGAACGGCGCCGACTCGCCGATCTCGATTGAACGCCCCGTCGTCGTCACCACTCCATCCGCCGATCGCGCGTCGCGCTCGGCACGCACCACCAGACGCTCGCCCAGAAACGCCGAGTCCGGCGCCGGTCCGTCCAGAAAACGCTCCGCGCGCAAACCGCCGATCAATCTCAAAAGCGAGTTCACCGCGTCCTGATTCGCTCGCGCCGCCACCGGCGATCGCAGCATCCACTCGCCCCCCATCCGCATCAGCGACAAACGCTTCCCGGCCGTCTCCAACTCCAGACGCGACGTCTGCCCCGGACCTACGCCCGGCAACGCCGATTGCGAACGCCACGACGCAAGCCCGGGCTCCATCAACGACGCCACCGCCTCGCGCCGCACGAGCGCCGGCCCGCTCGCCGCTTCGATCACCACATTCCCCCCGACGCCCCGCGTCGCGAACGCCAACTCCCGCTCGCCCACGCCGCGCATATGGAACGTCGCCTTCCCCGCCTCGTCGCCCGGCCCGTCCGCCGCCTCGCCCACCGATCGCACCGATTCCAGACTCGCCAGCACCGCCAGTGCCTGCCGACCGTCGGCCGGCCAACCCGCTTCGCTCGGCTCGTCACCTTCCGCGAACACCCACGCCCCGCTTTCCAGACGCGTCACCGTCGCCGCCTCTTCGCCGGGCAGCCGCACCGTGATCGCCCTCACCATCGCCGGCTCGATCGCGAACGCGACGCCACCGCGTGTGCTCGCCGCCTCGTTCGTCGCGTTCACGTCGTCCCGAGCCGCGGCGCCGCCCGTCGTGTCCCGCTCGCCCGACCCCGCCTCGTCCCCGTTCCCGGGCGACGCCCCCGACCCGCCCGGCAGCGTCACGAGAACGATTACGCCCAACAACACCGCGATACCGGCGACGATTCCGATCAGTGGCTTCGACATAGCTCCACTCTACCGCCACCGACTGCCCGGCGCGAACGCCCTCGCCCGCCGATCTCTTCCCTCACCGCCGACCCAGCAGCACCAACCCGCCCACCGCCAGCGCGCCCAGCGGCATACCCAGCGCCAGCGTCCACCGCAGACCCGCCACCGCCGATCCGCTCAGTTCGGGCGACAGCCGCGCGATGTCCCGCGTCCGCGGGCTCGGTGCGATCAGCTCGTCACGATGAGCCGACCACGACACCGCCGCGTCGACCATCTCCGCGTTGCCCGGCGCCAGAAACGCCAAACGACCGTCCACGATCTGCGCCTGCTGCTGAAACGCGTCTTGAAACCACTCCGCCGCGCCCACCACCACCACCCGCTGCGTCCCCCGCACGTTCGTCGTCCCGCGCGGCCGCTCGTTCGCCCGCTCCGCCGCCGCCGACACCACCCACGGCCCCTCCAGATCGTCGCGGCCGTCGTCCGGCTCGGGACGACGCGGCGTCGTCAGCGGCGACAACGAACCCGCCCGCAGCGGGTTGTACAGCCGCGTCGAAAGCCATTGCGACTCGCCCCACATCTCAGGCCCCCCGTCCCGCAATTCGAGCAGCGGCGTCAAACGAACTCCCGCCGCCTCCGCCGCTTCGTCGTCCAGCTCCACCGCCGTCGGCCAGTGCAGCACCGTCCGCAGCCCACGAACAGTCCGCGCGATCGCGCCCGCCGACGAGTCCACCACCAACCCCGCCTCGCCGCCAGCCACCGCGCCGTCCCGCGTTCCATCCTCCGCAACGCCCCCCGCACCCCCTTCTTCATCACCACCCGCCGCCTCCGCCACGGCCTCCACCGGCTGCACGTCGTGGTGCATCTGGAACGCCACCACGTTGTTCGGCCGACGAAGCCGCTCCACGATCGGCGTCCCCACCCGCGCCTCGATCCCGAACACCCGCAGCGGTGACACCAGCGGGTCCGTCCCGCCCACCGAAGGCCGCGTGCTGAGCCCCGTCGTCATCACCATGTTCTCGCCGCGCTCGATCAGCCGTTCCACCGCGGCGCCGAGCGCCTCCAAACGCTGCTCCCGCGCCGCCGGCCCGCCGCCCTCTTCCGCGAACCGCGCCGGCGGACCCGGCACGAACCACACCACCGGCCGCGCCCCAGAAGCGTTCAACTCCGTCAACACCGGCGGTGCGTCCTGCAACGCCGCCGCCCACTCCAACACGTCGTATCGCCGCATCCGCCACTGATCGATCGTCCCCACCATCGGCGCCAGATGACCGCCCGGCTCGCCGCTCTGATCGAAACCCAGCGTCGCCTCGCCATGCACGATCACCACGATCGGCGGCTCACCGCCCGCCACCGTCGAGATCGCCGTCGCGATCAGCGACTCCCCGCGGAAACGGGTCTGCGCCGCGCTGATCGCCGCTTCACCCGCCGCCGCGTCCCGATCGATCACCGTCGGAAACAGCGCCTCGAACGCGATCACCGTCGAACGACGCTCCGACGTCGCCAGCACCGCGGGCTGCCGCTCCAGCGCCAGCCCAAGCTGCCGAGCCTCGATCGGCTCCAGCCGGCCGAGACGATCGCCGATCACGCGCACCTCGTCGTACAGCGCCCCCGCCTCCCGCGCAAGCGCGGCCGCCGCTTCCGCCGCCGCCTCGTTCCCCTCCGTGCGTTGCTGACGCTGAAGATTCTCCGCCCACTCCGTCACCGTGCCCAGCACCAGCGCGTACTGCCCCAGCGGCCCTTCCATCCGTTGCGTCTGCGGATTGAACGGCGCCAACTCGCGGAACAACGCCTGCCCCGCCGGAATCCGCACACCCGCCACCTCCGCGTCCCGCGCCCGCTCGACCGCCGACGCCGCATTTACATACGCCGCCCCGATCTCGCGCAGCCGTTCCGCGTCCTCGTCGAAACGCCCCACATACTCCCCTCCAAGCGCCTCGCCGAGTTCCACGAGCAGCCGCGCCGAGTCCTCAACCCCCGGCTCCACAGAACGCATCGACTCCGCCGTCTCGTTCAGCAACCGCGTGTGCTCTTCGATCACACGCTGATCCTTCTCCGCAAGTCGCTCCACTAACTTCTCGAACGCCTCCACCGCCGCCGATCCGCTCGTGTCGATCAGCGTCACCGTCAGCTCGTCGCTCTCTCGCGCGAACCGACCCAGCGTGTCCATCACACGCTCCAGCGCCGCCGCGTCCGTCTCCGCACGCGGCACCGACACCACGATCTCCACCGGAACGTCCACCGCCCGCAGCAACCCCTCCGTCCGCGCGCTCAACGAATACGCACGCGTCGCCGTCAGGTCGTACGCCCGCGATGTCCGCTCCCCGAGCGTCACCGCGAACAGCACTCCCGCCAGCGACGCCGTCGCCACGATCGTCGCGATCGCTCCGTAGTGCGTCCGACGTAAACTCGCCGAGCCGATCGGCATCCGTCACCTCCACCGGCGCGACTCAAGCGCCAACGCCGCAAGCACCACGAAGAACAGACTCGTCGACACGAAGAACACCACGTGCGCCGTATCGAGCACCCCCTTCGCAAAATCGCCCAGACGCGCCGCAAGCGACAGCTTGTACGCCGCCTCGTTCCAAGGCTCCGGCAGCGTCAGCGCTCCCTGCGTCGACAACAGGTGCAGCCCGAAGAAAAAACAGAACGTCAGCAAAAACGCCAACACCTGCGACGCCGTCAACGACGAGAAGAACAACCCCACCGCCAAATACAACGCCCCCGTCAACAGCAGCCCCAAATACCCCGTCGCGATCGGCCCGTACTCCGGGTCCGCCACCGCCTCCAGCACGCCCACGTGCACCAGCGTCACGCCCAACATCAACACGAGAAACCCGAGCGCCCCGAGATACTTCCCCAGCACGATCGACGCGTCCCCGACCGGCGACGCCATCAACGGCTCGATCGAACCCAGACGCAACTCCTCCGACACGAGACGCATCGAAATCGCCGGCGCCACGATCAGCAACAACCACTGCGACGCACCGAACAATCCACGCAACGTCGCCGGCGCGCCGGGCTCCAGCGTCCCCGCGAACGCGATCCCCGACAGCAGCAGATACAACGCCAACACCACCCACCCCACCGGCGTCCGGAAGTACGACGCGAACTCGCGACCCGCGATCGACCACATCCGCATCACGAAACCCCCTCCATCGCTCGATCGCCGGCGCCCGAAGCTTCCGGAGCCTGCTGCTCCGCCGCATCCCCCGCAGCGACCCCGTCGCCCGCCGACCGCGCCGCCGCGTCATCCCGGGCCGACGACACGAGACCGATATACACCTCTTCAAGCGACGCCGCCCGGCGACCGAGTCGCCGCACCCCGAGTCCCGCCGATGCCGCCACCGCCCCAAGCCGCTCGCCCGCATCGGCGCGTTCCTCCGTGAACGTCACCACCGCGTCCAGCCAGTCGCCGTCTCCCGACGCCGACGCCGACCCCGTCTTCTCCCGCTCGCCGACCGGCCCGTCCGACGCCCGCTCCACCGCGCTCTTCACCCCCGCCACCGCCCCGAACCGCTTCAGCAACTCGCCTCTCGTCAGCCCGTTCTTCAACTCCACCGAGACGTCCCACACGTTCCCCGGCCCGTGCTTCGACACCAGCTCCTCCGCATCGCCCTCCGCCCGCAATCGACCACCCGCGAAGATCAGCAGCCGATCGCACGTCTTCTCTACCTCCGCCAACGCGTGCGACACGATCAGCGCCGTCCGATCCCCCGCCAGCGACCGGATCAGGCTCCGCGTCTCCCTGATCTGCGCCGGGTCCAGCCCGGACGTCGGCTCGTCCAGCAGCAACACGCTTGGATCGTGCAGCAGCGCCGCCGCCAGTCCCACACGCTGCCGATACCCCTTGCTCAACGCCCCGATCCGCCGCCGCCGCATCTCGCCGAGCCAGCACCGCTCGATCGCCTCATCCACCGCCCGCTTGCCCTCCCGACCGCCGAGCCCGTGCAGCCGACCCCGATACCGCAAATACTCCACCACCCGCATCTCCGGGTACAGCGGGTTCGACTCGGGCAAGTAGCCCAGACGACGACGAAGCTTCTCCGAGTCCGCCACCGAGTCCAACCCGTCCACCGACACCGACCCCCGCGTCGGCGGCACCGTCCCCGCGATCATCCGCACCGTCGTCGACTTCCCCGCACCGTTCGGCCCCAGCACGCCCACCACCGCCCCACGAGGTACGCGGAACGACACCTCCTCCACCGCCCGCACCGATCCATAGTGCTTCGTCACCCCCGATACGTCGATCATCCGTTCAAGCCTCCATGCTCACGCCGTCCGATACTACGCGATGGCCCTTCGCGCCGGGAAGCCGCTTCCGCCGCACGCCCGCCGCCATCGTCCCACCAACCCCTCGACCCTCCCCCGTTCCGCCCCACGCCGCCCCGCGGTTGCAGCACCCCTCGTCCTTGTCCATCTTCCCGCCCGCAATCGGGCGCCCGCGAAACCGCCATGCTTCACTTCGCGAAACGCCTTTCGGTGGTAGGCTCATGTCCGGAGATGACCGACTCGTGACGCGGCCAGACACGCGGAAACCCGACCGGCGGGGGATGGAACTCCGGTGATGCGACCCGATCCGCACCGTTCCACCGTCACCAGCGAGAAGCCGAAGCTGCTCCTCCTGCGCTCGCCCAACGTCGACGTCGCCGGCGTCGCTCAGGCCCTCGCCCACGTCTTCGACACCATCGAAGCATCACCCGAAGACGCCGTCGCCGCCCTCGCCCGAGAAGACCCCCGCGCCGTCCTCGCCGGCGCCGGCGACTTCCTCCCGCTCGAACGCGAACTCCTCGAGCACCAGTCCAACATCCTCCTCAACGCCATCGGCGAGGGCGTCTGTCTCGCCGACCGCACCGGACGCATCGTCTGGGCCAACGACCGCTTCCGCTCCTTCGAAGCCATCCTCCACAAACGCCTCGCCGACGTCGTCTCGACCGCCGCCGCCTACTTCGATTCGCTCCTCAACCGCCGCCGACGCAAAGCCGAAGAAGCCGGCGAAGGCGACCCCACCGAAGCCAACCGAGGCTTCCTCCCCCCCAAACGCTACAACCTCGCCCTCCGCAAAACACAACGCTACTTCGACTGCATCGTCACTCCCGTCTTCCCGCCCGCCGTCCCCGGCGGCGCGCCGCCACTCCGCGTCAACCGCCTCGCCGTCGTCATCCGCGACGTCACCTCACGCGAACGCGTCCAGCGCCGCATCAACGCCCTCGACCGCGCCGGACGCGAACTCATCCACATCGAGCCCGACGTCGTCCGCACCATGAACGCCGCCGACCGCCTCGCCGAACTCGAGAAACGCGTCGCGCGCATCGCCCACGACCTCCTCAACTTCGATCACTTCTCCATCCGACTACTCGACGACCGTTCGCAGGAACTCAAAGTCGTCATGTCCGTCGGTATGCCCCGTGAAGCAATCGACATCCAGCTCTACGCCGAAACCGAGGGACAAGGCATCTCCGGCTACGTCGCCGCCTCCGGCCAGTCATATAACTGCCCCGACGCCTCCGCCGACGACCGCTACGTCTTCGGCATGGACCACTCAGGCTCCTCCCTCACCGTCCCCATCCGGCTCTTCGACAAGGTCATCGGCGTACTCAACGTCGAAGCCGAAGAGGTCGCCGCCTTCAGCGAGCAAGACCGCCAATTCGCCGAGATCTTCGCCTCCTACCTCGCCATGTCCTTCCACATCCTCAACCTCCTCGTCGTCGAACGATCCACCACCCGCGAAGACACCACCGGCACCATCCAAGGCGAACTCGCCGCCTCACTCAACGACCTCACCATCGACATCGAACAGCTCAAAGAACGCTGCTCGGGAGATCAGACCGTCGCCACCCAGGTCGAACTCCTCCTCAAAGACGTCGGGCAGATCCGCTCCAAAATGAAACGCGTCGCCTCCGGACCGCAGACCCTCCTCGGCGTCGACGAAGCCCTCGCCGACGAACGACGCGACCCCGTCCTCCGCGCCCGCCGCATCCTCGTCGTCGACAACGAGCCCACCATGCTCGACACCATCCGCGACATCCTCAAAGCACGCGGCTGCCGCGTCGCCTCCGCCAAAGACGGCGCCACCGCCATCAGACTCCTCGACCAGTGGCGACTCACCCACGACCAGACCGAAGCATTCGACCTCGTCATCTCCGACATCAACCTCGGCGACGCCACCGGCTACGACGTCTTCGCAGCCGCCAAAAGAGTCAACCCCGACCTCCCCGTCGTACTCATGACCGGCTTCGGCTACGACCCGCACCACTCCATCGTCCGCGCCTCCCAGGAAGGCCTCCAGTCCGTGCTCTTCAAACCCTTCCAGGCCCAATCACTCATCGACGAGGCCCGCAAAGCCATCGACCCCGACGCCGGCGCCGCACCACCCCGAGACGAACCCGCCGACGACTCCGCCTCGTGACGACCGCTCCCTCCCGACCGCGCGCCATGCCCCGGGACGCGTCATAGTCTGACCGCAGCCAAAGCCACGCCAACACACCGCCGCGCCAACAAAACCCCACGACCACCCACCCGCACTTCGACTCCGTCTCTCCGTCCCTCCGTCTCTTGGTCTCGCCGCCTCTTCCCCAACCCCCTCACCCCCACAACGACCGCAGCGCTTCCTCGTACCGCTCCCGCACCCCATCCACCACCTCCGCCGGCAGTTCCGGACCGAGCCCCTCCGCATCCGCCGTCTTGTCCCACTCGCCGCGGTCCACCAGCCCCTGCAAGTAATCACGCAGATACTGCTTGTCGAACCCCGCCTGCGCTCCGCCCGGCGCCCACGACGACGCACGCCAATACCGCGAAGAGTCCGGCGTCAGCACCTCGTCCACCAACATCGGCCGCTCCGCATCGCTCTCGTCCGCCGCCGCTCCCGCCGCGAACCCGAACTCGAACTTCGTGTCCGCCAAAATGATCCCACGCTCCTCCGCGTACGCCGCCCCGGCTTCGTAAATCGCCAAACTCGCCTCGCGCGACCGCTCCATCACCGCCCGCCCCGCGATCGCGCACGCCCGCTCAAATGAGATGTTCTCGTCATGCGCACCCGCCTCCGCCTTCGTCGCCGGCGTGAAGATCGGCCGCGGCAACCGCGAACCACGCTCCAAACCGCTCGGCAACCCCACCCCGCACACGGCGCCGCTCTCCCGATACTCCTTCCAGCCGCTCCCGTCCAGATACCCCCGCACCACGCACTCCACCGGCACGACCCGCGCCCGCTCGCACACGCACACCCGCCCGCGCAGCCACCCCGCCTCCTCGACGGTCAGCCCCCAACCCGCCGCGTCCACCTCCCAACCAACGACGTGCGTGCGCGCCAGTCCTCGCGCTTCCACAAACTCGAACCACCGCCGCGACATCTCCGTCAGCAGCCGACCCTTCCCCTCGATCGCCGTCCGCATCACCACGTCGAACGCGCTGATCCGATCCGACGCCACGATCACCAACCGCCCGTCGCTGTCACCATCCTCCCCGCCATCACTCGGCGCCAAGTACAGATCGCGCACCTTCCCCCGCCCGATCGGACGAAGCCGACCCATCGCCGGCGGCAGTGGGGGGGATGAAGACGGTCGGGGTGAAGCCGGGCCGGACGACGCTGGCCGCGTTCGCGCTCCACCGTTCTCCGCTTCCGCAGACGACCCGGCTCCCGCTCCGCCCTGCCCGTGCTCCGCGTTCGATCCGTTCATCCCGCGATGGTACTCACCGCCCACCGCACGACGGCCGCACCGCCCCCCCCACGAAATCGCCCCCACGAATCACCCCCATCTCCAGCAACGCGTCAACCGCAGCCGACCCCGCCAAGACGCCCGACACAAACCACGCCCGCCGCAACCGCGGGACCGGCGCCGACGGACGGGGCCGCAAACCGGCCGGAACCAAGCCGAACGCGGGCCGCCAGCGGTCCCGGCGTGAGGGGGTTGCCAACCGCTCGCCTTCCGCGACAATGGCGTTCCGAAGCCTCGGCTCAACGCCGTCGCCGCGACGCTCGCCCACGAAAGGCTCTTCTTCCGCCATGCTCCGCTTCGCCGTCTTCGATGCCGATGGGCCCGCTCGCGAGCTCAACCTCGCCCACGCCTACGCCATCGACAAGCAGGGCGACGCCATCCCCTCCACGATCGCCTTCGCCGACGGCGTCATCTCCGTCCGCCCCGCCGTCAACGAGCCCGCCGCCTTCGCTCTCTCCCGCCCCGTCGGCGCCGCCGGAACCCTCACCCTCCAGACCACGCCCCTCCCACGACGCGAGCGGCCCTACCTCCTCGACCTCGAACTCGCCCGCCATCGCGTCATGCTCCTCATCGTCAAGCTCGAAGAGTGGGGGCTCGCCCCCCTCCTCCCAGCAGGCCACCCCGTCCTCCGAGACCTCGACGAAGCGCGCGACCTCATGACCGCCGCCCTCTGCGAGCCCTCCGCCTCGCCCGGCCGGTACACCCCAGCCCAGGCCCGCATCGCCGCCGCCGCCGTCGAACGCGCCGTCCTCGCCTCCGAACGCCTCGCCATGCTCCACGCCGAGCGCCGCCTCGCCGACCGCATCGGCGCCGCGCCTCCCGACGACGGACTCCCACGACACGCCCTCCTCTCCACGGCGCCGCTCGAACGCGTCGAAGACCCCGACGTCGACGCCGAGGCCCACGCCGCGGCACACGAAGACGCCGACCCCGACCGCACACGCGCCGCCCCCGCCACCGACCTCCCCAAACCGCTCGTCGGCTGCCTCCTCCACAACGAACGCTTCGCCCCGCCTCTCCAGAACATCGTCAAGCAGACCTTCGACTTCGTTACCTCCCCGCTCCGCTGGAACGAAATCGAACGCGAAGAAGGACGCTTCGAATTCCGGCCCAGCGACCGCTGGATCGAGTGGGCCGTCCGCGGCGCCAACCTCCCCGTCGTCGCCGGACCCATCGTCGACCTCCACCCACGCGCCATCCCGGACTGGCTCGCCATCTGGGAGCACGACTACGAAACCCTCCGAGAGTTTGCCTTCGAACACGTCGCCCGCGTCGTCAAACGCTACCGCCGCGCCGTCCGACGCTGGATCGCCATCTCCGCGCCCACCGTCAACTCCGGCGTCCGACTCTCGCTCGACCAATGGGTCGACCTCGCCCGCCTCACCACCCTCGCCGTCCGAAAGTCCGCCCCCGGCGCCTCCGTCAGCGTCGAGATCGCTGCACCATTCGGCCAACACCCCGGCGGCTCCGAGGCGCTCGTCTCCCCACGCTTCCTCGCCGAGATGTTCCTCAACGCCGGCGTCCAGTTCGACTCGCTCGCCCTCCGCATCCAACTCGGCACGCCCGAAGTCGGCTACTCCGCTCGCGACCTCATGCAGATCGCCGCCATCCTCGACGAATACGCATACTTCGAACACCTCATCGACGTCTCCGTCCTCGGCATGCCCTCCGAAGAGCCGCCCACCCGCTCGCCCCACCTCAAACCCGGCTGCTGGCACGGGCCCTGCACACCCGCCCGACAAGCCGAGTTCGCCTCCAAAGCCGTCGCCCTCATCGGCGCGCACCCCGTCGTCCGCTCCGTCGCCTGGCAAGCCCTCTACGACACCAACAACCGCCCCGAGCAACCGCTCGGCGGACTTATCACCGCCTCCGGCAAAGCCAAACCAACCCTCATGGCCATCAACTCCGCCGCCAAATCCATCCGCTCCGGCAAGATTCCCACACACCCCGCCGCCGAAACCGTCGAGACCGAAGCCCCCGCCCAGGTCTGACCGCGCCCCGCGCCGCTCACCGCCCGCTCGCGTCGACCACCCCATCGATCCGCACCATGTCGCCGCCGTCCACGACTCCGCGTCTTTCCGAAGCTCCACACCCCGGCGCCGCCACGCCCCGCGTCCGCGCCTTCGGACTCGCTTTGCTCATCCTCCTCGCCGCACTCGGCGCCACGCTCGCCACCGCCCGCACCGCCGACCACGCAGACGCACCGCGCGACTCCGCCGCGATCCTCATCGACCCGAACACCGCGAGCCCCGCCGAGCTCCAACTCCTCCCGGGCATCGGCCCCCGCCTCGCCCAGCGCATCGCCGAACACCGAGACGCCCGCGGCCCCTTCGACGCCGTCGAACGACTCGACGACGTCCACGGCATCGGACCCAAAACCGTCGAACGCCTCCGCCCGTTCCTCCGTTTCGACTGACTGATCCGCGCCGCCACTCCAAGCCGCCCTCTTCGCTCGTCTCCGCAATGCCCCGGCGCACGCTCTCACGCCACGCGTACCGGCCTCTCCGCGCCCAGCCCGCTTCGCCGCAGCGGTACACTTCGCGGGCCGCGGCCGTCGGGGCGTTTTCGGATCGCCCGGGACCGCGACGCCACCATCCGCGGAGCCGCACTCCATGAAGGTCCTCATCGCCGACAAGTTCCAAGCGTCCGGCATCGACGCGCTCGAACAACTCAAATACACCGTCGTCAGCGAACCCGACGCCTCGCCCGACACCCTCACCGATCTCGTCTCCAACCACGACCCCGACGTCCTCATCGTCCGCTCCACCAAAGTCCCCGGCAAAGTCTTCGACGCCGCCAAGAAACTCTCCCTCGTCGTCCGCGCCGGCGCCGGCTACGACAACATCGACGTCGAAGCCGCCTCACGCAACGGCATCTCCGTCGCCAACTGCCCCGGAAAGAACGCCATCGCCGTCGCCGAACTCGCCTGGGGGCTCATCCTCGCCGCAGACCGCGACCTCCCAAACCAAACCGCCGACCTCAAAGCCGGCGCCTGGAACAAAAAGACCTACGCCAAAAAAGCGCGCGGACTCTTCGGCGCAACGCTCGGCGTCATCGGCATCGGACACATCGGCGAAGAAGTCATCAAACGCGCCCACAGCTTCGGCATGCCCGTCGTCGCCTGGTCACGCTCACTCGACGACCGAAAAGCCAAAGCACTCGGCGTCCAACGCGCCGCTTCGCCCGCCGACGTCGCCAAGCAAGCCGACGTCGTCTCCGTTCACGTCGCCCAAACGCCCGACACCGCCGGCATGATCGACGCCGACTTCATCGCCTCCATGAAGCCCGGCGCCACACTCGTCAACACCGCACGCGGCGGCGTCGTCGACCAGGCCGCCGTCGCCGACGCCGTCAAAGCCGGCACAATCCGCTACGCCGCCGACGTCTACCACAACCAACCCGCACCCACCGACGCCGAGTGCGGCGACCACATCAAAAACCTCGCCAACCTCGACGGCTTCGTCGGAACCCACCACTGCGGCGCCTCCACCGAACAGGCCCAGGAAGCCACCGCCGCCGAAGCCGTCCGCATCATCGAGACCTACGACAAAACCGGCGCCATCCTCCACATCGTCAACCGACAAGCCCAGTCCCGCGCCACACGACTCCTCGTCGTCCGACACCTCAACAAAGCCGGCGTCCTCGCCCACGTCATCGGCAAGCTCGGCGAAGCACAAATCAACATCGAAGAGATGGAAAACGTCATCTTCCAGAACGCCGAAGCCGCCTGCGCCAAAATCCAACTCGACGACGAACCCTCCCAAAACACCATGGACAAAATCCGCTCCGGCAACCCCAACGTCCTCAGCGTCGACCTCACCGTCATCAAGTGACGACAGCGGTGGGGGGGACCACGCCAACACGCCTCCACGCCGTACCCGCGGCGCCACCATCGCCCCGTCTCAAAACGGCCTGCCCGCCCCCCGCCGCCGCTTCGCTCCACCGACCAGCGCGGCGGATCGGCCGGCCCCCCTGATACAATCTCCTCTTCACCGCCGAGCCCTCGGCCACACGTCGAAAGGCAGCCCACCATGACCGACCGCGCGTACAACTTCTCCGCCGGACCCGCCGTCCTCCCAGAGCCCGTCATCAAGCAGGCACAGAAAGACCTCTTCGACTTCCGCGGCTCCGGCATGGGCGTCTGCGAACTCTCTCACCGCGGACCCGAATTCGACGCCATCCTCGCCGAAGCCATGGCCGGCTGCCGCGAGGTCGGACGCGTCCCCGACGACTGGAAAATCATCTTCCTCCAGGGCGGCGCCACAACGCAGGCCGACATGATCCCCATGTCCTTCCTCACCGAAGGACGCACCGGCGACTACATCAACACCGGCAAGTGGGCCGACGACGCCATCAAGGAAGCCAAACTCGTCGGCAAGGGCAACGTCAACGTCGCCGCCTCCACCAAAGAGCTCAACTACAAGCGCCTCCCCTTCGACAGCGAATACACCTTCTCCCCCGACGCCCACTACTGCCTCTACGTCTCCAACAACACCATCTACGGCACACGCTTCGCCCAACCGCCCAAAGCCAACGGCCACCTCATCGCCGACACCTCCAGCGAAATGTATTCCCGCCCCATCGACTACGCGCCACTCTCCATGATCTACGCCGGCGCCCAGAAAAACCTCGGCCCCTCCGGACAGGCCCTCGTCCTCATCCGCCCCGACTTCCTCGAAACAGCCCCCAAGAACGCCCTCGGTCGGATGTGGGACTACAGCATCCAAGCCGACAAAGAGTCACGCTTCAACACGCCCAATACCTTCGCCATCTACCTCATGAGCCTCACCTTCCAGTGGATCAAGAACACCTTCGGCACGCTCGAAGATGTCGAACGCTTCAACAACGAAAAAGCCAAGCTCATCTACGACGTCATCGACGGCTCCGAGTTCTTCACCGGCCACGTCACCGAAACCGCACACCGCTCGATCATGAACATCCCCTTCCGCGCCCCCAGCGAAGAGCTCGACAAGCTCTTCCTCGTCGAAGCCGAGAAGCAGGGCCTCAAAACCCTCGCCGGCCACCGCTCCACCGGCGGCATGCGCGCCTCCATCTACAACGCCATGCCCGTCGAAGGCTGCCAGAAACTCGCCGACTTCATGAAAGCCTTCGAACGCCAGCACGCCAGCAAAACCACCGTCGCCACCGGCTGAGCCCACGCTACCGGCCGACCGACCCTCGCCCCCGCCGAACCGCCCGCCGAACCGCCCAATGACCCATTCGAACACCCCCTGCTCGTCCCCATCCGGGCCGGGCCGCGGGGGTGATTCTCGTTGAAACTCGGACGAATCCCTACTTTCCCGCAGAGAGACCGACAATCCCCACCCATTCTCCCGTAGAGTGAACGACGCATACTCGCGCGAGTGGGAGCGGAGTAACCGTGACACGCCAACGCTTTCGCCGCACCATCTTCGGCCGCTGGCTCCACGCCGCGCGTGAGCCTTCCCCGCGCGCCGTCGCCCTCGCCATGTTCTCCCTCGGCCTCTTCTTCGTCGCGCTCACCGCCGTCGTCCGCATCTCAATCGAGCAAGGTCACGTCCTCTGGGTCGAAGTGCTCACTCTTGCCGTCCGCGTCGCCGCCGTCGCGCTCATCGCTTTCCTTGTCTACCTCGTCGCCAAGCGTTCGCACGACGCCGCCCTCGAAGCGCAGCGACGCGAACTCGTCGCCGAGCGGAACCTCAAAGACCACCAAGCGTTCATCCAGCGACTCTCCGACGCCGTCATCCTCCAAGACGCCGACACCCGCGTCATCTCCGTCAACGCCGCCGCCGAACAACTCTACGGCCGGCCCGCCGACGACTTCCTCGGCACCACCTTCGCCGAGCGTCGCCGTTTCTACCGCTGGACCAACGTCACCCACGAACAAGCCGTCCAGCACATCGCCGACCACGGCTTCTTCCGCGGCGAAGCCGAACTCGTCAGACCCGACAACCAACGCCGAACGATCGACGGCACCGTCGACGCCCTCCAAGACGACGACGGAAACACCATCGGCTACTTCTCCGTCATCCGCGACGTCACCCGCCGCGCCGAAGCCGAAGCTCGCGCCAACGCCACCTCCGCCAAGCTCATCGCCCTCCTCCACGCCTCCACCGAAATGCTCCGTGCCGCTTCCATACAAGAGGCCGCCGACATCGTCGCCGAAGCCGTCGCCGCCTCCGGTTGGCGATCCGTCCTCGTCTTCATTTGTGACGAAAACCTCACCCCCACGCACCACGCTCGCGTCGGCACCAACGACGAAGAAGCCGACCTCCTCCTCAAACGCGCCCAAGACGGCGACGCGCATGTCCTCCTCTCCGACCGCACCGCGCCTTTCCGCGTCTCACGCTCGTACTTCATCCCCCACGACGACGCACGACGCATCTTCCCAGACGCCAAGATGGTCCGCACCGAAGACGCGCCGGGCGACAATCCGAACCGCTGGCGCGCCTTCGACATCGCCTTCACACCACTCACGCTCGTCGACGGCAAAACCATCGGCCGCATCTGCTTCGCCAGACCCGCTGACGGCAAACGCCCCGACGAACACACGTTCGCCGTCATCCAAAACTTCGCCGACCTCGCCGCACAAGCCCTCGAACGGCTCCGAGCCCAGCAACGCGAACGCGAACTCGAAGACCGTGCACGCCTCCTCCTCGAGTCCCTCTCCGTCGTCGCTTGGCAGTACGACGCCGCCCAAGATCGCTTCACCTACGTCTCCCCGCAAACCGAACGACTCACCGGCAGGCCCGCCGCCGAATGGACCGACTTCGCCTCCTGGGTCGACATGATCCACCCCGACGACCGCGAAGCCGCCGCCGCCTACTGCAAAAACGCGGCCGAACGCGGCGAAAACCACGAGTTCGAGTACCGGCTCCTCCACGCCGACGGGAACCCCCGCTGGGTCCGCGAAGTCGTCGCCGTCGATTCCGACCATCGCGGCAGACCCGCGCACCTCCGCGGCGTCATCGTCGACGTCCACGAAATCAAATCCGCCGAGCGCGACGCCGTCCGAAGCCGCGCTTTCCTCGAACTCGCCCACAAAGTCGCCCGCATCGGCTCGTGGGAAGTCGACTTCGAACGCAACCGGATCGCCTGGTCCGAACAGGTCTACACCATCACCGGCGTCCACCCCGACATCGGTGACATCACCGACCCCTTCGTTCGCTCCCTCGTCCACCCCGACGACCGCCGACGCCACGACGATTGGTACGACGCCCTCCAGCGCGGCGAGCCCGGCGCCGTCGAAATCACAATCATGCCCGCCGATCAGACCGGCCCCGAGCCCCGCATCAAACGCATCCGCCTCCAAGGCGATTGCGAGCTCGACGACACGGGCAAACCCCGCCGCGTCTTCGGGTCAATCCAAGACCTCACGCCTTTCCACCACGCCGAAGCCGCCGACCGACGCGCCAGACTCCTCATCGAATCCATGCCCGTCGTGGCCTACGAGTTCGACCCCGACGAAGAACGCTTCGCTTTCGTCTCCGACACCAACGCCTCCCCGCTCGGCCAACTCTCCGCCTCGTGGAGCACCTTCCAGAGCTGGCTCGACTCCATCCACCCCGACGACCGCGCAGCGGCCCGGGCCTGGTGCCGCGAGGTCCTTCAAACCACCGGCGGCGAGACCCATTACCGCGTCCTCCTCCCCAGCGGCTCCATCCGATGGGTCCGCGAAATCGTCCGTATCGAAACCGCGCCCTCGGGCCGCAAACTCGTCCGCGGACTCTTCCTCGACGTACAGCACCTGATGGAGGCCGAGGCCGCGAACGATCGCGCCCGCCTCATCATCGAATCCACGCCCCTCATCGTCGGCGAGTTCGACGCCACCGCCAATCGCTTTACCTACCTCTCACCCCAAGCCGATCGCCTCTTCAACGGCGTCGCCACCTCGTGGACCGATCTCGATTCATGGCTCGCAACGGTCCATCCCGACGACCGCGACGACGTCCGCGATTGGGCCCACTCGGTCCTCAGCAAGCCCTATCCCCGCACCAACATCGAATACCGACTCCTCACAGGCGCCGACGATGGCGACGCACGATGGGTACGCGAAGTCATCTCCCTCGAAACCCTCCCCAACGGATCGCGCAACATCCGCTGGGTCATCATCGATATCCACGCCCTCAAGGTTTCCGAGCGCGCCGCCCGCCACGCCCAAACCAGCGCCGTCGAGTCCGAGGCCTTCCTCTCCATGTCCCAAGACCTCGCTCACATCGGCTCATGGGACTGGGACGCCCGCTCCGGCGCCGTCGTCTGGTCACACGAAACCTACCGCATCTTTGGGCTCGACCCCGACCAGCATCAGTCCATACACATCGACCTCGTCAACGAACGCATCCACCCCGACGACCGCGACGCCGTCGCTCAATGGACCAACGACGCGGCGAGCGAACGACGCGTCGAACTCCCCCCGCTCGAACACCGCGTCGTCCGCCCCGACGGCGAGGTCAGGCTCACCGTCGCCCTCGGACGCGCCACCTACGACCACGACGGACGACTCGTTCGACTCTTCGGCACCACGCAAGACATCACCGACCTCCGCCGGACCGAAGAAGCCGAACGCGTCAAGTCCGTCCTCCTCGACACCGTCCTCAGCAACACCCCCGGCATCCTCTGGCGCGTCGACCGCGACGGACGATTCTTCCAAGTCCGCGGAATGGGTCTCGAACGCTTCGCCATCGAAGACGACCACATCGTCGGCGAGAACGCCCTCGACATCTTCCCGGAGTTCGCACCCGCCTTCCGCGACGCCCTCCGCGGCACAGCCTCCCAATACCACTCCACCGGGAACTACCAAGGCAAGCAGTGGCACCACATCGTCCACGCCTTCCCAGATCCCGAAGGCGACGGCGTCGCCGGCTACTCCTTCGATGTCACCGATCACTACGAAGCCCAGCTCCGCATCGAACAAGCCCTCCACACCCAACGCCTCCTCCTCGAAGAACTTGACCACCGCGTCAAGAACACGCTCGGCGGCCTCCTCACCCTCGTCGACCTCACCGAAGCCGAGTCCGCCTCCACCGCCGACTTCGCCACCCGCATCCGTGGACGCATCAAATCCATGGCCGTCGTCCACGCGCTCCTCTCTGAGTCGCGATGGAAGTCCATCGACCTCCAGGCCATGATCCTCGCCATGATCCCGCCCGACGCCGGCGGACGCGTCTTCACACGCGGGACCGCCATCCTCGTCCCCGCCGCTCAAGCGACCCCCCTCGCGATGATCCTCCAAGAGTGGCTCTCCAACGCCATGAAACACGGAGCGCTCTCCGTCCCCGGCGCCGGCGCCGTCTACATCCGCTGGCACGCCGTCCACGCGGCTCCCAACGAACGACGCCTCACCCTCGAATGGACCGAAACCGGCGGACCGCCCGTCCCTTCGTCGACCCCCGAACCCGGCGTCGGCACACGACTCGTCGAAGGCTTCGCACGCTTCGAACTCCGCGGCGACGTCAGGTTCGGCTACCAAACCGACGGCGCACGCCATGTGCTCGACGTGCTCCTCAACGAAGAAGCCCGCCTCCGCACACGCCCCGCTCCCACACCTTCCCGTTCCGCCCTCCAAGGCGCCACGTCCTCCGGCAACCGCTCCGCCGAAATCAACACCACCATGCTCCCCGCCCGACGGCATCACCAGCGTCCTCTCACCGAAGACCCCGCCGCCGCCGACCCGACTCGACCTGCTCAGGCAAAATAGACCCCGCCCCCGCCCGACTCCCTCTCAACCTTTCCCCGATCACGTCACGATCCGCACCCCCGCGTCCAGACCCTCCCGGTTCCCCGATCCCTCCCCCTCCCCGTCCCCGCCGCCCGCGTCTCGCTCCGCCGCCGCCGTCAACCGCCGCCGCAGGAACGTAATCAGCGTCCCAATCTCCAAAAACTGCTCCGGCGGTCGGTGGAACAACTCCGTCACCTCGTCGCCACCATGCCGCGGCGTCACGTGCCGCAACGTGCCCGGCGACCCCTCCAGCGCCCGCTGCAACCGACCCAACTCCGCCGTCCGGTAGATCACGTCCGGCTCCCGCAGTTGAATCGACTTCACCCCCAGCGACGACGCCGCCATGCGGATCCGCGCCACGTCCAACAACAACCGCACCGACTCCGTCGGCTCTCCATACGCGTCACGCAAGTCACGCTCCACCGCGTCCAGCGCCTCCTGATCTCGCGCCGACGACACCCGCCGATACGCCTCCAGCCGCCGCGTGTCCGACGCGATGTACCGCTTCGGGATGCTCCCCGTCGCGCCGATCTCGATCGACGTCTCGCTCGCCGCCGCCGTCGACTCCCCGCGCAGCTCGCGCGCCGACTGCTCCAGCAATTGGCAATACATGTCGTACCCCACCGCCGCAATATGTCCCGACTGCTCCGAACCCAACAAGTTCCCCGCCCCCCGGATCTCCAGGTCGCGCATCGAGATCCGAAACCCCGCGCCCAGCATCGAGAACTCCTCGATCGCCCGAAGCCGCTTCCGCGCCACCTCCGGGATCGACCGATGCTGCGGCAACAACAGATAGCAATACGCCCGGTGCTTGTAACGACCCACGCGACCCCGCAACTGGTGCAGCTCGGCCAGGCCGAACCGCTGCGCGTCGTTGATGAACATCGTGTTCGCCGTCGGGATGTCGATGCCCGACTCGATAATCGTCGTCGACACCAGAATGTCCGCACGCCTCGACAAAAACTCCCGCATCACCGCCTCGAGCTCACGCTCCGGCATCTGACCGTGACCCACCACGATCCGCGCGTCCGGCGCCATCCGCTGCACGTCGTCCGCCACCGACTCGATGTTGTGCACCCGGTTGTGCAGGAAAAACACCTGCCCCTGACGATTCAACTCTCGATGGATCGCCTGCTTGATCCGCTGCTCGTTGTACGGAATCACCTCCGTTACCACCGCACGACGATCCAACGGCGGCGTCGACAGCGATGAAATATCGCGCAACCCGAGCATCGCCATGTGCAGCGTCCTCGGGATCGGCGTCGCCGAAAGCGTCAGCACGTCCGCCGTCAGCCGGAACTGCAACAGCTTGTTCTTGTGCTCGACCCCGAACCGTTGCTCCTCGTCGATGATCACCAAACCCAAGTCGGCGAACTTCACGTCGTTCGACAACAGCCGGTGCGTCCCGATCAGCACGTCCACCTGCCCCTGCTTCACACGCTTCAGAATCTCCGTCTGCTCCGCCTTGCTCTTGAACCGCGACAACCCCTCGACGGTGAACGGATAGTCCGCGAACCGCGCCCGAAACGTCCGCTCGTGCTGATCCGCCAAAATCGTCGTCGGCACCAGCACCGCAACCTGCTTCCCATACTCCGCCGCCTTGAACGCCGCCCGAATCGCGAGCTCCGTCTTCCCGAAACCGACGTCCCCGCACAGCAGCCGATCCATCGGCGTCGCGTCCGTCATGTTCCGCTTGATCGACGACAACGCCGCAAGCTGATCCTCCGTCTCCTGATACGGAAACTCCGCCTCGAACTCCTTCTGCCACGGCGTGTCGCGCGGATACCGAATCCCCGGCACGCTCTCACGCGCCGCCTGCACCCGCAACAACTCCGCCGCCAAATCCTTCACCGACGCCTTCACCGACTCCTTCTGCGACTGCCAACGCTTCCCGCCAAGCGCCGACAACTGCGGCGCCGCGCGCCCCGCCGTCTTCCCGCCACGGCCCGACGACCCGATGTACTTCTGCACCTTGTCGATCTGCGACGCCGGAACGTGCAGCCGCGCGCCCTTCGCGAACTCCAGCGTCAGATACTCCTCCGTCGCCGCGTCCTCAACGCCCGCCGGGCCTCGCTCCCGCGGCGCCTTCCCCTCCAACTGACGCTTCAACTCACGACGCTGCTTCGCGTTCAAACCCTCGCTCTGCGAACGCAGCTTCAGCTCCGCAGCCTCCGACGCCGTCGGCTTCTTCGCCTTCGGCGCCATCGACTTCAAACCCACGAACTTCGCAATCCCGTGGTCCGCGTGCACCACCAGATCGCCCACCGCCAGCTCCAGAAACGCCTCCCGGCTGCTCGCCGACGACGAGTTCGCCGACAACCGCCGCACACGACGACGCGTGCTGAAACGGTGCAGCAACTCGTGATACGGCAGCAACAACACGGGCCGCACACCACCCCCTCCATCACCAACCTCCCCCTCCATCACGAACCCCCGGTGCAGATACGCACGCTCCACCGATATCCGCTCCCGCGCCTCCGCCGTCCCGAACTCGCCCAGCAGCTCGTCGAACCGCGTCGCCTCCGCCTCCTTCGGCGTCAGCACCACAACGTCCGTCTCCCCAGCCACCACGCACAACCGCTCGATCGCCTCCGACACGTCGCGCGGCAACTCCGGGATCGGCGCCAACGGCAACGCGAACGCCTCCACACGCTTGTCCGACTCCGCCAGCTCCCGCGCCGACTCCGCGAACTCGCATAACGCATGAAAACGCTCGCGCAGCTGCGCGAACACACGCGGCGGACCGAACACGTGCGCATCGTCCGTCACCCGCTCGTAATACCCCCGAGCCTGCTCCGTCGCCTCCAGCGTGTCCGCCAACAACGCCACGGCGCTCGACGGCACGTAATCCAGAAACGACTCCGCCGCCTCCCCCTTCCCAGGACGCAAATCCTCTTCGCTGATCGTCGTGAACCGGACGCCGGCCAATCGTCGATCCGAACCCATCGTCGCAAGGTCGATCTCGTTGATCGCGTCCACCTCGTCACCGAAAAAGTCCAGCCGCACCCCGCCGCCGCCGCGCTCGCCCGATCCCGTCAGCGGTTCGTCCACCGCCCCCGCGCCCGCGTCGCCACCGCCCTCCGAAACCACCGCAACATGCGCCGCACCCTCCGGCGGGAACACGTCCACGATCCCCCCGCGCACCGCAAACTCGCCCGGCTCCTCCACCGACGACGTCCGCACATACCCCGCTCCCGCCAACCACTCGATCAGTCCCTCCTGCTCGTGCTCCTCGCCCACCCACACCGTCCGCGTCAACCGCTCCAAACGCTCCCGACTCGGCGCCGACTGCATCAACGCCTGAATCGGCGCCACGTACACCCGCGCACGATCCCCCTCGTCAACCGCCCGACGACACGCCGCCACACGCTCCGCGAACAGCTCCGCCGACACCGCCGACTCCCCCGGCAACACTTCTAGCGCCGGCAACTGCAACACCTCCACCCCCACGCTCGAGAGCTCGTCCGCCGCCTCGTCCGCATCGTCCAGATGCGCCGTCACCAGCACCACCGAACGGCCCGTTTCCCGCAGCACCGCACCCGCCAACATCCCCGCCGCCGACGGCTGCGAACCTGACACCGCCGCGGCCCCGCCCGAACCGAGACGCGCCGCCAACGCGCGAACCTCGCCCAACTCGGCGAAACGCCGAACGTGCTCGCCGATCGCCGCCGCTTCCGCCGCCTTCATCCCAGTCGGCCCGTCGTTCACGCCGTCGTCCGCTCCGCGCATGGACGCGCCCGGCCACGCGTCGCACGACGCCCGGTCCGCCGCCCGTCTTCAGGACAACCAACCTTAGCGCCGTTCCTCCTCGCCCGCGCCGCTCGCACCCGCGCCCGCACCATCACCTTCGCCCGCCAACCGCTCGATCTCCGCCTCGTAGCCCGCCAACCGTTCGTCGCTCAGATCGAAATACGCCGCCAAGCGACCGTTCTCCGCCGCGATCGCTCGAAGATCCGCGAGCGCCCGCCGCGCCGGCCCCGCCGCCTCCATCTCACCGCCACGCACCGACCGCATCGCCGCCGCCAACCGCCGCACCGCCTCCGACGCCGCCTCCAGCGCCCGCTCCCGTCGCTCAGCCTCCGCTATCCCCGCACGCCACGCCCGCAGGTCCACCCGGACCGCCTCCACGCCGAGCGCCCGCGCTAACTCACGCCGTTGCGCCGCCGCCCGCGCCCCGTCCTCCCCGACCAGCAGCGCGTCGATACCGACGCTCCCCACGCTTAGCCCGAGCTCCCGCGCCGTCTCCGCGTTCAACGTCAGCAACTCCCCCGGCCGCGCCACCACCCGCTCCAGCGACGCGTCGTTCGCCAGAATCATCTCGCCGCCCCCGTCTCTCCCGTTTCCCGCAAGCCCGATCGACAAACCCGTCGGCGCCTGCAACGCCAACATCACCTGCCTCGAATGACCGCCACGCTCCGCAACGATCTCACCCACCCGAAGCGCCACACGCTCCTCCCGCGGCGACAACTCCCGCCCCGCTCCCGTCAACGGGTCCACCTCCACCGTCACCGCCGCGCCGAGCACGCCGTCCGGCTCGAACGTCAACCGCTCCGCCGTCATCGCCGCCAGCGCCGCCGCCGACAACGCCTCCGCCACATGCGACACCACCTCGCCCCGCTCGCGAAGCGGCCCCGCCATCACGTCCGACAACCCAGGAGTCGCCGCAAGCATCCCACCCGGCGAATCCACCACCACCAACACCACCACAGCACCGGCCCCGCGTGCTCCGCGACGCCTCTCGAACGCCGCCACCGCCGCGTCGATCTCGCCGAGCAGCCCGCCCAACGACGAACCGTCCGCCACCGGACCCAGCACCCCAACCAGCGGCGCCGGCACCACCAACGTCTCGTCCCATCCGACCCTCCCCTCACCCGCCCCACTCCACAACGCCGCCGCGAGCGCCGCGCACGCCATCACCGTCAGAAACAACATCGCCCCCAACCGTCCACGCCCGATCATCGCCGCGCCCGTCCCTCAGCGGTCAAGCTCCGCCGCCACCACGTTCAAGCTGCCGAGAATCGCCACGATGTCCGACAGCATGTGCCCCTCGGTCAACCGCGCCATCGTCGCGTAGTTGATGAACGACGGCGGACGCGTCCGCACACGCCACGGCCGCGGACCCCCATCCGCCACCACGAAATACCCCAGCTCCCCGTTCGCCGTCTCGTTCGCCCCATACGCCTCCGCCACCGGCGCGTCCCAACCGCGGTTCGACATGATGATCTCGAAGTGCTGAATCAAACCCTCGATCGACCCGTACACGTCTTCCTTCTGCGGCTTCACGAACTTCGAGTCCGCGTACGCATCCATCGGCGTCCCCTTGATCCGCTTCCAGATGTCGTCCGACAGCAACTGCCGCACGATGTGCGCCGCTTGCTTCATCTCCTCGACACGCACCTGAAACCGCGCGTAACAGTCCCCGTCTTCGTGAACCACCACCTTGAACTCCACCGGCTCCGCGCCCTGGTCGTCCCAGTTGTCCGCGTAACACAGATACGGCTCGTCCTTCCGCAGATCTCGCACCACCCCCGACGCACGCGCGATCGGCCCCGACAGACCCCACGCGATCGCCTCTTCCTTCCCGATCTCGCCAACCTCCACCACACGATCCATAAAGATCCGGTTCCGCATCAGCAGGTTCTCGAGGTCTTTGATCGCCTGCGGCAACTCCTCGTTCACGAACTTGCCCACCATCTTCCGAAACACCTCGTCGTCCGGCAGGTCCTTCATCGCCCCGCCCACCCGCGTCCAATCCGGGTGATACCGCTGCCCCGAGATGTAATCGCAGATGTCGTACACACGCTCGCGCTGGTTGAACGCGTACAGAAAACCCGTGAACCCGCCCAGGTCCAGCGCCGCCGCACCGCAGCACAGCAGGTGGTCCTGAATCCGCGCAAGCTCCGCCATGATCGTCCGCACCACCTTGCACCGCGGCGTCAACTCCACCCCGAACAGCGTCTCCACCGCGTGGTGCCAGCAAATGTCGTTCGCGATCGGGCTCAGATAATTCATCCGGCTCACGATCGTCACATACTGGTTGTAGTCCAGATGCTCGCCCAGCTTCTCGAAACCCGAGTGCAGATACCCGATGTGCGGCGTGCAACGCGCCACCCGCTCACCGTCCAACTCCAACACCAGCCGCAGCGTCGTGTGCGTCGCAGGGTGCTGCGGACCAAAGTTCAGCGTCCAACGATCCCCCGTATCCACATGACTCTTCAAATACTCCAGCGACTCCACGTCGGTGTCGAAACCCTGATCCGGCTTGATGGTGTACGGCACGGCTGTCTCCGAAAGCGTCGGCGTCGCTCGAACTCTCCGCCCCCGACCAATCCCCAACCAACCCCCAACCAACCCCAATACGTTCCGCCCTAACCCACCCCAGCCCTCAGTATAGACGCCCCCGCACGTCCCGCCCGCCAGACCACGCCGAGCCGACCGGCCGCGCGACCCCTCATAACCACATTCACACCCCCGCCGACCGCCAACCCCAACGCCAACTTGACACCGCCGCCAAACTCGCGAAGATGTGGGGCTCGCTCAAGGCCGCGACCACGCCGCCCAGCGACGACCCATTCCAAACACACCCGGTCCGGCGGCCTCAACACCGCCCGCACCCTCCGCGTCAACCTTCCGAAGGACCCCGCACCACATGGCCCACTCGAACTCTGCCAAGAAGCGCGTCCGCCAGAACGTCACGCACCGCTCACGCAACCGCTGGCGCCTCCGCGCCATGCGCGCCGCGCTCAAAGAGTTCAACGACCGCCTCATCCACGGCTCCTACGAGGAAACCGAGGCGGCCTTCAAAAAGTCGGTCGCCGTCCTCGACAAAACCGCCTCCAAAGGCGCCATCCACAAAAACCACGCCGCTCGCCGCAAAGCACGCATGGCCGCCAAGCTCAAAGCCATGCGCCAAAACGCCGGCTGATCGACGCTCCCGCCCTCCGACCCATCGCCCAGCGAAACACCCCGCTCGCGCGCGCCAGTCACGCCCCGCCTTCACGCGGGGCGGCTTCGTTTTTCGCACGCGACCCCCTCGCCCAACCGCCTCGCCCAGCCCTCGCTCCGCTACCGTGATCACGTGACCTACCGAAAAGCGAGGCGAGACGATCGACCCGCCTCCCGCGCTCCTTCTTCCGAGCGCGAACGCTCGTACTTCGCGCTCTCCATGACGCCGCGCCACGTCCTCCTCTTCCTCGTCCCCATCCTCCTCCTCTACGAACTCGGCCTGCTCATCCTCCTCACCTCCGCCGACGGCTCCGCCGTCGAAGACATCCGCGCACGAAGACTCCTCGCACTCGTCTTCCAACTCTTCGGCGCCCCGGGGCTCACACTCGCACCACTCCTCGCACTCGCCGTCCTCGCCATTCAACACCTCGTCCGACGAGACCCCCTCTTCGTCCGACTCCGCGTCCTCCCCCTCATGGCCCTCGAAAGCCTCGCCTGGGCCCTGCCCCTCTTCGTCCTCGGACAACTCGTTTACAGCCTCTTCGCCGGCGTCGCCGCACCACCCCAAGGCCCGCCCGTCACCGCCGCCCTCCAACCACTCGCCGCCGCCGCGCCACAACTCGCCGCCGCCGCCGAACCCGCCTGGCTCCCACTCGCACGCGACGTCGTCCGCGCCGCAGGCGCCGGCATCTACGAAGAACTCGTCTTCCGACTCGCCGGCATCACCCTCATCCACCTCCTCCTCGCCGACGTCCTCAGACTCAACACCAAAACCGCCGCCGCCGTCGCACTCGGCGCCACCTCGCTCGCCTTCGCCTTCTACCACGACCTCACCCCCGCCGGCGCCCCATTCGACTTCCCGCTCCTCGCCTTCTACACCTTCGCAGGCCTCTACTTCGGCATCGCCTTCATCACACGAGGCTTCGGCGTCGCCGTCGGCCTCCACTTCGCCTACGACCTCCTCGCCTTCTCCTCACAAGCCTGACCCCCCACAAGCCTGACCCCCGTCGCCTCCACCCACCACCACCATCTCGCCCCACCCCAATCTCGCCCCAGCCCCATCCCGCCCCAGCCCATCCTGGGCCGTCACCTCATCACCACCACACCATCACTTCGCTCGCCCGCTCGCCGCCTTCACCAACTCCGCCAACCCCTCGACGTCGCGCTTCCCTGCCACCGCTTCCACACGCTTCCCCTCCAGCAGCTCTTCCTTCACCAAGTTGTCCAGCGCCTTCCCAGCCCGCTCCCACAACTGGTCCTTCTTCTTCTCGCTCTCCGCCAGGTACAGCTCCGACACGATCTCCCCAAGCTTGTTCAGCGCGATCGTCGCCCGGTTGTCGTAGTACCGGTTCACGATCCCGCGTTGGTAATTCGAGAGATGCTGCCCCTTCGCCATCGTCGCTGCTCCTCATCCCCACCCGTTTCTCAAAGACGCCCACGCCCAGTCGCCCCTCCGCGGACCGCCCCATTCCCAAAGGCCCATCTGGGGGGGGGGGCTAGACCGCCGGCGCGAACGTCGCCCCCGGCATCACGTTCATCGTCACGAAGTCGCCCACCGCGAAGTCCGTCGCCCGCTGGGTCGGCGCCCCGACCTTCATCACCATCGGCATCCCCGCATCCACCGTCACCGTGTTCGCCTCCGCGTCCAGCGCCACGATCCGACCAGCCACCCGCCGCGGCGGACCGTACACCGGCTCCACATACTTCCCCCCCGTCCCGATCCGGTCGATCCGCCGCGCCGTCGCGCGGATCACGCCCTTCACCCGCTTCCCCTCCTCACGACCCAACCGCTTCAGCACTATCAGGTGCATCCGGTAGCTCGTCTCATTGAACCCAAGCACCACCGTCTCGTCGCCGTTCTCCAGCAGCACCGCTCGAGCCTGATTCACGTTCCGCGTCGCAGCCTGGGACATATCCGAACAACCTCAACCTTCAATCGACTCGCAGCACCAGACCACGAAAGGCCTCGAACACCGCTCGGAACACGATCATACCGACGCCCGCTCAACCGCAACTCCCCCGCTTGGCGCCGGCGCCCTCATCCCGCCGGCTTCAGCGGCCGATCTCGCCACACCCCGCTCGGCCACTCCACACCCACAAAGTTCGCCAGCAGCCGAGGCCCCTCCTCCGTCAGAAAACTCTCCGGGTGAAACTGCACGCCCTCCACGTCCGCCGCTCCCGCGCAACCCTCCCCGCCCCCAGGCTTCCGCAACCCCATGATCACCTTCTCCCCCGTCCCCTCCTCGAACGTCCACGCCGACACCTCCCACCCGCTCGCTGCCGCCTCGTCCGCCCCCAGCACCACCAGCGAGTGATACCGCGTCGCCACAAACGGATTCGACAACCCGCGGAACACGCCGCGACCGTCGTGATGCACCGCGCTCGTCTTCCCGTGCATGATCACCGTGTGCCGCACCACCGACATCCCGTGCACCGCCCCGATGCACTGATGCCCCAGGCACACCCCCAGCACAGGCGCCTTCCCAGCGAACGCCCGAATGATCTCCCCCGACACGCCCGCCTCGCTCGGCGTGCACGGCCCAGGCGACACCACCACCCGGCTCGGCTGCATCGCCAACGCCTCCGCCGCCGTAATCTCGTCGTTCCGCACCACCCGCACCTCGAGCCCCGGATCAAGCTCCCCAATCCGCTGCACCAGATTCCAGGTGAAGCTGTCGTAATTATCGATCAGCAGGATCATGGCCCAGAGCATACGCTCACCCCCGCCACCCCACCGCACACCCTCACCTACACCCCCACCTCCCAAGACCGCCCAAGCCGCACCCGCCGCCCGAGCCCCAACCTCCGCCCACGCCCCGCCATGCCCGACCCAACCGCCGAATCTCCAGACGCTCCAAGCCCCGGGACATCCCCCAGCCCCGCCGACTCGCCCGATCCCATCTGCGACGAAACCGCCGTCCCCCTCGTCGAACTCTTCACCGACGGCGCCTGCTCCGGCAACCCCGGCCCCGGCGGATGGGCCTACCTCCTCAAACACCCCGCCTCCGGACACCAACGCGAACGCGCCGGCGGCGAACCACGCACCACCAACAACCGCATGGAACTCACCGCCGTCATCGAAGGCCTCAAAGCCCTCAAACAGCCCTCCCGCGTCGAGCTCTACTCCGACAGCAAATACGTCCTCGACGGCCTCAAGTCCTGGATCCACAACTGGAAGAAAAAGGCCTGGAAAAACAGCGCCAAACAGCCCGTCAAAAACGCCGAACTCTGGAAAGAACTCGACGCTCTCCGCCAACAACACGACCTCAGCTTCCACTGGGTCCAAGGCCACGCCGGCCAACCCGAAAACGAACACGTCGACACCCTCGCCGTCCAAGCCCGCGACCAAGCCGCCGCCGGGCGACACTGACGCTCGCCCGCTCGCTCACCCCGCCCGCTCCCCACCCGCCCGCTCTCCGCCCGCCGCTGGCGGCACACCCACGCCACCGCCTGCCGATTCGGCAGCCGACCCGGCACCACGCCCACTCCCTGTCAGACCGGCGCCCGCCACCTCGCCGCCGCCCCGCCGCGCAAACCACTCCCCATACAGCACTTCCGCCACGCCCGCGTTTGGCACACACCTTGCCCACTTCTCCCCCGGGAGGACGTGCAGCCGCATGCCGCGCGCCCGCCCGCCACCATCCCGTCACGCCGACCGCCGCTCGCCGCGACGCTCGGCCGTCCACAAACCTCACCTCTCGCAACCAACCCACCACGCCGCCAAATCCAAACCCCGCGGCACACCGGAGAAGACCACACCATGGCGACCAAAGAACTCACCTTCGAAACCGACGCACGCCAGGCCCTCCACGCCGGCGTCGAAAAACTCGCCAAAGCCGTCAAGTCCACCCTCGGACCACGCGGACGCAACGGCGTCATCTCCAAATCCTGGGGCGGCCCCACCGTCACCAAAGACGGCGTCACCGTCGCCGAAGAAATCGAGCTCCGCGACAAGACCGAAAACCTCGGCGTCAAACTCGTCAAAGAAGCCGCCTCCAAAACCTCCGACGACGCCGGCGACGGCACCACCACCGCAACCGTCCTCGCCGAAGCGCTCTTCTCCGAAGGACTCCGCTTCATCGCCTCAGGCGTCGACGCCAACGCACTCGTCCGCGGCATGAAAGCCGGCGTCGAACTCGCCGCCAAAGACATCGAAAAACGCGCCCGCACCGTCGCCGGTAAAGGCGACATCAAAAACGTCGCGACAATCTCCGCAAACAACGATGCTGAAGTCGGCGCAATACTCGCTGACGCCTTCGAGAAAGTCGGGAAAGACGGCGTCATCACCGTCGAGGAAGGCAAATCACTCGACACAAACATCGACGTCGTCGAAGGCATGCAGTTCGACCGCGGCTTCCTCAGCCCCAACTTCGTCACAAACACCGACGAGATGACCGTCGACATGGAGAAAGCCCTCGTCCTCGTCCACGAAGGCAAGCTCGACAGCATCCAGAAGCTCGTACCGCTCCTCGAAAAAGTCATGGGCGCCAAAAAGCCCCTCCTCATCATCGCCGAAGATGTCACCGGCGAAGCCCTCTCCACACTCGTCATCAACAAACTCCGCGGCACCCTCCAGGTCGCCGCCGTCAAAGCTCCCGGCTACGGCGACCGACGCAAGGCCATGCTCGAAGACATCGCAGCACTCACCGGCGCCAAGCCCATCATGAAAGACCTCGGCATCGAGCTCGATCAGGTCACCATCAAAGACCTCGGCCTCGCAAAGAAAGTCGAAATCACCAACGACTCCACCACAATCCTCGAAGGCGCAGGCTCCGACAAAGACATCAAAGCACGCATCGACCAGATCCGCAGCGAAATCGAACGCTCAACCTCCGACTACGACCGCGAAAAACTCCAGGAACGTCTCGCCAAGCTCTCCGGCGGCGTCGCCCAGATCAACGTCGGCGCCGGCTCCGAAGCCGAACTCAAAGAAAAGAAGGCCCGCGTCGAAGACGCCCTCCACGCCACACGCGCCGCCATCGCCGAAGGCGTCGTCGCAGGCGGCGGCACCTCCTTCATCCACGCCATCAACGCCATCGAGAAGAACAAAGCCTGGAAGGCCGTCTTCGGCAAGAAAACCGAAGTCTCCGCCGACGACGTCGGCCATTACGTCTACGACGAAGCCGCCGGCATCGAAGTCGTCCGCCGCGCCCTCTCCGTCCCCCTCGAAACCATCGCCCACAACGCCGGCGCCAAGGGCCGCGTCGTCGTCGCCAAGGTCGCAGAAGGCGACGACTCCATCGGCGACACCTTCGGCTTCAACGCACTCACCCTCGAGTACGGCGACCTCGCCAAGATGGGCGTCCTCACACCAGCCAAGGTCGACCGCACCGCACTCCAGAACGCCTCCTCCGTCGCCACCATCCTCCTCACCGCCGACTGCCTCATCACCGAAGCCCCCGACCAGGACGACGACGACCACGGCGGCGCGCCCGGCGGCGGCATGGGCGGCATGCCCGGCGGCATGGGCGGCATGGGCGGCATGGGCATGGGCGGTATGGGTGGCATGGGCGGAATGGGCTTCTGATGGTTGATGGTGTATTCCATCTTGAAGCCCTTCCGTCCACCGACGTCTCGACTTACGGTTCCGAAGGGAGTGCGCTCGCGGTACTCATGCGTATGCGTGATCTGAAGACGGATTGTCGTCGTGTGAGGTGCCGCGGTGATCTAGAGGAAGCTAAAAACGCTCTTGAGCAATCGAAACTAAGAGCGGTCCATATTTCGTCTCATGGAAACCCGCAAGGTCTCGCGCTCGGCGACCGTGACGATTTCATGGGGTGGCAAGCGTTCAGCGAGCTGTTTGGCTCAAGCCTCCACCGAAGACACCTCTTCTTTTCGTCATGCGACGCACTCTCGCCGTCCTCTTCGCTCGTTAGCGTTTGGTCTAACAGCACTATTCGTCCAAGCATTATTGCTGGGCCGCGGGAAAAGATTTCTTTCGATGATGCACTTCTTGCTTGGAATCTTGTTTATCACGCGATCGGGCGAGGGTCGACCGCAAAGCACACGGCTTTGACGCTGGCCTTGGCAGCGTTTCACAACATATCGGCGTGTGATTTCGCTCTTTACGTGTACTTTAGCCGAGAAGATCAATACAAACTTTTTACTGCGGCCGAGTGTGCAGAACACGTCATCGCGTCGTCGGTGAATCTGCTTCGCTTCCCGAGCATGGGCAAGACGATAAGGACTGACGAAGAATTTGAGCACTTTACCCCGCCGCCGCTGGCTCACTTGACCCCATGACCCCTCCCCCCTCCAACCCATCCCACCCGGCCAACGACGACAAAGCCGTCGTTACCCGTCGCGTGGACCTCGGCCGCGAAGACCAACTCGTCACCTGGGCCGAGTGGTTCCAACGCTCCGCCGCCGCCCTCGACGCCTTCATCGAACTCCAGCACCAACAACACCAACGCCTCCTCGCCCAACACGCCGGCTCCTCCTCCGACCAATTCGACGGCGCAAACGACGACCACGATCACGACTCCACCAACACCAACAGCAACACCAACACCGACGACCCGCAACCCAACGACCCCCAAACCGCCGACCCGCCACGCGGCCCATCCGGCGGCGGCGCCAAGGTCTTCCGCGTCACTCTCACCGACGGCAGGCCCTTCGCCGTCACCGCCGTACACACACACATGAACCGCGGCCGCTGCTTCGTCGGCAAAGACCGCTGGGGCGAAGAAAACAAGGTCTGCGACGTCATCACCGGCTACACCATGATCGGCGCCGGCCCCGACAACCGGCCCACCGCACTCTCCGTCCCGCCAACCCAAATCGCCAGCGTCGAGTGCGTCCTCATCCCCCCGCGCCAACACGCGAACGCCCTCGAAAAACCCAAAGAAAACGACACCCAAGCCGAGGCCTTCGGCTTCGCACGCTTCGCCCAGATGCGCGACCGACCGCAACTCCAAGAAGTCGACGACGACGACGGCTGACCAAAACGCCTCGCCGCCGCCAGACTCACAGCAACCCCGCCGTACCAAATTGTCCGAAACAGAACACCACTTCACGCACCCCCAAACAACCATTCCCGGAGACAGAGAACCATGAACGTCAAGCCCCTCGAAGACCGCATCCTCGTCAAGCCCATCGAACGCGAAAGCGTCACCGAGTCGGGCCTCTACCTCCCCGAAGCCGCCAAGGAACGACCCATGACCGGCAAGGTCGTCGCCGTCGGCCCCGGCAAAACCCTCGACAACGGCACCCTCGCCAAGCCACAGGTCAAAAAAGGCGACACCGTCGTCTTCGGCAAATACGCCGGCACCGAAGTCGAAATCAAAGGCGACGAACACATGATCATGCGCGAATCCGAACTCCTCGGCGTCCTCGCCAAGTAACCACTCCCACCCCCCTCCCCCCTCCCCCCCCTCTCCCAAGAGACGCTC
>JGI12109J20283_10046088_pt1 | contig 174432 bp, 120 predicted proteins | sample ElkSlonscriptome_12_FD_20283 | JGI IMG/M metagenome (IMG submission 20283) | reverse complement strand
CCCGCCGTCTCGCGAGCATCGCCTCGTCGGGCGCCCGCTGCGGCGTTCACATGCTCGTTCTCGCGACGGGTCACGGCGAGCCGCCGAAAAACCTCTCGTGGGACGATCTGCGCGACGCGGCGCTCGTGATCCGTCCGGCGGACGCCGCGGGCGACGACGCCGCCCCGGCGGACGACCGCGGCGGCTTCTGCATCGATGATCCCGTGTTGCGTCGCTATCCGCTCCTGCCGTCGTCCCTGCCCGAGGCGGACCGGATGACGGCGCTGCTTCGCGAGGTCGGTCGCCGATCGACCGACGCATCTCAAGTGCGCGTCCCCTTCGAGGCCGTCGGGCCCGGCGACGGCGAACGATGGACCGCCGATTCCGCCGACGGCCTGCGCGTCCCGCTCGGACGCTCGGGCGCGAACCGGTTGCAACAACTCGAACTCGGCGCCGGCACGTTGCAGCACGCACTCATCGCCGGCAAGACCGGCTCCGGCAAGTCGACCCTTCTCCACGTCCTCATCACCAACGCCTCGCTCTGGTACGGGCCCGACGAACTCGAGCTCTACCTCGTTGACTTCAAGAAGGGCGTCGAGTTCAAGACCTACGCACAACGCGGCTTTCCCCACGCCCGCGTCGTCGCCATCGAAACCGACCGGGAGTTCGGGCTCTCCGTACTCCGCCGCGTCGACGAGGAGCTGGCCCGGCGCGGCTCGCTGTTCCGAGACGCCAACGCCCAGAACGTGCCCGGCTTCCGCGCCGCCACCGGCGAGCCGATGCCGCGCGTCCTCCTCGTCATCGACGAATTCCAGGAACTCTTCGTCGAAGACGACCGCATCGCCCAGGAAGCCGCGCTCCTGCTCGACCGACTCGTCCGCCAGGGCCGCGCCTTCGGCGTGCACGTCGTCCTCGGCTCGCAAACCCTCGGCGGCGCGTACTCGCTCGCCCGCACCACCATGAGTCAGATGAACGTCCGCATCGCGCTCCAGTGCGACGAGCAAGACTCCTACATCATCCTCTCCGAAGACAACGCCGCTGCGCGACTCCTCTCGCGACCCGGCGAAGCGATCTATAACGACGCGGGCGGCAAGCTCGAAGGCAACAGCCCGTTTCAGATCGTCTGGCTGCCCGAAGCCAAACGCCGCGACGCGCTCGCCACCGTCGCCCTCCTCGCCGAAGATCGCTCGATCGACGCCCCCGCCACGATCGTCTTCGAGGGCAATGTGCCCGCCGAGGCGGCCCGGAACGACGAACTCGTCCAGGCCGCCCACGGCCGCGGCGTCGAGGGACCGCTCCGCCTCTGGCTCGGCGAACCCACCGCCATCGAAGGCCCCATCCACGTCCCGCTCCTGCGCCGCGGCGGACAGAACGCGGTCGTCGTCGGCCAGCAGGAAGACACGGCCGACGCGCTGCTCTCGATGGCCGCCGTCTCCTTCGCCGCCGAGCATCTCGGCCGTCGCTCCGCTGAGCGATCCACGCTCTACATCCTCGACGGCACGCCCGACGAACTCGCCGGCGCCGAAGCACTCCGCGACGTCGCCGAAACGCTCCCTCTCCCCGTCCGCCTGGGCGGCGTCCGCGACGCCGAGCCCATCCTCCTCGAACTCGCGGCCGAGATCGATCGCCGGCACGACCTCGGCGCCGCCTCCGAACCAACCCTCCTCCTCCTTGTGAACGCCCTCCACCGCTTCCGCGACCTCCGTAAATCCGACGACTTCTCCTTCTCCTCCTTCTCGAGCGGCGACGACGACCGGCCAGCCTCCGATCCGATCGACAAGGTCTTCGCCGACCTCCTCGAACGCGGCCCCGAAGTCGGCGTCCACGTCCTCGTCTGGTGCGACACCGCCACCAACCTCGAACGCACCCTTGACCGCCGCCTCCTCAAAGAGTTCGACACCCGCGTCCTCTTCCAGATGGGCGCCATGGACTCCACCGGCCTCATCGACTCCCCCGCCGCCAGCAAGCTCGGCCCCAACCGCGGCATCATCTCCCACGAAGAAACCGGCTCCTCCCGCACGTTCCGCCCCTACCGCCGCCCCGACCCCGAATGGCTCGCCCAGCTCTGGTCCGACGCCGGCGCGGGCCCGCCGTCCATCGGCTGACGCCCGCCGTCGCCGCGTCCCCCCGGCGCGACCCCCCACGCCCGTACACTCCACCGATGCCCAGCATCGACGCTGTCACCGTCTACTGCTCCTCCTCCGCCTCCGTCGAGCCCGTCTATCTCCGCGCCGCCGCCGAACTCGGCACGCTGCTCGGCTCCTCCGGGCGGCGACTCGTCTACGGCGGCGGGCGCCTCGGGCTCATGGGCGCCTGCGCCGCCGCATGCCGCGACGCTGGCGGCCACGTCACAGGCATCATCACCGAGCGCCTCCGCGACGCCGAGCTGCTCGACCCGCTCAACCACGAGAACGTCGTCGTCGACTCGATGCGCGAGCGTAAACGCCTCCTCACCGAACGCGCCGACGCGTTCGTCATCCTTCCGGGAGGCCTCGGCACCCTCGAAGAGTTCTTCGAGGTCCTCGTCGGCCGGCTCCTCGGCGAGCACGACAAACCCATCGCCCTCGTCAACTGTCCCGATCCCGCCGACCCCGAGCCCTACTACGCGCCGCTGCTCGCCATGTTCGAGCACATGGCCAACAACCGTTTCATGAACCGCGGCGTCATGGACCTCTTCGACGTCCGCCCCGACGTCCGCGGGGTGGCGGACCTGCTCGAACAATGGGAGCATGGACAGGCCGCCGCCGCCGCCGGCAGCGCCTCTCCACGCGACGCGGGCGAGCGCGACCGACTCCTCCCGGGCCGCCTCGGCCGCTGACCGCGAGCCCCACCATGGTCAAGACCTCGCCCGCTCCAGTCATCCTCCCCGACCCGCCGGCGCCCCCCGAGCCCATGGGTCTCATCGCCGGCGGCGGACGACTCCCCATCATCGTCGCCGAGGGCATGAGAAAACTCGGCCACCCCGTCAAATGTATCGGCCTCGCCGGGCAGTACGACGCCCGCCTCCCCACGCTGTGCGACGATTTCTCCGAAGTCGGCACGCTCCGCCTCGGTCGGTGGGGACGCCGGCTCCGCGCCCTCGACGTCCGCTACGCCGTCATGGTCGGCCGCGTCGACAAAGCCAAACTCATGCACTCCTGGGCGTCGATCATCCGGAATCGGCCCGACCTCCGCGTCGCCAAGGTCTGGTTCCGCTTGCAGCGCGACCGCCGATCGCATCTCATACTCGCAGCCATCGCCGACGAACTCGCTCAGGACGGCGTCCAGTTGATCGACTCCACCTCACACATCCCGGATCACCTCGCCACGCCGGGCGTCATGACCAAGACTCGGCCCACGCCCAGGCAACGCGCCGACGTCGCCTTCGGCTGGCCCATGCTCATGGAACTGCTCCGACTCGACATCGGACAAGCCATCAGCGTCCGCGAAAGCGACGTCGTCGCCGTCGAAGCCGTCGAGGGCACCGACCGCATGATCGTCCGCTCGGGCGAACTCTGCCGATCGCCGGGCTGGTCGCTTCTCAAAGGCGCCCGCGCCGGTCACGACCGGCGCAGCGACGTCCCCACCGTCGGCAGGCAAACCATCGAACGCATGCACAAGTGCGGCGGCCGCTGCCTCGCCCTCGCCGCCGGCGACGTCATCATCATCGACAAACCCGACACGCTCGAACTCGCCGACTCCCTCGGCATCGCCATCCTCGGCGTGCCCACCTCGCCCGCCGGCGCCGCCGAACTCGACCTCTAGCGAAGCCGATCCCGCACGACCGACGGCCGCAGTCGTCCGGGCCCGCCGGGCCGACCCCAAGCCCAGCCCGACGCCGACGTTCGGAAGCGACCCGTTCCGGTCTCCGCCCCGCCCCGCCCCGTCCCGTCGCGCCGCGCGGTCCGAGAACCGACGATCGCGATCGGTCCGTCCGCTGCGCACCTTCCCACCGGGGGGGCGGGGGCGCACGCACCGTCTGGCGGAGCCGCTGCCGATCCGCGATACTCCGCACGGCTCGCGAACCGCGACCGCTTTCCGGTCGACCCGGCGTCGGCGATTCGTCCCCCGGACCGCCGGGCCGACTGGTCGCCCGGCTCGGGCCGGCCGCTTTCCCCGTCTCTCCCGTTTCCGCGGCGTCGGCCTTCCCGCGTCGTCGCCCTCGATCCCTCCCGCCCGCTTCGGAGCTCGCGATGAACCTCACCATGGTCGGCACCGGATACGTCGGTCTCGTCACCGGCGTCTGCTTCTCCAACACCGGCAACAACGTGACATGCCTGGACGTGAACGAAGAGAAGATCGCGACGCTCAAGCGCGGCGAATGCCCGATCTACGAGCCGGGGCTGACCGAGTTGATGGCCCGCAACACCAAGGCGGGGCGTCTGCACTTCACGACCGATCCGGACGAAGCCTACCGCGACGCGGACATGATCTTCATCTGCGTGGGCACGCCGACCGGCGACGACGGCAAGACCGACCTGTCGTACGTGCTCGGCGCCGCCGACGACATCGCGAAGACGCTCAAAGAGCTGGGCCCGGACCAGACGCCGAAAGTCGTCGTGATGAAATCGACGGTGCCCGTCGGCACGACCTTCAAAGTGCGCGAGCGCATCCGCGAGAAGGTCGGACCCGACATCCCGTTCACTGTGGCCGACAACCCCGAGTTCCTCAAAGAAGGCGCCGCCATCGACGACTTCATGAAGCCCGACCGCGTAGTGGTTGGCGTGGAAGACGAGCGGACCGGCACGCTCATGCACGAACTCTACGAGCCGTTCGTGCGACAGGGCCATCCGATTTATGTGATGGACGTGGTCTCGGCGGAGATGGTCAAATACGCCTCGAACAACTTCCTCGCGACGAAGATCAGCTTCATCAACGAAATGGCGAACCTCTGCGAGGTGTACGGCGCCAACATCAACCGCGTGCGCGAGGGCATGTGCGCCGACCGACGCATCGGCTCGCACTTCCTCTACCCGGGGCTGGGCTACGGCGGGTCGTGCTTCCCGAAGGACACGCTGGCGTGCATCATGATGGGCGACGAGTCGGGCGTGCCGACGCCGCTGTCGCAAGCGGTGCACGACGTCAATCAGGCCCAGCGCAAGCGATTCTTCGAGAAGATCGTGAAGCACTTCGACGCCGAGCACGGCGGGCTGAGTGGTCGCACCCTCGCCTTCTGGGGCATGGCGTTCAAGCCCAACACCGACGACATCCGCGAAGCCCCGGCCGTGGACCTGATGAAATGGTGCGTCGACGCGGGCGCGACCTGCCGCGGCTTCGATCCCGTCGCCGCGGCGAACGTCGACAGAGAGAATCCCGGCAAGTTCACGATCGTCGACGAGATGTACAAAACGCTGAAGGGCGCCGACGCGGTGGTGATCTCGACGGACTGGGACGAGTTCAAGCAGCCCGACTTCGGCCGGATGAAGGCGCTGCTGAGCCACCCCGTGGTGTTCGACGGTCGGAACCTGTACAAGCGCGACCAGATGCTGGAGATGGGCTTCGCGTACCACTCGGTGGGTCGGCGTGCGGTGGGCTTGCAGAAGGCGACGTCGCGGTAAGAAGCGGCGGCGCCGCGTCGACCGCGAGGCGGTCCGATGAAGACCGGTCGAATCGAGTTATGAGCTCGGACTTTCGGCGTCCGCGCGTCCGTTGGCTCGCGCGATCGCTTCGGGGTTGCGTCGCGCCATGGCGTGCAGCGCCGTGAAGCCCAGCCGGCTATAGAACGGTTGCACGTCGGGGTCGCAGACGACGTCGACGGCGTAAATCTGGCCGAGGCGTTCGAGGAGTCGGCGGACGAGTTCGCTGCCGACGCCGCGGGCTTGATATTCGGGCAGGACCTCGAGCAGCGGGATGAACGCAGCGAGGCGGCCGTCGGTGAGGGCGTTGGCGAAGCCGACGACGCGGTTCGTTTCGGAGTCGACGGCGAGGGCGACGATGCCGGAGCCGCCGAGCGCCGCGAGGAGCGTCGTGGGGCTCGGCTTGACCGGCCAGCCGACAAAGAAGCCGCGGAGCATGTCGGGCTCGACGCCGTCGAGGTGGTCGCGGTAGACGATCATCGCGCGACTCTTAGTGCATCCGCTTGAACGGCGTGTACTTGCCCGGCTCGACCGGCTTCGGGCTCAGCACCAGCCCGCTCATCGGCGGAACGGTCACCGTCAACAAGCCCGAGTGCGGCTTGAACTCGCCGCCGCCGAGCGCGTCTACGAACGGGGCGTAACCCATCTGCTTCGAGTCGCGCACGGAGATCGTCTCGGTGACGGGCTTGGACGTGTTGTTGACGACGACGAGGACGGTCTCCGCGCGGCGGTCGGTCAGACGCTGAAAGGTGAGAAGTTTCTCGCTGTCGAGCTTGCGATAGTCCCCATAACGGAGCGCGGGCAGCTCTTCACGGAGTTCGATGAGGCGCCTGTTCCAGGCGAGTTCCTCGATGGCGCGGTTCTCGACGTCGGCGGGCGTCGCGCCGGAGCCCGCCTCGGCGCCGAGGGTGGCGTCGTCGTCCCGGCTGAGCCATGACCAACGCATCGGTCCGCGCGACTCGGGGTCGTTGCCGCCGGTCATGCCGATTTCGGTGCCGTAGTAGACGACCGGCGCGCCGGGCAGCGTGAACTGAAGCAGTTGCGCCAACCGGCGTTTTCTGTCGTCGGGAATGAGGTGGCGGAGACGCGCCGTGTCGTGGTTGTCGAGCACCAGCCACGATCGCAGCGCGGGCTCGATGCCGAAGTCGCGGATCATCGTGTCGAGGAGGTTCGAGGCGTGAGGCGCCGACATGTCGCCGGTGGCGGCGGCCATGACGATGGCGCGGGCATGGAAGTTCATGACCCCGTCGAGGGCCGGGGCCCACTCTTCCGGGTAGGACCAGATCTCGCCGACGATCCAGGCTTGCGGGTCGACGGACTGCGCCGCTTCGCGGAGGGCGGTGAGGTGGCGGAAGCCGAGGTCGTAGGCGACGTCGAGCCGCCAGCCGTCGACGCCGTCGCGGAGGAACGACTTGACGACCGAGTCGTCGCCTTCCCACAGGAAGTCGCGCACCGCGGGGTTCTCGAGGTCCAGCTCGGGCAGGTTCGCGGTGTTGTACCAACTGCGGTAGCCGCGGGGGTATCGCTCGTCGATGTAGTACCACTCGCGGTAGGGCGAGTCGGGGTCGCTCATCGCGTCTTCGAACCACGACGCGGATCGGCCCGTGTGGTTGAACACGCCGTCGAGCATGAGCTTCATGCCCTGCTCGTGCAGCGCCGCGGCGAGGGAGCGGACGTCGTCGCGGTCGCCGTACTCGGGGCTGATGGTGAGGTAGTCGGTCGCGTCGTACTTGTGGTTCGTGAGCGCGTTCTTGACGGGGTTGAGGTAGAGCACTTCGGCGCCGAGCGCGCGGACATAGTCGAGCCGCTCGGCGAGGCTGCGGAGGTCGCCGCCCCAGAACTCGACCTCGTGCGACCACACGCCCGCTTCCTTGAGAAACTCCCCACGGGTTGGGTCGGCGTCCCACGGCATGACACGCTTCGGGTCGGGGTAAAGATGCCGCTTGGCGTCGAGGTCCTCAGGCGGGGCGAATCGGTCGACGATTACCTGGTAGACGACCGGGCCGACGCGCCAGTCCCCGCGGCGGAAATCCACGACGACCGAACGCGGCTCGTCGTGGACGTTGCGCCAGTCGTAACGCGAGGTCGGATCGACGAAGTCCTCGCCGACGGGAGCGCGCGAGGCGTCGGTCTCGGAGGCGGAAGCGGCGGCGGGCGATGACGGGTCGATGTGGTCCATGGCGCAGCCTGTCATGAATAAAGCGAAGAACAAGACCGCGGCGGCGGAGCGAGCGAAGGGTTCGGAGGAACGACGCATGGGCGGTCTCGCTGATGGTGGGACGACAGAGACGCCACGGTAGCACGGCCGGGTGGGCCGCCGTCGGCTCGCCGCAAGACCCAGCCGCCGCCGGGACCTACGCTGACGGACTATGGCTGAGCAGAACACCAACGCGAAGAACGAGACGGCGGCCGCTTCGGCGGGCGAACGACGGCCGATCATCCTCGGCATCGATCTCGGCACCACCAATTCGCTTGTCGCGGTGTCCGGCGACAGCGGGGATGCCCAGAACGCCGACGCCATGGCCCCGCGAGTCCTGGAAGGCGAGGGCGAGATGAGCGGACCCATGCTCCCGTCGGTGGTGCGCTACGGCGTGCGGGGTGAGCCGGGGGCGTATGAGGCGATCGTCGAAGCGGTCGGCAAACCCGCTCGCGACGCGGCCGTGCTGCACCCCACGCGGACCGTGGCCTCGGTCAAACGGCTGATGGGGCGGTCGGCGACCGACGCCGAGCGCGACGCGCCGTATCTGAGCTATCGCGTGGTGGCCGGGCCGAACGAGACGGCGCGGGCGTTCATCCCATCCGAAGGCGACGAACGCGAGGGCGTGGTCGTGAGCCCGCAGGAGGTGAGCGCCGAGATTCTTCGCGCGCTCAAAGCGCGAGCGGAAGCGGCCCTCGACCTGGACGTACGCGAGGCGGTCGTGACGGTGCCGGCCTATTTCGACGACGCCCAGCGACAGGCGACGCGCGACGCCGGGCGGCTCGCCGGGCTCGACGTGCGACGCATCGTCAACGAACCGACGGCCGCCGCGCTCGCCTACGGCATCGGGCTGCGCAACCGCGAGCCGGAGACCATCGCCGTGTTCGACCTCGGCGGCGGCACCTTCGACGTCTCGATCCTGCAAGTCATCCCAGCCGGCCACGATGCCGACGCCTCCGACGACGGCGACACCGCGTTCTTTCAAGTGCTCAGCACCGCGGGCGACACGCACCTCGGCGGCGACGACGTGGACCGCATGATCGTGCAGCTTGTGCTCGACGACGTCGCGAAGAAACTCCAACAAACAGTCGAGTTCCCCGCGGGCACGCGGCAGGCGCTGCGCGACCTCGCCGAAACGACGAAAATCCGCCTCTCGACCGACGAACTCGTGACGATCGAGCTCGACCTCGGCGGGGAGGCCGGCGTGTATCGCCGCTCGCTGACCCGAGAAGAGCTTGAAGAGATGATGACGCCGTGGGTGGAGCGCGCGATCGCGCGCTGCGGCGAGGCGCTGCGCGACGCCAAGCTGACGCCCGCGCAGATCGACCGCGTGGTGATGGTGGGCGGGAGCACGCGCATCCCGCTCGTGCGGCGCCGGGTGGGCGAGTTCTTCGGCGCCGAGCCGTACACGGCGCTCGACCCGGACCTGGTGGTCGCGCTCGGCGCGGCGGAACAGGCGGCGATCATCGCCGGCACGAATCGCTCGGCGCTGCTCATGGACGTGATCCCGTTGTCGCTCGGCATCGAGACGATGGGCGGGGCCGTGGCGAAGCTGATTGTGCGCAACTCGACGGTGCCCGCGCGGGCGACCGAGATGTTCTCGACCAGCGTAGACGGCCAGACGTCGATCAAGATCAACGTGCTGCAGGGCGAGCGCGAGATGGTCGAGCACTGCCGAAGCCTCGGTGAGTTCACCCTGTCGGGCATCCCGCCGATGCCGGCGGGCATCCCGCAACTCGAAGTCGAGTTTCTGGTGGATCAGAACGGCGTGTTGTCGGTCTCGGCGGTCGAGAAGCGGTCGGGCAAACGCGCGGCGATCCAAGTCGTGCCGCATCACGGCCTGTCACGCGAAGAGGTCGACCGCATCGAGCGCGACTCGTTCGAGCACGCCCGCGAAGACATGACCCGGCACCGGGTGGTCGATCTCGTCGTGAACGCGAAGCTCGACCTGAAGTGGATCGGCGAACGCCTCGACGCGGTGGGCGACGAACTCGAAACCGACTACCGGCGCGATCTCGAAGAAAGGATCGAGCGGCTGCGGGGATTCGTGCGCGCGGCCGAGGACGATTGGCGGAGCGTGGACCCGAACGAGTTCCATGCGGCGAAAGAGGAACTCGACCGCGGCTCGATGCGGCTGCACGAAGTCAGCATCGCACGGTCGCTTCGGGAGTCGGAATAGCCGTCGCCAACGCCGCGTCCGTGGTCCGTATAAGCGGCAGCCGTCACAGCCGGACGGCTCGCGGCGGCACCGGGTAAGGTTTCCGCCTTTGTGCGAGCAGCGGCGATCGAGCGCGGCATAGTGATCGGAAAGCGTCCGGGAGCGGCTCGGCGGCGGCCGAGTCCGCGACACCCGATGGTTCGGTATTCAACACAGCGGCGAGAGAAATGAACCAAGAGCGGCCCGAACAACGAGAGGACCCGGTCATGTCGTCCGTGAAAGACCGTGCGCGCGTCGCGGGCGGATTGTCGCCCGTGGGCGGCCACGTCGGCGCCGCGGTGCGCACGAACGCCTCGACCGGCGGTCCCGGCGACGCTTGGCAGCCGCTGTCGTGGGACGGGCGGCCGACCGCGCAGCCGCTGGCCTATCCGGACGCCGCCGCGGTCGACGCCGCGGTGTCTCGGCTGCGGCAACTGCCGCCGCTCGTGACGTCGGGCGAGATCGTGCGCTTGAAAACGTTGATCGCCGAGGCGCAGGAAGGCAAGCGGTTCCTGTTGCAGGGCGGCGACTGCGCGGAATCGATCGACGAGTGCCGACCCGAGGTCATCACGGCGCAGCTCAAGATTCTGTTGCAGATGTCGCTGGTGCTGGTGCACGGCATGAAAAAGCCCGTGATTCGCCTGGGGCGGTTCGCGGGGCAGTACGCCAAGCCGCGGTCGAAGGCGGTGGAAGCACAAGACGGCGTGGAGTTGCCGAGCTATTTCGGCGACATCGTGAACCGGGCGCCGTTCACGGCCGAGGCGCGCACGCCGAACCCGCGGAACATGGTGGACTGCTATCACCACGCGGCGATGACGCTGAACTTCATCCGCTCGCTGCTCGACGGCGGCTTCGCCGACCTGCACCACCCGGAGCATTGGGACCTGCGGTTCGTGCACCACGCGGACCTGCCGCCGGACCTGAAGAGCGAGTATGAAACGATGACGCGCTCGCTGGCCGAGGCGCTGCGGTTCATGGAGGCGCTGGGCGACAAGAGCGTGGACGAGCTGTCGGGCGTGGAGTTTTTCACGAGCCACGAGGGTCTGAACCTGCTGTACGAATCGGCGCAGACGCGGATGGTGCCGCGCAAGGCGGGATGGTGGAACCTGACGACGCATCTGCCGTGGATCGGCGAGCGGACGCGGAACCTGGACGGGCCGCACGTCGAGTATTTCCGGGGGATCGAGAACCCGGTCGGCGTGAAGGTCGGGCCGGCGACGACGCCGGACGAGGTGATGGCGACGATCGACGCGCTGAACCCCGACGACTCGGCCGGTAAGCTGGTGCTCATTCACCGAATGGGCGCGCGGAAGGTGGCGGTGTCGCTGCCGCCGCTGCTCGAACGCGTGAAAGCGGAGGGGCGGCGGGTGCTGTGGGTGTGCGACCCGATGCACGGCAACACGCGCTCCGCCGGAGACGGCAGCGGCGTGAAAACGCGGGACTTCGACGACATCCTCGCCGAGCTGGAGACGGCGATGGACTGCCACGCCGCGGCGGGAACGGTGCTGGGCGGCGTGCACTTCGAACTCACCGGAGACGACGTGACCGAATGCGTCGGCGGCGGCATCGGGGTGACCGAAGCCGACCTCGCCGAGAACTACCAGTCGGCGTGCGACCCCCGACTCAACTATCAACAGGCGCTGGAGATGGCGTTCCTGCTCGCACGGCGCACGAACGGCGAGTAAAGCCGCAAGCCGGCGCGACTGCACCGCGGGAAGGGCAGCCGAGAGGGACGGCACCGGGGGAGACTCCGCGGAGCCTACGGCAGACGCAAACACGCTTCGCCGCGCTCGATCGCGTCGAGCCAAGCGTACGCCAGCGAATCGTCGCGCTTCTCGGCGAGTGTGCGGAACGCGTCGCCGGCGGCGCTCGGTCTGCCGCCCGCGAGCAAGGCGAGCGCGGCGGCGGATGCGTCGGCGGCGTCGATCTGCTCGGCCTCGACGATGGTGAACACCCGCCGCGGACGCGTGCGGCCCGGCAGCAAGACGGGCCCGACGGGTCGCAGCACCGCGCGTTCGTCGAGACCAGACGCGAAGGCGGACGTCCGAGCGGCGGGAACCTCATGCGGAGTTTCGCTCACGCGACGGCCTTGCTCGGACTCGTCGTCGATCGCGTCGTTCTCGTCGGTGAGCAAGCACCAGACGCCGAGAGCTTTGGCGGCCTTTTCGAGGTGGGCGGCGTCGTTGACGGTCGGGCCGATGGCGGTGTAGTCGACGAGGTCGGGCGGGGCCCCGAAGTCGCCGACTTGCGCCGGCCCGGTGGCGAGGCCGACGCGGAGGGGCGAGGAAGGCGGATCGATCGTCGCGTCCGGGCCGTCGGTTCGCTCGCCCCGTGACAGCGGCTCGCCCCAGCGAGACTTGAGTTCGCGGGCGGCGCCGAGCGCGGCGCGCGCGGCGGCGGCGGGATGGTCGGGGCGTTCGGCCGGCGCGTTCCAGACGGCCATGAGCCCGTCGCCGAGGAACTTGTTGACGTAGCCGCCGGAGTCGCGGACGTGGCGCGCGATGACGTTCATGGCGTCGTTGACGAGGAAGGCGACGTTGGCGTCGCCGAGGCGTTCGACCGTGGCGGAGAAGCCGACGAGGTCGAAGAACGCGACGGTGACGAGGCGGCGTTCGGCGGGAAGGACGAGGGCGGCGGGGTCGGCGAGCAGCTTGCGTTCCACGTCGGGGCTGACGCGACCCCGGAGGACACGGCGGGCGGCGTCGCGCTGGCGGCGCGTAACGCCGAGGGCGACGGCGGCGCCGAAGGCGGGGCAGAGGATCATGCCGACGATGGGGCCGGCGATGGGCCACAAGAGTCCGGCGTCTGCGGCGGAGAAGACGGCGCCGCCGAGGGAGAAGGCGACGAGGGCGAGGACGCCGAGCGCACCACGCAGGCCGTGCCAGCGGACGGCGCACAGGCCGGCGAGCAGGCACAGCGCGAACGTGACGGCGAGGGAAGCGACGTCCGGCGGCTCGTTCCACCGAGCGCCCTGAAAGAGCCCTTGTGCGTAGGCGGCGTGGACCATGACGCCCGGCGTGCGCGGGCCGAGCGGGGTGGGCACGGTGTCGGCGGCGGCGCCGGTGGCGGTCCAGCCGACGAAGACCAGTTTGCCGCCGGCGAGGCGGGCGAGTTCGGCGCCGAGGCTGTCGATGCGTGCATCGGCGGCGGGGCGTTCTTCGAGCCACCACCGGGCGGCGCCGCCGAGGCGGCGTTCCTCGTCGGTGCGCTGCGCGACGGGGACGGTTTCGAGCTGTTCAAGGACGAACCGCGCCTGCTCGTCGAGCGCTTGACGCATGAGGTCAGGCGAACGGACAGGCGGGATGACGCCCGGCTCGGTGGGAGGAGGTGGGATGAGCAGGTCGGCGATGGATTGCCGCTGATGGCGGATTTCGGCGAGTTCGACGACCGGGGCGAGCGAGTACGTGGCGATGCGGTCGGCGCCCGGCAGGGGCGGGCCGGCGGAGGCGCCGGGCCCGCCGAGGCGCCAGGGCGAATCGGTGATGCGGGCGGGGTCGGGCCAGGGGATGATTGCGGGCGGCTGGCCGTCGTAGAACGTGCGACCGTAGCCCGGCGAGCGGGCGCTACGCCAGGCGACAACGGTTTCCGCCGCGGCTTCGGCGAAGATCGGCGTCGCGACTCCGTCGGACGCCGGGCGTCGGATTAGGACGGGCTGGGCGAGGTCGGGCGGGAAGGCGACGGCGCCAACCGCAGCTGCGGACTGCGCGAACATCGGCAGCACGGCGTTCGGGCCCGAGACCCGGCCCGCGATGACGTGGCCCCGGACAGCGTTCGCGAGTCGCTCGTCGTGCTCGGGCGTGGTGGGCGCGATGACGAGCAGATCGAGCGCGACGACGGCCGATTCGCCCTCGGGGCTTCTGAGCCGTTCGAGTTCGTACACGACGCGGGCGATGCGGCTGCGATCCCACGACGACCATTCGCCGAAGCGGTCGAGCGTCGCGTCGTCGATGCCGAAGACGACGACGGGGCTGTCGTCGGGTTCAGGCGCGAGCGGCGAGTCGGGATCGGTCGTGAGGCTGATCCGCCAGGCTTGGGTAAAGGCCTCGGCGAAGCGGAAGGCGCCAAGCGATTGGAGAAGCGTGACGAGCACGGCGACACCGACGACGGCGAGGAGCGGAGCGATCGGCAGAGAGCGGATAACGGACTGACGCATGGCCCGATGGTACGAGAGGCCGAACGCAGCCGGAAGTCGCGCGCCGGGATTTCATGGGGGGGCGACCGTTGCGCGAACGGACCGACGGCGATTGCGCGCCCAAATGTGGTCGCTGCGAGTGAGGCGGCGTTCAGCTGCGTTCGGCTTCGGCTTCGGTGGCCTCGCCGACGGCGACTTTGTTGATGTGGACGCCGGCGTGCTGCCCGTTGTGGGCGGTGGCTTCGTTGCGGCGGAGCCTGGCGCGACGGGTGCGGCCACCGCAGCGTTCGATGTGGCCCAGGTAGCGGGCGATGAGTTCGCCGCGGCTTGAGGCGTTGAGCTTGCGGTGCAGGCTCTTGACGTGGTCATGGACCGTGTGCGGGCTGCGATTGAGCACGTCGGCGATGTCGCGGACGGTCTTGCCGAGGGTGAGTTGTTCGAGAATTTCCTGCTCGCGTTTGGTGACGCGGTTGCTCATGGAAGTGGCTTCGGTGCCGAAGGCGAGGAGGGCGCGTTCGCGGAGGACGCCCATAACGGCGGAGGCGACCATGGCTTCGGCGCGGGAGAAGACCGGCTGGTCGCGTTGGACGCCGTACTCGACGCAGAGGACGCGACCGGGCTCTTCCTTGACGAGAGGGGTTTGGACGACGAGGAGTTCTGAAACGCCGAGGCGAGACCAACGTTTGCCCGCGGCGGTGATGGGCCAGTTCGACCACGAGGCGAGGTCTCGGAGGCGGGCGACGCGGACGCCGTCGACGCCGATGATGCCGTTGCCCATGCCGGAGACGGAGTGGTCGGCGGGTCCGCCGGAGAAGGTCCATCCGAGCCCGCGGCCGGCGTCGGTGTGGACGCGTCCAAGCGAGTCGGCGCCGACGCCGGAGAGCCCGGAGGCGCCGCCGGTGGCTTCGACGCGGAAGTCGCCGTCGCCGCCCTCTTTCATGGGGAGGTCGGCGATGGTGACGACGACGGCGCTCGAGCGGCGCACGGTGAGCAGCACCTGAGCCGCTGACTCGCACCAATCCTGTGTGGCAATGGCCGGGAGGTGCACCACCTTGGCGCCAGTTTCAGCGATCACCGAGAGGTCCCGCATGCCGACATCCGCGCTCGTCATGGTCTCAACCTTTCGCGAATCCTGAGGCCGAGGGTGCGTGTCCTTGCTGTTCGCCACGCGGCCAAGAAGTGTCCGTCTGATGCGCACGCTCGCACTGACGCGTCCGTTGTTCGTCCCCCACGCCGCCCCTTGTCCCGCTTGACCCAGCGCGTTCGTTGGCGCCCCACTAGGGCAGCGTTCCCAGAACCGATTTCCGATAAGTCTCGATTCAGCCCGAAGAGTATCGCACGAATTCCCTGCCCCGGAAGGGACATTCCCTGCAATTGGGAGTATTTTTCAGACAATGTCGTTGTTGCCCGGTATTTCTATGGGATGTGTGCCCAGCTACACAAGGCGTGCTGACGACACACGCCGGGCAACTAAGCTACCACCAGTTCGCGGGTTGGGAGCACCTCCCACCTCGATTCGGGGTCAATTTGGGCAAGATTTCCGCTCGGAACGGTGGTTCTCGGACATTCAGCCGTCGCGGCGGACTCGCTTGGCGATCTCGTCGGCGAGCACGCGGGAGAACTCGACGTCGTAGCCGACCTGCTCGATCTGGACGTCGCCCGAGAGCTCTTCACCGCGGACGGTGCGACCGAGGGTGGTGCTGGTGAGCCGGACGGAGGTGGGGTCGACGCGTCGTCCGGATCGGTGAAGCCGTTCGAGCTCGACTTCGACCTGCATGGCGATAGGGCCGTCCCACGTTCGGAGGTCGCCGCGCCAGTCGGGCGGCGGGGCGTCACGGCGGTCGGCGCCCTCGGGGGCGCGTCTGAAACTGACGCGACCGACGCGGCGTTCGAATTGGAGGAGCCCGCGGAGGCCCATCTCGGCGTTGACCGACTGCCGAACCCACGGCGTGGCGGCTCCGCTGGCGCCTCTGGGCGCGGTCTCAATGACGCCGGCTCGGGCGTCGACGCGGGCGAGGTCGAAACCGCGGTCGCGGAGGACGTCGCGAGCGGCGTCGAAGGCGTGGGCATACGACCCCGGTTGGAGCTCGCGGACGGCTCGGCCCGGGGCGGCGCCCGAACAGCCGACAAGACTCAGCCATGCCGGGAGCAACAGCGTCATCGCCAGCGCCAGCATCGACGCCCGTGATCGGGTGGGGTTCATGCGCCGATCGTAGCGTCTCGCGGGGGCGGATCGGAGTCCGTCGTGCAGCGAGGGGGAGGCCGATCGGAAGAAGGACGGTGCCGGCTCACGCGTCTCGTACCATGACTCGCCCATATCCGGGGCATACGTCGCGGCAGTTCGTCGCGGCCGAACCACGCGAGTCAGGAGCCAAGCCATGTCGTTAATCAAGGGCAACGCCATCATCGGGCAATCGGGCGGACCGACGGCCGTCATCAATCAGTCGCTGGTCGGCGTGGTCGAGACGCTGCAGAACGTGGCGGAGATTCCGCACATCTACGGCGCGCGGCACGGGACTCGGGGCATCATCGAAGAGAACGTGGTCGATCTGCACGGCATGCCGGCCGACCGGCTCGAAGCCATCGCCGGCACGCCCTCGGCGGCGCTCGGTTCCACGCGGGACAAGCCGGATGCGGCGTACTGCGAGAAGATCTTCGCGACGCTGCAGAAGCTGGACGTGCGATATTTCTTCTACATCGGCGGCAACGACTCGTCGGACACCTGCCGGATCGTGAACGAACTCTCGAACGAGTCCGGCTACGAGCTTCGGTGCTTCCATGTGCCGAAGACGGTGGACTGCGACCTGATGAAGAGCGATCACACGCCGGGGTTCGCGTCGGCGGCGCGGTACGTGGCGATGGCGTTCGCGGGCGACAACCTCGACAACGCATCGATCCCGGGAATCAAGATCAACGTGGTGATGGGCCGCCACGCGGGCTTTCTGACTGCGGCGGCGGCGCTGCTGCGCGACAAGGGCCGCGGCGACGGGCCGCATCTCGTCTATGTGCCCGAGCGGCCGGTCTCGATCGATCGGATCGTGGCGGACGTGGACGCGTGCTACAGCAAGCACGGGCGCTGCCAGATCGCGCTGTCGGAAGGGCTGAAGGACGAGAGCGGTCAGACGATCGCCGAGGCGCTGATCAAAGGCGAGAAAGACGCGCACGGAAACGTGCAGTTGTCGGGCTCGGGCGCGCTGGGCGACAACATCGCGGAGATGCTGAAAGAGAAGCTCAAGCCGCAGGGCGGCAAGTCGCCGCGGGTACGAGCGGACACGCTGGGGTACGCGCAGCGGTGCTTCCCCGACCCGTCGCCGGTCGACCAGAGCGAAGCGAGGCAGGCCGGTCGGGCGGCGGCGACGATCGCCAAAGCCGGCGACGTGGACGGCTCGATCGCCATCGTGCGCAAGACCAGCGAGGAATACGCGGCGGACTTCGTCCGCGTGGAACTGTCGGACATCGCGGCGAAGACGCGGCACATGCCCGACGAATTTATGGACAGCGACAACGACGTGTCGGACACGTTCGTCGAGTGGCTGCGGCCGCTCGTGGGTCCGATGCCGAGCTTCGGCCGCCTTTGATCCGACGGAACTTTCAAGCGATCGGCGCCTATGCCCGAGATTCTCAACGTCGCCGACTGGCCAACCGTGTGGGTGATCGCGGCGTTCGCGGGCGCGGCGGCGATCATCTGTTTTGCGGGCACGAAGCTGGCCCGCGTCGCCGAACAACTGGCGATCATCACCGGCCTGGGTCAGGCGGTGACCGGGGCGGTGATGCTGGGGCTGACGACGTCGCTTTCGGGGACGGTGGTGTCGATCAGCGCCGCCGCGCGGGGTGACGCGGAGTTGGCGATCTCGAACGGGCTCGGCGGGATCGCTGCGCAGACGGTGTTCCTTGCCGTGGCGGACTTCTTCCATCGAAAGGCGAATCTGGAGCACGCGGCGGCGTCCACCGCCAATTTGTTTCAACTCGGGCTGCTGATCTCGCTGCTGGGGCTGATTCTGGTGGCGTTCACCGGTCCCGAGGTGGCGGTGTGGCGGTTGCACCCGGTGTCGATCATCTTGCCGATCGCATGGCTGGCGGGAATGCTGATCGCGCAGCGGACGCACGACCGCCCCGGCTGGCGGCCCGCCGGCTCGCAGTACGACGTGGAGTCGGATCAGTCGTCCGAGTCGTCGACGGAAGTACGGCACGACGCGTGGAAGCTTTGGGCGATGCTGGCGGGACTCGGAGCGCTGGTGTTCATCGGCGGTTTGACGCTCTCGACGACGGCGCCGCGCATCGCGGAGACGACGGGGCTCTCACAGTCGGCCGTCGGGGCGCTGTTCACCGCGACGATCACTTCGCTGCCCGAACTGGTGACGACGGTGGCCGCGGTGCGAAACGGGGCGCTGGTGCTGGCGGTGGGCGACATCATCGGCGGCAACGCGTTCGACACGCTGTTCACCGCGGCGGCGGACCTCGCCTACGCCGGCGGGAGCATCTACCACGCGGTGTCCGACCGCGAACTGTTCGTGACGACGCTGGGCATCGTGCTGTCGGGCGTCCTGCTGATGGGCTTGTTGGGGCGCGAGAAGGAGGGGCCGGCGAAAATCGGCTGGGAGTCGTGGCTGATCATCCTGCTGTACGTCAGCGGCATGACGACGCTGGTGCTGATGGACGGAGCGGGGGCGTAAGGGCCTGAGCCATCGGCTGTCTTGCGTTGATGAGACGCAGCGACGCCGCCGCGCCGCTTGACGTCGCGCGTCGCAGCGTGTCGGACCAATTCGGATCGGCGAGCGGAGTGTGCGTCTGCGTCGGGAAGAGGTTCAGTCGCGGATGACGACTTCGCTTCGGCCCGGGATGAGCACTTCGTAGATGAGGGCGATGTCGTCGGGGAGGAGGCGGACGCAGCCCATGGAGGCTTGCTGACCGATGGTGTGGGGTTCGATGGTGCCGTGAAGACCGATGCCGGTTTCGGCTTTGGTGTTTTCGTCGGTGCCGTCGAGGCCGACCCAGAACTCACCGATGGGATTCTCAGGGTCGTTGGCGTCGTAGCGTTCGCGGCCGTCGCGGGGGTTGACCCAAGCTGGGTTTTCGAGGCGGTTTTTGACGATCCAGGCGCCGACGGGGGTGGAGTCGAACTCGCCGAGCCCGACGCGGAACGAGGTGAGGAAGAGGCGGTTGCCGGCGCTGTCGCGCTCGTCGGCGTAGAGGTCGAGGCGGTACTCGCTTTTGTCGACCAGGGCGTGCATCGGGCCTTGAACGATCTTGAGGCTCTGACCGACTCGGAGACGGTTGGGGTTGTCCATGCCGTTGACGCGCTGGATGAACTTCCAATCGGTGAGCGCGTTCTCGCGGCGGGCGATGGTGGAGAGGAAGTCGCCCGACTGGACGGCGTACTCGCGGACCATGGAGTCGCCCGGAACGACGCGCGGGGAGAAGGTCATGATCTCGGCGAGTTGGGAGAGGCGGTCGCGGAGATAGTCTCGCTCGGCGTCGAGGGCGGCGCGGTGATGCAACGCGCGGTTAAGGACTTCGCGCGCGATGGCGGGCCTGCCGTCCTCGAGGGCGCCGTCGGCTTCGGCGAGGAGGGCGGAGATGGGCGAATCGGTGCGGGGAGAGCGGGCGCCGGTCGAACCAGCGGGCGTGTCGCGGGGGGCGTTCCGGTTCCCCGCGTCGGGCCGGTCGCGGTTTGGGGCGGGCGAGGTTTGACGCTCGGGCGCGGGCGCCGGAAGGACTTCGTCGTTCGCCGGGGCGGAGCGGTCGGCTTGGTTGCGTCCGTCGTCGTCGGCGCCCATGTCGAGGGCGGGGACGCCGGAGGAGCCGTTCGAGTTGCCGCCGCGGGAGACGGGCGATTCGTTCGAGCCGTTGTAGGCGTCGCGGGGTCGGTCGGCGGTGCCGCCTCGGACGAGGGGGCTTGCGAAGCCGGGCTGATCGCCGGTCGGGGCAGCGGCGGACGGGCTGTCGCTGGCGTCGGTCAGCCGCGGAGCGTCGGCGCCGGGATCGGTGTCGGGCCACCACCACCAAGCGAGGCCGAGCGCGCCGACGAGGAGCAGGGCCGCGGCGATGCGCGGCGCCGGGCTGCGCCGGCGACGCTTGGAAACGGAGAAGCGGGCGGTCCGGAAACCGCCGGAACGGCCGGTTTGCGAGGGCAGTGACATTCGACGCGGCTCCTTGCCGTCTGTGCATCGTCGGGCGAACGAACTTGGCGACGCGGATCGCCCGAGCCACCGCGTCACCCCCCTTGCATCGGCGCGCAGCCGTCGCACGCCCCAAAACGCGCGGCCCCGCCGGGAAAACGATACCCAATGCGGGCCCGTTCACCGAAGCCGGCCTCAGAAAGGAAATTTGACCGACTCGCCGGGCGAGCGGCATGACGGCCGCGGCCGGCCCGGAAGGCCGTTTATTCTCCGCGGATGGCCCGGCTGCGCATTCTCCATGTCTCGACGCGGCTGATCATCGGCGGCAGCCAGGAGAACACGGTCCTGTCGTGCGAGGGTCACGTCGAGCACGGGCACGAGACGCACCTCGCGTTCGGGCCGATCTACGGGCCCGAGGGCTCGATGCTGGAGCGCGTGCAGCGGTTCCGCGGCGGAGCGGCGGCGGGGGGGGCGGATGGGGCGGATGGGGCTGATAGAGCCGCGGATGCGACGGAGGGGGCAGCGAACGCGGCGCGGCGGGCCGCGAGCGGGGACACGGGTGGCGGGCGGATCGTGACGCACGAGGCGCCGGGGCTGGTGCGCGAGCTCAACCCGCGGCTCGATCTCGCGGCACACTGGCAACTGCGACGATTGATCCTTCGGCTGCGGCCCGACGTGGTGCACACGCACTCGTCGAAGGCCGGCATCCTCGGGCGGGCGGCGGCGTGGTCGCTGCTGCGGCGCGGCAAGTGGCGGGGCGCGGTGATCCACACCGTGCATGGGCCGCCGTTTCATCGCTACGAACGGGCGTGGCGGAACCGGCTGTACGTCGCGGCGGAGCGGTTCGCGGCCCGGAGGTGCCACGCCATCGTCTGCGTCGCTGACGCGATGCGGGAGCAGTTCATCGCGAGGCGGATCGGCCGGGCAGAGCAGTACCGGGTAATCCGGTCCGGGATGGAGACGGCGGCGTATCTCGAAGCGATACCGGCAACGGAGCGGGCGAGGCGGCGGGCGGAGTTCGGGCTCGGCGAAGGCGACGTGGTGGTGGGGACGGTGGCCCGGCTGAGCGAGTTGAAGGGGCACGACGACCTCGTGGCGGCGGCGGCGCCGATGCTGGAGCGCGACCCCCGGCTGCGGTTGCTGTGGGTGGGCGACGGCTGGCTGCGCGAAAGGTTGGAGGCGGACTTCGAGCGGCGCGGGCTGCGTGAGCGGGTGACGATCACCGGCGTGGCGCCGCCCGAGCGGGTGCCTGGGCTGGTGAAGCTGATGGACGTGCTGGTTCACCCGAGCTATCGGGAGGGGTTGCCGCGGACGGTGGTGCAGGCGTTGTTGTCGGGCGTACCGGTGGTGGCGTCGGCGGCGGACGGGACGCCGGAGGCGGTGGAAGACGGCGTCACTGGTCGGCTGTTTGAGGTCGGGGACGTGGACGGGCTGCGGGGGGGGCTCGCGTGGATGTTGGCGGACGCGGCGCGAGCGCGGGCGACGGCGGAAGCGGGCCGGCGGCGGTGCGAGCGGGCGTTCGCGAAGGAAACGATGGTCGATGAACTGGAGTCGCTGTATGAGGAGGTGCTGGGGACGGTGCGGGCGGAGCGTGGGGCGAGGGGGCGGGCGGCCGAGGCGGAAGGACGGGTCGCGTGAGCGAGCGTGCGGCACCTCGGGCTGGGCGAAACGGCGGGCGGCCGATCTCGTTGGCGAGCGTCTGCGCCGGGGCAGTGTTGGCGGCGGCGGGCGCGGGTGGGTGGACGTCGACCCAGTTGGCGGCCGCGCCGACCGGGCCGGCGCTCATGGGGGAAGTGGTGAGAGGACAGACGCTCGACCTCTCGGCGCCCGAGCGGCCCGAGCTTGGGGTGCGGTCGATCATTGAACGGGCGCGACGGGGACTGATGGAGGCGATACAGGCACGCGCCGAGGCGGAAGCGGAGCGGGCCGACGCTGCTGACGCGGAGGCGACGACGAGCCCGGGGGAGCGAGCGGCGGAGGCGGCGCGGCTGTGGGACGGGCTCGCGCTGCTGCTGCTCGAGCGGGCGGCCTCGGCCGACGATGCGGTGGCGGGTGAACTCGCGGCGGTGGTGGGGCTCACGATGGTGCGCGGGCGGGAGGCGGCGGGCCGGGCGTTCGCTGCCGCGGAAGAACAATTGTCGGACGATCGCGACGCTGCGGCGGGCGTGACGCGCGGCCTGCGGCGGTTGCGCGTCGAGCGGTTCGTCGTACAGGCGAACGCGCTGCGGCGATCGGCGGCGGCGGACGGCGAACTCGACGCGGCGTGGTACGCCGAGTTGGGCGAGGCGGCGGAGGAGGTGGCGGACTTGATCGAGGCGACGGACGGTTCGGGCGGCTGGCGCGAAACGGGCGACGAGCATGAAAAATCGACGAGCGACGACGAGGTCGAAGCCCTGCTGAGCGAGGCGGGGGCGTTCATCGACAAGCTGGGCGAATGGGAGATCGAGGCGGCGGCGGCTGAGCGCGCGCGACGGTACGTCGATGTGCTGGAAGCTGCGGCGTCGTTCGACGTCGCCTGGCGCGAGCCAGCCTCGGAGCGGGCGCGGCGGCTTCGGCAGGCGCTCGAACTGCCCAGTGTGGTGCGCACGACGCGCTGGGCCGGTCGGAGCGACGTGGAGCGAGCGCGCGCCATGGTCGGCGACGCGCTCGGCGAAGGCGGCGGCTTCGGCGGCGTGCACGAGCGGCTGACGCTGCTGGCGCGCACCGCGGCGCTGGTCGGGGGCGTCGAGCGGCTTCGCCGAGAGCGAGTGGACACGGCGGGCGGCGAGGCGGTGAGCCGGGCGGTGTTGCGGCGCGTTTCGCAAGCGACGACGCGATGGGCGGAAGCGACGGCAGCGGGCGACGAGCGCGAGAGCAAACGATCCGGCGAGCGGCGAGCGGCGGAGCGGGAGTTGGCGGACCTCGGCGGGGCGCTGGCGTACGCGGAGCGGGTGGTGGGGCTGATGGAGGCGAGGCGGGCGGCTCCGGAGTTGGCGGAAGTGGACGACGTGCTGCGGCCGGTCTGGCGTGTGTTGGAGGAGGCGACGCGGGACGCGGAGAACAGGGCGTTCGGCGAGCTGGGTTCGGTGATGGAACAGCGACCGCCGACGGTGGGGCCGGCGGGCGTGAGCCTGTTGGCGTCGCTGCGCGATCGGGTGGAGCGGTTGGAGTTGCTGGCGCCGACGGCGGAGCGTGCACGGGCGCTGAGGCGGTCGGACGACGCGGCCGAGGCGGCGGCGGGCGAGCGGTTGTGGTCGCTGCTGCTGCGAGCGGGCGACGCGGCGGGCGACCGGGAGCGGTTGGCGGCCTTCGACGAATCGCTGGCCGAAGCGCGGGCGTTCGTGCGCACGCTGCGGCGCATCGAGGCGCTCGAGCGCGACGCGGCGTGGCAACGCGAGGACGGACGCAGCGTGGCTGAGCAGTTCGGCCGCGTGACGCTAGCGGGGCCGTCGTCGCAGGTGGACGCACGGCTGCGAGCGGCGACCGAGCGGACGCGCGACGACTGGCTGCGCGGGTGGGCGTCGGCGGGCGGCGAGGGCGGCGCAGCGGGGGCGGAACAGCGGACGCGGGCGACACTCCGGCTCGACGCGCTCGAGCGGGTGTCGGCGCTGCTGACTCTTCGGCACGCGGTGGACACCCGGGCTTCCACGACGGCGGCGCACCCGGCTGTGTCGCTGGGTATGCCGGAGGTGGAGCACGCGTTGCAGGCGGCGTCGCTGCCGCTGCTGACGGCAGCGGGTGCGCTCGGGGCGGAGGACTTGGATCGAGCGCTGGGCGCACTGGAGCGTGCGGAAGAGCAGGCGGCGGTGCTGCGGGCGCTGCGCGTCGCGGGAGAGGAGGTGAAGCGGCTCGGCTGGCGCGGAACGACAAGCGAGGAGCGCGGCGCGAGCGAGCGAGCGATGACGCTGGCGGACGTGCGCGGGCTGGCGCTGCTGTCGGCGGTCGTGGGTGATGCGGCGCTCGGGCTGGATGACGCGGGCGGGGCGGAGTTGCTGCGGCGGTGGCGGGAGGTCGCGGCGGTCAGTCGTTGGACGGCTGAGCGTGCGGCGGTGGCGCGGTCGATCGACCCCACGCCGCTGGGGGAGGTCGAGGCGTACCTCGTGGAGCTGGCTGAGGGACTGCGGCATTGACGCTCGGGGCAAAGGGACGCCGACGACGGCATCCGGAACGTCGGCTCAGCCGCGGCTTGACCAGATAGTGACGGGACGGTCGGTGCGCTGATCGTGGAGACGGGCGACGCGTCGCCAGACGCCCATGCCGGCTTCGTCGCGTGGGGCTTCGACGGGGCGGGCGCCGGCCTTGATGGCGTCGCGGTATCGGCGGTCGACGAAGTCCACACGGACGACGAGGGTATCGCCGTCGTCTTGAACGCTGCCCGGCGTGGGGGCGAGGGCGGCGAACAGGCGGGGTGAGAGGAGGTTGGGGCGCTCGCGGTCGGCGGGGTCGGGCTGATCGCCGGACGCGTCACCGGGGGTGTCGGGCGGCGTTTCCCCGAGAGGCATGTCGTCATCGGGCGTCGGGTCAGGCGGGGGCGCGGTCACGGCTTGACAAATCCGGCGGTCTGGGCGGAAGGCGCAGCCGCGGGCGACTCGCGGCGGCGGTCGAACCACGCCCTGACCTTCTCGAGCATCTCGCGAGTGACGGCCTGCTGATCCCGGCTGGCGTCGATGACGACGTAGCGGTCGGGCCAGCGGCGGGCCTGTTGGAGGTAGCCCTCACGGACGCGTCTGTGGAAGGCGGCGCCCTTCTGTTCCATGCGGTCGAGGAGCGGGTTGAGGCGGTGGGCGGCGGTTTCCTGATCGACGTCGAAGATGACGGTGAGGGTGGGCGGCCAGTGACGGCCGCAGGCGGCGGCGGCGACGGAGAGGATCTCGTCTTCGGTGATGCCGCCCGCGGTGCCCTGGTAGGCGAGCGTCGACGAAACGTAGCGGTCGGCGACGACGAGTTGGCGGTTGGCGAGGGCGGGGGCGATGCGTTCGGCGACGAGCTGGGCGCGGCTGGCCATGTACATCATGAGCTCGCAGCGGACGCTCATCTCGGGCAGGGATGGGTCGAGGAGGAGTTCGCGGATGCGTTCTGAGACGGCGGTGCCGCCGGGCTCACGGACTTCGCAGACCGGAAGGCCCACGCGCATGGCGCGGCTGACGAAAGCGCGGAACTGTGTGGTTTTACCGCTGCCGTCGGGCCCGTCGAAGACGAGGAAGGCGCCGGCGAGATCGCGCAGCCAGCGGAGTTCGTCGGGCCCGGAGGCGCGGGTTGGCGGAGCCGGATGATCCATCGCGATGGGCAGAGTGTACTGGCTTGGTGGGGGCGGATCGCGCGAGCGGGTTGGGCCCTGCGGGAGCTGGTGGGAGGTTGGCGGAGCGACGCTTTGGAGGTGCTAGCTACGCAGCTCACGCCACTTGCTGACGGCTTCCGGCTCGCGCGGGTAGAGCGGCAACAACGCGGCGGGTGAGATCGGCTCGAGCACCGCGGCGAGGGCGAGCACCGCGCGGGCGTCGAACCGCGGCGACGCGACGCGGACGCGCTCGAGGGCAGCCGCGGGCAATGTCGCGACGAAGCGGGGATCGGCAACGAGCGTCGGCGGGTCGGCCGAAGTGTTCTCGTGCGAACCAAGGGCGCCGCGGCGGAGTTCATCGGCGAGCGAGTCGGAGTCGACCAGCCCTTCAACGACGCCGCGCGGCGGCTCGTCGTCGGCGCAGTCGAAGCAGGCGCGCCATACGGTGTCGCGCTTCCAGGCGAGCGCGACGAGCAGGCGTGAACCGTCCGCGTCGGCCGCGGCCGCGTCGGCTTCGTGAGCCGCGTGCGCGAGCGCGACGGCTTGGGTCGTCGGCACGGCGACCGTATCGGCGCCGACGACCTGCGCGATGGTCTTCGCGGTGGTGACCGCGATGCGGATGGCGGTGAAGCCGCCCGGTCCGATGGAAACCGCGACGCGGCGGAGTTCGTGGGGCTGAACGCCCGCGTCGCGGCAGGCGCGGTCGATCGCGGGCATGAGTCCGTCGTCGTGACGGGATCGCTTCTCGACGACCGCCGAGCCGAGGACGGTCGGGTTCGGATCGAAGACGCCGGGTTCGAGCCGGCCCACGGCGACGGCGGGGGCTCGCGTTTGGGCGGAGGAGGGATTGGAGGTTTCGATCGCGAGCACGAGCATGGGCGGAGTCTATCGGCGTGACGCCGCGGCCCGACCGGCTCCGCCACCCCCCCACTGCTTGCGTGTTGGCGCCGCTGAGTGAGGCGAGCAACGCGGGCGAGCGTTTCTGGAACAATGTGAGAACACGCCGGAGCCGGCTTGCGGGATCGAGCGGGGCGAGGATGGAGCACATCGATGGACGAAGCACGGGACGAAGGCGCACGCCGCGAGCGACGAGAGCGCGATGAATTTGAGGGCTTCGCGGCGCCGGAACGCCTCGGAGACGACCGCCGCGATACGGACGACGACGCGGATGCGATAGAAGATTCGAGCGGCGAGCCCGATGCGGAGGCGGACGCGGAGGCTCCGCGCCAGCCCGAAGACCACGCGAGCGGCGGCGATGCCGACGACGCGGCGGGCGGATGGGACGACGGAGACCGAGGCGGGGCCCGCGGCGTGAGCGACGCCGGCGCGAGCGTCGCGGCTCAGGCCGTGGCGGCGGACACGCGCCCGCCTGACCGTGCGGAGCGCGCGGGCTATCCGCCCGACCACGGTCCCGAGCAGCCCGTGTTGAAGGTGCGGCCCGCGTTCTTCCGACCGCACGCGTTGGCGGTGCTGGGTTTGCTGTTCGGGACGGCGCTGACGGCGCTGACGGTGTGGTGGGTGGCGGGCGACGAGCACGGCCCGCGGCTGGCGGCGTGGACGGCGGCCGTGCTTGGCGGCGCGGCGATCGCGTTCATCGCGGGCTGGTGGGCCGTCGCGCGGTACTCGTACATGCTCGAGGTGACGAACAAGCGCTCGGTGGAGCACATCGGGCTGTTCAGCAAGACGACCGACGAGGTGCTGCACGACCATGTACGCAACGTGACCATCGAGCAGTCGTTTTACGACCGCGTGGTGAACGTCGGACGGCTTGGGATCGCGTCGGCGGGACACGGCGAGACGGAGATCAACATGGACGACGTGCCGCGGCCGAAGCGGGTGCGCGAGGTGATCGACCTGTATCGCCCGGTGGGTTGATGAGCTGCGTTCGTCAGCCGCCGAGGACCCAGAGGTAGAGGGGGATGCCGATGGCGATGTTGAATGGGAACGTGATGCCGAGGGCGACGGTGAGGTAGACGCCGGGGCTTGCCTGGGGGATGGTGAGTCGCATGGCGGCGGGGACGGCGATGTAGCTGGCGCTGGCGGCGAGGATCATGAGGAGGAATGCGTCGCCGATCTCGAGGCCGAGCAGTTTGGTGATGGGCCAGGTGATGGCGGCGTTGATGATGGGGATGACGACGCCGGCGGCGACGGTGAAGACCCCGGCGCCACCGAGGGAGCGGAGACGCTTAGCGGCGACCATGCCGGCTTCGAGCAGGAAGAGGACGAGCACGCCGTAGAAGACGTCTTCGGTGAAGGGGAGGAGTCGTTCGTAGCCGCGGGGTCCGGCGAGCAGGCCGACGAGCATCGAACCGAGCAGCAGGAAGACGGGCCCGCTGAGAACGCTTTCGCGGAGGAGCGCGAGGACGCCGCCGGCGGGTGGAGCGGCGGCCGGGGCCGCGTCGAGACTTTCGCCGTCGATCGCGTCGCGCGCTTCGTGGGTGCGTTGCCAGCGCCGGTAGAACATGACGGCGACGATGATGGCGGGCGCTTCCATGAGCGCGAGGGCGGCGACCATGTAGCCGCCGTATGGGATGTCGTTGGCTTCGAGGAAGTTGGCGGCGGTGATGAACGTGACGGCGGAGACGGAGCCGAAGGCGGCGGCGCAGGCGGCGGCGTCGGCGGCCCCGAGGTTTCGGCGAAGCGCGGGGAAGACCCAGAGCGGCGTGAGCGTGGAGAGGGCGAGCGCGACGCCGAGGGGGACGAGCACGTCGGCGTCGAAGCCGGCCTCGTGAAGCTTGACGCCGCCCTTGTAGCCGATGGCCCAGAGCAGGTAGAGGCTGAACAGCTTGGCGATGGGTTCGGGGATCGAGAGATCGCTGCGCAGCAGCGTCGCGCCGACGCCGACGAGAAAGAACAGCACGGGCGGGCTGAGCAGGTTGTCGAGAAGAAGCTGGGGGTCCATGGATGGAGCGTCACGCTACCCGCGACGCCCGATCGGTGTGGAGAGGACGGCGCCCGTGGTGTTGGGTCAGATAATCGTGCGACTCGGCGCCGGCGGGCCTTGGTTCGCGGCCCGGCGGTCAGAGGTTGGCGGCGTCACGCCGCGCCGGCCGGCGCCTTGCCTTCGCGGGCCCGGAGGAACTTCTCGGCCGGGGCGGGGAAGAGCGTGTACAGCAAGAGGTCGCGGGGTGATTTGACGAACTCGCCGGCCTTCGCGGCGATGGCCGGCAGGTCGGGACGGTCCACGTAGTTGGCGGGACGCTCGGTGAAGCGCGAGCCGTCAGGCGAGACCTTCTTGAGCACTTCCGGGTCGGCCTCGCCCGGCAGGCGCCCGTAGAGACCCTTGACCATGTTGCCGAACTCCTTGGAGACGACCTGGTAGCGGCTGCCGGTCATGATGTTCATCGCGGCCTGCGTGCCGACGATCTGGCTGGTCGGCGTGACGAGCGGCACATAGCCCGCTTCCTTGCGCACGCGCGGGACTTCCTTGAGGATCTCGGGCATGAGGTCGAGCTTGCCTTGGTCTTTGAGCTGCGAGTGCAGGTTCGAGATCATGCCGCCGGGGATCTGCGCGTCGAGCTGGGTGCGGTCGGTCTCGCCGTAGTTGTAGTTCGGCATGATCTCGTCTTCGACGATGGCGATCGCCTGGTCGAGCTTGCCGCGGTCGCGAGTGAGGACGAGGTCGATGACGCCCTTGAGCTTGTCGCGGACGTCGCCGGGGCATTCGTCGGGCCACGGTCCGCCGAGGTGGTCGGGGTCTTTGTCGACGTGTTTGAGCTCTTGGCGGATGGTGCGGAGCTTGTCGTCGATCTCGCGGAAGTGATCTCGTTTGACGTTGTGGGAGAAGCCGGCGATCTCGGCGATCCAGGAGTGCAACTCGACGGGCGGTTGGGCGGTCTGCCCGGCCATCGGCCCGTGGGCGGTGTCGACGTGGTTGACGCCGGCGAGCATGCCGGCGATGTAGGTGACGTTGGCGAGGCCGTTGGTGCAGTGGGCGTGGAGGGAGATTTCGAGGTCGTCGCCGAAACGTTTGCGGAGTTCGGTGACGAGCTCGAAGCAGTCGGCGGGGTGGAGCAGGCCGGCCATGTCTTTGATGGCGATCGAGTCGGCGCCGGCGTCCATGACCGCGTCGGCGAAGCGCATGAAGTGGGCGGTGTCGTGGACGGGCGAGGTGGTGTACGACATGGCGCACTCGGCGTGACCGTTGAAGGTCTTGGTCGCCATGATGGCGGTGACGAGGTTGCGCGGGTCGTTGAGCGCGTCGAAGATGCGGAGGCGGTCGTTGCCCGAGCGGACCGCTTCCTTGACGAAGGATTGCACGATGGAATCGTGATAGGGGTTGTAGCCGAAGAGGTTCTGCCCGCGGCAGAGCGAGCGGATGCTGACGCGTTCGTTGGAGGGGCCGGTGCAGGGCGTCGGCGCGGGGCCGAGGGTTTCGCGGAAGGTGTCGAGGCGTTCGAAGGGGTCGTCGCCCGTGAAGCGGATGGAGGCGTCGAGGGTGGCGCCGCCCCAGAGTTCGAGGATGGAGTAGCCGGACTGCTTGAGCAGCGGGAGCACGCGCATGCACTGCTCGGAGGACATGCGCGTGGCGAGCAGGGATTGGTGACCGTCGCGGAGCGAGGTGTCGATGAAGTTGATGTGGCGTTCCATCGGTGAACTCCTTGAGTCGCGGCGTCGCCGCGGAGGGTGCGGGCGGTGACGGATGGGGCGAGAACCGAGCGGCGCCCCCACCGCTTCCTGTCGCCGCCTGAGAGCGGCCGTCGGAGCCCCCTTGATCCGGGAGCCGAGCGGTTGGGGTGCTGCGGACCGAGACGCGTCGCGAGTCCCCGGCGTGGGGGAGCGGCGACGCGGACGGGCCGACAATGCCGATCCGGGACGCACCCAATCGTCCTACACAAACACCCTAGCACACCCGCGACAAGGGGGGAAGCCGGGGTGGATGGGGAAAGCGAATGAAGGGCGTGGAAAGTGCGGCTGCCCGTCGAGAACGCGGGCGGCTGCAGCGTCGGGCCGCACGGCCTATATTGTGCGGCTCGCCCGGGCGACGACGCCGCGCGGCGACCGCTCTGCCCCCCTTTCGGATGCTCATGGCCAAAGACGACGACAAGGTAAGCATCGACGCCACCGTGACGCAGGCGCTGCCGAACGCGATGTTCCGCGTAAAGCTGCCCAACGACCACGAAATCATCGCGTACGTGTCGGGGAAGATGCGGCGGCACTACATCCGCATCCTGCCGGGGGACACGGTGACGGTTGAGATGTCGCCGTACGACATGACCAAGGGCCGGATCGTGTACCGGGGGCGGTGAGGGCGGGGACCGCGGGGGGCCGAAGTGGCGAGGACGGGACGGAGCGAGACCCGGAGGGGCGAGCCGCGGAGCGTGGCGGCCCGATCCTCGTCCGTCAGTGAATGGCCCCCAGCAAGCAGCGTTGTGATCGAAATGGCGGCGGTGCTCTTGCGTCGTGGCAGAGCGCGGTGACCTGCGGCCGTGATCGCGTCCGCAGAAGCGCCGTCCGCCCGTCGCGCAATCGACCGATCTCGATCGGCGGGCGTGGCCCTTGTGCGTTGCAGAAAGTGTCGTTATTTTCCGATCGGAGCCGATGACCACCATGCTTCGCTGGGCTCTGCTCGCGGCGATTGGAGTACGCTTCAAAATGAAAATCGTCGTGTTAGTCGTTGTGTGTATTCTGTGTCTTGCTCTCTCAAGGCTCGTCTCTGTGGCGTTCGACCGCGCTCCGGCAGGGGGGGTCTACAGGCTCGTAGAAATATACTGTATGTTCGCCCTCTACTTCGTCGCCGGCTATTGCTTCGTCATCGCAGTGAACGAAACGGTTAATCGGCTGAGTGGTAATCATTACAAGCGACCCGGGCTCGGCCTGAAAGACCGCAGTCGCCCACGATGAGAGATCACGCTGGCTGACCAGACGGTACAGCGCCCCGATTTCTTGGATTCTTATTGATCGACGTTACTGCAACCGATTTGGAGACAATCGAGGATTTGTCGTCAGGAATCGGGATCTTCTGAGTACGACGCCCTCACGCTCGGCTCCTTCGGCGATCCGAGTCTGCGGGCCAGCTACATGTACGGCAACTACAATCCACGAGGCGCTGGAAGCCGAGCGGCACGATTAAGACAAGACGCCGGGGGTATCCTACTCTTGCCGCCAATCCATCGAAATACTCCTATTGTTTTTGCATTCACCCTACGGCTAAAGTACTTTGCGAGATATTTATGCAATCCTTCGCTCGATGCTACCCCACCACGCCACGCTCGCTCGCAAAAGGTTTGCTGAGCTGCGCGAAGCAGTCTATAGCATCTGGTAACCTTCGTTTGATCCTGTACAATCCAGAGCTGCGGCCGACCGGCGCAGCAGGATCGTTTGCCCTCAGCGATACGATACAGCCGGACCGGCTCACATCGGTTGCTCGCTTTCTGGCAGATCGACATAATTCAGGAATGCTCGCGCTTGAAGCGTATTTCGCGATCGTCGATGGGGCCAGCCGGCGGAATGTTTGTCTCCCGAGATCGCTTGTTCGGTTGGCGGGCGTCACCGAACTTGATCGTGCCGTGATTGCGTTACCACACGGCTGTATCCTCATTGGGCATATACTGGATTGCGTCGAGTGCTTTGTAGCAGCGAAGAAGTATTCTGTAGCAATGCGACTCGTTCTCTGTTCACAAGAAGAAGCAGATTGAACAGATCCATCAGCATGGCTACTTTCCCTCGCTCTCGGACATAGACATCTTGAAATAGCGGATCAAGCCGCTTCGGTTGCATCGATGCAAAAGAAGTTACCCCTTGGTGATACAATTCAGGACCTGCCAACAGGGATCGAGCTATTCCGGTTGACATTAAGCTTGCCGATCGGGTGCACGAGAACCGTGTGACGCCCGCCGACCAGCGAGGTTGCTGGGCCTGAAATCGCGGATGACGGTCAAGCGGTACCCGCAAGGCGAATGGGTGCCGGACGACCGCGTCTTGCGGAAACATACCGATCTGACCGGAGGTCGCGCGCATTGTGCGGTATCGGCCCCGGCGGGATTCGCGTTGCGCGTGGCCGACGGAACAGGGGGGGCTAGCGCGGGGCTTGAGGGGCGGGCGGAGGCTGCGTTCCCCGTCGCCCGCCGCCTACGCCATCAGTTCCGCGATGATGTCCAGCCCGCGTTCGAGTCGTTCGCGCGGGGCGGCCAGAGACAGGCGGATGTGGGTGTCGCGGTCGGAGAAGACGTTGCCGGGGATGACGAGGAGGTTGCGCTCGACGCAGCGTTCGAAGAACTGCTGGCCGGTCTGGTCGAGGCGTTCGGGGACTTTGATGAAGGCGTAGAAGGCGCCGCCTGGGGTGGGGACGTCGGTGAGGTGGCCGAGCTTGTCGACGACGAGTTGTCGGCGTTTGGCGTATTCCTCGATCTGGGCGTTCATGTCCACGTCGAAGCTGGCGATGCAGGCGTGCTGGAAGGGCGTGGGTGCGCAGACGTAGGAGTATTGGCTGAGCTTGGCGATCTGCTGGACGATGGCGGGCGGGCCGGCGATGTAGCCCATGCGCCAGCCGGTGCAGGCGTAGGTCTTGCCGAAGCCGCGAATCAGGAGCACGTCTTCGTGCGAGCCGGGCTCGCGGCAGGGGCTCGGGCACTTGCGGCCCGACGGGAACTCTTCGCGGAAGTCGTCGAACGTAAACTCGTCGTAGATCTCGTCGGAGATCAGCAGCACGCCCTTGCGGCGGCAGAGATCGAGCACGTCGCGGCACTCGTCCTGCGACAGGACGACGCCGGTCGGGTTGCCGGGCGAGTTGAGGAGCACGGCTTTCGTGCGCTCGGTGATGAGCGGTTCGATGCGTTCGGCGGTCATGCGGAAGTCGGGGTACGTCTCGCAGCGGACGGCGCGACCGCCGGCGAAGCGGGCCATCGGGTCGTAGGCGACGAAGTAGGGGTCGGGGATGACGATCTCGTCGCCCGGCGAGTCGAGCAGGGCCATGTTCATGAGGAAGAGGGCGGCGGAGGTGCCGCTGGTGACGGAGACCATGACGTCGTCGGGGTGTTCGTTGGCGTCGGGCCAGCCGAGGTCGTGCGCGATGTGCTGTGCGCAGCGTCGGCGCAGCGGGGCGACGCCGGTTGTCATGGAGTAGCCGTTTTTGTTGGACTCGATGGCGTCGATGGCGGCGTGTTTGATGGCGGCGGGCACGGGGAAGTCGGGCTGACCGATGGAGAGGTCGATGGGGTTGGTGAGCGTGGCGCCGAGTTCGAAGACGCGGCGGATGCCGGAGGCGTCGAGGGACTTGGCGCGGGCGGAGACGAGGCGGTTTAAGTCGAGCATGAGATGATCCGTGGTGCGTCGGCGAGCGGCGGGAAAGCGGCGGCGCGCTTGGAGCCGGGTTCTGGAGATAGATCGGTGGGGGCGTAAAAACAACATGGGCGTCCCGAGGAAGGGACGCCCGGCGATTGTCGCGGATGCGGGGCCGAGCCGCTTGGAGCGGCGAGGCGGGAGGGATTACTTCTTGGCGAGCGCGCGGTTGCCGACCTTGGGCAGATGGAGGACCTTGCCGTCGTCGGGGTTGAAGTCGCGGTTGTTGCGGAGGCGCTCGATGCGCTCGTGGCGCTTGAGGACGTTGCGGTGGGCGACGAGGTTGCCAGCGGTTTTGAGGGAACGGTCGATGCTCATCGAAACGGCTCCGGTGGTCCGGGTGTAGATCGGGAAATCGAACCGAGGAGTGTACCGCAGCAGGGAATCGGAGGCAACTGCTGGTGGTTGGTGGAGGCAGGGCGCTGGGAGGGGCGTCCCGGAGGAGAGCTGCCTCGCGCGGCACTGGAGAGTGGCGGGAGCGACGGCGATCCCGGGGGAAAGCGGTTGGGGGAAGCGGCCGGGGGCGGGGGAAAGCGGCCGGGGACCTGGGGGGGGTCAATCGAGGCGATCCCACCAGGCGTCGGTGAAATCGGTCCAGCCGCCTTGCTCTCGGAACTGGCGGCCGAGCGCTCGAATGCGGCTTTCGACGGCTTGGCGGGCGGGCGAGCCATAGCCCTCGGCGTTGAGGCCTTCGAGGGTCGCGACGGTGACGAGGTTGCGGGAGTTGGGTCGGGTGCGGACGGCGCCGACGCCGTTACGACCGAGGAAGAGGGCGAGCCGCTCGGCGTCGTCTCGGGTGATACCCGAGGCGAGGACGAGGTAGTTCAGACCTTCGACCCGTGGATCGGGCACGGCCTCGGAAACGAAGTAGACGTTCGGGAGGGGCGATCCGGTGATGCTGCCGGCGGGGGCCGGTGCTGGTCGGCGGCGGTCCTGCTGGCGGTCTGGGGCGGGCGAGCGGCGGTCGGCATCGCGTGAACCGCCGGCGATCGAGCGGGGAGTGGTGCTGCGTCCGTCGGCGTCGACGGCGCCGGGTGTGTTCAGCGGGTCATCGATATCGCCGAGCGGGGGCTGTCGATCAGCGAGGTCGGCCCGGCGTTCGGCTTCGGCGCGGCCGGCGGCGACCTGATAGCCGACGAAGTAGGCGGAGATCGCGGCGACGATGAGTACGGCGGCGGCAAACCAGACGTAGCCGACGGGGACGCGGAGGACGTGGCCGGGCTGGAACATGGCGCCGACCGGGGAGGCCGGCTCGGCTTGAGCGGAGGCGGCGGGTTCGGTGCGGGCCGGCGTCTCGGCGGGCGCGGGCCTTTGGCGGGTCGGGCCGGCTTTGGGCTCGACCGCTTCGCGCGAGCGTTCGCGGGTCGAGGGATCGGTGCGGTCGGGCGCGCGCGGCGGCGGCGAAGACGAGCGACCGAGCGGTCGATCGCCGATGAGTTCGTAAAGAGCTGGTCCGCGTTTGGCCATGACGGGTCAGTATCGCAGGTTCGGCGGCGGACAGAAAGGGAGGAGATGAGATTGGCGTGTTTGGCGGGGCGGGCCGACGGATCAGCCGATGGGGATCCAATCAATCGCGGACGGCGATGACGGAGGCGAAGGCGAGGCCGCCGGCATGGGAGAGGCTGACGAGCAGGCGTGAGATGCGGCGTTCGGCGGCGATCTCGGCGGCGCGGCCGGCGAGGTGCAGTTCCGGCGCGCCGGAGGGGAGTCGTTCGACGGCGATGTCGGTCCAACGGATGCCGTGCGAGAGGCCCGTGCCGAGAGCCTTGAGGGCGGCTTCCTTGGCGGCGAAGCGGGCGGCGTAGCGCTCGGCCGGTCGCCTTGGAGCAGCGGCGCAGAAGGCGATCTCGCTCGGCGTGAAGACGCGGCGGGTGAACCGCTCACCGTGGGCTTCGAGGAGGCGGGCGATACGGTCGACCGGGGTGAGGTCGACGCCGTGGGCGACGACGGAAGCGGGGAGGTTCGCGAGGTCGGCAGCAGTGACGCCGGGTTGGGCCGATGATCCATTCACGGCGCGATCGTAGCGACGGGCGGGGCGCGCACGAAAGAGGGCGGCCCGAATGGGACCGCCCTCTTGAAGAAGTACCGGTTGTGTGCGCGGACCGAGTCGGCTTACTGGCAGGTCTCGCCGAACTCGCCGAGGACGACGAGCAGGTCGTCGGCGTTGACGAGCCCGTCGCCGTTGACGTCGCCGGCCGGGCCGCTCTGGCCGAAGCCGCCGAGAACGACGAGGAGGTCGTCGGCGTTGGTGACCCCGTCGTTGTTCAGGTCGCTGGGGCACTGCGGGGCGGGGTCGTCGCAGGCGAGGGAGGTAACGGCGAAGGCGTCGAGGCCGGCTTCGACGACGTTCTGATCGCCGAGGTCGCCCGCGGTGAAGCGGACGCGGAGGTTCGCGGTGGGGTTCACCGAGAAGGAGTCATCGCGCCACGAAGACGAGGCGGCGGTGTAGGTCCGAACGGTGGTCCATGAGGAGCCGCCGTTGGACGAGATTTCGACGGTGAACTGGTCTTCGGGGCTGAGTTCGCCGTTAGCGACGTCGTTGAACCAGTAGCTGTAGGAGACGACGGCCCCGTTGGAGGCGTCGATGACGGGCGAGGTGAGCGTGGTGGCGCCGTCGTCGATGTCGGAGTTGTCGGTGTTCGGGTCGTTGTCGGTGAGGTAGGCGAAGCCCGAATTGTCTGCGTCGGTGGTGGGGTTACCGCGGTTGAAGCCGACGGGTTGGCCGCGTTCCCAGGCGCCGGCGGAAAGGCCCTGGGAGTTGGAGACCGACCAGCTCTGGTTGGAGTTGAATGTGTCGGCGAAGTCTTCGACGATCTCGCCGATCTGGACGGACATGGAGGCGCTGGGGGCGTTCTCGGGATAGGTGATGACGCCGAAGCTGGCGGATTCGACGGAGAAGTAGACGTCGAGCGCGTCGTCGCAGAAGACGACGGGGAGGGTGGTCGCGATGACGGAGTTGGCGCCGGAGTGGTTCATGGGCTTGGTCTGCCAGGCGCCGTTGTTGATGCGGAAGTGGAGCGTGCCGGAGCCGTTGACGACGGCGTCGGTGCCTTGGCTGAGGTCGGCGCCGATGGTGTTGGTCGCGACGCCGGGCTGCGCGGTGTAGAGGTCCTGCCGCGGGGTGATGGACGGAGCGACGGAGAGGTTGTTCATGGACGCGCCGGCGTCGATGACCATGCCGGTGGCGGTGCGGGTGGCGAGGCCGGCGACGGAGCGACCGTTGGAGAGGATGTTGTTGATGACGTCGCTGTAGGAGAGCGAGGGGGCGGACGAGTAGACGAGGGCGGCGAGGCCGGCGACGTGGGGCGAGGCCATCGAAGTGCCTGAGAAGTAGCTGTAGCTGTTGCCGGGGACGGAGGAGGCGATGTCGACGCCGGGTGCGGCGATATCGACGTTGGTGGTGGAGAAGTTGGAGAAGGAAGCGATCCCGTCGCGGTTGTCGGTGGCGGCGACGGAGATGATGTTGTCGAGGCCGTAGCGAGCCGGGTACGAGGCGGACGAGGTTCCGTCGTTGCCGGCGGCGGCGACGAAGACGTGGCCGATGTCGTCGCGAGCGGCGGCGATGGCGGCTTCGAGGGAGGCGTTGTAACCGCCGCCGCCCCACGAGTTGTTGGAGACTTTGGCGCCCTTATCGACGGCGTACTCGATGGCGCGGATGGCGTCGGAGGTCGAGCCCGAGAAGGGACCGATGAACTTGAGCGGGATCATGCTGACGTCCCACATGACGCCGACGACGCCGCGGTTGTTGTCACCGACGGCGCCCACGGTGCCCGAGACGTGCGTGCCGTGCGAAGCGTCGTTGGAGGTGTCGTTGTCGTCGTCGAAGAAGTCCCAGCCGTTGACGTCGTCGACGTAGCCGTTGCCGTCGTCGTCGACGCCGTTGCCCGGGATCTCGCCGGGGTTGGTCCAGATGTTGGGGGCGAGGTCGTTGTGGGAGGGGTCGGTGCCGCCGTCGATGATGGCGACGAGGAAGTCGGCGTCGCCGGTGGAAACGGCCCAGGCTTCTTCGGCGTTGATGTCCGAGCCGGCGAAGCCGGTGCGACCCTGGATGGTCTGGCCCGTGTTGCGCATGCCGTAGAGGACGTCCAAGCTCGTGTCGTTGGGCAGATTGCGGTTGAAGCGGAGGTAGTCGGCCTCGGCGTATTGGACGATGCCGCGGGCCTGACGGGCGCCGTCGAGCGCCTGCGCGACGTCGACGCCGTCGGCGAGGGAGACGGAGACGAGGCCTGGGACGAGGCGGTAGACGTGACGGGCGGAACCGATGGTGTCGATCAGCGCGTCGACCGCGGCTTGGTCGGCGCCGGCGCGGAACTGGACGAGGATGCGGTTGGGGTTGTGCGGGTAGTCGAGTTCGCCGGGGACGTTCTCGGCGGCGCCGGGGACTTGATCGACGGCGTCGCCGGCCGGATCGGAGCCGATGACTTGGGCGAGCGCGGCGGGAGCGCCCGCGGCCAGAACAATGGCGGCGACGGAGCCGAGAGCGAAAGCGGGGATGCGGTTCTTCATGGGTCGGCGGCCTCGTGTCTGAAAGTTGAACGAATGCGTGCCGGGCGGGAGCGCCGGCGGCGAATGCGAGACTTTGGGGACGACTCCGCGTTCTCGGACGCGACATCAGCCGCCCCTATGGCGTTTTCGCCTCCTTCGTTATACGGTGAAATTTGGCGGTTTCACGCGCGTAGGGGTCGAAAGTACACACCCAAAAGCGGGCGAAGACGGCGCAAATGTGTCCCGAGAGGCCCGCTGGAAGGCCGCAGGGCACCTACGCACCCGAGAACGCCTCCGCGAGCCGGGGGCAGGGCCCCGGGCGAAGTCGGGACGAAACGACGCGTTATTGGACCGTTTTCGACGCCAGATTGTCGTGGGCGGGCGGGGCGAACGTCCGGCTCGGAAATCACCGGCGGCATCCGCGCGGGCGGGCTGCGGGCTGGGCGAGGGTCAGCCCATCGCGGCCGCGAGGTCCTCGGCCGAGGCGTCCATGTTGGTGTACACCTTCTGGACGTCGTCGTGGTCTTCGAGGGTGTCGATGAGCCGGAGCACCTTGGCGACGTCTTCGCCCGCGACGACGGCGTCGTTGGTGGGGATCATGGTGAGCTCTGCTGAAGAGGTCTCGATCCCCGCATCGTCGATGGCTTCTTTGACGGTGATGAAGTCTTCGGGAGCGGTGGTGATGGACCATGAGCCATCCTCAAGCGCGACGTCTTCGGCGCCGGCTTCGAGGGCGAGTTCCATGAGCCTTTCTTCGGTGGCCTGGTCTTCGTCGAGGACGATGAGGCCCTTGGACTCGAACATGAAGGCGACGGAGTTGCTGGTGCCGAGGTTGCCGCCGGCTTTGGAGAACATGGAGCGGACGTCGGGCGCGGTGCGCTGGCGGTTGTTGGTGAGGCAATCGACGATGACGGCGACGCCGGCGGGTCCGTATCCCTCGTAGCGGACTTCTTCATAGTCGTCGCCTTCGCCGGTGAGTCCCGCGCCTTTGGCGATCGCTCGCTCGATGTTGTCCTTGGGCATGTTCGCGGCTTTGGCCTCTTCGATCGCGTAGCGGAGCGAGAGGTTGGCGTCGGGGTCGGGTCCGCCGTGCTTGGCGGCGACCATGATCGCTTTGGAACATTTGCTCCAGACCTTGCCGCGCTTGGCGTCTTCACGCGCCTTCTTGTGCTTGATGTTGGCCCATTTGCTGTGACCGGCCATGATGGTTACTCCGGAGGGGGAGGAAGAAACTGTCGCCGAAGGGATGATGCGTGCGGCGAAGGGGTGCGACGGCGGCGATCAGGGGCGATCGGCCGGCGTTGGGCTCGCTTGGCTGTCGGCTTGGGCCTCGGCGGCGGTGATGCCGGGCGGTTGATCGGCACTGGCGGCGCGTATCTTAGCGGGAGCGGATTCGGCGACGCGTCGAATCTCGTCAGCGATGGAGGGGATGCCGATGTCGTCGAACGCGGGGTGTTCGAGCGAGTTCCGAGCGGCTTCGGCCGCCGCCGCCCATTCGTCTACGGCCTCGTTTCGCCGATCGAGGCGCCAGAGCGCATCGCCCAAGTGGTCGGCGATGACGGCGGTGTTGAGCAGACGGTTGACCTCGTCGCGGTCGTTGGGGACGAGTCGCTGAGCGCGGCGGAGTTCGTCGGCCGCGTCCTCGAATCGGCCGAGCTTGTAATACGCCCAGCCGAGCGAATCGGCGATAGCGGCGGAGTCGGGCTCGGCGGCGGCGGCGCGGCGGAGCATGTCGAGCGCTTCGTCGAGGCGTTCCTTGCGTTCGACGAGGTAATAGCCGAACGAGTTGAGCGCGGAGGCGTCTTGCGGGCGACGCGAGAGCACATACGTCCACAGCCGCTCGGAGAGGTCGAAGCGCTCGGCGGCGAGCGACGAGGCGAGCAACCTGGCGAACTGGATGTCGAAGGGATCGGCGCCGGGGCGCGGCACGTTGCGCGGATTCGGATCGGCGAGGATGTCGGTCAGGCGACCGCGTTCGACGATCGCGTCGACCGCTTCGGCGAGACGATCGGTCGCGCCGACGCGGAAGCTGATGAGCGCCCATTCGCGGGCCGCGTCGACGGGGAAGGTATCCGCGGTTTCGACGGCGCGGGCGGCGAGACGATGGAGAGCGAGGACGCGCCGATCGCCGACGAGCGCTCGCCGCGGACTGTCGGGCGAAAGGGCGCCTGCGTCGCTGAACGCTTCGGCGTAGAGCACGCCGATCGTGCGGAGGAGCACAGCGTCTTCCGACGAAGTCGACGAGGCGGCGACGGCTCGGACGCGCTCGAGCAGGGCCTCGGTCTCGTCATACCGGAGACGTACGGCGAGTTCGAGCAGTGCGACGTCGACGGCCGCGGAATCGGGAGCATCGGGCGCGAGGCGCGTCAATACCTCGAACGCCGCCTGCGTGTGATTCCGCTGGGTGATGACGCGATTGGCGGCAACGACGGCGGCGCGTTCGGCGAGATCGCGCTCGAAGGGCGTCAGGGTCGGAACTTCGTCGTGCCGCGGCGGTGCTTCGCCGAGCGCTTCGAGCGCGGCTGCGAAGTCGCCGCGCGCAACGGCGTCGGCGGCGAGGCGTCGAGCGCGGGCGAAGGAGGGCGGGACGCCGCGCAGGAAACGCTCGGTGAGGGCGCGGACGTCGTCTTCAGAGAGGCGCGCGTCGGCGCGTCGCGTGGGGCTGCGCAGGCGGTCGAGGTACAACGCGAGCAACTCGGGCGGAGCCTGTTCGGGGGGAAGCGTCTCGACGAGTCGGCGGAAAGGCGTGCGAACGTCGCCGAGGTCGCGACCGGCGTCGAGCGCCAGGCGCCGGACGGCGGGTGAGAACGGGCGGCCGAGAGCGACATAGCTTTCGGCGAGGGCGGCGGCGTCCTCGGGCCGCTCGGCGGCGGCGGCGATGCGGGCGACGAGATCGAGTATCGGCTCGGTCGGACCGGGCGCGGACAACGTCGCTGCGGCGAGTCGCACGGCCTCGGCGGGGCGGCTTTGCGAGAGCAACGCGCGAGCGCGGACCAAACGCGAATACGCCGAGTTCGGATGGCGGCGTTCGAGCAGGCGGTAAAGGCGCTCGACCGCCTCGGCGTCGCCGGCGGCTTCGGCGGCGGCCATGGCCGACGCGAGTGCGAGCGGCGCGTGCGCGTCGCGCAAGGCCACCGTCTCGTAAAGGTCGACCGCTCGCTCTTCGAAACCGGCGACGCGAGAAGCCCGCGCGAGGGCATGGAGCGCGGCGAGTCGGCGCGGGTCGTCGTCGGATAAGCCGGCCGCATCGGCGGTCGCGAGCGCTCGTTCCGCGGCGGCGATCGCGGCGGCCGGATCGTCGAAGCGCAGCATCGCCTCGGCGATCACGACGTGACGCGAGACGAGCGTTTCGGGCCTCGACCGATCGTTCGCAGCGGCCGACGGCTCGACCGGCGTCGAGACCGTTGGTAGAGACACGGCGAGTTCTGCAAGATCATCGCCGCGGAACTGATCGACGAGGCCGTGGGCGAAGAGCGCGAAGGCGACGGAAGACTCGCCCGCTGCGATGTCGGCGAGCGATCGACGCGCGGGCTGCGCGGCATCCGTTGATTCGCCCAACGAATCGACCGGAGCGACCCGGCCCGGTTCGAGCGGCCGATGGCCCGCGATGACACGGAGCGCTTCGGCAAGGGCGACGCGCGTGGTCGCGTCTGCGGGCGTGGAGTCGCCTTGCTCGCGAACTCGTTCGAGCGCCGCGGCGAGTCGGTCGACAGACCAAGCGGCGCCATCGGGGGCGGCGGCGAGCTGCCCGGTCGAGGCGAGGGCATGAGCGTCCACCGTGGCGCGAGCGAACTCGAAGGCGACCGACGGCGAGAGCCGGGCCGCACGAGCGAGCGCATCCGCAGCGGTCTCGGCGGGCGTGACGACGAGTCGAGTCGCGAAAGCGGCGCGGAGTTCGTCGGACATCGGATGTTCGGCGGCGGCTTGGGCGAGGTCGTCGGCGGCGCCGGGCAGGTCGAGGCGGTGTGCGAGCAGGGCGTCGGCGACTAGCGAGGAACCCGCGTCGGCGAACGCGGCGAGCTCGCGCAGTTCGGCTCGCACGAGGGGGCCGAGCGTTGGATCACGGAGGACGGCGGCGAGCGGTTCGTCGGCCGGCGAGCGGGCGAGGCGCGCGTCGGCGAGCGCGAGCAGCGCGCGCCAAGCGGACGCGGCGGGGCGGCCAGCGTGCAACTCGGCCCAAGCGCGGAGTGCGGCGACGCGGAGGAGAGCCGGATCGGGGCCGGCGTCCGCGGGCCGATCGGCGCGAAGCAGCCCCCCGGCGAGCCGAAGCGCCGCATCGGCTTCGCCGGGCCGATCGAGCGCGAGAAGGACGCCGGCGGCGTCGATGGCGAGACGGGCACGATCGCGAGCGAGATCGAGAAACGCCGCTTCATCGGTCGGCGGGACGCCGAAGGCGGAAGGAAAGTCGGCGGCGATGAGCGACGCCTCGGCGCCGGCGAGGTGACGGCCGGTGCCGAAGAGCGCCCGGCCGAGTCGGGCGTAGAGGACGAGACCGTCGGGCGTGGGCGTGCCGGGAGGCGCGGCGCTCAAACCGGCGCCGTCGGCTAGGCTTAGCAGCAGCGGGAGCGCGGCTTCGTGTTCGCCGGCATCGAGCGTGAGCCGGGCCAGCAGGCCGATCGCGGCGGGCGTGCGATCGCCGAGTTCGTACGCGCGTTTGAGCGCCGAGCGGGCGAGCGAGATGTTGTCGGTCTCGTACGCGGCGAGACCGAGTTCGCGGATCGGCGCGGCGGCCGAGGGGTCTTCGCGGCCGGCGCGGCGGAGCAGATCGATGGCGTTTCCGAGTCGTCCGTCGAGTCGCGCGAGGCGGCCGGCGGCGTAAAGCCGCAGAGCCTCGGCGGTGGGCCGCTCCGATTCGGTTGCGGAATCGGAGGCTGCGGTGTCGTCGTCCGGCGTCGCTCTCAGAGACGCATCCGCCAGCACATCCGCAAGCGAAACGGCGGCACGGTCGTCGTCGGGGTCGATGCCGGCCCGGTCGCGCAATCGCTTGCGGTGTTCCGCGACGGCTTGTCGAAGGACGGGTGAAAGGCTTCTCTTCGGGTCGTCGAGCCCGCGGGCTTCCGCTCCGCGTTCACGTTCGATGGCGGATCGGAGTTTGGCGCCGGGCGTGTACGCGGACGCGGATGCGGGCGGCGAATCGTGCTCGGCGAGGGCGTTTCCGGCGGCGACGTTCGTCGTGGCGTTTGCGAGCGGGTGGCGGTCGTTGTGGTCTTGTGCGACGCCGTTTGCGGAGTTGGACGGGGCGGACGCGCAGCCCGCGAGAAGCAGGATGGCGCCGGCGGCGCCGAGCGTCGCGGAGCGGCGGAGACCCGCTGCGGGGCCGGCCCGATGCTGCGTTGACGTCGGCGCCATGACGGGCCTCCCTCGGCGGCTCAGGATCGAGAGGCGCGTTTGGACGAAGCGCTCCGTGCGGCCGCTTTCTTGCGTGTCGTCGAGCCCTTGGAGGCGGAGCGCGAGCCCGCGGCGCGCGAGGTCGACCCCGACGCGGCCGAGGCGGACTTCTTGCGTGTCGTGGTCTTCGCGGCGGTGGTCTTCTTGCGGGTGGTGGCCTTCTTCTGCGACGCGGCCTTCTTCTGCGAGGTGACGCGTTTCTTGGCGCCGCCGTTCTCGGCGAAGTTCTGCAGCTTCTGGTAGGCGGCGACGCCGTCCTCGGCCTTGATGTGCCGCTCGAGCAGCCCCTGGGCTTTCTCGATGTCCGTGCCTTCTTCGAGGACGCCGGCTTCGATGAGCTGGTCGAGCAGGCGGCGTTCGACCGGGACCGCGTGCGCGCCGAGCACGAACAGCGTGACGCGCGCGGCGACGTAAGGCGGCATGCCTTCGAGCGACTCGAGATACTTGCGCGCGTCGCGCTTCGAGAGCTTGTCGAGCACGCCAAGCGAGACCTCGTATTCACGGACGTAGACGTCTTGCAGCGCGGCTTGCAACCGCATGATGCGTTCGTCGATGTTCGGGTAGGTCTTGCCGAGGGCGGCTTCGAGCTCGGGGCGGCGCGAGACGCGGAGGTCATTGAAGTCGACGAACTGCGAGAGGATGCGCTTGTAGGCGTTGTCCGCGCGGCTGGTCGAGGCTTCCCAGAGCAAGAAAGAGTAGACGAGTTCGCCGATGGGCTCGCGGTCGGACGGCGGCGGCGGCACGTCGCCCTTGGGCTGACGCTTGAGGAAGGCGTTGATGGACTTGGCGGTGTCGGCGGCGCTCACTGGTGCTTCTCCGGGTCGTGGTCGTGGTGCGGTTCGGCGTCGGCGAGGTCGGCGGCTTGCGCAGCGTCGGCGGGATCGACCTGCGTCGAAGACGGCGTTCCGTCGTCGAATTCGGCGCGGGCTTTGGCGAGAGCCTCGAGTACGCCGCGTTGCCGCTTCGCCGAGACGTCGACTTTGAAGCGGAACTGCGGCATGCGGTGGACGTTGACGCGGTCGGCGGTTTCGCGGCGAATATGCCGAGCGGCGGCGTTGAGACCGGCGATCGCGCGGCGTTCGGCCTTCTCGGGCAGGACCGAGACGCCGATGACGGCTGTCGTCAGATCGCGGTCGACCGAGACTTTGAGGACCGTGAGGATGCACTCTTCGAGACGCGGGTCCGCGAACCCTTCGCTGATGACGGACTGTACGCCGCGATGGATGACGGATTCGAGGCGTTCGTGGCGGACGCTCATTCGCAAGCCCTCCCGTCGGCCTCAAGGTCGTCGGCCGCCTCGCGACCGCGGCGCAGCAACTCGCGTTCGAGCGCAGCCGCCTGGTCGTCGGGCAGCTTCGGGTCGCCGAACTCGTCGATCTCCGAGCGACGCAGCGCTTCGACGTGCGATACGAATCGCGACACCTCGCCCAACTCGGCGTCGCGGACGGCGCGGAGCTTGTCGGTGACGGCGTCCAGCACGGCGCCGGCGCGAGCGGCCGCGGACGAGACGACCGAGACGCCGATGACGGCGAGCCGGTGATGCTCCGTGGCGTCGACTTCGGCGACGGCGCAGAGATGCTCGCGGTGCAGACGGTCCTTCACCGATTTGACGACACGCCGCTTGTCTTTCAGCGAGTCGCTGGAGCGGACGAGCAATTCGGCTTGGAGGAGACCGACGAACATGATGGGGCAGCGGCGCCTCGCGGTAAGAGTGAAGTCGGCGACGACGATCGCCGACGGCGTGACGAGACGGCGGTGCGGGGTCCGCGCGCCTCCGTCGGCCGCCGTCGACCGGCGGCCCGTCGACGGGGTTTACAGCTCGCGCGCCACCTCGGTTTTGCGGAAGCACTCGAGGATGTCGCCTTCTTTGATGTCGTCGTAGCCGACGATTTTCATGCCGCACTCCTGACCGTTGCGGACTTCCTTGGCGTCGTCCTTGAAGCGCTTGAGCTGCTCGAGGAGCCGGTCTTGCTCGATGACGATGTCGTCGCGCGTGACGCGGATGAACGCGTTGCGTTCGATGACGCCGTCGGTGACGTAGCAACCAGCGACGGCGCCGACGCCCGAGACCTTGAAGACCTTGCGGACCTCGGCGTGACCCAAGACCTCTTCGCGGACTTCCGGGCTGAGCAGACCGGCGGCGGCCTTTTTCACGTCGTCGACGATGTCGTAGATGACGCGGTAGGCGCGGAGTTCGACGCCCTTCTGCTCGGCCTGCTGTCTCGCCTTGGCGGAGGGGATGACGTTGAACCCGAAAACGATCGCCTCCGACGCGGCGGCGAGCGTGACGTCGGACTCGGTGATGCCGCCGACGGCGGAGTGGAGGACGCGGACGGTGATCTCGTCGGTCGAGATGTCTTCGATCGACTTCTTGATCGCGTCGATCGAACCCTGGACGTCCGCCTTGAGCACGACAAGGAGCTCCTGCTTTTCCTTCTCCGTCATCTGGGCGAACATCGAGTCGAGCGTCATCTTGGGTTGAGCCAACGAGCGCTGGCGCTCTTCGTCGCGGCGCTGCTCGGCAGCCTGCTCGGCCCTCCGCAGCGACTGCACGACGTAGAACTTGTCGCCCGGGTCGGGGAGCACGTCGATGCCCGAGAGCTGGACGGGTTCCGACGGCCCTGCCGACTGCACGCGTTCGCCGCGGTCGTTGGTGAGGTCTCGCACGCGGCCGTAAGCGCGACCGGCGACGACGAAGTTGCCGACCTCGATCTGGCCCTGTTGAACCAACAGGTTGGCCGTGGCGCCCCGGCCTTCGATCATCTGACTTTCGATGACGGTGCCCGACGCGGCGCCGCCGAAGTCGGCGGTGAGTTCGAGCAACTCGGCGGTGAGCGCCAGCGTTTCGAGCAGCGAATCGACGCCGATGTTCTTCTCGGCGGAGACCTTGATGACCTCCGTATCGCCGCCCCACGCGGTGGGGTTGAGCCCGTGCTCGACGAGCTGGCCGTAGATCTTCTGGATGTTGGTGTCGTTGTCGACGCCGGGGATGTCGATCTTGTTGAGGGCGACGACGATGGGAACGCCGGCGGCCTTGGCGTGGTTGATCGACTCGACGGTCTGCGGCATGACGCCGTCGTCGGCGGCGACGACGAGCACGACGATGTCGGTCATCGTGGCGCCGCGCGAGCGCATCTCCGTGAACGCTTCGTGACCCGGGGTGTCGAGGAAGCAGATGCGCTTCAACTGCTCGGCCACCTCTTCCTGGGTTTCGATGTCGACCGAGAACGCGGAGGTCGCCTGCGTGATCCCGCCGGCCTCGCCCGCGGCGACGTCGGCCTTGCGGATTCTGTCGAGCAGCGACGTCTTGCCGTGGTCGACATGCCCGAGGATCGTCACGACGGGCGAGCGCGCCCGCTCCTCGTGCGTCTCGCGCTTCTCGAACTCTTCGATCACGGCCTTCTCGCCGGTCGCCTGTTCCTGAACGTCGAGCTCGATGTTCCAATCGAGCATCAGCTCTTGCGCCTTCTCGGGCTCGATGGCGTTGTTGGGGTTGACCATCACGCCTTCGAGAAAGAGCTTCTTGACGATCTCGGAAGATTTCACGCCGGTGGCGGCCGAGAGTTCCTTGATGGTGAACGGCGCGGTGATCTTCACGGTGCCCCCGGTCTGAGCGGCGGTCTCGGCCTTCTGGGAGGGACCGGACTTCATTTTCTGGTCCCGGCGCCGCTGACGGAGGAAACCCTCCGAGCGGGAGAGGCGTTCCTCGCGTTCGAGCAGGTCTTGGTATCGCCAGGCGCCGCCACCGCCCGCGCCGCCGCCCTTGCCGCGCTTCTTGGTGGAAGACGACTCGTCGCCGCGTCCGGTGGTGCGTCGGCGGTTGCCGCGTCCCGGGCCGCCGCGACGGTCGTCGACCGGGAGTTCCGGCGGGGCGAACCCGGCGCCGGCGCCCGCGCCTCCGCCGCCGCGCGGACCGCGCGAGGTCGGCATCGCCGGCCCGCGCTCGCGGCGCTGCCGCGGAGCCTGGACCACGTCGGGCGCCTCGACTCGGACGACCTTCGGGCCCGAGAGTTTCGCGGGCGTCTTTTTGAATGCGTCGATCGACTTGCCTTGCGGCGAGACGACGTCGGGCCGCTTCGGCACGTTCATCTGCGGCGTGCGGTGCTTCGGCCGTTCGGCGGGCCGAGCGGAGGGCTTGGCGTCGGGCGCGGCTTGCGTGCCCGCGGCGCCGCCCGCGTCCTCGCCGGTCGTGTCGGCTTCGTCCGTGGTCGCGTCGGCCGTCGTTTCGTCCGACGCGGCCGGAGCCTCGGCCGCGGGCATGAGCGCGTCGCCCTGCGGCTTCGCGGGCGCGCCGCGCTCGGGCATATCGCTCACCGCGCTCGTCTCGACGCCCGCGGGACCGTCGCCCCCGGCGTCTGTCTCGGCGCCGCTCGCGGGCGGAGCCGCCGCCGGGGCCGAGGCGGCCGGCTGAGCGCTCGTTTCCGCGGGTTCGGCCGGCTCGGCCTTCTTCGCAGCGGTGCGTTTCCGTGCCGCCTTCTTGGCCGCTCGCTTCTTCGTGGCCCGAGCCTTGGTCAGGTCGACCTTGGCGGACGTCTCGACGGCGGTGCCGCCGCGCGTCGCGGCCTCTTCGCTCGCCTCGCTGCCGCCGCTGGAGAACCACTCGCGGATCGTGGCTTCCAGCCCCGCCGACACGGACGACATGTGGTTCTTGATGCCGGGGATCGCCTCCGCCTGACACTTCTCCACGATGGCCTTGGACTGCACATCCAGTTCCTTGGCGATTTCGAACACTCGTTTGGCCACGTTAGCTCCGGGGGAATTCGGTCTCGAGAGCCCTCAGCAAGAGAGCGGACGCGTCTGCGTCGGTGGGAAGCGGATGAGATAAGGCAATGGTCGGGCGGTCGGTTGTCGGGCTGCGCCGAGGCGCTTCACGGCGCCCGGCGGTCCGTTGCGTTGATCAGAATCAGGGTTCGGTCTTCTCCCGCGGCAGGTCCGCCGACTCCTCGATCGCGTGCTCGGTGATCTCGACTCCGGCGGGGTCGCCGGTTTCGACGGCGTTGTTCCCCGAGTCCGGGTCGTAGCCGGCCGATGGTTGATCGGCGGGCGACTCGACGGGCGGCGTCTCTTGGTCCGCCTCGCGACCCGGCGCGGCCGACGACGTCGCATCGCCCGCGGTCGGATCGGTGTTCTGATCGGGCGCCACCTCCGACCCGGGCAGCGTCGCCGCGGCGTCCAAGTCGGCGGCGGCTTCGGGCTGGCGGGCCTGGTCGTTCGGCTTTCCGTCGTCCGTCTCGGCCGGAGCGTCGCTGGCGGCTTGGTCGAACGGGGCTGGGGTTTCGCCCGAGAGGATGGCGTCGGCGCGGGCCGCGCTATCCGCGGACGGTCCCGATTCGCCCCCGGCGGACTCGCCGCCGGCGCCAGAACGGGGCGAGCCGCCGGAACCGACGCCGAGGATGGCCGCCGCCGCCACGTCGGCGTCGACCTCGCCTTCGCCGCCGCCCTCGAGCAGTCGGCGAGCCGCGTCTTCCTCTTCCGCCTTCTTCTTGGCGGCTTCTTCTTTCTCACGCTCCGCCTGCTCGGCGAGCACGCGCGCCCGGGCCGAAGCGGTCTCGACCATCCGTTCCGCGGTCGTTTCGTCGATCTCGAGTTCGTTGACGAGGACCGACGCGCCGACCTCTTCGATGTCGAACACGCTGATCATGCCGAGCGCCGCCAAACGGTCAAGCTGCTCTTCGGCGACGCCGTCGATGTCGCGGAGCGTCTCGGCCATGACCTCCAGGCCCTTGTTGAACTCTTCGGGCGTCAGAATGTCGATGTCCCAACCGGTGAGACGTGCGGCGAGGCGGACGTTCTGGCCCCGCTTGCCGATCGCCAGCGAGAGCTGCTGATCGTCGACGACGACGGTCGCCCGGCCCAACTCGAAGCACAACGAAACCTCGTTCACCTCAGCGGGCTTCAACGCGTTCTGAATCAGAATCTGCGACGACTCGTTCCAGCGGACGATGTCGATTTTCTCGTCGTTGAGTTCGTCGACAATGTTCTTGATGCGGGTGCCCTTGACGCCGACGCAGGCGCCCACGGCGTCGACCTTCGAGTCGATCGACGCGACGGCGACTTTCGTCCGATGCCCGGCCTCGCGAGCCATGGCTTTCAGCTCGATGACCCGCTCGGCCACCTCGGGGACTTCGACTTCGAAAAGCCGCTTGATGAAGTCCGGGTGGCCTCGCGACAGGACGATCTTCACTTGGTTGCCCACGGCTCGGACATCGAGGATCAGGCAGCGGACGCGATCGTTGGGGTAGAACTGTTCACCCGGGATCTGTTCCGAGCGGGGCATGAACGCCTCGGCACGTTCGATGGTGACCACCAGCGAGCCGCCCTCGTAGCGCTGCACGGTGCCCGTGACGATCTCGCCGACTTTCTTGATGAACTGGTCGTAGATGGACTGCCGCTCGTCTTCGCGGAACTTCTGGATCATCACCTGCTTGAACGTCTGCGCGGCGATGCGGCCGAAGGCTTCGGGCGACAGGTCGAGCGGCTCCCCGTGACGGGTGAGGCTCATGGTCCCGTCCAGCGGATCGAACTTGCACTGGAACTCCTCGGCGTCGAGCGAGTTGTAGTGCTTCCGCGCGGCCGACACCATCGCCTGCTCGAGATCGTCGATGAGCACGTCACGCTCGACGTTGCGGTCGCGAGCGATGGAATCCAGGATGCGGAGCATTTCGGCGTTGTTCATCGTGTTGTGGTCCGGGTTGTTCGAGTTGTCCGAGATTTTGGTTGTCGCAGACGGGATTCGGGACGATCGCTGCGGGCGTGAGACCCGTGACGAGCGGGGGAAGGTTCGCCGCTGGCCGCGGTTCCGTGCGGCGCGGGCGCAGGCCCGAAAAACAAACGGAGCCACGCGCGTCGTTCAAACGCCCGTGGTCCGCCGATGCACCGGCCGAGCGATTTCGCCCGGCGAGCCGCGCCCAACATGTCCCGATCGGTCAGGTCATCAGGCCTGCTCCGGAACGCGCCCACCGCCGAAAGCGGGAGCGACTGGGCTGGATGCGGTGGTGTGAATCATGGCGGCACCACGAATACGTTTGCACAAACCGACGTCGATCAGCCGCCGCTTCCGCGACCGCGTCTCGACCTGACGAACAGGGTACGCTCGGCGACCATCGCGGGTCAACGCTCGCCCACGTCGGTGCTTCGGGTTTTCCCACGCCCCACCGCGCACGCCGGACTCCATCCAGCCTCTTTCGGGGGGTACTGAAGGGCGGAGCGGAGCGAGGCGAGGGTTTCGCCCGCTCGGTCACGAGGCCGCATCGCTGCCGGCGACGCCTCGATATACTCTCCGCCCTCACCAAACCCGCAGAGGCGGCTCGCCGAGCGTCGGGACGAACCCGTCCCGCTCGGGTGATCCGCTCCGGAGACGCAAGGCCATGGCCGACAAGACCTTCCACGTCAAGCTGATCACGCCCGAGACGCGCCTGCTGGACGCCGAGGTGACCTACGCCTCGGTGCCGATGTGGGACGGCCAGCGGGGCGAGATGCATCGCTCGGCGGCGTTGGTCGGCAAGCTCGGCCCGGGCGTGCTGCGTCTCGACATGCCGGGCGGCGGCGGCTCGAAGTCTTTCTTCGTCGAGGGCGGGTTCATGCAGAACGTCGGCGACGAGTTGACGATCCTCGCCGAAGCGGCGACGCCGGTCGAAAAGCTCGACGCCAGCGAGATCAAGGCCGCGCTGGCCGAGGCGAACGCCCGCAAGCCGCAGTCGCCCGAGGAGAACGACTCGCTGAACGCCGAGCGCGATCGGTTGCGACGCAAGCTCACCGCGGCGAGCGCCCGCTGACCGACGCGACGCGAGCGGGCGATTTCCCGCTCGACGTCCGCGTCTCGTTCGCCCACCGCTCGCACGCCCGACGGCCGGAGGCTGAAGCATGACCGCGACGACCACGGCGACCGAAGGCGAAGCGTCGGCTGCTGCCGCCGGCGACCAGCAGCAAGGCGGCCGGACGTTCCAGCAGGACATCTATCCGAAGGTGATCGAGGTGCTGCCCGCCGACCCCGGGCGCCTGGTGGATGTCGGCGCGGGCGAGGGTTACTTCTGTCGCCTCGCCAAAGAACGCGGCTTCCAAGTAGAAGCGTGCGATTTCTTCGACGGGAACTTCTCGGTTGAAGGCGTGCCGTTCCATCACGCGAACCTGAACGACTCCTTGCCGTTTGAAGACGACTCGATCGACACGATCGTGAACATCGAGGTGCTCGAACACCTTGAGAATCACACGCGGTTTTTCCGCGAGGTGCTGCGCGTGCTCAAGCCGGGCGGGACGGCGATCCTGACCACGCCGAACGTGCTGAGCGTGACCAGCCGATGGCACTTCTTCCTGTACGGCTACACCGATTGCGCGCCGCGTCCCCTCGACCCCTACAAGGACGAGCACTGGCGCCTGCACATCAACCCGATCAGCCTGCCGGAGATCATGTTCCAGGCCGAGCGGTTCGGCGGGGAGTTGGTGGGGCTGCACACGAACCGCATGCGGCGTTCGTCGAACGTGCCCGCAGCGTTGCTGGGGCCGCTGTTCAAGCTCGCGATCCGGCGCAAGCTGGTCCGCAAGAAGTACGAGCGGCAGGGCATTTTGCCGCTGTACGAACGGCACATCCGCTGGGTGACGCACCCGGCGAACCTGAAGGGCCGCATCACGATCGCGGTGATCCGCAAGCGCGAGGACGCGGCGGAACACCTGGCCCGATATCACTTCGCCCAATGAACGCGGGACACCGCCGGCCGCGGCTGGGAGCGAAGCGGTCGGCATCGTCGTTTGCCCGGCTTCGCCAGACGGGCGCGCCGGCGAGGCGGCCGGTCAGGATCGTCCCCGAGCGCGCTTCCCCGGCGGCGGTGCGGATCCGATGGTTGATCGAACGATGCCAAGCGTCCATTCATCAATTCGAGCCGGCGCAGTCCGGCGCGAGCCGGCGTCCGTCCGCTCGGCAGCCGCGAATCGTCGGTCTATTCCGACGCGGGCCCCGGGAGGTGCAGCGATGAGCGGGAGCTCGACGCGGCGACAGGTGCGGTTCGCGGTGATGGGCGCGGGCCGATTCGGCGCAGCGATGATCCCGCGGCTGAACACCGCGCCGGCCTGTGAGGTCGTGGCGGTGGCCTCCCGCGACCGGAGCAAGGCCGAACGGTTGTGCCATCCCCTGCGGCTGCCGCGCGGAGCCGGCTGCACCTACGACGAACTGCTGGCGCACACCGACGTCGACGCGGTTTACCTCGCCGTGCCGAACCACATGCACGTCGAGTGGGCGATTCGACTGCTCGAATCGGGCAAGAACGTGCTGTGCGAGAAGCCGCTGAGTTGGAACAGGGCGGGCGCCCGACGGGCGTTCATGACGGCCGAGCGGTGCGGGCTCGTTCTGGCCGAGGGGTTCATGTACCTGCATCATCCGCAGACGGAGACGCTGCGACGGTTCGTCGAGCGCGGGCTCTCGGCCGAGGGAGATCAGGTCATCGGCACGCTGACGCACATCGCTTCGCATCGCAACTTCCCGTTGCGCGACGAGTCGAAGCCGACGCGTCTTTCACACGCGATGCAGGGTGGGGCGCTGATGGACCTGGGCTGCTACCCGTTGTCGTTCCCCGTTGCGGTGTCGGGGTACGCGTTGACTGACTTGCGTGTAGCGGGTTCGCTGGCCGAGCCGCTCGAGGGCGAGGTGCTGGGCGTCGACGAAGCGGCGTCGTGGACCGCGCGGCTGGACGGCGCAGCGGTCACGGTGGCCGGCTCGTGTTCGATCTCGGAACAGGGCTCCTCCGCCATCGAACTCGTCGGACACAAGGGCACGCTTTCGACCAATTGGGCGTGGTCGCCAGACGAGGGCGACCACATCCTCCGGTTCCATCCGAGCGACGGCGGCGACGAACAGCGCATCACGCTCGAGGAACAAGCCGACCGGGCGCGAGCGCAGTTCGCATCGTTCGCGCGGGCCTGCCGCGGCGACCACGCCAGCCGGCCGACGCCGACCTTTTCGCTGCACGTTGCGGAGTTGCTCGAGAGCGCGCTGCGACAGGTCGGCGTCGCGTTCGACGACGCGTAACGAGGGGTCGCCCGGCTCAGCGGACCGCGACCATCTCCTGAAAGTCGGTGTAGCGCTTGGCGACTTCTTCATTGGTGAGGCCGGCGAGGCGGTCGAGGCTGAAGCTTTCGATGGCGAAGCTGGCGATGACGGTGCCGTGCGCGAGCGCCTGGCGGATGGAGGAGAGGGAGACGTCGAGGTCTTTGGAGTGGGTGGCGGCGAGGAAGCCCATCATGCCGCCGGCGAAGGAGTCGCCGGCGCCGGTGGGGTCGACGACGTTTTCGACGGGGTAGGCGGGCAGCATGGCGACGCCCTCGTCGTGCACGAGCACGCAGCCGTGCTCTCCCTTTTTGATGACGACGAACATGGGGCCCATCGTCTCGATGATCTGCTTGCCCGCGGCGACGATGTGCCGCCGGCCGGTGAGCATCTGGGCCTCTTCGTCGTTGATGATGAGCCCGTCGATGTCTTGCATGAGCTTCTCGAGTTCGGGACGGGCGGTGTCGATCCAGAGGTTCATGGTGTCGGCGACGGAGAAGACGCGGTCGGGAAAGGCGTGGAGCATCTCGTGCTGAACGGTCGGATGCGTGTTGGCGAGGAAGACGAACTTGGAGTCGCTGAAGGCGTCGGGCGCTTTGGGGGGATGCTCGGCGAGCACGCCGAGTTCGGTGAAGATGGTTTCGCGCTGGTTCCAGTCGTCGAAGTACTTGCCGCCCCAGGCGAAGGTCTTGGAGCCCTTGCGGATCTCGAGGCCGGCGACGTCGATGCGGTCGAAGCCTTTGAGGATGTTGTGGAAGTCGTCGTGAAAGTCTTCGCCGGCGACGGCGACCATGCGGACGTCGGTGAAGAAGCTGGCGGCGGCTGAGAAATAGGAGCAGGAGCCGCCGAGGACGCGTTCGCGTTTCTCGAAGGGAGTTTCGACGGTGTCGATGCCGATGCTGCCGGTGACGATGAGGGGCATGGTGCAAGCCTTCCAGACGCGGGGTCGGAGCGTCCTCTGAAGCGAGAAAAGTGTCGGGTTTGAACGATCCGCCGGGCGTCGGTGTGGGGTCGCATGGCCGCGGGCGGATCGACAATCGTACACGGTCACGGGTGCGGTCGCAGCGGAGGGAAAAACAAGCGCGAAGCGGCGGCGGGGATGCGGCGCAGGCGCGGGGCGCGGGCGATCGCTCGGCGTCTCGTCGTGCGAAGAGGATTGCCGGGCGCGGCTACACTCGCCCCTATGAGCGACTCACAGGATCACGGCAAACGGATCGTCACCCGGTTCGCCCCTTCGCCGACGGGGCATCTGCACATCGGCGGCGTGCGCACGGCGTTGTTCTGTTACGCGTTCGCCCGGCGACACGGCGGCTCGTTCCTGCTGCGCGTGGAAGACACCGACGCGGTGCGCTCGACCGAAGACGCAGCCGCGGGCATTCTGCGGGACCTGGCGTGGGTCGGGATTCCGTGGGACGAAGGACCGCGACACATCGACGAGGACGGCGAAGAGGTCGGCGGCGATCCGCGCGGCGTCGGTCCTTTCCATCAATCGCAGCGACGCGAAACGTACGAGCGGTATTTCGCGATGCTGATTGAGGCCGGTCTGGCGTACCCGGCGTTCGACACACCGGAAGAGCTCGCGGCGATGCGCCAGGAGGCGGAGAAGGCGAAGCGAACGTTTCGCTACACCCAGCCGAGCGGGTACGACCAGGCCGCGGCGCTCGCGCGTATGAACGCGGGTGAAGAGCACGTGCTTCGGCTGCGCGCCAGCGACGAGCCGGTCACGGTCGCCGACGAAGTGATGGGCTCGATCGAGTTCACCAGCGAGCACTTCGACGACTTCATCATCCGCAAGCGCGACGGGATGCCGACGTACCACTTCGCGGTGGTGGTGGACGACGCGTTGATGGGGGTGACGCACGTACTGCGCGGGCAGGAGCACCTGAACAACACGCCGCGGCACGTGAAGCTGATGACGGCGTTGGGGTCGGTGGAGCCGGAGAAACCGGGGATGTTCGACCCGCCGACGTTCGCGCACTTACCGCTGATCAGCAACGAGAAGGGGGGAAAGATGAGCAAGCGCGAGCGGGACGTGACGGCGAAGGCGGCGTGCCGAGAGCGTGGCATGACGCGGACGCCGACGCCCGAGGCGGTCGACGAGGCGACGTTCGCGACGTGGGTGGGCGATAAGAAGTCGCAGCTCGACCCGCTGGCGGTGGACGCGATCGCGGTCGCCCTCGGGCTCGACTTGCCCGAGGTGTCGGTGCATGATTTTCGCAGAGCCGGCTACCTGCCCGACGTAATCATCAACTTCCTCGCGCTGCTCGGTTGGTCGCCTTCGTCCGAAGCGCGGGCCGAATTGAAGGCAGCGGCGGGCGGAGCGGACACCGAGCGCTTCGACATGGACTTCCTCGTGAAGCACTTCGACCTCGGCGGGATCGCGAAATCGTCGGCGCGGTTCGACCGCGACAAGCTGCTGGCGTTCAACGCGGACACGATTCAGCACGAGATGAGCGACGACGAGTTCGGCAAGGTGTGGCGCGATTGGCTGCGAACCTTCGAGCCGGCTCTGCTTGACGACCTCGAGCGTGCGCTCGGTGTGTCGTCAGCCGACGAGTGGACGCAAGCGGCGGGGACACGGGCGAGCGTGCTGGTGCGTGCGGCGCGGCCGCGGGCGAAGACACTTTGCGATGCGATCGAAGCGGTGCGGTTCGTGTTACTCGATGCGGAATCGATCGAATACGAGCCGAAGGCGGTGAAGAAGGCGTTACGCAAGGGCGACCCGTCGGGGTTGGTCGTCCTGCCGGCGTTGCGCGAGCATCTGGCGAGCGCCGAGAAGGCGTGGCGCTCCGGCGCGGACGCGATCGAGGCGGCGGTGAAGGCGTTCGTCGATGCTGGCGGGGCAGGGGATGGCGCGAACATGGGGAAAGCGGCGCAGCCGCTGCGGGTCGCGTTGACCGGAACGGCGGTGTCGCCGCCGCTCGGCGAGACGCTGGCGTTCGTCGGCAAAGAGGAGACGCTGCGCCGGATCGATCGATGCGTCGAGGCGAACGCGCAGCCGACGGAGTGACGCGTCGCTTCGAGGGCGGGCGGCGTCCCCCGTCATGGGCGGTCGCCGCCCGAGAAATCGCTTCGACGCAACGCTGGGACGACACCGCACGATCGAGGCGCGTGATGATGCCGCTTTCGGTCGGAGGCGCGCATGGCCGTCAAGTCGTCGAAGAACACGATCAACCGTGTGTTGAACCTCGGGTTGTATCTCGCGATGTGTTTCCTGGTTGGGACGGGCGTGTTGATGTGGCTGCGACTTCCGCCGGGCAGTTCGCACGTCGGCCGCCGTGGCGATGGCGGTGGGGTCGGCCATCGCCACGGCCGCTCGGGCGGCGGCGAAGGTGAGGGACCGCTCACGGTGCTCGGGATGGACCGGCACGATTGGGGCGACCTGCACCTGTACACCGGCCTCGTGTTTCTCGTGATCGGCGTGGCGCATCTGTGGTTCAACCGCGTCTGGTTGAAGAAGATCGCCGCGTCGAACAAGGCGTGGCGGCTGTGGGCGGGGCTAGCGGCGGGCGCGGCGATCGGCGTGCTGCCGCTGGTGCTGCCCGCGTCGCGTGGATAGGGCTTCGGCTGCATTGAGCTTCGGCGGCGTGAAGTGTTTGTAATCGCCGAGGCGCGCGCAAGAAAGCGCCCCGAGCGTCGAAGCCCGGGGCGCGGGGTCAAGAATCACTCACTCCGTCCAGCGGGGCGTTAGCCGAGGAGCTGGAGCGCGTTCTGCGGCTGGAAGTTCGCGGTTTGCAGCGAGTTCTGAGCCGAAGAGCTGAGGATCTGCGAGCGCGTGAGCGCCGCGGTTTCCGAAGCGAAGTCGACGTCGCGGATGATGGATTCGGCCGCGGCGCTGTTCTCCAGCGAGACGCCCAGCGAACGCATCGTCGCGCCGATGGTGTTCTGCTGGAAGGCGCCGAGACGACCGCGAAGCGAGGACACTTCGCTGATGGCCTTGGAGATGGCCTTCTGCGCCTGGCCCACGTCGCCGTCGACCACGTTCAGGTCCTTACCGGAGCCGAGGTCGGCGAGGTGGTACGTGTCGCTCCCGTCGATCACTTTGCCGATCTCGCGCACGGCCACGTTGCCGATGCCGAGCGAGACCTTGCCGGCGATGTCGACGTTGCCGGCGAGCTGGAAGTCGGCGCCGCCGCCTTCGATGGTGAAGGTCGGGTTGGCGCCGCCCACCTTGCCCACGCCGCCGCCGGACGCCGAGCCGCTCGTCCACTTCAGATCGACTTCCACGTCGAGGAAGTCGGTGTTGATGCGGGCGGTCGTGCCTTTGGTGGTGGCTTTCTGGCCGTTGATGAACGCTTCGACGTTCTGGCCTTCATCGGTCAAACCGTTGGCGAGGCTGCCGGCGTTCCATGCCGAGGCGGTGCCCGACGCGGTGAGTTCGCTGGTGTCGTCGAGCGCCGTCACGCCCGCGCCGGCGGTCTGACCGCCGTCGTCGACGACCTTGATCGTGACGAACTCATCTTCGCCGCGTTCGGTGGAGACGAGGCGCATATCGTCGGTGCCGGAGATGGTCGCTTCGACGCCGGTCACGTCTTTGAACGTGTTGACCGTGTCGACGATCTCCTGCACGGTGGCGCCGGACGAGAAGGACAGTTCGCGCGAGCCCTCTGTGCCGGCGACCTCGATGACGAACTGGTCGTCGGCCGTGGCGAGGTCGAGCGAGGCGCCGCCGAACTGCATCAAGAAGCCGCCGACTTGGGCGGACTGGGTCACGGAAACTTCGACGTCGAGGGTTTTGCCGAATTCGAGTTTGGCGCCGTTGACCTTCACGTTCTCGACCTGCGAGTCGACGCCGGACACCTGGTAGTCGAGGTTGCCGTTCAGGAGCTTGGCGCCCTGGAACGACGTCGACGAGGCGACGCGGTCGATGGTCTGCAGGATCGAGTCGATCTGGAGCTGGTTCGCTTCTTTCTCCGCGTCGGACAGGCCGGCGGTGTTGGCGGTCGTGGTCACCAGCGACTGCAATTCGGTGAGCAGGCTGGACACCTCGTTCAGGCCGCCCTCGGCGATGTTCACGACTTGGTCGGCGCGCTCGGCGTTCTTGATCGCGGCGGACAGGCCGGACTGTTCGGCCCGGAGGTTCTGCGAAGCGATGAGACCCGCGGGGTCGTCTTTACCGCGGTTGATGCGCAGACCCGTGGAGAGCCGCTCGAGAGACTGGTTGACCGAATTGTTGTTCATGCCCAGCACGCGCTGAGCGATCATCGAGTTGACGTTCGTGTTGATACGCGTCATCGGGTTCCTCCGTGAAACCAAGTGGGCGATCACGCCCGGAACGGCCAGGCCGGCGCGTTGCTTCGCGTCGGCGCCGCGCGTCGACACGACGCACGGCTCGCGTCCTCGGCTCCGCCGGAAGATCGCGACCGCTCAAGCATCGGATTGCGGAGGGTGCGCAAGAACCGCTGCGGGCTCGGCGCGGGGAACGCGCGTCGGGCTGCGCGACGTGCGCCGACCGAGTCCGTCCCCATAAGAAACGACCCCGCGATGGCCTCGCGGGGTCGATCTGATAACAGTGAGTTCGCCGGCGTCGTCGATCGGCGGGTTACCGGCCGGTCGTCGTCGCGCTCCGCGAGCGTCGAAGCGGATCAGCCGAGAAGCTGCAGGACCTGCTGACCCTGGTTATTGGCGAGGGAAAGAACCTGGGTTCCCGACTGGCTGAGCACCTGAGCGCGGGTGAGCTGAGCGGTTTCGAAGGCGAAGTCGGCGTCGCGGATCACCGATTCGGACGCGGTGATGTTCTCGATGCCGGCCTGCAACGATCGGATGTTCGTATCGAGGACGTTGCGTTCGAAGGCGCCGAGGCGACCGCGGAGCGTCGAGACGTCGTCGATGGACGATTCGAGGACCTTGGAGGCGCGGGCGAGGTTGCCGCGGAGGTCGTTCGCCCCGCCGGACTTCAGCGAGGAGAGGAACATGAGTTCAAGGTTGCCGGCGTCGTTCGAGAGGTAGGTGCCGCCGAGCCGGGTGGCCGCGACGGAGTCGACGCCGATGCTGACCTGCTGGTTGGCGTTGACCTGCGGGCCGAGTTGGAAGAGCGCGCCGCCGCCGGTGATCTCGAAGTTCGACGGCGTGTTGGTGATGTTAGTGGCGAAGTCGGAAGTGAGCAGCAGTTCGACGTCCAACTCCGGTCCGCGCTGAGTGACCTTGAGCCCGTCGCCGGTGGCGATGGCGCCGTTGAGCAGGACGACCACGTCCTTGCCGTCGTCGCGGTCGGTGGCGGTCCACTGCGCGGGCGTGCTCCAGTCGATCGGCCCCGGGGCGTCGTTCTGGATCTTGGCGAACGTGTAATCGCCGTGACCGCCGGAAAGCACGTCGACGGAGACGAAGGCGTCTTCGCCGTACTCGGACGAGAAGAAGGTGATGCCGGACGAGACGTCGGTGGCCGAGACGGCGGCCGCCTCGATGCCGGTGATGCCCGTGCGGTCGTTGATGGCCTGAATGATCTGCGCGTTGGTCGAGCCGGAGGCGAAGGTGAGTTCGACGACGCCGAGCGGGCCGGCGACCTCGACGGTCATCTCGCGGGGCAGCGAGTCGAGCGCGCCGCCGCCGCCGCCGGAAAGCGTCGGGAAATGCGTCGCGTCGTTGTAGGCGGTGTTGAAGAAGATCTGGGCCTGCTGCGCGCTGCCGACGACCTCGACGTCGACGTCGACCACGGTTCGATCGGCGAAGAGCGCCGAATTGACTTTCGCCTTGGCGATCTGCGTGTCGTCGACGGAGGAGAGGTTGTAGCCGAGCTGCCCGTTGAGGAGCTTGAGCCCGCCGAAGGAGGAAGTGTTGGCGATGCGGGTGATCGAGTCGATGGCCGAGTCGATCTGGAGCTGGTTCGCCTGCACCTCTTCGTCGGAGAAGGCGCCGGTGTTGGCGGCTTCGACGACGAGCGCCTTGATCGTGTTGAGCATGGAGCTGACTTCGGACAGCGATCCCTCGGTCGTCGCGATGACGTTGGAGGCGCGTTCGCTGTTCTTGACGCCCTGCTTGATGCCTTCGAGCTCCGTACGGAGTCGCTCGCTGACGATCAGGCCGGCCGGGTCGTCGGCGCCGCGGTTGATGCGGAGCCCGGTCGCGAGCCGCTGCAGCCTGGTGTCGAGGTCGGCGTTGGTGCGCGACAGATTCGACTGAGCCACCAGGCTGGCAATGTTGGAGTTGATCCGAGACATGACAATCCTCCGTGATCGCCTATTTCGTCAGAGAGAAGCCCCGCCCACCGATCCTGCGTTCCGCAAGTGGCGTGCCAATGAGGCGCGTCCCACGATCCGCCCGAGAGAAATGTGTCGTCGTGAACGGTTCACCGTTGCGGCTCCGAAGCGGCGAGCTTGACCGCGGGCGCGGACGCGCCCCCGACCAGCCGCGCTGCCGCCGGGCTGAGCTTGCGCCCGCCCGCGTTGAGCTTGAGATTCGAGCACGCGGCGTTCGCCGCCTGGGCGTTCTCGCGCCTGATCGCTTCGTACACCTCTTTGCGATGCACGGTGACGCGATTCGGCGCCGAGATGCCGAGTCTTACCTTATCCCCCCTGACGTCGACGATCGTGATCTCGACGTCGTCGCCGATCATGATCGTCTCGTCACGTTGTCGGGAGAGCACCAGCATGAACGAAGGCTCCTTCCACTCGTCGGTGTCGTGCTCCCAGTGACGCCCGACGCAGGGGGAATCGTTCCCGCCTCGCGTCCGGCACGGCCCCGCCCCGATCGCGACCTCGTCACGCCGAAGCGCGGGCGGCTTCGCCGACGCGCATCAGCTCGTGCCGCGTCGTCCACCGTCTGTCCGCGAGCACGAACTGCTCGCCGACCAACAGCTTCGAGTTCACGACCAGCGGCCCTTGCAGATTGCCGGTGAGCACGTCGTCGAGCTTATTGACGATGACGAACACCTGCGCGTCCTCGAGCGCGTCGAGGCGGAGCTCCTCGGCCTGCTCCTCGCGGATCGGCACTTGGTACTCGCGCACGAACACGGCCGGATCGGTCACGACGAAGGCCAGCCCCGGCTCTTCGACGCTCTGCAACCAGAGGAAGCACGCGTCGTCGTTCGGCTGAAGCAGGCAGAAACGCGTGCAGTTCCCGAAGCCGAGAAGGCCTTTGGGGAAGCTGATGACGCGGTCTTCGGCGATCTCGACGACCCCGAATCGGCTTGTTTGAACCTGCATGGTTCGCTCCATTGCCATCGGCCGGTCCTCCGGACTTCGAGCCCGCACTCCGCGGGCCCCGTCGACGTCCTGTCGTGTTCGCCCCGCGCGGCCGAACGTCGCGGGGCGAGAATCCTGTCGTGAACGGGTCCGGTCGCTTTACGCGGCCGGCGCCGGAACGGGCTCGGTCAGCCCAGGAAGTCCAGCAGACTCTGCTGCTGCGTGATCGACGTGACCCGCATCGCCGCCTGGAGCTGCGTGGAGAGCAAGTTCAGCCGCGTGGACGCGTCGATGAAATCGAGGTCCTGAAGATCGCTCTTGATCTTGCGGTCGGTCAGCGTCGTTTCGCCGAGACGTGTCTGCACGCTTTCCACTCGCTGCATGCGGGTTCCGACGAGCCCCTGCGCCTCCGTGACGCGGTCGGCGTCGTCATCGAGTCTCTGTGCCGCAAATGAGATGCCGCGCTGGTCGTTCGCCGCGAGCGCGTCGCGCAACTCGATCAGCGTGCTGAACACGCTGTCGACGCGGACGGTCGAACGGTCCGAAGAGATCAACTCGTTCCCGGGACCGACGGTTCCGTCGAGCAAACCCAGATCCTCGGCGGCGTACCCATTCAGCGAGTTCACACCGATGGCCGATCCTCCGCCGAGCCCGTCGCTGAAAACGATCGAGTTCCGATCCGCCGCCAGCGAGGCGACGAAACCACCCGCCCCGCCCGACTCGGCGTTGATCTTCGCGATCAGCGCGTCGAGATCGGCGAGATCGGCCGGAACTAAATCGACGGTGAAACTCGTCGTGCCGTCGGAGAGGGTCACCTCGAAGTCGACGTTCCGGTCGGGGTCGGGCAGACCGGTGGTCGGGTCGAACTCAGCGTCGGCGATCTCCACGCCGCGACCGTTATTGAAATCGCCGAGCGAAGTGCGCCCCTGCATCGTCCGGATGCCGAGCGTCGTCGCGGCTGCGGTCCCGCCGTCAGACACCGAGAGCTGCATCCCCGCCACTTCGTTGACCACGTTGATCGAATCGCCCGATTCGTCGATTTCCGCGCGAACGCCGAGTTCGAGCCGGTCCACGGCTTCGATGAACTCGCCGATCGTCATGCCGGCGAACGTCGTGACCGTACCCGTGCGGCCGCCGTTGTTGAACTCGACGTCCCCGTACACGACCGCATCGGCGGGGGAGAGCGCCGCGAGCGTCGTCCGCTCGGTCACCCGCGGATCGAAGCCCGCTGTCGGGTCCGGGTTGGTCTGCACGGCGTTCGTATAAGTGTTGCTGAGCCCGAGCGCCGACGCGGTTTGTCCGATGGGACCGTCGGAGAACGTCGCGGTGACGCCCGCGGCGAGGTTGAACTGGAGGCGATCGCCGGCGACCGTCACGCCCGCGCCCCACGCGGCGGCGCCGAACGCGGCCGAGTCGGCCTGCCGGATCGCCGACTCGATCGCATCGGTCACGTCGCTCAGCGTCTCGGCGTTCGACAGATCGACCTGGAGCGTCGACGGCGTGCCGGACGGGAGATCCACCTCCAGCGTTCCGAGTTCTTTGCCCGTCGTCACGCCGCGCAGGTCGCGCACGAACGTATCCGCCGTCAGCAGCGGGTTCAGATCGACGTCGCCCTCGACGCGCGCGCTCAGCGAGCCCACCGCGTCGTCCGCGGCCAGCGTGATCGGGAAATCGATCTCCGGGCCGAGGTCCGTGTAGAGACCCTCGCGATCGCCCAGGTAGCGGTACCCGCCTTCGAACGATTCGACCGACAGCGAGCCGGGTCGCCCGCCCGAGAAATAGTGAACGCCCGCGAAGTCGCGATTCATCACGCCGAGGAGTTGCGTGAGCTGTTGTTGCACGACGTTCGCCATCGAGGCGCGTGTGCCCTCGTCCGCGGTCGACTGCACCTGTTCGAGCGCGAGCGTCTTCGCGTCGCGCACCAGATCGCCGATCTCAGCGAGAGACGAATCGAGCCCGACCATGACCGAACCGGCGTGCGTCATGTTGCGGTCGCGCTGGTCGTCGCGCTCGAGCTTCTGGTCGATCGAAGAGACGACGCTCGCCGCGATCGGATCGTCGCTCGGCCGCTGCACGCGGTATCCCGACGACATCTGCGTCGACAGCTCGAGCAGCTCGACGTTCGTTCGGTTCAGCGACTGCAACTGCAACTGCGAACTCAGCAACGACGGGACGCGGCCATAGAGTGCGGGAACGGTCATGAATCCGGCGCCTCCGAACGGTCCCCCTCGCAGCGGTTCGCAACCTGCGTGCCAAGCGGGGTGACGCGCGGCCTCGATGCGGACGCAACCGCGCTCGCCCGGCCGACCGTTCAACCGACAACGGCCGACCGACCGCTCGTTCGCTCAAACCAGTTTGAAACAAGGGCGAACGCCCCAGTCGGCGGTCGTTCAGCGGCGCCCGAGAACCATGGGTTGGCGCGAATCGGCGGACACCGATCCTCGCCGAACGGCCCCGCGATTGCTATCAGAACCCAAACGGGCTGGCCATGCGCCCTCGCAGCCGCGGGGATTGCGCCGGTCGGGACGGTTATACTGCCCACTCGAAGACCGACGTACCAGAGTCGGCTCGACCCCGCCTCGATCCGGGGTAGTGTCCAGTAGCGGCGGCGTGCGTGCGCATGCCCGCTTCATCGAATAGGCAGGCAGAGGCCGAATCGGCGGCGTCGGGCGAAACCACACGCCCGGGCCCGCGGCGACCCGACACGGAGTGTCGAGTCCGACCGTTCCAACCGACAGCAGCACAGCCAGGCACCGCCGAAGACCGCAGAACGCGGAGCCGCCGAGCAGGACGCTCGTGCCGCATGGCACGTCGCTCGCTGAACCTCGCCAGCCCCCAGCGGCCTGACCATGCAACAACTCCAGATCAGCACAACGCCACCGCGGCGCCGCCGCGCCCGCCTCACGCTCGAGCTCGGTGCGATCGCGCTGCTCGCGGCAATCGCCGCGTGGTCGGGCTCGATGGTCAAGCGGTCGGTCTCCGCGCCGCCCGCCGCAGCCATCGAGCGCATCGTCACCCTCGACCGTAGCGATTCGTTCGACGCCGCCACGTTCGACGCCGTCGCCGCCAGCAACGAACCCGGCCTCGTCGACTCGGTCGATCGTTCAACCGCTTCCCCGACGAATACGAGAACGCTCGACCTGCCCGCCGACTTGCCCGAAGAACTCCGCTTTCGTCTCATCGAACTTCGACAGCGCGGCGCCATCACCGGCGACGTCCGCGTCGAGACCGTCGAGCCCCAGACCGGCGTCGTCCGCTATTTCGACGGACGCCCCGTCCGCCCCGCTCGCAAACTCTGGATGACCGTCACCGCCTACTCGCCCGACGAACGATCGTGCGGCATCTGGGCCGACGGAATCACCGCCTCCAACAAATCGGTCTGGACGAACGCGATGCAGCTCGTCGCCGCCGACACGCGCATCCTGCCCTTTGGCACGCTGCTCTCACTTGACGATTACGCCGACGGCGAGATCGTCCCCGTCCTCGATCGCGGCGGCGCCATCAAGGGCATGCGCCTCGACGTGCTCTACGCCACACACAACGAGGCGCTCCAATTCGGCGTCAAGCGCGTCCCCGTCACCATCTGGGAATATGTGGACTGACCACCGGGCGCCCGCTTCACACGCGGTCCGGTGGCCCGTGCGGCGTCGATCGTGCAGTCTCCACAAGCCGCTTTGATCGCGTAAAGAAACGAAAACGGGAGCGTCGCCGTCGGCGAACGCTCCCGCAGGTGGTGGTGGCCTTTCCCCGCCCCGTTCGCTCGACGCTTCCGGACGGTCTCAGCCGAGCATCATCGCGACTTCTTCGATCTGCTCCGCGAGACTCTCGCGGATGTCGTCGAGTCGATCTCGCGTCATGCCGATCTCGTCGAGCACCGACGAATCCAACTCCAGCGACGGCAGGTCGAGCCGGTACGGTGAATCTTCGACGCTCGCCGCGAGTCGATCGGCGACGTACACCAGCGAGGCCATCGTGCGGTCGCCGGACGGCAACTCAAGCGGGTTGTGGTGATGCCCGGTGACGAGGGCGAAGACCTTCGGGAACTTCCACTTCTCGCAGAGCGCCTTGCCGAACTGCTGGTGGTTGGCGCCGAACACTTCCGCCTCGGCTTCGAGCATGTCGCCCTGCGGCTCGCCTTCCTTGTTCGGATCGACCTTGTTGATCACCTCGATGAGCTTGTTGCGGTCGTACTGCAACTCGACCATCACTCCGATGTCGTGCACGAGGCCCGCCAGGAACGCTTCGTCGCCCACACCGAGCCCGAGCCGCTCGGTGATGAGCTTGCAGGCCGCGGCCGTGGCGATCGAGTGCATCCACAGATCCCGAGCGCCGAACGCCGGCGAGACCTGACCGCCGCGGAACAGCTTCGCCATCGACGCCGAAATCGCGATGTTCTTCACCGCGTTGAGCCCCAGCAGCACGATCGCCCGATTGATCGAGCCGATCTGCCCCGGCAACCCGTAAAACGACGAGTTCACCACCTTGAGGATGCGGCTGCACAACGCCGGGTCGTTCGAGATCACGTTGTTCAGGTCGTTGGCGGTCGACGTCGGGTCTTCGACCAGCTCGATGATCTTGACCGTGATCTCCGGCAGCGTCGCGATATGGCTGATGGACTTGATCGCGTCGTTGACGACGTTCTGCGTCGCGGTGGCGTCCGTGCTCATGAGCGTCTCAATCGGCAGCTACTGCCTCAGGGGTCCACGCGGATACCGCCGCGCCTCGACGACCGGCTCACACGAGTCGATCGACTCTCGCTCCCGGCGGCCGACGCGGCGTCGGTTCCGGGGCACGCCCTCTGCTATCGACCCGCGATAACTCCGACTTTCATCGCACCCCCGATTTCGACCCCATAACCTCTCCCGCCCTCCTCCCCCGACCCGCGTCCGCCCGCGGCCGAACCTCCCGACCCGAGCGCGTACGCTTTGAGGATCATGGAAGCCGAGCGGGAACATCCAAGCGACGGCTCCGACGCCGCCGAGAGAGACGCGGGCCCGGACGGGTTTCGCTCGGCTTCCTCGTCGGACGACGCCCCGAACGCCCCGCTCGCCGCCGAGGCCGAATGGTTCGATGCCGACGTGGTCCGGGTCGACCCCGGCCCGGCGCCGTACACCGTCACCGACGTCGTCGCCGGTTCCATCGCGTTGCTCTTCCTCGAAGCGACGGTCGTTTATGTACTGACGGTCACCGTCAACAACGCCCTGTTCACGGCCGCGGCCGTGGCGCTGACCGCCGCGTTGGCGCTCGTCGCCGTGCGCATCGCGCTGGCCCGCCGCTTCCGCGCGGCACGTCGGGCCCGTCGGGCCGCCCGGGACACCTTTCGACGGCTCAAGCAAGGCGAGTGCGACATCCCGGCCGAAGAAATCGTCCGCGCGATCCTCGTCCGCCGCGCGAGCGGACGCAGCATGACCCCCCGCGTCGTTCGGCGCGACATCGAGACCGTCGAGGACAAATACGGCGTCCCGCTCCCGCGGGTGTGGATCATCGCGCCACCCGGAGCCGTGCTGCCCGAACCCGCACCGCCCGAACTGCGACGTCGCCCCCCCGACGCAAAGGACGACGAGCACGCACAGCCCGCCCAATTCGAGCCCTTCGAAACGCGCTCCCCCGAGCAAGACTGGCCGAGCCTCGCCGTGTTCGTCGGCCTCGTCGCCGCCGCCGCCGTCGCCTACGGCGTCGCTCAAACCGGCGCGCCCGCTTTCCTCAAGGTCGCCGCCGTCGCCATCGCCGCGCTCATCTTCGCGCTCGTCGGCGTGCTCGCCATGCTCGCCAAGCCCCGCTTCCTCTACGCCATCCTCTCCACGCCCGAACGAGCCCGCATCGCGTTCACCCTCGGCGACACACCGACCGCCAAAGCCGACGCCGCACTCGATCACCAGACGCCCGTCCTGATCCACGCACGCTGGCGACGCGACGGCTCGGGCCGCTACGTCGCCGCACGCGGTTCGCTTCGCTGGCGATTCCTCCTCCGCCCGGGAGCGCTCCTGCCCACCATCTCCGCCCCCGGCTTCGACCCCGAGCACTCCCCATGGCGCCACGCCCCGCGCTCCTCCGCGTGGCGATGCGCATCTGCGAGCCATGCGTACGACCATGCGACGCCAAACCGCACTCCCTCGGCCGCGATCACCGCGACCGCGTCGTCCGACGTCCCATCGACCCCCCAACGCCTACCCACCGGACGGCACCAGTCCGCCTCGCACGCCGGCCCGACCGACTCTTGACGGGCTGACCCCGTCGCCCTACTCTCCTCGATCCCGCGCGACGGCTGGTCGCGAAACGGGGCCTGTAGCTCAGCTGGTTAGAGCGCACCCCTGATAAGGGTGAGGTCACTGGTTCGAATCCAGTCAGGCCCACTTCCGCGTCCCCCACAACGGCACTGTGTTGGCGAATCGGCACTGTGTTGGCGAATCGGAGCCGAACGCCCGTCGGCGTTCAGTTCCTGCTGGCTGTTCCACCTCGGCGGAACGACTCCGCGACGGGTTGATAGCTGGATCCATGCGGAAAGCGGCGCCGCGTGTTGCCGATCATCGCGCGCTCCGGCGGACATCCGCCTTCCGCGCGGCTGAGCCGGCCCAGCTCCGGCCACGGTGCGCTCAAGAGCACTCGTTCCCAAAGGACGCGAGGACGAGCAGCAGGTCTTCCGCGTCCACGAGCCCCGAGCCGTCAAGGTCTCCAACCGTTGGACCGGCGCTCGTCGTCTCAGCGAGAGACGCTTCTCAGTAGATCAACCGCATACGGCCCGTGTCGGGCACGAAGAGATTGAACGGCCGGTGGGTGGCCGGCCAGTAGACGAAGAACGCCTTGCCCAGCATCAGTTTCCTCGGCACAACGCCGGGCCGGACGATCTGGTCGTCGTCCGCACTCGCCCATTCGAGGATGCTCTGCTCGACCCAGGGGTCGAGGTCGGAGAGCTTCCAACCGCGGCTGTCGAGGCTCGCGGCCGAGTTGTCGCCCAGCACGAAGTACTCGTCTTCGCCGAGGATGGCGATGTTCTCCGGATGCCCGCCGAAGGCGCGGCCGGTCGGCGGCATGAACGGGCGGTAATAGAGATCCTTATCGAGGCCGACGCGGTGCAGCCGCGCGGGCCCGCCGCTGACCGCAAGCGACACCTCCGCGCCGCCGAGCCGGTACTGACGCGGGTCGGAAATGCCGTTGGGCAGCGGCGCGTCGCGACCGCCCAGAAACGCTTCGATTGATTCGCCCGTCGCCGCCTCGAGCCGCTCGATCGGCCCGAGTTCGTAGGCCGCCTGCGACACCACCACGTCGCCGTCGACGACCACGGTAATCGCCTGGTCCGCGTGCCAGACTTCGATGTTCGTCACCCGCCCCGCGGGCAGGCTCGGGCCGGGCCGCTCGGCCAGCGTCTCCCACGCCGCAGCGCCTTCGGATCGCATCTCGACGAGCACCCGCCCGGCCCCGACTCGGGCACGGAACTCGAGCCCGCGCGTTTCGAGCATGACGCTCGCCGTCGCCGCGTCCGAACCCGGCGCCGGTTCCACGCCGACGCGGACGCGCACGTCGCCCACCGGGAAACGCAGCGCCGACGCCGCCTGCTCGACCTGCCCGTTGATGAGCACTTCGTTGTACGACAGAAAGTCCGTCACGGGCCAAAGCCCGGTGTCCCAAGCAAGCGAGCCGCGGTCGGACGCCAACTCGTAGACCCGCCCCGAGAGATCCCAATCGCCGGACGTCGGCTCCCACGGCGTGCGGAACGTCACACCGGGCGACGCGAAACCGGGACGGTCCAGCGGACGGAATTCGCTCGAAAACACCGGCCGCCAGAGGCGCCGCTGCACGTCGAGCGGCTTGCGCTGGATCGACCACGCGTCGGCGTCGTCCAGCAGTTCGACGGTGTTCTCGACCACGCGGTCCGGCGCCGGCCTTGTGAACACGTCGCCGTCCACCAGCCACAACGCTTCGTTTTCTTCGCCGACCAACCGCTTGATGTAGTTCACCTGAGCGTTGCTGGGGTTCTTGAAGACCGTGACTTCCCACCGCCGGGGGTCGCGGAACTCGTAGAGGTACTTCTGCACCAGAATGCGGTCGCCCGCTCGCGTCGGCATCGGCGCGGGCTGCGGGCTGAAAGGCTTCATCGCGAGGTCCGGCTCGCCGATCGGCTGCGTCATCGGGTCTGTGACGCTCGGCTCGGCGAAGTCTCGGCTCACACCGCCCGCCCGGTACACGCCGCCCTGCACCGGGAACGGCACCTGCTCGACCGAACCACGCGGCTGCGCGTAATACCACGTGTCCACGGGCCATACATGACCCGTCGCCGGCCCGCGGAACGACATGTGCGCGCCCAGCAGCGTCGGCGCCATTGAGCCCGTCGGAATGCGGTACGCCTCGACCACGTAGGTCTTCGCGACGAACGCCATCGCCAGCGCGATGGTCAGCGAGATCAGCGTCTCCCGGAGCCCCCCACTCCCGCCAGCGGCCGACTGCGTTCCGCCGTCCTGACCGTCGCCGACCGAGCCCGAGGACGGCCCGGACCCGCTGGTCGCGGGCTTCCGCGCCGGGGGAATCGTCGCCGGCCCGCCCGCCGCGGCTTGTGAAGGGCGATCGGTCGGCCGCGCGGCCCCGCCAAAGACGGGCGGATCGCCCGCTCGCCCGTTCGGCGTCGCGGCATCTGCCGAGCCGCCCGACGGGGCGGCGCCGCTGTCCTCCGCACGGCCCGGGCGGGCGCCGCCCGAACCGGCTTCACCCCCGTCCGTCTCGCCTTTCGAGCCGGACGAGGACGGGTCGTCTGGGGAAGCCGGCAGATTCAACGCGAGCCACCACCCCGGCTGGCTTGCGAGAACAACGTCGTTAGCTCACGCCCGTCGTACAACCGCAGGTTCCGATTGCCCTCCACACCGTAGACGTAGAGCCGATCGGCCCGCTGATCGAGTATCACCAGCACGTCTTCGGTCGAACTCATGGACGCCGTGACGACGACCATGTCCTCGACCGCGACCGCGCCGGCCGCCTGGGCCGGCGCCCCGCCGAGGGTGCTGGCCTGAGTGATGATCAGAGCCATCAGCACGAACGCGCTCGCCCACAGAGCGGCGGCGCCCGCGTCGATCTTCTCACGGATGTATTCGCTCATCGCGCGCCTCCCGCCGTTTGATCCATCTTCGCGAAGTCGATCCCCACCAGCCGCTTGCGGCCCTGCTCGAACGTCATCGCCACCACTTCTTGGTTCACCCGATCCACCACGTAGATCGCGTCGGCCACGGTGCCCTGCACCTGCCCGGCGACCATCGCGTAGGCGCCTCTCGCTCGGCTGTCGCCGTCCTGCGCCGAAGCGCCCGGCGCGAAGCTCACCGCCGTCAACGCGACGATCAACGCCGCGTTGAGCCCGATCAGGCCCTTATACCGATTCTTCCGCGACATCGGCCCTACTCCTTCCCGGCCCACGCTCCGTGAGGCCGATCCGACCCTTGAGTTACCCCGACCATCACCCACGGCGCCGCCCGAGTCGCACCCGGGCGGTCATTCAATCCTTCCCCCGCCTTTCTCGTCAGTCGCGGTGCTCGCGGCGACTCGGCATGACCGCCAGCCCGACCGCGATCAGCGACAGCACCACGCCGACCAGATACGTCAGAATCGGACTGGGCTGCGACGATTGGCTCTCGATCGGCGGCATCGATTGGACGTCGAACTGCGGCAACGCCGGCGCTTCCTGGCCCAGAACCATCGGGCACGCCGCCAGCGCGAAGCCTACCGCCACGATCTTGACCATCCCCCGCCAAGCCTTTCGATGAGGCATCGCTGAACTCCTCCTTGGACGCTGCGGACGACGCGACTTCCGCACGCCGAACCGCCGACGGTCGAGCGTACCCCCCGCAGCGGCCGTCAGCAATCCGCCAAGCCCACCGGACGCATACTCCCACCCGGCCATTCGCCCTGCCACGCCACCCGGTTCCCGACCGCCCGACGCCTCCATATCGCACCGGAACCGCCGGACCGGCCGGAGAGCTCCTCACTGCCCATTTCCGATCAGCGGCGGCGACCGGGAGTGACCCATCGGCCGGATCTCTCCACACCCGCCCACCCGCGGTCTACACCCGGCCCTTGAGCCCGTACTGGTTGATCTTGTTGTAGATCGTCTTCTCGCTCACGCCGAGCACTTCCGCGGCCTTGGCTCGGTTGCCGCCGCACCGACGAAGCGTTTCCATAATCGCCTGCTTCTCGATCTCGGCCAGCGATCGACCCGCCAGCGGCGCCTCCGATCGCAGCACGCTCGCCGCCGCGTAACCGCCCGCTGCGGCCGACGAGATCGGCCCCGCCGCGGCCTGCAAATCCGCCGGGTCCGCCGCCGCCAGTTCGCCAGCCGGCATCGGCTTCGCCTTCGGCCTCGCCCGAAGCCGCTCCGGCTCGGCACCGGACGCGGGTTCGAACGGCCCCGTCGACTTGTCCCACGCATCAGCCGGCCCGGGTCCGACGGCGCGGGCAGACGGCGTCGCCTCGAACCGCGGCTCGGGCGCCGTCGTCGCCGACGCGATCGACCGAGGCCGAACGCGGCCCAGCGCCCGCGGCCCGGCCTCCAACCCAAGGTCCTCCGCGTCGATGATCTCGCCCTCAACGAACACCGTCGCGCGTTCCAGCACGTTCTCCAACTCCCGCACGTTGCCCGGCCAGTCGTACGCGATCAGTCGCTCCCGCGCCGCCTGCGTCAACCGCATCGGCGCCGTCTGCCGCTTTGCCGCGATCCGTTGCAGCACCGCCGCCGCCAACGCAATCACGTCCTTCGGACGCTCGCGCAGCGGCGGCACTTCCAGACGCACTACGCTCAACCGGTAGTACAAGTCCTCCCGCAACAGCCCCGACTCCACGAGCGGCTCCAGCGGTTCGTTGGCGCCCGCGATCACGCGAACATCCAACCGACGCTCTTCCGCCGAACCGATCCGGCTCACGACCCGGTCCTGCAACACACTCACCAGCTTCGCCTGCACGTCGAGCGGCACGTCCGGCACGTCGTCCAGAAACAGCGTCCCGCCGTCGGCGTGTTCGATCTTCCCCACTCGGCCGCCCGCCACGCCGAGCACCACGCCCTTCTCGTGTCCGAACAGCTCCGCCTCGATCAGTTCGCGCGGCAACGCCGCACAGTTCACGCTGATGAACGGCTTCGAAGCGCTCCCCCGACCCAACCGATGGATCACCCGCGCCAGCTTGCTCTTGCCCGTCCCGCTCGGTCCCACCAACAGCACCGTCGTATCAAGCGGCGCCACGCGTTCGGCTCGCTCGATCAGCCGCTTTGCCTGTTCCGACGCCGCGACAAACCCGAACTCGCCGCCCGCCTCGCCCAGCGACGAACGCAACTCCCGGTTCTCCGCCTCCAGCCGCCGCGTCCGCACCGCCTCGCGCAGCCGCGCCAGCAACTCGTCCGGCTCGAACGGCTTTCGGACATAGTCCGACGCCCCCTCACGCATCGCCCGCACCGCGTCTTCCACCTCCCCGTACGCTGAAATCATCAGCACCGGCACCCCCGGCATCCGCGTCTGCGCGAGCTTCAAGCACTCGAAACCCGTCGCCCCGGGCATCTGCAGATCGAATAGCGCCACGTCGTACGACTCGTTCATCATCTCCCCCGCCGCGGCGCCGTCGGGCGCCTCCTCCACCGCGAACCCTCCTCCCTCGAGATGAAACCGCAGCACCGCCCGCGCCGCCGGGTCGTCATCCGCGATCAACACCTTCGGCTCGCCCATCCTTCCTCGCTCTCTTCACCTGTCGAAGAACACACTTCACGCATTCGGCCCGCCTCAGCCTACGGTAGAATCGTCCCGGACGCCGCCGCATGCCTCACCACGACGAACAGCATCGACCCGCGACGGACTCCGCTGGGCCCTCCGATCTTTGCGCGCCCACGCCCGCTCCCGCCTCGCCTGCCCCCGCCACGCCCGCTTCGCAACCTCCGCGCTCGCTCCCCCAGCGCCCCGCAGGCGACGGGGCACCGCGGCCGTCCGCCTCACCAGCCCAGCGGCTGCAACGCCTCTACCCGCTCGCGCTCGTCGCCGTCGCCCTCGTCGCCGTCGGCGCCTACACCATGACGCGGGCCTTCCACGTCGAGAAACACGAGGGCATTCGGCTCGGCCAGCTCGCCACCGACTACCGCGCGCACGCCTACCGGCTCGGCCAGGAAACGCTGGCGCTCCGTCTCCAACCCAGCGACCCGGGCTACGACCGCGTCGGCGGGACCATCACCGAACTCCGTCTCTCATTCCGGGAACTGCGCGATCGCGCAGGACCGCTCGGACAGGCGCATCACCACTCGCCGGGCGAACACGCTCACCTACACGCGCACGGCTCGCACCACGCCGCTTCGGACCACACAACTCCTCTCGACCTCGAACATCTTCAGCACGAGCACGAGCGGCTGATCGAGGCCTCGCTCGCCGCCCTCGGCGCGATCGCGCACGATCGCGATGCTGCCGACCTTGCCGTCGCGACCATGCTCGCCGCGATCGACGAGATCGACCAAAGCCTGCGGGAGGCCGCGGCCGTCGCCGACCGCCACTCGTCACAGCACCTACATCTTCTTGACGTCGGCGAGATCGTCGCCCTCGCGACCATCCTGCTCGCCCTGCTCGCCGTCGCGGCGCTCATCCTCCAGCCCGCCGTGCGAGACCTCCGCGCCCAGCAGCGGCGCCAGGACGAATTGCTGCGCGAATCACGCGAACGCGAACGCGAAGCCGACTCGCTCGCTCGGCGCAGCAAACGCCTCGCCGACCTGCAAGTTATCGTCGGCGACACAGCCCGGGCCTTCCTTTCTTCCGAAGACCTCAACGAGACCATCGACTACATCCTCTCCAACGTGGGCCGCCACCTCGACGTGTCCCGCGCGTACCTCTTCCGCTACCGCGGCGAACGCCGCCTCCTCAGCAACACCCACGAATGGTGCGCACCGGGCGTCGAGCCGGCCATCGACACGCTGCGCGACCTCGACGCCCGCGACTTCGAACCGTGGACCGCGCTCCTCTCCGCCAAGGAACCGCTGACCATCGAAGACGTCGACGCGGCGTCCGACCTCGACGACCGGTCGCGCGCCTTCCTCGAAGAGCAGGGCATCAGGGCGCTGCTCTGCCTGCCCGTTTTCATCAACGGCGAACTCGAAGGATTCGTCGGCTTCGACGAGTGCCGCGGGCCGCGACGCTGGGCCGACGAAGAGATCGCCCTGCTCCGCACCGTCGTGGAGTCGTTCTCGCGCGCCGTCGAACGCCGTGTCGCCGCCCGCGCTCTCGAACGTTCCGAAGAACGCCTCGACCTGGCGGTCCAGGTCGCCTCGCTCGGCGCCTGGGACTGGGACGTCGACACCAACCATGTCGACTGGAACGACTACTGGTTCGAGTTGCTCAGCATGGACCCGGCGGCCACCGTCCAGCGGATCGGTACGTGGGAAACCCTCATCCACCCCGACGACCGTCCGGCGACGCTCGCCCTGCTTCAGGCCCACCTCGATGGAGAGACGCCCCTCTACGAAGCCCACTACCGCGTCGTCACGCCCGACGGCCGGACGCTGCACCTCTCCGACCGCGGCCGCGTCGTCACCCGCCACGCCGACGGACGAGCCAAACGCCTGGTCGGGCTCATCCGCGACGAGACCGCCGCCGTCAAAGCCCAGGAAACACTCGCCGCTTCCGAACTCCGACTCCGCCGCTTCGTCGAGTCCATGCCCGCAGCCGTCGCCATGTTCGACGCCGACATGCGCTACCTCACCGTCTCCAAGGGCTGGCTCGAAGAACTCGGCCTCGACGCCGACATCGTCGGCCGCACGCACTACGACGTCTTTCCCGACATCCCCGAACGATGGCGAGCCATCCACCGCCGCTGCCTCGCCGGCGAAGTGCTCCGCACCGACCGCGACCGCTTCGACCGCGACGACGGCTCCACGCTCTGGCTCGAGTGGGAGATCCATCCCTGGTTCACCGAAGCGGGAGAGATCGGCGGCATCATCATGTTCACCGACCTCATCAACGATCAGGTCGAAAACGAACAGGCCCTCGAGCGCGCCCGCTGCGACGCGGAGTCCGCCTCGCAAGCCAAGTCAGACTTCCTCGCCGCGATGTCCCACGAACTCCGCTCGCCGCTCGCAGCCGTGTTGGGCTACACCGAGCTGCTCGCCCGCAAAGACCCACCCAAAGCCGAACGCGCCGAGTTGCTCGACAAGGTCCGACTCAACGGCGAGCTTCTGCTCAACCTGATCAACGACACGCTCGACCTCTCCAAGATCGAGGCCGGCAAACTCCGTCTCAATCATCGACCCGCTCCGCTCGATCTCATCGTCCACCAATCGCTCGCAGCAATGAAACCGCGGGCCGACGAGAAGGGACTCGCGCTCCTCGCCTCGGCACGGACCCCCGTCCCCGCACGCGTCGTCACCGACGACGTACGACTCCGCCAGATCCTCATCAATCTGCTCTCGAACGCCGTCAAGTTCTCCGACTCCGGCGAAGTCCGCGTCGAACTCGCCGCACGCGACGACAGCCTGATCGTCTCCGTCCTCGACCACGGCCGCGGCGTTCCCGCTGAATTCCTCGAACGGCTCTTCAAACCCTTCGAGCAACTCGACGTCCCGACCCGACGCATCGAATTCGGCAGCGGGCTCGGACTCGCCATCTGTCAACGCCTCGCGAGCGCCCTCGGCGGCATGATCACCTGCGCTTCCTCCACCGCCGCCGACTCGCACGGCAGCATCTTCACGCTCAACATGCCGCTCCAACCCGCGGGCGACGAAACCATCCAACCCGGCCCGCTCCCGCCGACCAACTTCGCGCCCGCCGGCGCCGCCTTGGACGACCCGAACCAGGACGCCCTCCACAAACCGCTCCGGGGTCGCCGCGTCCTGCTCGTCGAAGACGGCCGCGCCAACGCCGAGATCATCAGCTACTACCTCTCCTCCGCCGGCGCGCTCGTCACCCATCTTCCAGACGGCCGCGCCGCCCTCGACCACCTCCTCCCCCGAGACCCGTCGCACGCCGATGGCGCCGCGCCCCGCACCGGCGATCACGCGTCCGGCGCGTCCAACGGCGACGCCCCCGCATCGGGCTCAGCCGGGGGCGCCGCTCGCCCGACCGTCGACGCCGTAGTCATGGATATGCAAATGCCAATCATGGACGGCTTCGAAGCCACCCGCGCCGTCCGCGCCGCGGGACTCGACGTCCCGATCGTCGCCGTCACCGCCTACGTCACCCCCCAAGACCGCGAAGCCTGTCTCGCGGCCGGCGCCGACGCGTTCCTTCCCAAACCCGTCGATCCCGACGCGCTCGTCGCGCTCTGCGCCCGGCTCGCCTTCAACACGCCCTCGACGCCCGTCGCGTCCGAGACCGAACCCCACACGCCGACCGCCGATGGAGAACGCGAGCGCACGCCCGAACGCATGTCGCTTACCAATCAGCGAGACGAACGCCTCCGCACGCTCGTCGAGAGCTATCTCCGCTCGCTCCCAGCCATCGCCGGCGATTTGCAGAACGCCATCGCGAACCACGATCGGGACAGCATCGAGAAACTGGCGCACCGACTCGCCGGCACCGCCGGCAACTACGGCCTGCCCGCGCTCTCCGAACTCGCCCGCCGCACTTCAACGCTCGCCCGCGAGCGCGCCTCCGACAGCGAACTCCGCGACGCGGCCCGGAACCTCGTCGACGCCCTGCTCGACCCGCCGACGCCCACGCTTCCCAAGGTCGCATCCTGAACGCCGCCCGTTACCGGACGCGACCGCCTTCGCCCGACCGTCCCCGCCCGCGCGACCCGCACAGCTCCCACCCCCGCCTTGCCCATTCGCCGAGACCGCCCGGCCACCCGCCGCTGAGCCTCCGATGACCGTCTTATCGCATCACCCTAAGAGCGACGGGACGCCGCATGAACACGCCGAAGCCACAAGAACCTCTCCGCTCCGAGTTCGCCGCCGACCCCGAGATGCTCGAACTCGTCGAGCTCTACGTGGCCGACATGCCCGACCGCGTCGCCCTGCTGCGCCGCCACTGGGACGCCCACGAAGCCGAGGACGTCCGACGGATCGCTCATCAGCTCAAGGGCGCCTCCGCGGGCTACGGCTTCCCGACCGTCGGCGAAGCCGCACGTGAACTCGAAGAAGCCCTCAAAGACGAGACGCAGGAACTCGAACGACTCGCAGCCGAGTTCGACGCGCTCGTCGACGTCTGCTCCCGCGTCACGCTTTGACCTCTAAGGAGCGCGCCGTCAAGCGTCACATGAACAGCTCCTCCGATACGCCGCTGGTCCTCCTGATCGACGACGCCGAGGACGTCCACCGCCTTCTCAAGGCGAAGGCGACCTACGCCGGCTATCGCCTCACCTCCGCCTACAACGTCACCGGCGGCCTCAAAGCCGCGACCGCACTCGGCCCCGACCTCGTGCTTCTCGACCTCTGGATGCCGAACTCCGACGGCTTCAGCGCACTCAAAGCGCTCAAAGACAGCCCCGCCACGATGGACATCCCCGTCATCGTCCTCTCGGGCAGCAACCACACCTCCGACAAAGTCCGCGCCTTCGAACTCGGCGCCGCCGATTTCGTCTCCAAGCCTTTCGATTTCACCGTCCTCTCCGCCAGACTCCGCAACGCTCACCGAACGTCCCGCCTCCTGTTCTTGCTCGCCCAACAGAGCCACATCGACGGGCTCACCGGCCTCAAAAACCGAGCTCACTTCGACGAGGAGTTTCACGCACAACTCAAGCGCCGGCAACGCTCGCACACCGAACTCACCCTCGTCCTCACCGACCTCGACCACTTCAAACGAGTCAACGACGAGTTCGGCCACCCTGCAGGCGACGCCGTCCTCGAAGCCTTCGCCAACCTCCTCGCCCAGTCCGTCCGCGGCGACGACACCGCTTGCCGCTACGGCGGCGAAGAGTTCGCGCTCGTCCTCCCGGGCACCACCGCCGCCGCCGCCGCACAACTCTGCGAACGCATCCGGATCGCCGCCGAAGCCCTCGAGTTCCAACGCTACCCGGGCCTCTCGCTCACCGCTTCCTTCGGCGTCACCGACCGACCCAGCACGCCCGGCACCAACTCCAACTCCGCTTGGGTCGAAGCCGCCGACCACGCCCTCTACGACGCCAAGCAATCCGGCCGCAACCGCGTCCACCTCTTCAACGAAACCGGCGGCGTTTCCGCCCTCAAAATCGCCTCATAACGCTGGGCGACGCCAGCACACCCCCGTCTTGCATCTCCACCAAAAACAAAAATGAGCGAACGTGCTCTCGCACGCCCACTCAAAGCAGTGCCTCGTTCAATGGATTCGGCCGGCGCGATCAATCCACTTCGTACTCGCTCCAGTCGTAGTCGAGATTCGACACGACGTACACCGCCCCGCCCTCGTACGCGTTTTCGATCACGTCGCGAGCGTCGTCCGCGTCGTCCACGTCGCCAGACACGATTGCAACACCGTTCTCAACAACCAACGAGATTTCGTCGCTGTCGACGAACGGACTCCAGAAGAACTCCTCGACGATCTCTTCGCGCAATTGCGCATCCGTCATCGTGGTCGTGTACTGCTGTGAGACCTTCAGCGGGACGTCTTCGCCGTAACGGTATAGGGCCGAGTCGATAAACGGCCGGGCAGCGGCGGTCTTGGTGTCGTACTGGCCGACGACCAGCAGATTATCGACGTCCGTCACGCCGACGACTTCCGCCACCGCGTCCTCGATGTTCGCCTTCGCCGACTGACTCTGCACCGAACCGCGCAGCGTCACGCGACCCGAATCGTCCACGCCCATCCTGATCTCGTCGGGCGACGCCATCGTCTCGCGGTTGATCGCCCGCTCGACGGATGAACGAAGTTCGGTTCGATCCACGTCACCCATCACGCGAAGATGATTCGTGACGCTCTCAACGCCGTGCGTCGACAAGGCGGCCTTACCAGCGGCGGACTTCGCCGCTAGCGTTTCGACCTCACCCGTCAGACGCATGTCGCGTTCCTTCAAATCGAAATCGACCGCCGACGCATCCACACGCGGCTCGCGCTCGATCGCCTTCATCACCGCTTCGCGCACCTTCGCCGGTTTCATCTCGTTCGGCGTGATGTCTTTGAACGCCTCGTGACGCGTCCAACGCTTGACGCTGAGCCCCTCGGCGTCCACGTTCTCGGCGCCTGCACGCTGCGCAATGCCGATCGCTCGGAGCTTCTCGGCGACGCTGCCGACCGTTCCGTCAAGCGTCACGTCACCGTTCGAAGCCGAAACGTCGATGTCTCCGCTGTCGACGTGCGAGTCCCACTTCAAAGCCTGCTGCGCCAATTCGACCATCTCTTCCGGCGATTGCCGGGCGGCTTCCTGCACCACCAGCCCGGCGGCGTCGATGCCACGAACCCCCTTCACGCCCGACGTCAGTTGCCGCGCGAGCCAGCGCTCCGACGACGCCGAGACATCGCCCGTAAGCGTCACAAAGCCGTCGTTGATCCGCAGCGTGAGATCGTCGAATTCCACGCCCGAACTATTCCGAAGCGTCTCGGAAACGTGCTCGCGGATCCGTGAATCCGACACGCCCGAATCGCGGACCTCAAGGCTGTTCGTGACCGCTTCCACACCCTTTAACGTCCCGGCGATCGCGCCCGCTCGGGATACGTCGAGCATCGAAGCGACTTCGCCGTCCAGCGTAACGATGTTGTTCCGAACGCTGACGCTGATCCGATTCTCGTTAATCACGAAATCCTTCGCCAAGGCGTTCATCACCGCCTCCTCGATCGTGTCGTCGGTCAGCCGGATTCGCTTCATGTCGCGACGATCGCTCGACGCTGTCCGCTGGCTCTGCCGTGCGTCGCCGCCGCGCCGCTCGTCGCCGCTCATTCCCGAGCGGCCGTCCTGAGCGACCGCAGGCGCCGCCCCGACGAACGCGAGAGCCGCAGCACAAACGAGACTCCCCGCCGCCCGACGAAGCGCCAGGGCGCCGGAATTGGCCCCGGCGGCGCGGTTCAAAAACATGGCGTTGGTGTTGGTGGTTGTGGCGTCTTTCTTCGTGGTGAACATGGTGTTCGTCTTTTCGATGATGAAGTTGGGAAAAGTTGCGCGACAGCCGCCTCGCATTCGCACAGCGCAGCGGCGCGCCGCCTGTTCACACTGCATCTCTAGCTTTGACACCGCCTCAAAATCGCCCCGCAGCCGCGCACGAAGCCGGAACATGGGCGCAATTTCCTACACGAGCCGTCCAATACGCCCGTCGGGACCCGCCGATATGGGCCCCGCTCCCTCCCTCTCCCTCGCCCCGCGTTCGCTCACGCGGGGCGTTGCGATCGCGTTCCCTCACCGCCACCGCTCGCGTCCGTCGCCCGCTTCATCGCTCGCGAAGGCTCTCCTTCTCCCGACGCTTCGTCGGCATTCATCGCCTCGCTCACCGACCCGGTTTCCGCCGCAAGCCGCACGCTCTTGCCAAGCCGCCAGCGGTACTCGATCGGTTCGATCCGTTGCGCCAACTCCAGCCGCACCGCCTTCTGCCCAGCGTTGTGAAAGAACGCGAAGAACGCCCGCTCCACCGTCAGCGGATACTCGCGCCACGCTCGCTCGTCTCGGAACACTTCCGCCAGCCGCAGTTTCGTCGCCCGGCCGTTCGGTGACACGCCAAGCGGGGTGTACTTCAGAAACGAACGCGCTTCGCCCAACGACTCGAACGGCGAGCCGTGCGCCAACGTCCCCGCCGACGCGTCGCGCATCGTCACGTCCGCGTTCCCGACGCTGTCCCGGCTGCGCACCGTCACCGTCAGCCGCGCGTCCGTTTCCGTCATGTCGATCACCGCCGGGTTGAACCGGAAATCGCTCATCGCGTTCCCGCCGAGCCCGATCAACGAACTGTCCGCGTCCGAGCGCACGAAATACAAACCGCTCATCCGCTCGCCGTCGTCTCGCGTGCCCTCGACCAGCAGCCGATACGCGACGTGGTGATAGCTCAGCCCCGCCTTCTCCGGCGCGAACCACGGCCGCATCCGATGAACGTGACACACCACCACGTTCCAAAACGCGAACCCCGCCTTCGTGCGCAGCCGCAGGCCACCCGGAACGAAACGCTCGGCCGATTCCACCGGCGTCCGGTACGTCATAAGCGCGCAGCGGTCGATCACCCCCCTCATCGTCACGGCGACCGGCAGCGGCAACGGCATCAGACCATCCTTATCGGTTCGCTCACCCCGCGGCGGGCACATGTCGCCACGAATACCCCGTCCCCACCAGCTCACGCCCCCCACAAGCTCGCTCCCCCCGACGACGCCGCGTCCCGCCGCTTCGACGCTCCGAGCGCGTCGCAGCCGCCTCGAATCCCTCACCTTCCGCCCTCGACCCCCCAGCGCAAGATCGGCTGCCCGTCCCGGGCACCCTATCGAGGGTGGATCTTTTTCTCACTTTCCGCTTGAGACGCGCTGGGTTTCCACTACCTTCCACGGGTTCTCACACAGGAGGGCACGCTCACCACGTCGCCGCATCCGGCTTGGCGGCGGCTTCGCACTCGGAGGACGCCCGTGAACGACCATCCCGAGCGCCCCGCCCCCGCGCCATCGCCCACGCCCGCTCCCACGCCCACGCCGGCCGCCACGCCCGCGCCGGCCCCCGCCGCTCACGACGAAAGCCTCTCCCGCGCCGCCTACTGGAAAACCAACGTCCGCTACCTCACCGTGCTCCTCTCGATCTGGGCGATCGTCTCTTACGGCGCCGGCATCCTCTTCGTCCAACCGCTCAACAGTTTCTCCATCGGCGCCGCACCGCTCGGCTTCTGGTTCGCGCAGCAAGGCTCGATCTATGTCTTCGTCATCCTCATCGCCGTCTACGTCGTCATCATGAACCGGCTCGACCGCAAGTTCGGCCTCCGCGAAGACTGACCCGCTTCCCCCCATGCCCGCCCCGCCAAGCCGGGCCGCTCACGCTCTTCGACGCACGACTCAAAACCCGATCCAAGCCGCTCGCTTCTTGACCCCATCCGCCGGAGTTCGCCCGTGGACGTTCAAGTCTGGACTTTCATCATCGTCGGCGTCACGTTCGCCCTCTACATCGGCATCGCCATCTGGTCGCGCGCCGGCTCCACGGGCGAGTTCTACGTCGCCGGCAAAGGCGTCCCGCCGCTCGCCAACGGCATGGCCACCGGCGCCGACTGGATGTCCGCCGCCTCCTTCATCGGCATGGCCGGCATCATCTCCTTCGCCGGCTACTTCGGCAGCGTCTACCTCATGGGATGGACCGGCGGCTACGTCCTCCTCGCGCTCCTCCTCGCGCCTTACCTCCGCAAGTTCGGCAAGTTCACCGTCCCCGACTTCGTCGGCGATCGCTACTACTCGCAGGTCGCCCGCGTCGTCGCCGTCCTCTGCGCCATCTTCGTCAGCTTCACCTACGTCGCCGGACAGATGCGCGGCGTCGGCGTCGTCTTCTCGCGATTCCTCGAAGTCGACATCACCCTCGGCGTCATCATCGGCACCGGCATCGTCTTCGTCTACGCCGTCCTCGGCGGCATGAAAGGCATCACCTACACACAGGTCGCCCAATACTGCGTCCTCATCTTCGCCTTCATGGTCCCCGCCGTCTTCCTCTCCATCATGCTCACCAACAACCCCGTTCCCCAACTCGGCTTCGTCGGCGACCTCGGCGGCCCCGTCGGCAGCGAGATCGCACAAGGCGAATCGGCCTCGCTTCTCTCGAAGCTCGACGGGCTCAACGAAGAACTCGGCTTCGCCGCCTACACACAAGCCCCGCAGGAGTGGTTCGCCACCTCCGGGCCAAAGGGCTATCTCGACGTCATCCTCATCACCCTCGCCCTCATGGTCGGCACCGCCGGACTCCCACACGTCATCATCCGCTTCTACACCGTCCCTCGCGTCCGCGACGCCCGACTCTCCGCCTTCTGGGCCCTCCTCTTCATCGCCATCCTCTACACCACCGCCCCAGCCGTCGGCGCCTTCGGTCGCGTCAACCTCATCGAAGAAACTCGCAACGCCTACTACAACCCCGACGACGTCCCCGCCGCCGTCGAAGACGCCAAGGTCATCCCCGACTGGTTCCGCAACTGGGAAACCACCGGCCTCATCGCCTGGGTCGACAAGAACGACGACGGCCGCATCCAATATTTCGCGGGCAAACCGTTCACCAGCCCCAACAACGACAAGCCCTACTTCGATGATTCCCAGCGAGGACCGCACGGACAGCGCAAACTCGACTACGCCACCGACGCCGATCCCTCGGGCGTCACGCTCACCGACAACCCCAACGAGCTCTTCATCGACCGCGACATCATGGTTCTCGCCAACCCCGAGATCGCGAAACTGCCCAACTGGGTGATCGGTCTCGTCGCAGCGGGCGGCCTCGCCGCCGCCCTCTCCACCGCCGCCGGGCTCCTGCTCGTCATCTCCACCGCCGTCAGCCACGACCTGTGCAAGAAGGTCATCGCCCCGAACATCAGCGAAGCCCGCGAGCTCTGGATCGCCCGCGCCGCCGCCGGCGTCGGCGTCGTCCTCGCCGCACTGCTCGGCATCTTCCCCCCCGGATTCGTCGCCGAGGTCGTCGCCCTCGCCTTCGGACTCGCCGCCTCCAGCTTCTTCCCCATCATCATCATGGGCATCTTCAGCAAACGCATGAACCGTGAAGGCGCCGTCGCCGGCATGATCGCCGGCATCACCGTCACCACCGCCTACATCCTCTACTTCAAGTTCGGCTTCTTCGGCCTCGTCGAACCCGGCACACGCGACCGGTGGTTCCTCGGCATCAGCCCCGAAGGCTTCGGCTCCGTCGGCATGCTCGTCAACTTCGCCGTCGCCCTCGTCGTCTCGCGATTCTTCCCGCCACCGCCCGAAGACATCCAAAACCTCATCGAAGACATCCGCGTCCCACGCGGCGCGGGCGAAGCCCACGAGATGCAGGTCACTCCCGCTCACCAATGACTTCTTCTTGCTCCCCCCATGACGCGGGAGCCCGACAACGAGACTCACTCCGGCGGCGCCCGCTCTCACGCGGGCGCCGCCGCTTTCTGCGCACGCCCCCCGTCCACTCAACCGCCTCGCAACAACGACGCATACCCCAACGGCGCCGCCAACGCGACCAGCACGATCAGCATCGTCCCTTGCAGCGCGCCGAACCACAGCCACGCCGCGAGCGCACGGCTCCCGCCGATCAATCGAACGCCCCGGAAGAACAGCACCGTCATCGACGAACCGCTCGCCGCCAGCACTACCGCGTGCGCCACGAAGAACGCCGTCGGCCCGAGCACCACCCCAAGCCACACCGCGACGTTCACCAGCGTCCCCAGCGTCAACACCACGTCGCCCCACCCGGCCGTGTGCAGGCAGACGTCGAACAGGCCTCGCCCGCTCGTGTCGTCGCCGGCGCCGCCCTCGGCCCCGTCACCTGCATCGCCCCAAATGAACCGCCGGGCCTCGTCAGCCGATCGACCGCGCCCGCGCGTCGCGACGAGGGCGCTTAGCCCGAGCGCCAACCACGACGCCGCCGCACCGCCCGCGATGGTCGAACCGAGCGCCGCCGCGTCGCGCGTCACGCTCGGCGCCCAGAAACTCACGCCGTACGCCCCGGTCGAAACGAACAGCCACGCCAGCACGACCCCCCGTCGCCAACCACGCCTCGAAAGCCCTTTCATCGCGGATCGCTCCCGTCAGGCGCCGTCCAGAGAACCACCTTGCCGCTCCCCGAGACCACGTTCTGAAGGATAGACCCTTGCGGCGTCGCCGCGCGGTGACATAATGATCGCGTGGCTCCTCCGCGGCGAAGAGCCGTTCGCTCGCCGCCGCCGCTCGACGCCGCTTCGTACCAGACCATGCCTCTCAACGACCATCCTGCGCGATCCGCCGCCGACTCGACCGACCGCACCGCATCGGCGGTCCCCGACGGCGATACCGTGCCCGCCGCGGACGACTCGCCCGCCCGCCGCTCGACGCGCCAGCCCCGCAACGGCGCACGCGACCGCCTCCGCACGCAGAACGCCATCATCACATCCGTCGGCCGCGTCATCTCTCGCGACGGCTTCGGCGGCCTGCGCATCAACAACGTCGCCCGCGAAGCCGGCGTCGACAAGGTCCTCATCTACCGATACTTCGGCGGGCTCGACGAACTCATCGGCGCCTACGCCAAGGAACTCGACTTCTGGCCCTCTGCCGACGAGGTCGCCGCCTATCGCGACGACGAGGACGTCCTCGCCATCGATTTGCCCGACCGCATCGCGTTTCTCATCGGCAACCTGCTCCGCGCCATCTACCGCCGTCCCGTCACCCGCGACATCATCGCCTGGCGCCTCGCCGAAGAGAACGAACTCACCCGCCACCTCGACCAGCATCGAATCGACGTCACCCACGAAGTCATTGAACGCTTCATCACGCGCGACGAACTCCGCCGCCACCCGAACCTCATCCCGGTGATCCGCGTCGTCGCCAACGGCGCGCTGTATCTGGTCGTGGGCGAGCGCAACAACGCCGTCGTCGCCGAGCCGCAACTCACCGGTTCGCTCGAAGAGCCCGACGGCTGGGCGCTCCTCGACCAGACCGTCCGTTCGCTGCTCCGCGGCGCCCTGTGCTGACGCCGGCCGGGCGCCGCCGATCCGCCGATCCGTCAATCGGCTTGCTTCGGCGTATTCCCAACCGCGCGGCGCCGTTCGGGGCAACGCCCGCAACCCAACCGCGCCCCGACCGACACGCGCCAAAATCCGACCCACCCTCACGCGTGAAACCGCCGCCAGACCAGCACAGGTTCGCTCACTCGGCCCCACGACGCCCAACGCCCGACACCCGACGCCCGGTTTCCGACCTCCGACTTCCGGCCACCGAAAATACGAGCGCATAACCTCACCCCCCGGATAACCCATTCGGGTGGGGGGTGAGGTTTGGAGAGAAGGTCGTTCGAGCCTCGCGGCCCGCGTGTGCTGTGATTCGACGCGGTCTCGCACCCCCACTGCGGCATAGGCGTCACGCGGATGATACCTGACGCTGGCTGGTACGCCAGCCCAAAGCACGCGGTTTTCCGCCAGTTGCGGAAACGCGCCGGGAGGCATTCAAACGCAACGAAAATAGGGCCCGATGCCCGGCCGACGCCTGACCACGCGACACGCCGCACCGTCGCGTTGATGGTCGCTGCCGGTCTCGCAGTCTGGTCAGCCGACGTGGTCGCTCGGAGCGGTCGTTCGTACCGGTCGCTTCTCGGTGCCGGTCGTCTTCACGCCGGGCTACATGTGATCGCGGGGCTGCCCGACAAACGGGTCCAACGCGATCCGCCGCTGCGCGGTTCGTTCAGCCGCAGCAGGCGCTCGAGGTACGCCAACAGTGTCGCTTCGTCGAACCCCTGCAAGTACTCGCCCGGCGCCGTTGGGTTCAGCGTCTGGACATAGTCGATCAACCGCTCGCGTGACAGCGCCAACGGCTCGGCCCCCTCAAGCGCTTCCGCGACACGGACGAAACCCATCCGCCCCAACTCGCCGATCGCGACCGGGACTCCGCTCTCAGTCGCGGACGCCGCGTCGGCCCCCTCGGGGGTCAAGCCCGAACTCGACACACCCTCGGCAGCCGCGGTCGGCGGCCTATCGCTGGCGACGCTCGAACCATCGAACAGACTCGGGAAGCGGCGGGTGGTCCGGGCGGCCAGACGACTTAAACGGGGCATCGTGCGTCTCCTCGTGCGTTTCATCGCCCGCGGGATCGGCATCCTGCCGAGCGGGAAGACATCGCCAACACCTTGTCAAGTCGGCCCGAGACCTCCCGAAACGTTGAAGAACGACCACAAGAGTTGTGTGCCACCACCATCTGTTGTGCTAACCACAAGATGCTGTATCCAGCGTCGATATGGACCACAAGAGGAGCCAGGACGCAACTGGCGTCCTGGCTCGCCGCCTTTCAGCGACGCAGCAAGCGCGCCTCCCGAAGCTCGCGCCCCCCGCGCGCGTCGCCACTTTGTGCCATCACACGCGATGATCGCCTCGACTTCATTGGTCGGATTCGAGGGGTTCGCCCGACCGCTCCACAAGACGCACCCAGCCGTCCGCTTCCAAGGCTCCAACGAGCCGACGCGATCGGAGGAGGTCCGGCGCCGGGTTCGGAAAACCAAGGCCCGTCGGCGAGTTCCCGCGCCGGCGGAGCCGCGGAAGCGAAAAAGGAAACCGCCCCGCGCTGGGCGGGGCGGCTTCGTGATCCAGTGATCGAGGGGGACTCGCCCGGTCGATCAGGAATCTCTCTCCCCTCCAACCCCCCGGTGTTCCACCCCCGACCCCTCGTCCCGCGTCACGGGCAGGTCACATTGGTGCCGAAGGCGCCGAGCACGGCGAGCAGGTCGTCGGTGTTGACGGCGCCGTCGCAGGTGGTGTCGCCCGGGAAGTCGCCGGGGGCGCCGGTCTGACCGAAGGCGCCGAGGACCGCGAGGAGGTCGTCCGTGTTGACCTGACCGTCGCTGCGCGACGTGTCGGGGCAAACGACGCAGGCGGGCGGCTCGATGCAGTCCGCCGGAGCGGGGGCGACGTTGGGCAGCGACGAGCCGTTCGCGTTGAACTGCAACTCGACGTACTGCGGCCCGTCGATGGCGCCGAGGTCGACGTCACGGGGCTCGCCGAGGTCGCTGACGCAGGCGAAGCCGAGGAACTGGTTGGACACGAAGTCGTGGCCCTGACCGTTGATGAAGACGGTGACCTTGATGGTGTCGCCGGCCGACGGGTCCCAGTTGATGTCGCTCAGCGGGATGCCGATCTCGATGCCGGTGGTGACATTCGGAGCGTCGGCCACGGCGCCGAACTGGTCGGGGGCGCCTTCGACGCCGCCGACGTTGGAGTTGTCGATCGCGAAGAGCGTGGCTTCGTTGAACCCTTCGTCGCCGTCGCCGTTGGAGGCGCCGCCCGAGGAGGGCATCGCGTAGGAGCCGAGGAACTTACCGAAGCCGGGGTCGGGCGAGCCGGGGTTGTTGGGGTCGTCGGCCAACACGCCGCGCAGGCGGGCGAAGTCGCCGAACCAAGTCGTGCCGTCGCTGGACGAGAAGGTGTAGAAGTAATCGGCGGTGAAGACATCGTCGAAGGTGAAGCCGGGCCGGCCCTCTTCGACGAGGTTGTTGTCGTCGTCGAAGACGTCGGGCGTCGGGCCGCCCATGCGGTTCAGGGCGTTGAAGTTGACGTCGGGGTTGCCGGCGTCGTTCGGATCGTCCGGATCGTCGTAGATCAGCGTGTTCTGACCGGCGGCGGGATCGACGTCGATGAAGACCTCGAGCTTGTTGTTGTTCGGCTGGAGGTTGCCGCCGATCATGATGTGGAGCAGCTCGGGCGAACCGGGCGCGAGGAAGTTCTGGTCGACGATCGCGGCGAGGTTGTCGAGTTCGCTACCGTTGGCGAAGGTGACCGAGGGATCGGTGTTGTCGCCGAAGCCTTCGATGATGGAGATCAGGTCGCCGGTCTCGGGCGAGGTGCCCTGCGGCCGGTCGAAGAACTGACCGCCGAACCCGCCGCCGGCGGCGAGCAGCTGCGCGCCGTACGCGTCGCGCTGGGCCGCGGAGCCGGAGTAGGAGATCACGAAGTCGGGCTCGAAGCCGGCGTCGAACGTGAGGCCCGGGAAGAGGGCGGGGTCGGAGCCGTCGCCGTTGCCCGTGCCGATGTTGTTGAGGCCGTTGGAGTCGAGGCCGTTGTTGTTGCCGTTGATGGTGTTCTGGCCGACGCCCGCCGTCAGGTCGGTGTCGAAGAACAGGATGAGCTGGTTTCCGTTGGTTTCGAGGTTGCCCGCGACGTGGCCGAAGAGTGTGAGCGCGCCGCCGTTGGCCGGGTCGTTCGCGACCGAGAGGCGGACCGCGTCGAGCTCGGAGCCGTTGGCGTCGATGGCCGACGAATCGTCGTTGTTGCCGAACTCGGAGGCGTTGCCGGCGCCCGGAGGCGTGTCGTTCTCCCACACGAGCGTGTACTGGCTGTCGCCGACGATGCTGCCGTCGATCGTGGTGGTCGACGAGGGGATGGAGCCCGGGATGGTGTAGGAGACGAACTGGTCGCCGTTGTAATCGCCGAAGTCGAGCTGGGATGCGGTGGCGAAGCCGCCGAGGTTGCCGATGCCGGTGTCGAGCGAGCCGATCACCTGGTTGGAGAGGAACCGCCAGTCGCCGCCTGCGATGAAGCCGCCGATGCGGATTTCGGAGCCGGAGGTGTAGCCGATGCGGTCGAGCTCGATCTTGAACTCGAAGCCGGTCTCGACGGTCTCGGGGTCGGTGTCCCAGAAGTCGTCTTCGAACTCGACGCCGGCGACGCCGCCGGTGTTGGAGTAGTCGGCTGCGACGGAGATGAGGCTGCCGCCGTTAGGAGCGTCGGGCGCGACGATGTCGACGCTGCCGGTGAGGCCGCCGCAGGCGAAGCCGCCGGCGCCGTCGCCGAGCGTCGGAATGTCCTGCACGTTCAGGCAGCGCGTGCCGCCCGAGTCGTTACCCATCGAGATCCAGTAATCGGCCGTGAAGCCCGAATCGAACTCGAGATCGTTGTACTCGGTCAGCAGGTTGAAGTCGACCGACGAGGTGTTGGTCAGCACGACCTGCCCGCCAGAGCGGGCGTCGATGAACAGTTTGAGCTTGGCGGCGTCGAAGGACGACTCCTGGTTGCCCGCCCAGAAGAGATAAAGGTTGTCGGCGTCCGCGTAGGCGTAGAACCCGTTGAGTTCCGAACCGGTCGACACGGTCGCCGAGGAATCGGTGTTGGAGCCGAAGGTCGAGGCGAGCGTGTTGACGAACTGCGCCGCCGGGTACGACGCGTCGAGCACGCCGTCGACGGTCGCGGCGGTCGTGGAGCCGGTGGTCGCGGTGACGAACTGGTCGCCGGCGATCGAGTCGAAGTCGATCGTGACGTCGCTCGGGTCGCCCAGCGAGTCCTGACCGGCGCCGATACCGCCGATGACCTGGTTGGAGATGACGCCCGAGTCGCCCATGAAGCCGGCGATACGGATCGGGTCGCTGCCGTTCCAGCCGATCTCGTCAAGCGAGATGGCGATTTCGATGCCGGTGGTGACGCTGCCGGGCGCGGTGTCCGGCGGGGGGAAGACCGTGGCGGCGCCGCCGCCGAACGCGGCCACACCGCCGGTGTTCGAGTTGTCGTAGACCGCGGTGATGGCGAGGTCTTCGCCGCCGAGGACTTCGATGACCGACGAGCCTTGGACCGCGACGGGCGAGCCGTAGCCCGCGTCCCGGACGCCGTCGACGAACGGCGCCACGGCCGCCGTGGTGCTCGCAGCCAGCAGCAACGCCGCCGGGCCGCCGATTCGAATCATTGGCTTCATATTCATGCTCTGACACTTTCCTGAAAACGACGCTGACCGCGGTGAACGGGCGTCGCCCGGTTCGGCTCCGAAGCCGACCTCGGGGTGCGAAAGACTCTCACAACCTCTTCATCTCAAAACGCCCGATGGCGAGCGGAACCGCTCGCCGGTGGGAAGGCTGCGGCGAACCTTTCGGGCCGCCGCAGCGTGTGTCATGTCGCGCGGCGCCTCTCGTGGGCGCCACGCCGTGCGACCGAGATCGCTTAGCGGCGACGACGGATCGCGGCGAGACCGGCGACGGCAAGCAGGCCCGCGGCGCCCGGGGTCGGGATGACCACGAACTGATCGCCCTCGATCTGCGAGAAGTCAACGCCCGACGGGCCGCCGAGGTTGCCGGTGCCGTCCGGCAGACCGCCGACGACTTGGTTGGCAAGGAAGTCGTTGCCGGAGCCGTTGACCCACGCGGTGATCTTCACGAGACCGCCGGTGTAACCGAGGGCGGCGAGGTCGATCGACATCTCGAGGCCGGTGTCGACGAGCGCCGGATCGGAGTCGTTGGGGTCGCCGAGGTTGCCCACGCCACCGACGTTGGAGTTGTCCATGAAGAAGTTGACAGCGGCGCCGTCGAGGAGGACGGAGGTGCCGTTGATCTGGTCGCCGCCGCCGAGGAAGCCGCCCGCGCCGCCGGCGGTGGCGCCGTCGATGAACGTCTCCAGCGGATCGTTACCAGCGGTGTACGAGAGAACGACGTCGGCCTCGAAGCCGTTGTCGAGGGTGAGGCCGTCGAGAGCGCCGAGGTTGGGCAGGCCGCTGAGGGTCTGCTGGCCGCCGGCGATGAAGTCGAGGGCGATGTTGATCTTGTTGAAGTTGGTCTCGAGGTTGCCGCCGAGGCCCAGGCTCAGCACACCGCCGGAGAGACCGGCGTGGATGTTGTCGATCTCCGAACCGCCGGCGAAATCGACGGAGGGATCGGTGTTGTTGCCGAACTGCGTGCCGATGGACTGGACCCAAAGCGGGGCGCCGTATTCGGCGGCAAAGCTCTGGCCGTCGATCTGGGCGAAGGCGGCGCCGGAGGCGGCCAGCACGGTCGCGATAGCAGCGATCTTGTTCATCTCTCTACTCCTTGTGTCTCGCGTCTCTCTCTATTTCGTCGACGCGACTGGGGACAGCGGCCGGGGTTTACCGATCGGGGCTGGCCAGTTCCCCGACGGTCCTAGGACTGGTCGGTCAGCGTCGCACGCGGGAACGACTGATGCCGCGCGGGCGAGCCGTCGAGCGATTCGACGGCATGGAACGATGCGACTGAGCGGAGGTAAAGCGTTTAACCTGCACCGGGGTTCGGCCTGACGCCGCGAGGCGCCTTTCGCCTGCATGTCGGAGACACACGCCGGGATGGATCACTTACGAAACCTCTCTGGGCGGCACGGCCAGTTCTCTCGCAACGGCAGGCCGGCCCGATCGTTCGACGCTCTCACGCGTCGAACCGCTCTCTCGTACTCCGGCACGGGTTCCACGCCGCACCGTGGGTAAAGCATTTTACCCTTGACCAATCAGCATACCCCAGCGCCGAGTTCACACAAGCCAAAACTGCGGGATTTCCAGCGGCCCCCGCCGATCGTTTCCAATTGTCCGAGAACAGGGGGAAGCCGTGTCGGGCGATCGCTGACAAGGTGATCGTTATCGGTCCGACGACCCCTGAGCACCCCCACGCTGCGTCGCCGCCTCGCCGCCTCGCGTCGGCCGCCTGCCCGCCTCAGCCGGCGGAATGGTCCCGGTCGACCCGCTTGGTCCGCTGACGTTGCTTCTTGAGCTCGCTTCGCTCCTGCTTGGCTTTGAGACGCCTTTCCTTCGAACCGCGGGTGGGCCGTGTCTTCTTCCGGATTTTGGGCCGTGTTCGGGCTCGAACGATCAACTCGCCGAGCTCCTGAACGCATCGACGCTTGTTGGCGCCCTGGGTCCGACCGGTCTGCGAGACGATCAACAACTCGTCCTCGTTGGTGACGCGACGCCCCGCCAGCTTCCGAAGCCGGTTCTTCGCGTGCTGATCGAGCGGCAACGCATCGACGAACACACGCAGCTCGACCTTGGTCGCCCGCTTGTTGACGTTCTGACCGCCCGGCCCGGACGAACGGGCGGCGGAAAAGTTCAGCGTCGCGCCCGGCAGCGTGACCCCGGGCGCCACCTCGATCGAGCCCTCGCCCAGTGGAGCGCCGGCGCCGCCGTCGGGATCGGGCGGCGGCTGAGTCGAATGGCTCGGAGCGCTGACCACGCTGATGCAGTCCCTTCAACAAGCCGATCGGCGACCGGGGCCGACGCCTGGATCTCGTCGATCGCGGAAGCTGCGGCGCCCGCCGCATGCGCCCCGACGGGCCCCGACGGGTCGGCTGCGATACGTTACGCGCTCGCAACGGGCGACGACCATGAGCGCGCGATTCGTCTCGAACCCCGCCGCAGCGTCACCCGCCGATCGAAAGGGCGTGCATCCGTGGTCTACGGTCTCTCAGGTGGGACTCGAACCCGAGCGGCGCTTCGGCGCCGCCAGGCTGGACGCCCGATCGGGCTAAGGACGGCGCCGGGCGCTGCGACAAAGTTCAGGCGAGGACTGTCGTTCGGGCTCGGGCTGGGCTTGGTCGTTCCGGCATCTGCCCAAGCATCCTCCGCGATCGACGCCCCCGCGGCCGCCCGCCTCTCGCTCTCGTACGAATGGTCGGACCGGATCGACCGCGCCTCCTCGACCGGCGAGTCGTACGAAAAGCGGAACGCGTTCGAGGCGCTCGCGACCGCCGATGCCGAACCGTCGAGCCGGCGCCCGGCGGCGCTCGACCGCCCGAACATGGTCGACGAGCGCGACCAGGCCCAAGCGGAACGCCGTCCGCCGCGGAAGCTCGCTTCCGATTGGCGCCTGCAGATCGAGCCGATGGCGTGGTTTCCTTCGCTGAACGGCGATCTCATCGTCACGCCCGGCGACCGGTTCAACATCGACGCGATCTCGCTTTCCGAACTCCGCGTAGCGCCGGCCGTGCAAGTCGCCTACCGCCGCGAACGGTGGACCGTCATGGGCGACGCTCACTGGTTCGAGTTCGAATCCGACGCGGCCTCGGACCGGCCGCTCGTTCTCGCGGGCGAGAACATCGCGCGTGGGGACGTCGTCGAGTCGGATATCCGCTACGCGGGCGGCACGCTCGCGCTCGGCTACCGCCTCTGGGACCTGCCGATCGACTACGCCGGCCGACCCGACGACGCCACGCGTTTCAACGTTCCCCCCTTTGGGACGCACGTCTCTCTCGATCTCTACGGCGGCGCCCGTCTCTATTATTTCGACCTGCAACTGCAAACCGACGACGGGCTCGAACTCGTCGACACGTCGTCGACCTGGGTCGACCCGATCGTCGGCGCCAGGCTCGCCGTGGATTTGCCCCGAGGCTTCGGCTTCGACGTCGCCTCCGACTTTGGCGGCTTCACCCTTGGCAGCGACTTCGCCTGGAACATCGAGGTCGGCTTCACCTATCACCTCGCCGACTCCATCGCCGCCGAGATCGGCTTCCGACACATGCAGACCGACTACACCGGAAACGACGATCTCGACTGGGACATCACCCTCGCCGGCCTGTTCGGCTCGGTCGTGTTCCGCTACTAGGTTCAGCTCACCCGTCGCCGCGTTCGCCGATCGTCCGACCGGCCGGCGCCGAAGCGCGCGCAGGCACTCGCTACAGTGGAACAAGCGGCCCCTTCCATACGGAGCGGGCCACGGAGGTTCCGCATCATGAGCCGGAGGCTGCGCGACGTGCTCGACCGATTGACCCGGATGACGACGGCCTTCGCGCTCGCCGCGGCGGCCACGGCGGCGACGACCGCCGAGGCGGACGAGCCCGATCTCTCCACGCTCGCCCAAGAACGGGCCGACCTCGCGCCCGACGAATCGCTCTGGCGGCAGGTGATCCGTGGCCTCGGCCTGCCCGATACGACGACGCTCGGCTACGGCGCCGACGAAATGGCTTTCTACGGCCGCAACCTGCACGTCCTGCGCACCGTCGGCAACCTGTTCCGCGACGTGCTGCATGTGCCACGGTTCTCGGGGCTGGTCTCCGAACGCATCATGCTTTCGGCCGAGCGGGGAGATCTGGTCGAGGCGATGCGCTGGCAGTTCCTGCTGCTGGACGAGTCGGCGGCGCGCGAAGTGACCGCGCCGGCCGAAGGAACGTGGGGCGTCGCCTGGCTGGACGGCGGCGAAGACGGCCCGCTGTCCCCCGATCGCGCGATGACCACATTGATGCAACGTATCGGCGCGCCCTACTCCGCGCCGGACCGCGAAGCCTTCGACAGCCTGCCCGACGGCGTGCAGCGACTGGTCGTGCGACTGATGCTCGCGGACGTCCGCGCCCGCCCCTGGATCCAGCGAGCCTTCGACGAACAGGCCATCGCAGCCGCGGCGCAAGCGCACATCGACCGCGACGGCGCCGGCCCGCTGACGCTGTGGACCATGGAAGACGCCTACGCCGCAGCAGTCGCGTCCTTCGCCGAAGACGGCCCGATGCGCAACGACACGCTCGCGCCGATCGCCGAGTCGAACGCGCTCGTCGCCTCGACCGACCTCACCTCCCTCGCCTACGGCTCGCTGCTTTACACGCAGCTCGCTCAGCACGCGGTCGAATCGTTCCGGCAGTGGCGTTTCGACACGGGCTGGACGCCCGCAGCCATCCCGGCTGAGTTCCGCGGCGTGCGTCTGGAAACGCCGCTCGGCGTGGTGCGCATCATGCCCACCTCCGACGACCGGATCGAGCTCGGCCGCGAGGCCGACGTGCGCCGCCTCGCCCAAGAGGGCGGCACGACCGAAACCCAGGGCGCCGCGCTGCTCGTCGACCTCGGCGGCGACGACACCTACCTCGGGCGACCCGCGGCAACCGGCACGGCCGGACTGCTCGCGGGCGGCACCCGGCTCGGCGCGCTCGTCTCGACCGTCGTCGATCTCGACGGCGCCGACACCTACGACGCCGACGGCAGCGACGTCGCGATCGCCGCCGGTTTCTTCGGCGTCGCCGCGCTCTTCGACCTCGCCGGCGACGACGTCTATCAAGGCGCCGAGTCGTCCATCGCGCGAGCGCTGCACGGCACGGCGATGCTCGTCGACTACGCCGGCGACGACGCCTACCGCAACGACGGCTTCTATTCGCAGGCCGCCGCGCACGTCGGCGCGGCGATGCTCGTCGACCTCGCCGGCGCCGACATCTACGAGACCGACGCCTTCGGACAAGGCCTCGGCGGAACGCGCGGCGTCGGCGCGATCGCCGACCTCCGCGGCAACGACCGCTACACCGCTCGCGACGACGGCAACGTCGAAGATATCTACTGGTCGCGCTCCGTCTCCATGGCTCAGGGCGTCGGCGTCGGCCGCCGCGCCGACTACGGCGACGGCGAGTCCATGGCCGGCGGCTTCGGCCTGCTGCTCGACGCGCGCGGCGACGATCAATACCACGCCTCGGTCTGGTCCCAAGGCGCCGCCTACTGGTGGTCCGCCGGCATTCTCGAAGACTGGAGCGGCAACGACACCTACCGCAACGGCTGGTACTCCCTCGCCGCGGCCGCACACTTCGGCGTCGGCTCGTTCGTCGATCTTCGCGGCGACGACCTCTACAACCTCGCCAACAACGACGCCGTCACGCAGCACCACGCCGTCGCCCGCGACGGCTCGCTCGCCTTCGCCATCGACGGCGCCGGCTCGGACACCTACCAGGTCCGCTCCCGATCGCTCGGCTCGGGCGACCTCGGCTCGATCGCCGTCTTCTGGGAACGACAGGGCGAAGACGACTACCGCGTGCTGCTCGATCGCTCGGACGACACCGTCGGCGCCCGCGCCCTGCCGTATCGCGACGATCCCCCGCTCGGCGGCGTCACCGATTACCCGCCCTTCCGAACCTTCCGTGACGACATGCTCACCGTCGGCCTGTTCATCGACTCGGCCGGCCGCGACAACTACAACTGGCCCGGCGGCGTCGCATCCAACGCCAGCTCCTGGGACCAATCGCGCTCGCCCGTCGATCGCGGCTTCGGGCTCGACATCGGCGGCGCCGACGAAGCGGGCGAAGCCGACGCGGACTGACGCGCACGTCCCTCGGACGCCGCGATCGAAACCGATCGGTCGGCCGTGTCCCGAAGCGACAGACGAGGTACGAAAACAGGACGCGCCCACCGGCTCGGCGGACGCGTCCCGGAATGAAGTCAGCCAAGCTGACCGAAGCCGGCGGCGGCGCGACTGTTAGCGGCGGCGGCGGACCGCGGCGAGGCCCGCAAGCGCGAACGCCGCGGCGGCGCCGGGCGCGGGGATCACCGTCACCGCGCCGGGGCCGACGATCGAGTTCGCCGCGGTGAACGCCGGATCGAACCGGTCCCACTCCGACGTGATCCAGTAATACGTCTGGCCCGGGAAGAGCAGCGCCGAGAACGCCGACGTCCCCTCGGGCACGCCGAACGGCGAGTTGCCGTTGCCGAGCCCGTAGTCGAGCAGATTGTCGAGCGGCGCCGAGTCGTCGAAGCCGCCGTCGTACAGAAACGTGAAGTGATCGTCGCCGTCCGAGCGGACGCTGGTGAAGTCGTACAGCCCCGGCTCGTCCACGGTGAACTCGAGCAGGTCGTACGAAGTCGGTCCAAGGCCCGAGACGCCCGCGATGAAGAACGGCCGATCCCACGAGGTGCTCGGGTCGGGGACGGCCGTGTAATTGAACGTCACGTCGGGCACGGTGGCCATCGCGTGATAGACGGGGTTGTTCAGACGCGAAATGCCGCCGGGGCCTTGCGGCACGTTGTTCCATGTGAACTGGTAATCGCCCGGCGCCGCGGCGCCCGACAGACCGGGCTGCGAGCCGTCTTGCAGCGGATAGTCCGCGATGGTCACGTCGCCGCCGATGTTCGGGCCCCACTGGAACGACTCGCCGTTCGGCGCCTGGACGCTTGCCGTGAGGTCAAGCGACCACGGATAGAGCCCGTCGGCGAAGTCGCCCGCGACAGCGGACCAGCCGGCGGTGAGCCCGACGCCGGTGATCGGCTGCGTCGTGCTGAAGTTGACGATCTGGACGGCGCCGGACGCGCCGATGTCGATCGTCGGGCCCGCGACCGATTGCACGATTTTCTGTGCGGCCGAAGCGCCGCCGACGGCGCACAACAAGGCCGCGGCGGCCGCGGCGATGGGAAGCGTGTTCATGGTTCTCGTGTTCATGGCGATACTCCTCTTGAAATGTCTCTGGTGTTTGAGTGATGGTCGATCGAAAGACGATGGCTCGGCCGAGCGCGATCAGCGCCGGCGACGGGCCGAAGCGACGCCCGCCAAAGCAAGCAGACCCGCGGCTCCCGGACTCGGGATCACGTACAGCGCGTCGATGTCCCACCCGTTCACGCCCGTCGGGTCGAAGAACAGGTCCTCGGAGAAGTAGAGCGACGCCGAGTCCGTCGCCGGGTCGTACAAGAACGCGTCGCCGTCGCGGAACGTCGCACCCGAGATCGACTCGTCCGTGTTCGTCGTGAGCAGCAGCCGCCCGTCGGCGAAGGCGTGAATGCCGTACACGTCGCCGTTCCCGTCGTCGAACAACTCGGCTTCGCTGAGGAACGTCGAGACGTTCCCGGTCAGCACGTCGAACTCCATGACGTCGCCGTCGGTGAACGTGACCGGCCCGCTCGGCGTGCTGATCGTGTTCGACGAGCCGAGCAGCGAGAACAAAATGTTCCCGTTGGGCAGCAGCGAGACGCCCGTGATGTCGGGCGAAGAGCTGGTGAACATCGTGTTCGAGATGAAGTAATTGCCGACGACGACGTTGTTGACGAGGTCGATCTCAACGAGGTCGCCGTCGTCGAAGTTCGAGCCGCCGAAGGAGCCGTTGAACAGTGACGAGACGAGCCAGTTGCCGTTGGGCAGGCGGTGCATCGCGTCGAGGTCGCCGCCGACGGTGAAGAGCAGCGAGCCGTCGTTCCCGTCAAGCGAGGTCGCGACGGCGTCGTCGTCGGTGAACGGGCCGAAGCCCGGCAGGTTGTTGTTGATGCCGTCCGCGTTGGACAGCACGAGCGGGCCGGCGGCGAGCGTCGGCGCAGCGAAAGCCGCCAGCGCGACGCCGGCGTAGAACGGTCTCAGCATGGCGATATCCCTCCTCAAGGGAGATCAAGGGGTGACTTCATTCCCGGCTGAGGAGTCGCGCGTCTCTCTTGTTGCAGCTTCTCGCTCCGCCTTCCGATAGCTGGAGTGTGCGGCATAACCGCCCCCGCGGCAAGACTTCTCTCGAAAAGGGCGTCCCCCTCCATGCCGGGCCGCCGCGAGCGCAGAACGTTTCGGGTGTATGGCGCCGCCGACGCTCAGCCGTCCTGCCGACTCTTTCGCAAAACTCGCTCGCCTCGCCGCACCACACGACTTCGCACCAATTCCGAGCACACGCGGTGCCTGGGACCGGAGACGTCACGCCCGAGCCCGGCGAAACCGCCCAGCCGCGACGTTTCAAGGCCGGGAAGCTGCGCCGCCGACGCATCCACCGCGCGGGGCGCCGCGCACAACCCGTGCGGCGCTCGAAAGCGCCGGATGCATCTGGGTCCGTCGGCTGTGGCTCGCTCGAGACCGCGCGCCCCCTCGACCGACGGCCCCGCGACTTCAACAAGAAAGAAACCGACATGAACCCGAAGACCCTCCCGCAGCGGACGCCGAATCGGCGCGCTCCGATCGTCGTCGCATTCGCCGCCGCGCTCGCGGCCGAACTCGTCGCCCCGGCGCATGCCGCCTTGCTTGGAATCACCTCGTCGCGCGGCGAACTCGTCTCCATCGATCGAAACAGCGGCGCCGCCACCGTCCTCGCCGACACCGACATCACCTTCGCGGCCGCGCTCGCCTACGACCCCTTCGGCGACACGCTCTACTCGTACAGCCCGATCTCCCAGATGCTCTACTTCGTCGAACCCGACGACGGATCGGCCACGCCGATCGTCGGCCTCGGCTCGTCGTCGATCATCGCGATGACCTACCACACCCAACGCCGCTCGCTCTTCGCCGTCGACCTGAACGAGAGAACCCTTCTCCGGATCGATCCGTTTACGAGATCGTTCGTCACCACCGTCGGCCCAATCGGCTTCAGCAGCGTGCTCGGGCTCACTTACGATCCCCATGAGGATCGTCTGCTCGGCATCTCGACGTCGTCGAACGCGATCCTCTCGATCGATCCGGACACCGGAGCCGGCACGGTCATCGCGCCCCTCGACAATCCTTCGACCTGGGCGATCGAGTACGACCAGCGGACGCGGCGCCTGCTCGCCGTCGACGACTTCACGAACGAGTTATTCTCGATCAATCCCGACACGGGAGCGACCGAAACCATCGGCCCTCTGGGCGAGCGTTTCGTGCGGAGCCTGGCGCTCGTTCCGACTCCGGGAACAGCGGCGCTGGGCGTCGCGGGCGCGGCGCTCGTCGCGCGAAGAAGACGATAATCGCGGGTGCGCGGCCCGCGACCGACCGCGCCCGATCGCGCCCGCTCAACCGATCCGCTCTATGCCGCCCATGTACGGCCGCAACGCTTCCGGCACCGTCACCGTCCCGTCCGCTCGCTGGTGCATCTCAAGAATCGGGATCAGCAGCCGCGGGCTGGCGGCGACGGTGTTGTTCAGCGAATGGCAGAACACCGTCTTGCCCTCCGTCGTATCGCCGCGATACCGCATGTTCAACCGCCGGCACTGAAAGTCGTACAGCCGGCTCGCCGAGTGCGTCTCGCCCCAGTCGCCGCGCGGCTTGCCGTCCGCGTCGAGTTCACCCCGACTCGGCATCCAACACTCGACGTCGATCATGTCCGCGTTCTTGTCGCCGAGGTCGCCCGTGCAGCACTGCAACAACCGATACGGCAACTCGAGACGCTGCAACAACTCTTCGACGATGCCGATCATCTCACCGTGCCACCGCCGGCTCTCGGCCTCATCCGCACGGCAGATCACCACCTGCTCGACCTTGTCGAACTGGTGAATCCGATACAACCCCGCCGTGTCGCGTCCCGCGGCGCCCGCCTCGCGGCGAAAGCACGTGCTCATCGTCGCCACTTTGATCGGCAGCTCCGTATCGTCGATGATCTCGTCGCCGAACATGCCCATCAGCGCCACCTCGCCCGTACCCGTCAGGTACATGTCCTGCCCCGAGCCGCGCGAGGTCTCGTCGATGCGGTACGTCTGTTCCTTGCCGCCCGGGAAAAAGCCGGTGCCGATCATCGCCTCTTCGCGCACAAGCACCGGCGCGCTCATCGGCGTGAAGCCCTTCTCTTCCGTGATCAGGTCCATCGCAAAGCGCAGCACCGCCTGGTGCAGCTTCATGCCCATCCCAGTCAGGATGTAGCTGCGCGAGCCCGCGATCTTCACGCCGCGCCCGAAGTCCACCAACCCCAACGACGCCACCAATTCCTCGTGCGTCCGCGGCTCGAACCCACGCTGCTCCCCGAACGCAGCGTCAGGGTCGAACCCTTCGGGCGACCACCGCCGAACCTCCACGTTCTCTTCCGCCGACGCGCCAACCGGCACGTCTCCGTCCGGCGGCTGCGGCACGCGAAGCAGCGCCTCGCGCAGCTTCGGCTCCACCGCCGCGAGCTTGTCGTCCAACGCCTGGATTTCACCCTTCAACGCGCCGGGCTTCGCTTTCAGCTCGGCGATCTCCTCTTCGATCGACGTCCGCTCCGCGCCCTCCGCCTTCTTCAGCTTGCCCGACAACTGACCGATCCGCGGCCCGCTCTCCTTCGCAAGCCGCTTCTGCTCCGACCGGAGCTCGTCCGCACGCGTCGCCAGCGCTCGTCGCTCTTCGTCCATCGCGAGAATCGCGTCGATGTCGACGTCGCCGCGCTGCTTCGTCGCCGCGCCTTCGCGGAATCGCTCCGGGTTCTCTCGCAACGCTTTCAGGTCGATCATGCCGCGGATGATACGAAGCCGGCCCGCGCTCCACCGAACGGCCGGAACCGCGCGCCCACAACGTCGCCTACGCCGACTCGCTCAGCGCCGCCGTCAGCACACGATCCGCCGACGCGTCCGCGCCGCCGAGCGATTCGTCGCGCTCCAACGCTTGGGCCACCTTCCGCTCCGCCTCCGCCCGCGGCGCGCCGAGGCGCACCAGCGCCTCGATCGCCTGCCGGGCCGGCTCGGTCAGCCCCGCCGCTCCACTCCGAACCTCCGGCGTTGCGTCCGAATCCGTCGCGCCGCCCCCGACGCGCTCCGCCCCCCCGCCGACCGGCACGACGAAGCGCTCGACCTTCCCCGCCAACTCCGCCACGATCGTCGCCGCCAGCCGCTGACCGATCTCCGGCAGGGCCTTCAACGCCGCCGCGTCCTTCTCCGCGATCGCCAGCGCGATCTGCCCCGGCGGCGCCGCCATCGCCCGAAGCGCCTTCCGCGGACCGACGCCCTTCACCGTGGTGAACGTCAGAAAGAACGACCGGTCCGACCGCGACGAAAACCCGATCAGCCGCGGCGTCAGATTCCCGCCCTGCGACGCGCCCTCGAACAGCTGCACCGTGTGCAGCGTCACCGTTTCTCCCACCTTGCGCGACATCCTCTCGGCCAAAAACGCCGGCAGCAGCACGTCGTACGCTATGCCGGTCGTCGCCGCGTCCGCTCCGGCCGAGGCGCCGCTCGCCCCGCCGCCCAGCGCGACCGTCGCCACGTTCGCCTCGAGATGTTCCAGCACGCCGGTGATCCGCGACAGCATCCCCATGAAGGTACCAACCGCACCGGCTGGTCCGCTCGGCCGCCGCCGCGCCGCGTATCATCGCGCTCGCGACCTTGCCGAATCCGCCGACCCGCCGCTCGCCCCCGCCTCTCTTCGGAGATCACACTATGGAAGAGAAATATCACTGGCTCGACGTCGAACTCATCGCCGAAGACCTCGTCGAAGAGCACCCAAACCGTGATCCCATGTCCGTCTCGTTCCCCGAACTCAAACGACTCGTGCAGGAACTCGACGACTTCGAGGAGCAGCCGGGCCATCCCTGCAACGAGCGCATCCTCGAAGCCATCCAGGCCGCATGGATCAAAGAGCGCTCCGATGCCCTCGGCGACGACGACGACGATTGAACCAAAGCCGGGCCGCGACACGCCGACGCACCGAAACGCCGACGCGCCCCGCCGCATCCGTCTCATCGGCCTTCTTGCTCCTCCAACGCTCGGAGCAATTCCCGCTCCCGCTCCCGCGTGAGTCCGGGCCGTCGTCCGCCGAACTCGAACGCCGGCGCCGAACGCCTCCCCTCGCCTTCCCCCGGCTCGACCTCGGGTCCATCCTCGGCCGCCCGCGCCCCTTCCAGCTTGGGCAAATACTCCTCGTCGAACCACGTCAGCGTCGCCGAGATCGTCTCCTCCACCGGCCGCGTCGTCAGCCCCGCCTTCATCGCCTTCGCGACGCTCCGCGTGTGAAAGCCCGCCATCCCCGCCGCCGGCGGGATCCACACCGGCATGTGCTGCCACGGGTGAACGCCACGCTCAGCCAGCCACCTCGCCGGCGCCCACGCCAACGTCGCGTCGCTCCCGGTCGCCTTCTTGCACGCGTCGAGCAACCCGCCCATCGTCATCTCGCCCCGCGCCGGCCCGCTTACGTTGAACGCGCCGTGCGCCTTCGTCTCGATGCCGCGGACGATGAACGCCGCCAAGTCGCGCACGTCGATGAACGACACCACATGCCCCGGCTCGCCGGGCGCCAGCACCTCCCCGCCCTCGCGAACCCGCCACGGCCAATACGTGAATCGGTGCGTGAAATCACGCGGCCCCACGATCAAACCGGGCCGCACGACGAACGCCGCGCCCGAGAAGTACCGCTCGGCCGCCGCTTCGCTCCGCGCTTTCACCGACCCGAAATACCGCATGTCGTACGGCAGCCGCGTGATCCCGTCCGCCACATCGTCGGGCATCTTCGCCAACGCCGCGCCCTCGTCCGCGCCGGGCGTCCCGTTGTCCGCGTACACCGACATCGACGACACGAATACATACCGATCCGCCGCGTCTCGCAATAGCTCGGCCGAGTGCTTCACCCAAGTATGCACGCTCGCCGTGTCGATCACCACGTCCCAGCGCCGGCCCGCCTTCACCGCTTCGCGCAGCGGTTCGAGCCCAGGCTCTACGTCCACGATCCGATTGCCGCGGATCAACTCCAGATCGGGAAACATCTCGTCGCGATTGCCGCGGTTGAACAGCGTCACACGGTGCCCCGCCTTCACCAACCGTTCGACCACCTGCGGCCCCAGCATCCCCGTGCCCCCGAGAAACAGCACGTCCATCGCCTCAGTCCTTTCGCCGCGCCCGCTGCGCGCGAACGCCGAGAGCGCCGCCCCCGGCGCCGCCAGCAGGCCGGCCGCGGCGATCCCCGCGATCGATGCGTTGGTCACGAACTCCCGACGCGTCTGAGACATCACAAGCTCCTTTCAAAGGCGACGCCGACCACGGCGTCCATCGATCCACCAACCGTTCAACGTGCAAGCGCCCCCGCCGGCGCCCCCGGCCCAAGCGAACCCGACGCCGCTCCCGCCTCGACGCCGGCCGACGAGCCCTCGTCCGCCGCACTCCCGGGCGTCCCCCGCCCCCACGTTTCGCCCCGCACCCGATCCCGACGACCCAAGTGGAACGCGAGCCCCAGCGCGATCAAACTCAGCGGAACCGCCGCCACCGCCGCCGTCACGCCCAGCGCCGCCACCGCCTTATCCGCAACCGTCCCCACCGCGTCGCCGCCCCGGTACACGAACGTGTCGATCGCTCCCTTCGCCTTGTACTTCTCCGCCGCAGGCAGTTCCGTGAACAGCGTCTCCCGCGCCGGCTTCGACAACGCGAAGTTGCATGCACGCCGCGCCGCCTCGAACGCCCCCACCACCAACAACGCCGGCGCCGCCGCCAACCCGACGAAGCCCACCACCGTCACCGCCGGCACCACCGCCAACAGCACGCCCGCCCCGAACCGCTTCATCAACCGACCGGTCACCGCCAGTTGGATCAGGATCGTCGCCGTCTGCCCGGCGAACTCGATCCACGCCAGCACCGACGCCCTCGCCGCGTCGTCCTCGGTAAACCCCGCCACGATGCGCATCTTCTCGAAGTACAGCAGCGTCGACAGCACCGTGAACAATCCCACATATCCCGCGATCGTCAACAGGTACGGCGAGCGCACCACCCGCGCCAGTCCCTCCCAACTCGTGCCGCCCACCGGCGCGCCGTCGCTCCGCCGCGGCTCCGCATCGAGCCCACGGACCGACGAGCATCGGCGCTCCAGTGCCGCCGCGATCCACGCCGCACCCAGCAGCAACACCGCCGCCCCCGCGAACAACCCCACCGGCCCCAGCACTCCCGCCAGCGTTCCCGTCCACGCCGAACCGCACACCGCCCCGGCCGTTCCGCCCACCGCGATGAACCCGAACAACCGCTTCGACTGCGCACGGCTGAACACGTCCGCCACGAACGACCAGAACACCGACACCGCGAACAGATTGAACACGCTCAGCCAGACGTAAAACACCGCGCCCACCGCTGCGCTCGGCCGATCGCCCGCCGCGAGGAACGCCGCGAGAAACCCAACCAGACACAACGTCGCCACCACATACACCCCCGGCACGAACAATCGCCGCGGTACGCGAGCCGCCGCCGCCCCGTATACGACGTTCGCCACCAGCATCGCCCCCAGCGACGCCAAGAACAGCACACGCAGCCCCTCGATGCCGGCCTGCAACCCCAACGCGTCGCGCAGCGGCCGCAGCATGAAATACGCGAACAACAGCACGAAGAAGTACGCCGCCGCCAACAGCGCCGCCCGACCCTCGCCAGCCCGCAGGTCAACCGCCTTTCGCATCATCGCCGACGCCGCGTTCACGATTCCCCCCCGACTTCGTCGTCGCCCGCGGACGTTTCGCCGCTCCCACCGCTCCCGACCGCCTCGCCGCGGACACCCGTCTCCCCCCCGCGCCGACGCTCGGTCAACCGCTCAGCGAGTTCCCGCGCCCGCTCGCTGCCGTACCGCGACAACAACTCACCGAACCCGGGCGACGACACCGGCGCGATCCGCCGAAGCCGCCGGTCGTACACCGCCCGCATCGCGTCCAGCACCTCCGGCCGATCCGACAACGACTCACGCACCGCGTAGGTGAACAACTGGTGGTGCAGATTGTCGTGCAAGTGCCACGCCACGAACGGCGACGCTGTGAACACCGCCTGATGAACGCCACCCGCCTCGGGCCAGACCGAACCGCGCCCATCCGGCCCGCTCGCCGCGTCGTCCGGCCTCGGCCGATGCAACAACGCAAGCAGCGCCGACGACGCATCGGCGCACAGCAGCAGGTGCTCGCCCTCGATCAACTCCGTGACCAGCGCCCCCTCGGTGTGCTCGATCAACTCGCACCCCGCCGCGTCCACCGCTTCATAGACGATGCCCACCACCGCGACGCCACGCGACGCCGCCTCAGTCAGCGCCGGCGCCAACGCCTGCGCGACGCTCGGGAACGCGTCGAACACGATCGTGCGCTCCGCACCCGCTACCAATTGCCGCGCCCGCTCCACCGTCTGCTGCGCCGAACGAAGCTGATACACCCGGTCGTCGCCGGCCGCAGCGTCGAGTCGCGACAGCTCACGCTCCGCCTCGCCCAGCCGCCGTTCCGACACCTTCCGCAGCCGCGACGTCAACTCCCCAGGACCCGTCGCCCGCACGATCCGCGGCTCGCCCTCCTCAACCTCCACCGCCCCCTTCCGCTCCAGCGCCTCCACCGACTTGTAGCAGTTCGCCACCGGCTTACCGATCGCCTTCGCCGTCGCGTACGCCGTGTCCGGCCCGGCCCGCAGCAGGTGCAGATACACCCGCGCTTCGAGGTCGGCAAAGCCCAGCGAACGCAAGGCGTCCACCGCAGCATCCGGCAACGACTGGTCGGATTGGTTTGGCATGGATCGGATCATACTGCGCAGTAATTACTACTAGTATGCGGACGCCCGGTTGCAGCCATCACCGTTCCCCGCCCGGCCCAAGCTCCCCACTGCGCGCAAGTTACTCACACGAAAGTATTTATGATCGCGGCTGACGCCTTGGTACGCGAAAGCCGTACTCCCCGCCCCCGCCGCTCACATCCGACGCCCCGTGTCCGCATCCATCGTCCCAGCGCTGCGAAACGGGCTGCATGCTGGCGACGACGCGGGTCTTCGAGTCATTACCGGACCACATAAGCGAACGGGTGCGGGTGCTCCGCGACGCCGCCGAGCTCTCCGGCGAGTTCGTCCTCTATTGGATGCACCACGCCGCCCGCGGCCACGAGAACCCAGCCCTCGACGCCGCCCTGCTCGCCGCCGCCGACCTGAACCTGCCCGTTCTCGTCTACCAGGGCCTCGCCGGTCGGCACCGCTTTAACAGCGACCGCCATCACCGCTTCATTATGGAAGGCGCCCGCGAAGCCGCCGCCGAGGTCCACCGCCGCGGCGCGCGATACGCGTTCCACTGCCCAGCCGACCCCGCCGCGCCCTCGCCGCTGCGCGACCTCGCCCAGCGAGCCGCGCTGCTGATCGTCGAGGAGTTCCCCGCCCCGCCGTTCCCCGCGTGGACCCGTCGGCTGCTCGATCGCTGCGACGCCCCCGCCTGGTCGATCGACGCCGCGTGCGTCGTACCGATGCGCACCGTGACGACCGCGCACGACCGCGCCTTCAAGTTCCGCGACGACGTAAAGGGCGAGCTGCGCTCAAGGCTGGGCCGCCCGTGGAACGACGCCGCGTCCGACGTGCCGCCCTTCGACGCCGACCTCGGCTTCGACGCGGTCGACCTCGCCTCCGCTGATCTCGACGAGTTGTGCGCACGCTGCCGCGTCGACCACGCATTGGGCCCCGTCGCGCACACACCGGGCGGCTCGGAGGCCGGCTACGCCCGATGGGACGCCTTCAAAGCCGATGGACTGAAACGCTACGCCAAGGCCCGCAACGACGCCGCCGCCGACGGCGTCAGTCGCCTCTCGCCTTACCTGCATCACGGCCATGTCTCGCCGCTGCGTATCGCCCGCGAAGCCTGGGGCGAACGCGGCGACGGCGCCGAGAAATTCGTCGACGAACTCATCTTCTGGCGCGAACTCGCGCACAACTTCGCCTACCACCACGCCGACGAACTCGAAAGCCTTTCCGTCCTCCCCGACTGGGCGCGTCGGACCCTCGTCAAGCACGCCGACGACGAACGGCCCGCGATCTACTCGTGGGAGACGCTCGCCCGCGGCGCGACCGACGACGCGCTCTGGAACCTCGCCCAACGCTCGCTGCTCCGCCAGGGCGAGTTGCACAACAACGTGCGCATGACCTGGGCGAAAGCGCTGGTGTCGTGGACGAACGGACCGAGCGCCGCGCAAGAGGCGCTCATCGACCTCAACCACCGCTTCGCCCTCGACGGCAACGATCCGAATTCATACGGCGGGCTGCTGTGGGCGCTCGGCGCTCTTGATCGTCCCTTCAAGCCCGAGCAGCCGATCCTCGGCGCCGTGCGGCCCCGCGATACCGAGACGCACCGCCGCCGGTTGGACATGCGTGCGTACGAGCGCAAGGTCTCACCGCCGCCGAACGGCGAGCGACGGCGCGTCGCGGTCGTCGGCGTCGGCGTCGCGGGCGCCGCGGCCGCTCGGGCGCTCGCGGATCAAGGCCACGACGTGCGATGCTTCGACAAGGCGCGCGGTCCTGGCGGCCGGATGTCCACGCGGCGATCGCACGCCGCGACCTACGACCACGGCGCCGTCTACTTCACAGCCCGCGACGAACGATTCGCCCGCTATGTGCGCTCTTGGCGCGACGACGGGATCGTCGCCGAGTGGGAGGGCCGCTTCGCGAAGTTCGCCGGCGGCGACTTGCAGCCGCGTGACGCCGGCGGCCGCTTCGTCGGCGCGCCCGGGATGAACGCGGTCGTGGCGCACCTTTTGGAAGATGTGAACGTGTCGTGGGGGCGTCGCGTCGTCGGGCTCGAACGCGACGACGAGGGCTGGCGCCTGAGCATCGTCGGCAACGGTGGCGGGAGCGGTGAAAGCGCTGATGGCGACGAAACGCGATCGACGGATCCGTTCGACGAGTTGGTGCTGGCCTTCCCGGCGCCGCAGGCGATCGAGCTTCTGCGGGCGTCCGATCTGTTCGACCGGCTCGACGACGACGTGCGCCGAGCGCTCGAGCGAGCGCGATACACGCCCACGCTCACGGCGATGGTGACGTTCGCCGATTCGGTCGACGTCGGCGCGGACGCCGTGCAGTTCGCCGATCACGACGTGCTCGGCTACGCCGCACGGCTGGCGAGCAAGCCCGGGCGTCACGCGAGCGACGCGTGGGCGCTCCACGCGAACCACCACTGGTCGGCCGAGCGACTCGAAGACGATCCCGCCGCATGCGCGCAGGACATCACGCAATCGTTCTGCGACACGTTCGGCCTGCGCACGGGCGAGGCGATCGAACTACTCGGCCACCGCTGGCGATACGCCTTTGTGACCGAAGCCGCGACCGATGAACCGCCGCCCACGACCGGTAGCCCGCCGGGCGTCAGCGCCGCGAACGGCCGAAGGGAGGCGCTGCGCGACGCGGAACTCCGCCTGACCATGTGCGGCGACTGGGTACTCGGCCCGCGAGTCGAATTGGCGTTCCTCTCGGGCTGCGCGGCGGCGGGTGGGGTGCTCGCCGGCTCGCAGGAGCGCGAGACCACGGCGACCGCGGGTGAAACCGGGTCGAGTCGAACGTCTCGCCCGGTCCGATAGGCGAAACACTGCCGAACGGCGCCGTGAGAAGCGGGCGTCGCGGGCCGCGACGTGATCTAGTAATTCCACTATGGACGAGAAGACAGAGCAAGCGAGGCGGATCGCCGCGCGGGCGTCGCGCGTGTCGGCGACGGCGCGCGACGCGATAATCAAAGAAGCGTGCGGCGCGGACGCTTCGCTCCGGGCGGCCGTGCACGAGCTGTTGCGGCGCGACGAAGCGGCGACGCTGGCGGTCGGCGCGGACCCTCACGAAGCGGCCACAGTCGCGCCTGCACAGGATGACGACGCCGGTCATCCGACTCGGCCGGCTTCCACAACTCTCAGTGAAACCGCGCTATTGTCCGACCTCACGATCGGCGAAGCCGGCGTGAGCAGCGGCAGCGCCGTCTTCGCCGGCCGCGGCGATCGGACCGACGCTCACGGCGGGGCCGACTGGTCGCCGAACTCGGGCGTCACGATCGGCGCCTACCGGGTCATCGGGCGCCTCGGGGCGGGCGCGATGGGCGTGGTTTACCTTGCCGAGCAGTCGAACCCCAAGCGGAACGTCGCGCTCAAAGTGGTGCGCCCCGACTTCCTGACTCGGGCGGCGATGCGGCGTTTCGAGTTCGAGGCGAGTACGTTGGGCCGGCTCAAGCACCCCGGCATCGCGTCGATCTACGAAGCGGGTACGGCCGGTCTCGCCGGCGTGCCGACGCCGTTCTTCGCAATGGAACTCGTTTCGGGCGAGCCGCTCGACGCGTACGCGGAGCGTCTCGATCGGATGGGCAAGCTGCGGCTGATGATCGCCGTGGCCGAGGCGGTCGAGCACGCGCACCAGCGCGGCGTGATCCACCGCGACCTGAAGCCGGCGAACATCCTCGTCGAAGACTCGGGCGCGCCGAAGGTGCTGGACTTCGGCGTGGCGCGGGCGATCGACGAGGCGGCCGAGCATCCGTCGGAACTGGCGGGGACGGCGCCGTACATGAGCCCCGAGCAACTGTCCGCTTCGCCCGATCTGGACACGCGCTCCGACGTGTACGCGCTCGGCGTGATCCTGTACGAACTGCTGACGAAGCGTCGCCCGTTCGACCTGAGCGGATTGACGATCGAGGAGGCGCGGGAGGTGGTGCTCGCCGCGCCGCCCGCGGCGCCGTCGACGGTCGAGGGCTCGGAAGCCGACCGCGATCTCGACTTCGTCACGCTGAAGTGTCTCGCCTGCGAGCCTGGTGATCGGTATCCGACCGCGGGCGATCTGGCCGACGAGTTGCGGCGACGGCTGCGCGACGAGCCGGTCGAAGCGCGGCCTCGAACGCCGGCGTACGTCGCGGCCCGGTTCGTGCGGCGCAACACCGGGCTCGTCGCGGCGTCGGCGGCGGCGGCGCTGATCCTCGTTGCGGGTGTGTTCGGCGTGGCGGCGTTCGCGGTGGAAGCCGAGCGCGGCCGACGACTGGCCCAGACCGAGGCCGCCCGGGCCGAAGCGGTCAACCGATTTCTCACGGACATGCTCGCGTCGGTCGATCCTGAGAACGCGCTCGGGGCCGAGGTGCTGGTGCGCGACGTGCTGGACGAAGCGGCGGCGACGGCGGACGTCCGGCTTGGCGACCGCCCGGCGGTCGAGAGCGCCGTGCGGGTGACGATGGCGCACACGTACCGCGGGTTGGGCTTGGTGGACCGCGCGGTCGAGAACGCGCGCCGGGCGGTGGAGCGCGCAAAGAAGGCGTTCGGTCGCAACGACCCGCGCACCGCCGACGCGTTGAGCGCGCTCGGCGTGGCGCTCATCGAAGCGGGCGAGCCGGCCGCGGCCCAAGAAACGCTCGCCGCGGTCGTCGACATCCGCGAGCGGACGCACGGCGTGGGTTCGGCCGAAGCGGCGCTGGCGCGCGGCGAGCTCGCCCGCGCCTATCTCGACTCGGGCCGACGACGCGAAGCACTGCGCATCTGGGAAAGTAGCCTCGAAACGACCCGGCGCGAACTCGGCGAACGCGACGCCCGCACGCTTACCGTGATGCACAACTACGCCTCGGCCCTGTCGGCGATGGGTCGGTTCGACGAAGCGGACCGCTTCTTCAATCGCGTGATCGAGCTCCGACGCGACGTGTTCGGACCCGAGCATCCGCAGACGCTGACGGCGCGGAGCATGCTGGCGAGCATGCTGCAACGGCAGGACCGCAACGCCGAAGCGGCCGAGCAGTTCCGCGCCATCCTCGCCGGTCGGCGTGACGTGCTCGGTCCGCGGCATCACTCGACGATCACCGCCGGGGCGAACTTGGGCGTCGCGTTGATCCGGCTCGCCGAGCTCGCGCGACTCGAAGGGCGGGAGGCGAGGGCAGCCGAAGCGTTGCGCGAAGCCGGAGCGCTCACGCACGACGCCGTCGAAGGCTACGGCGACCTGCTCGGCGCCGACCATCAGAAGACCATCACCACGCTCGGCAACCTCGCGTACATCCTCGAAGAACTCGGCGAAGACGCTCGGGCCGAGGCGTTGTACCGCGAGGTGATCGAGGAGCGATTGACCGATGAGGCGCGAATGACCGAGACGTGGGGCCCGCGAAACAACCTGGCGATGCTGCTGCAACGCGGCGGCCGCGTCGGAGAAGCCGCGGCGATCTACCAGCGGCTGCTGCCCGAGTGCGAGCGGCTGCTGCCCGCCGATCACTATCTGACCGCCATCTTTCGCAACAACTATGGCGATTGTCTCGCCGACTTGGGCCGAAGCGCCGAAGCCCGCGAGCAATTGGAAGCGAGTCACGCCGTGCTGCTGGCGACGTTCGGCGAAGGGCACCCACGGGTGACGAAAAGCGCGATACGCCTGAGTCGAACGGAAGCGTCCCGAGACGCGAACGCGACCGGCGGCGACGAACGTGGCGAGGCCAACGCGGGCTGATCGCTCAGCCGAAACGCTCGATCGAGGCGATCGTGGCGTCGTCGTCGAGCCCGGCGCCGGCGGCGTGTTCGAGAAGCCGCGAAGCGGCGGCGGCGACGTCGGCCTCCGCACTCGCCGAACCCGCGAGCGCCGCAGCGAGACCGTCGGCGCCGATCTCGGCGCCCGTTTCGTCGCGCTGTTCAATCACGCCGTCCGTGTAGAGCACCAGGCGGCATCCCTCGTCCAGAACGATTTGCTCGACTCGGAACGCGGCGTCCGGATCGACCCCAAGCGGTGGCGCCCCCGCCCGGCCCTCCGCCCTTGCCGCCCCCCCCGGCCCGAGCACGCGCCAATGTCCGTGCCCCGCGTCGATGTACGCGATCTCGCCGCCGGGCCCGAGCGCCGCGGCGACCAAGGAGACGAAGCCGGCGCCGCCCGGCCGATCGACGATGAAGCGGTTGGTGCGAGCGAGCGCTTCGGGCAGATCGGCGCCGCCAACGATCAGAGCATGGAGATACGCGTGAACGAGCGAGGTGAGCATCGCGGCGCCGACGCCGTGGCCCGTCGCGTCGCCGAAGAGCAGCACGGGCGGACCGCCGTCGGTCGGTTCGATCACGTCGAACAGATCGCCCGAGACGAACAGGCCGGCGAGCGTGCGATGGACGACGCGGTAGGCGCCTGTCTCCAGCCGCTGCTGCGGCGTCAGCATGGCGCGCAGGTCGCGGGCGCGCTCGAGTTCGGCGTGCATCGCCGCCTGACGTTTCGACTGCTCGGCCCGCGCGGCGTAAGCGAGCGCGAGACCCAGCAGTTGCGCGACGTCTTCGCAGAACGCGCCGGCGTCGCCGACGCGCGTTTCGCCCCGTCGTGCGTCGAGATACAGCAACGCCGCGACGCGCCGATCCACGCGCACCGGCACGCAGACCGCCGAGTGAATGCCGAGGTCGGCGACGGACTGCGCGGTGACGAGCCGGCGGTCGCCGTCGTCGTCCAGCGCCGCCGTGCGGCCGGAGGCGGCGAGTTGGACCAGATTGCTTGAGACGCAGAAATCGGCGCCGGCCGGCCGGCCGTGGTGATCGGACCGATCGAGCGTCGCGACGGCTTCGAGTTCGTCCACGCCGGACGGAGCGGCGCCGTCGCCTACGCACCGGAGCACGGCGCCGCGCGTGAAGCCGGCCCCGTCGAGCGTCGAGCGGAGCGCCGCCGTCGCGATCGCCGCTTCGTCCTCCGCGTGGACGAGTTCGTCGATCAGCCGCGAGAGCGCGTCGAGGCGCCGACTCGGCGCGACCGCTCGAGCGGACTGCGAACCCAACATGGTCGGCACGCGCAGCGACGTCTCGCGACGGTCGGTCAGTTCGCCGATGCCGACGCGGAAGGTCCACGGCCCGATGACGAGGTCCGCCCCCGGCACCAGGCGGGTGGGCAAGCGGGGTTCGAGGCGGAGGCCGTCGATGAAGGTGCCCGTCGTCGAAGCGAGGTCGGCGAGGTACCAACCATCGTCGCGTCGCTGGACCCGGGCGTGTTGCCTGCTGACGGAAGGGTCGGGCAGGTGGAGATCGCACACCGCCGAGCGGCCGAGCGTCGCCGCGGGTTCGCGGACCGAGAGCGCATCAGCGGCGAGCGGTTCGGTCGGCCCGGCGATGCGGCGAAGATGAAGCGGGTCGGGCGCCATGCCGAGCAGGCTAGCGGAGCGCGTGGAAACGTCATGCCGAGGGGCGGGCGGGCGGTGAGCCGGACGCGCGGCGGCCGCGGCATTCGCGGTCGCAGTAGCGGCAGCGGCGGCAATGGCGGCAGCGGCGGCAATGGCGGCAGCGGCGGCAGCGGCCGCGCATCGAAGAAGCCGCCACGGCGGTTGCTCGGGCGGCGGCCGGCACGGCGCCTACATGACTCGATGAAAGCGAGTCGTCGTCGGCCGATTCCCCGGAAGTTGGGATTTCCGGAGCCGGTTCTTGTCTGACCGGAAGAATTGCGATACGATCGCGTCACTGCTGCGACTGAGTCGCAGGAGCAGTTATCGGGGCTTGCACGCCACCGGTTCATATGCCGCCGAAGCCGGATCGCGTCTTCGGCTGATCCACGATCGCGGGCGAAGCGTCGGCAGCCGGTCTGCCGCGCGACGCTTGGCATCGCCCCGACCACGACCAATTCCATCGCCCGCCCCAACGCGCGGGCGCGACGAGACGAGAGGACACGAGACATGAAGACGACTTCCTTGTTCGCCGCCGGTGCGGTGCTGGCCTCGGCCGGCGCCGCGTTCGCCATCCCCGCTTTCACCGAGAGCTTCGCTGATGGTCCCGCCAATTGGCGCGGCGAAACGAACGCCGAGTTCCTCGATTACTCGCCCACCGGCGGCGTCGTCGAGAACGACGGCTTCGTCAGCGAAGACTTCAACTTCGTGGACTTCGTGCCGGGCGGCTTCGGCGGCGGCGTGCAGACGATCTTCCGCGGTGAAGCGTCCACCGGGGCGTCGGGTGGCGCCTTCGTCGGCGATTGGAACAACCTCACCGAGCTGAGCTTCTTCGTGCGGCACGACGCGCCCGAATCGCTGAACTTCTTCCTGCGGCTCGCTTCGCCGTTCAACTTCCCGTCGGTCAATTACCAGGCGCCGGACGCCGTAGCACCGAACACATGGACGCAGATCGATGTGCCGCTGGACGCGAGCGCGCCGGGCTGGGTGCTGACGGGGACGCCGTTCTCCGACGTGCTCGCGAACATCGGCAACGTGCAGATCGGCGTGGATCGGCTGGCCGACACGTCGCTGCCGGGCCAGGACCTGGTGGTGAACTTCGACCTCGACCGCGTCTCGGTGATTCCGACGCCGGGCGCGGCGGGCGTGGCGGTGCTGGCCGGCCTCGCGGCGGTTCGGCGCCGCCGCTGAAGCGTGCGAGCCGCGGGGCGGCCCGGAGGTCGAGCCCTCGCGGATACCGATAAGCCTGACCCTTGACACGTCGGAGCCGGGGCGAGATGCTCACCGCGCTTGGGGGAGCCTCCGACTCGGCATCCGTCTCATCCCCAAGCTCGAATCAGATCGGTCTCCCCGCGGGAGAAGCACTCTCTGAAGCGAGCACAGAGCATCCGCTGCGCGACGCGGCCCGCTGCAAGGCGGGCCGCGGTTGCTTTTGGAGCATCGGTCGCAGGCCGGAGGCGCGCGATCAGTCCATCGGCGCCGGGGGAGCCTCGGGCGTCTCCGCCGAAGCCGGCGTGTTCGGTGAGCGGGCGGCGTCGCGGCCGACGGTGGAACCGCCGCTCCGCGCCATGCCCGAGCGGTCGTCGTGCCAGCGATGGCTTCGCAGCGAATCGAACACCGCGGCCTCGCTCGCATCGTCGGCGCCGACCAGCACGATGTCGAACGACCGACCGTCCACAGCGAACCGCACGACCAGGACCGCGGCGGGTGCAGAGGGCGCTTCTACGCCGCTGATGGCCGCGCGGAGGCGTTGCGCATCCGCCGGCTCGATCGCGGCGCCCGGGTCGGTGAGGCCTTCGGAGGTCATCGTCGCGAGCACCCGCGCCTCGGCGTCGATCGCGGCGGGCGCGTCGCCGCCCCTGAGCGTGTTGATCACGTCGGCCCCGTCGCGTTCGAGGCGGCTTTCCAAAGTGTCGAGCCACGCCCCGGCGTCCGTGCCGGCCATCCCCGCCTCGTCGTTGCCCGTCGACATGAACACCACCGACCGCCCGTCGAGCACGATCGGCAAGTCGGCGACGATGGGGCTGTCGAACACTTCGCCGTGCTCGGCTCGGGAGACGTCGTCGGCGCCCGAGAAGACTGCGACGACCGGGCGAGTGGTGATCGCCTCGCCGCTGGCCGAGGGGCCGCCGGTGGTGTTGATCGCCGTCGGCGACGCGTCGAAGAACACCAACCAGCCGGCGCCGAGCAGCGCGAGCAGGAAGATGGCGACCGCGCCGAAGACGCCGGCGTTGGGTTTGTTGTTGTAGCGGCCTTGGCCGGCGCGGCGCATGCGCTCGTTGACGCGCTGCTGGGTGAGCTGGGCGCGCCGGCGCGCGCGGCGGAGTTGGTCGGGCGCTCGGCCGGCGCCGGTGGGATACAGCTCGGCCGGCACGGCGCCATGAATGACGCGATTCGTCCGCGGCTGGCGCGCGTCGCCGCCGCGGCCCCCGCCCGGCGCGCCGACGATACGCTCGACCTCGTCGCTCTTGAACTCGTATCGCCCGGTCAGCCAGTCCGTCACGCGCATGCGCGGCGCCCGGCGACCGCCCGGAGAGCCGGTCGACGCACCGGCGGCGCCCGCGCCTTCGCGTGGGCCCTGACCGACGCCGCCGCCCGCTCGGCCGAAGCCGCGGAACTCGGGCGGGGTCGCGCCGAAGCGCGGCGGCCTGGGCGAACCGGCCGACGCCGCCACGCCCGCCGCGCCCACCGCCGCCGCGTTCATCACCATCGGGTCGGCTTCGAGTTCGAGCTCCTCGCTCGACACGCCCCGCATACTGGGAAGGTCCTTCGGCTTGAGCGCGAACGGGTCGACCGCCCGCTCGACCACGCGCAGGTCGGCCAGCATGTCCGCTGCCGTCGCGTAGCGTTGCTGCGTCTCGGCCATCGAGCGGCGGATGATCCAGCGCAGCGCATCCGGCGTGCGCTTCTTGAGCTGGCTGAGCCCGCCGTGGGCGGGGAAGCTGTTCTCGATCACCGCGTACAGCACCGCACCGGCGCCGTACACGTCGAACTTCACGCCGTCGACTTCGTGCACCTTGGCGCCGCGCAGCGCGAGGCGGACCATCTCCGGATCACGGAAGTATTCCGTGCCGTGCGTGGTCAGCGTCATCGCGCTGCGGAGCGGCGTGACGAGACCCAGGTCGACGAGGTGGGCCTTGCCGGCGTGGACGATGATGTTGTCGGGCTTGACGTCTTTATGCCACAGCCCGCCGCGGTGGTACACCTCAAGCGTGTTGAGCAGATCGCCCACATAGCCGAGCGCGGCCTTGAGTTCGGCGCCTTCCAGCCCGGCCGGGCCGCTCGCCGCGTGCAGGCGTTCGCCGACGGCGCCGAGCGTCTCGCCCGGCACGTAGCGCATGACGTAGTAAAAGCGGTGGTCGTCGAGCTTGTGCTCGATGACCAGCCCGAGCTTGCGGGCGGCTTCGAGCGCTCTGCTCTCACGGACGATCTGCGGCATGCTCGAGCCGTCGGCGATCGAAAACGACTTGATGACCACCTGTTCGACGTCGCCGCAGCCGGCGCGAGCGAGTTCGCGAGCCTTGGGCTCGTCGGGCTCGGCGATGTACAGCCGACCGCCCGACCCGCCGCCTTTGAGGCTGCCGACGATGTTGTAGCCCTCGAATTGACCGGTGCGCTTGCTGGGCGTGTCGCTGCCCGGCGCCTGGGCGACCGCGGCCGGCAGCCGCTTCTCGATGCCCTCGGTCAGCCCGCCCAGCAGCAGGAAGCGCAGCGGATGGCCGATCGCCACGCGATAGACGCTGCGGCCGGCAACGAAGAACTCGTCCGAGACGGCCCTGCCGAAGTGCTTCGCGGCCGACCATCGGCCGATGACGACGTTCAGCGTGGTGAGCGGAACGAACGCGATCAGCGCGATGACGGCGCCGAAGAAGCGAACCGTGTCGCTGAACATCCCCGAGACGAAGGTAGCGACGTGGCGAACCAGCCAGCCGATCGCGGTAAACAGGCCGCCGAACGCCTTGGCGAGCGCGACGGCGACCGAGACGAGCACGGCGATGAGAACCACGAGCCCGACGGTCGCGCCGATGATGCCGACGATCGCGTTCATGTCAGCCGTCCTTCCGGGCGCCGAGAATCGCCCCGCGTCGCGCCGCCGAACGTCGCGCGGCGTCCGCTTCGCCGGCGCCCGCCTCACCGCTCGGCGCCGAGGGGCCGACCGAATGACGGAACCGCGAAGCGTTCAGGCGGTCCGGGAGGCCATCTCCCGGCGATAGATCTCGCCCACCGCGTCGTCGAACAGCGCGTCGTCCGTGTTCTTAGGGCTCAGGCTGATCCCGTTTCGCTCGGCCTCGTCCAATTCCTCTTTCGTGAAGGAATACGTCTGGATCACCTCCCCGAGGCGGGCCCGGAGCAGTTGCCGCACCTTCGCCAGCCGGCGGGAAACCGTCGGCTCGCTCACCCCGAGGTTCTCAGCGACCTCCTTGCCGCTCATCCCGTCGAGGCAGCGCATCTGGAAGACGGCGAACTCTTCGAAGCCGGCTTCGCGCTCGGCGAGACGGATCGCGGCGCACACCTTCGCGCGAAACACCGCGTCTTCGTATTCCCCGTCGGGCGACTTGCCCCCGGACGAGGACATCCACGCTTCTTCAAGGGAGACGCCCCGGCTGCCCGAACCGCGCTTCTGCGCCATCCGCCGGTCGATCTCGTCGCCCAGACAATGCTTGGCGATGGCGAGCAACCACGTGCTGAAGCGGGCGCCCTTCGCGGGGTCGTAACGGTCGATAGAGTCCGATAAAGCCGCAAGCGTCTCTTGGGACAGGTCACGCACGGTTTCCGCCCCGATCCGCCCCTTGCCCCACCGGGCGAGCTGGGCTTCGAGCACGGGGCCGAAGACCTCCCAAAGCTCGTACCACGCGGCGGTGTCGCGGGCTCGGAGGCGGCCGATGAAGCCGGTCGTGAGCGTGTTGAAGCGGGACATCACCGTAAGACTACCCCACGAACCGCGGTTTCGTGACGAGAACGAGCGTCAGTCCGCGAAGGAGGAGTCGCACGAGTCGGCGGGGATCATCGCTCGCGGTCTTTTCGACCCCGGGCTGCGTGGCGTGCATAAGAGGATGTCGACGACGCCATTGCCGATTCGATAGACCAGCCGGTGGGACCCGTAGACCAACTGGCGGAGTTCGACGTCCGGCATCAGGTCGTTCTCCCGCGCGACCAAGTGCTCACCGTCAACGCGACCCGCGAAGAATCCAAACACAAACCCAAAAAAAAGAGGAATTACAGATTCCGCATTGGTCGGGCGTTCGAGGCGCGAAATCCGCCGGGCGGGCTTCCCAACAACGTTGCGGACAGGAATCAATCGACGCCGATCAGCGGGCCGCGGACGTGCAGGCGGCCACCGACCGGCAGAAAGGAACCCGACATGGCCCTCTCCAAGACCCTCCTCCGCGTCACCGTCATCGGCGGCCTCGCGACAGGCGGCCTGGTCCTTCTCGCCGGGCCCCAGCGCGTCGGCATGCTCTTCGACCAGGCTCGCACCACCGTCTCCACCGCGATCGACAACTCCATCGAAGACCCGGTCGCCCTCCGCAATCAGCTACGCGACCTCGAGAAGCAGTACCCGACCAAGATCGCCAAAGTCGAGGGCGAACTGGCCGAACTCAATCAGCAGATGGCGACGCTCGAGCGCGACCGCGCCGTCGCCACCCGCGTGGTCGAACTCGCCCAGGCCGATCTCGATGAGCTCAGCGACATGCTCAACGAGGCGCAGGCGGTGCGGTCCGAATCGCCGCACGCGATCATCCGCGTGCACTGGGCCGGCGCCCCGATGAACTACGACGAGGCGTTGACCCGCGCCGCCGACATCCGCACCACCTTCAACTCGTACACCACCCGCGTGAGCGAAGCCGACGCCACGCTCGACGTACTCGCCCAGCAACGGACGCGGCTGGCCGAATTGCTCGGCGAACTCCGCGACGAGCACAACGAGTTCAAGGCGCAGATCGCGCAGCTCGACGGCCAGATTGAAGCCATCGCCCGCAACGAGCGCCTCATCGATATGGTCGAGGAGCGCGAGAAGGCGATCGCCCAGCTCGACCGCCACGAGTCGCACTCGCTGGGTCAGATCCAGGCGAAGCTGCAGAAGACCCGTGCCGAGCAGGAAGCGCGTCTGGCGTCGATCATGAACCCGTCGCAGGCCGAGGATTACGCGAAGCAGGCCGAAGAGATGCTCAACCGCGAGGCCGCCGCTCGGACGCTGTTCGAGAAGGCGACCGAGCAGCCGCTGCCCACCGGCTTCGGCGAGCGGATCGACATCACCCCGGCCCAGCGTTCGGGCGACGCCGAGCGCGACGCCGCGGCCCACGGTCCCGTCGCGACCAGCGACACCAACCGCGTGATCGACATCGACTGATCACGCCCGGCCCGCGGGCCGACACCCTTTCTCTCTCTCCGCTTCGGATTCCACAACCCCACCCCCTCACCCACGCCGCGTCGGCCTCTCGGCCGCGCGGCGTTCTTCGTTTTCAAGGCATGCCGCATTCCTGCGCTCGGCCGCAGTCGGTCCGCTCGGAGCAGGACCAGCGGCGCCAATACACTGGACGTATGACGCGCGATTCCGACCAACGCATCTACGTCGTCGTCGCCGCGGCGGGCGCCTCCAGCCGCTTCGGCGACCGCGACAAGCTCAACGAAGACCTCGGCGGGCGGCCCGTGCTTCGCCGCTCGGTCGAGCTCTTCAATACCCGCGACGACGTCGCCGGCGTCGTGGTGGCCGGGCCGCACGACGGCTTCGACGCGTTCGCCCTACGGCACGGGGATTGGGTCTCGCTGCTCGGCGCCACGCTGTGCAAGGGCGGGAAGGAACACCGCTGGCAGACCGTCGCCGCGGCGCTCGAGCATGTGCCGGACGACGCGACGCATATCGCGGTGCACGACGCGGCCCGGCCCGCGGCGTCACAGCAACTAATCGACCGGCTCTTCGCCGCGGCGCGCACGGCGGGCGCGGTCGTGCCGGGCCTGCCGGTGAACGACACGCTCAAGCGAGTCGGCCTCGCGGCCGAATCGCTGGCCGAGCCCGACCCGCTCGATGCGATCCTGGGCGGCGCCGGCAAGCCCGATACCGACGCGCGGCAAGTGATCGAAACCGTGCCGCGGGGCGATCTGGTGCGCACACAGACGCCGCAGGTATTCACCGCCGACGTACTCCGCCGGGCGTACGCGCAAACTCAACTCGACTCGACCGACGACGCGCAATTGGTCGAACGGCTCGGCGAGCCGGTGTACATCGTGGACGGCGACGAGCTGAACGTGAAAATCACGACGCCGCGCGATCTCGAACTCGTGCGCAACATCCTGAACCTCAAGGCAGACCGAGAACGGCCCACGCACAAGCGCTTCTGAGCGAAGCGGGACACCGACGACGCGGCGTCCGAAGGCCGCGCCGGCCTTCCCGACTCGCAACCTTCCTTTCGGAGAACACCATGCCTCTCACCCTTCCGACCACCGATCTCCCGCTTCCCGCCATCGGCCTCGGCTGCATGGGCATGTCCGATTTTTACGGCGTTCGCGACGACGCTGAGTCGCGGGCGACCCTCGATCGTGCGCTCGAGCTCGGCTGCACGTTCTGGGACACCGCCGATGTGTACGGGCTGGGTGAAAACGAGCGGCTGGTCGGCGAGGGCGTCGCTGCCGCGGCGGCCAAGGGCCGGCGCGACGAGCTCGTCATCGCGACGAAGTTCGGCCTTGTCCGCAACGAGAAGGGCGATTGGCTCGGCACCTCGGGCGAGCCCGATTATGTGCGCAAGTGCTGCGACGCTTCGCTTCGACGGCTCGGCGTCGACGCCATCGACCTGTTCTATGCGCACCGCATTAGCCAGGACACGCCGGTTGAGGAGACGGTCGGCGCGATGGCCGAACTGGTCGGCGCCGGCAAAGTGCGGGCGATCGGGCTGTCGGAAGTCGGGCCGGACACGATCCGGCGAGCGCACGCGGTGCACCCGATCGCGGCGGTGCAGTCCGAGTATTCGCTGTGGACGCGCGAGCTGGAGGACGGGGTGATCCCGGTGTGCGCCGAGTTGGGGATCGTGTTCGTGCCGTACTCGCCGCTGGGGCGGGGCATGCTCACAGCGACGATCACCGACCGCTCGGCGTTCCCCGAAGGAGACTATCGGAACAACTCGCCGCGGTTCCAAGGGGAGCACTTCGAGGCGAATCTGCGCGTGGCAGAGAAGCTGAAGCAGCTCGCGGCGCACAAAGGATGTACGCCGGCGCAGCTGGCGATCGCGTGGGTGCTGGCGCAGTCCGAGCGGTTCTTCGCGGGGTCGAGCGGGGCGATCGTCCCGATTCCGGGAACGAAAAAGCGGACGTACCTGGAACAGAACTGGGCCGCGCAGGAGCTGCATCTCTCGCCCGACGACCTGGCGGCGATCGAATCGGCCTTCCCGAAAGCCGGCGTCGCCTCCGGGCTTCGCTATCCGGAACATCGGATGAGCGAATTGAACCGCTGACCCCCCGAATCGAACTACCCCCCACTGCCTCCACGTCACGACCTCCGACGTACAGCCTCCGCCCTACCACCTCCGCCCCACTGCCTCCGCCCCACTGCCTCCGCCCCTTGCCTCCGCCCCCTGCCGCCGCTGCGTGCTCCGGGCGGCGCTCGACCTCACGCTCCGCCCCTCTCTCGCACGCCCGCCGCTGGCTGCTGCTCGCGGCTGCGTGTCGGCGTTCGCTATCCTCTCGCCCATGCTGACGAGCGTGAAATGGCTGAACGAGTACTTGAACCCGGGCAAGCTCAGAACGGACGAGGCGGTGCGCATCATCGAGGCGCACGCGTTCCCGATCGAGTCGGTCGAGGAGTTGCCGGGCGGCGACGCACGGCTTGACGTCGAGCTGACCTCGAACCGGGGCGACGCGTTCAGCCATCTGAATTTGGCGCGAGACATCGCCGCGGCCACGGGACGGTCGATCAAGCTGCCGGGCGTGCTGGGCGGGGCGGAACTGCCCGGCTCGTCGGGCGATCCGGCCGACCTGTTCGCGCTCGACAACCGCGTTCCCGAACTCTGCCCGCTGTTCACAGCCCGGATCATCCGCGGCGTGAAGGTCGACACCTCGCCCAAATGGCTGCGGGAGGCGCTCGAAGCGGTCGGGCAGCGTTCGATCAACAACATCGTCGACGTGTCGAACTATGTGCTGTTCGAGCTCGGCCACCCCTCGCACACGTTCGACCTGGCGACGCTGGCGGGCTCGAAGCTGATCATCCGCCAAGCGACGGAAGGCGAGTCGCTGACGGTGCTCGACGGCAAGAAGCACAAGCTGACCGAATCGGACCTGGTGGTGGCCGACGAGCAGCGGGCGGTGTCGCTGGCCGGGGTGATCGGCGGGCTGGACACGGGGGTGACGGAGACGACGACGGACGTGCTGCTCGAGGTGGCGACGTGGGACCCGGCGACGGTGCGGAACACGGCGCGGCGGCTGAACATCAACACCGACGCGGGCTACCGCTTCGCGCGCACGGTGGACATGCGCGATCTGGAGAAAGCGTCGGCGCGGTGCGCCGAGTTGATCCTCGAGGTCGCGGGCGGCGAACTCGTCGGCGGTTCGGCGGGGCTTCTCAAGGCGGGGCGCGAGCCGAAGCCGCTGCCGGTCGTCACGCTGCGGCCCGAGCGGTGCGAGCACTTGCTCGGGATCGACGTGCCCCCGGACCGGATCGCGGAATTGCTCGGCGCGGTGGGGTTCGGCGTGGAGGCGGACGCCGAAACGGGCGAGCTTCGGTGCACGGTGCCGCCGGCTCGGGTGCACGACGTGACGCGCGAGGTGGACGTGATCGAAGAGGTCGCCCGGCTCAACGGGTTCGACCACATGGAGGTCGCGTCGACGCTGCCGGTGCAACTCGAGCTTCGGCACCCGCGGAACTGGGAGGACCGGGAGCGGGCGATCGACGAGGTGAACCGCGTGATGACCTCGGCGGGGTTTTACGAGACGGTGACGTTCAGCTTCCTGACGGAGGAAGACGCGGCGCCGTTCACGCCCGAGGGGATGCGGCTGATCCGGACCGACCCGGAGCGTCGGCGCGAGGCGCCGTACCTGCGACCCAGCCTGATCCCGTCGCTGCTGCACGTCCGGCGGCTGAACCAAGACGCGCGGGTGTATCCGGAAGGCGGGGTGCGTGTGTTCGAGATCGCGGCGGTCTTCGCCGAGGTCGACGACGGCGAGAAGCACGGGCGCCAATCGCTCGAACATCGGAACCTGGGCGTGCTGCTCGACGTGCCGGACCCGCCTTCGAAGAAGGAGCGGCACGCGGCGGCGCAGGACGCGATGCGGCTGGTGCGGGGCACGCTGAACTCGGTGGTGCGCACGCTGCACGGCGGCGGCATGACGCTCGACGTGAAACCAACGCGGCTGCCCATGCCGGCGTTCGAGGGCGGGGTCGGGGCGCAGTTGCACGTCGGAGAGCAGCACCTGGGCTATGTGGCGCTGCTGGACGACGCGGCGACGCTAAAGCGCTTCGACCTGGAGCGGCCTGTGGTGGCGGCGGAACTCGGCCTGCCGCACCTTCTGGCGCTGTATCCGCCGCGGACGAGCGTGCAGCCGCTGCCGGCGTTCCCGGGCATCGAGCGCGACGTGTCGCTGATCGTGGATGAAAGCGTGCCGTGGGCGGACGTACACCGGCTGGTGGCGGAAGCGGAGTTGGACAAGCTGGTCTCGGCGGACTTCGTGACGACGTTCCGCGGCAAGCCGATCGAGGCCGGCCGCAAGTCGGTGACGGCCCGGCTGACGTTCCGCGACCCCGAGCGGACGCTTCGGCACGACGAGGTGGACCCACAGATCGACGCGTTGGTGGCGTCGGCGAAGAAGGCGCTCGGCGCCGAGCGGCGGGGTTGATTCGGGCCGGGGCGGAGGGTCGCCGAGCCTGACGAGGGGCGACGACTGGCGCGGCGTCGCCCGGGCTCGGCTACGCTCGGGCGATGGTCGTCGCGTTGGTGTCGCTGATCGGTCTGGCGGGGCTTGTCGGCGTGGTGCTGACGGCGGTGGCGCGCAACTTCGGGCGGTGGGCGATGCTGATGGACTCGGCGGGCGCGCGGGGGCACCGCAAGCGTGAACTGCGCCGCGTGCCGAACGTCGGCGGCGTGGCGATCGCGGGGACGATCCTGCTGACGATCGGCGGTGGGCTGGCGGCGACGTTCCTGTTCCGAGCGTTGCTGACGCAGCACCTCCCGACCGAGATGGCGGTGCACCTGAACGGGGTGCGCGTTCAGGCGCCCTTGGCGGCGACGGTGCTGGCATGTCTCGGGTTCTTGCACGTGATGGGTTTGGTGGACGATCGGCGGGCGCTCGGTCCGTGGGTGAAGCTGGCGGCGATGGCGGCGCCGTGCGTCGCGCTGCCGCTGGCGTTCGAGGAAGCGCGGCTGCTGACGCTGCTGGGCCCTGCGGCGTCAGTCGTCGTCACCGCGGTCTGGCTGCTGGCCGTGACGAACGCGCTGAACTTCATGGACAACATGGACGGGCTGGCGGGCTCGGTGGCGGCGACGTGCGCCGCGGCGATGTTCGTCTTCGCCTGCGTCAGCGGGCAGTGGTTCATCGCGGCGTATGCAGCAGTGCTGATCGGCGCGTGCTTGGGCTTTCTGGTCTACAACACGCCGCCGGCGACGATCTTCATGGGCGACGGCGGCTCGTTGGTGCTCGGGTATTCGCTCGGCACGTTGACCGTTTTGACGACGTACGCCGCGCTGCCGGCGGGCGAGACGGCGGGCTGGCTCGGCGCGGTGCCGGCGTTGTTCATGCCAGTGGCGATCCTGGCGATCCCGCTGTACGACCTGGTGAGCGTGTGCGCGATCCGGATCGCGCAAGGGAAGTCGCCGCTGGTGGGCGATCAGCAGCACTTTTCGCATCGGCTGCGCAACCGCGGACTTGGACCCGACGGCGTGCTGGCGGTGGTGGTGGGCTTGACGCTGCTGGCGGCGATGAGCGGGCTGGCGATGCCGTTCGCGCCGCTGGGCCTGACGCCGGTGCTGGCGGGACAGGTCGTGCTGGCTGTGGCGGTGCTGGCGTTTCTGGAACGCCGCGCGGGCGGGCGAGCGACGAGCGAGCGGGCGGGTGAGGAGAAGAACGAGCTCGCTGTGGAGCGGCGATCATGACCGCGGCTGGCGACGATCCGCGCGGGATCGCCGGCTGCGTGGTCGAGCGCGGTCGGTGGCTTGGGGTCGGGCTGGTGGCCGTTGCGGCGCTGATACGGTTCACGTCGTCGCCGACGCGGCTGCCGAGTTGGGACCTCGACCCGATGCTGCACCCGCCGACGGAGTTGGGGATGACGCCGAGCGTGGGGTTCGCGCTCGACGCGATGGTGTTGCTCGGCGCCGGGTTGGTGGCGCGGGCTCACTTCGCGGCGAAGGCGGCGCCCGGCCGGGTTGGTGCGACGGGGACGGGCGAGCGCGACGGATGGCGATGGCGCGGCCCGACGGTCGCGCTGTGGTGCATCGCCGCGGCGGCGTTGGCGGTGACGCTGCACGGGTGGTTCCTGCGGCCGTGGGCGAATCTCGGCGCCGCGGAGGCGATCGCCGGTTCGCTGGAATCGCGGGTGCGCGGGCTGGGCTGGGTGTCGGCGGCGCTGTCGATGTGGGCGGTGGCGGTCGCGGCGGCGGCGAACGCGCGGCTGCGGAGGACGTTGGTCGTCACGCTCGCCGGCTTCGCGGCGTTGCCCGCGGCGAAGGCGATGTCGCAGTCGCTGATCGAGCTGCCGGCGTTGCGGGCCGCGATCTTGCAGGACAGCGAGCGCGTCGTGCGGGAAGCCGGCTATGAGCCAGGCTCGCCCGCGGCGAACGTCCACCTGCGGAAGATCACGAAGCTCGACGCGACAGGATGGCTCGGGCTCGCCAACCCGTTCGGCGTCACAATGGCGGCGCTCGGCATGTTGACGGTGGGCGCGCTGCTCGACGCGCAGCGGAGAACGCGCGACGCGGGAGAGACGAGTCGAGCGGCCCATGCGACGCGCGAGCGGCTGGTTCGGCTGGCGGTGCTTGCGGCGCCGGCCGTCGGGGCGTTCGGGGCGGTGGGGCTGACGCGGTCGAAGGCGGCGATGCTCGGTGCGGCGGTGGCTCTCGCGGCGCTGCTGGCGTCGCGATTTTGTCGGGGTGGGCGGCGCAGCGTTGGTGTTGGTGGCGATATCGGTGCGTTCATCGTGCGACGGCGCGGCGCGATCATGTTCGCTGCGGCGGGGCTCGCAATCGCAGCGGTCGCGCTGCGGCCGCTTGCGGGCGTGGACGGAACGCTGGGCGGCGAGCGGTCGTTCCTGTTCCGCTCGTTCTACGCCGCGGCGGCGGTGGAGCTGGTCGGACGGGCGCCGGCGTTCGGCGTCGGGCCCGGGGGGTTTCAAGCGGCGTACGCGTCGGTCAAGCCGGCCGCGGCGACCGAAGCGGCGAACGATGCGCATCAGGCGCCGCTGATGCACCTCGCGACTCTCGGTCCGCTGGGGCTGGGCTTCTCGGGCGCGGCGGTGGCGTTGATCGCGACGGCGCATGGTCGGCGGCGACGAAGAACCGAGGCGGGGGCGGACGACAACGGAGCCGCCACGGAGGCGTCAAGCGACCGAAAGGCGGTGAGGCGCCGAGTCTCGAACCCGGAGGCCCAGGCGGCTGATGGGCGACGGGCGGTCGCGTTCACCCTCGGCGTGGTGGCGGTCGTCGCCGCGGCGCACGTCGCGCTGCACAGCACGGTGCTGCTGGCGACGCCGACGGCGCTGGCGGTCGTCGCGGCGGGGTTCGCGGTGTGGGCGGCGGCGGGCGGCGTCGCGGTGACGGTCGTAGCTGGGCGCGGACCGGCCCGCCAGGGCAAGGGACACGCGGACTCCGTCGCGGTGGCGAGCGTCCTGGCGGGGGTGCTGATGGTCGGGCACGCGATGATCGACGTCACTTTGACGCTGGCGGCGTCGGCGTCGCTCGGGGGCGTGCTGCTCGGGCTGGCGATCGCAGCGAAGGGGGGCACGGGTAATGGGGGCGCGGGGAAGGGGGGCGTGGAGAGCCGCGGAAACGACCGTGTCGAGGGCGGCGGCGAGTGCGGAGGGGGCGAGCGCGGAGGGGGCCAGCGGGACGGGCGGGGGCGGGAACGGCGTGGCCGAGCCGCAAGCGGGTTGATCGCGCTGACGGCGGCGGGTCTCGCGGCTGGGACGGTGCTGGCGACCGCGGCGTGGCCGGCATGGCGGTGGGAACGGGCGTTGGCGGACGCGGCGGCTGAACTCAGGCCGATCGCTCGGTCGGCGGCGGCGCAGCCGGCGTTTTCGGCGACGGCTCAAGGCTCGACGGGCTCGCCGATGTCGGTGGCGGAGGTGCTTCGCCGGCTGGACGCGGCGGCGGCGGGCGTCGGCGCCGCATCGGACGCGCTGCCCGACTCGTTGTTGACCCGGCGCCTGCACCTCGACGAGTCCGCCCGGGCGACGCTGACGCGGGCTCGGGCCGCGGCGGCCGGCCGCATCGAGCCCGAGCCGGCCGCGACGGCGGAGCTCCGTGACCTCGCGATCGGGCACGCGGCGGCGCTGCCACGCTCGCCGGCAGACCTCACGCGTGCAGCCCGGGTGCTGCTGGACGTTGCGAGCGCGTCCGAAGATCTCGGGTCGGCGGTGACGGCGCCGGGGGTCACGGGGCAGGGTGGCGTAGGGCGGGGTGGCGTAGGGCAGGGGGTCGCGGTGCCAGACCCGAGCGTGGTGCGCCGGGATGCCTTGCGAATCGCTCGGGCGGCGGCGGAGGCGGGACCCCGAGATTCGGCCCCGGCACTGACGTGGTTTGACGCTGCGAGAGCGGCGGGCGAGGTGGAGCAAGTCCGGGCCGCCGCGGAACGGGCGCTGGCCGTCGATCGAGCCTTTGAGCTCGACCCCGCCGCCCAGCTTTCCCCGCAGCGGCGAGAAGCGTTGCGGCAAGCACTCGGCGACTGACCCCGCGGAGCGGAGCGCTTCGGGATGGATCGCTTTCGGCTGGGCCGACGTGTGCGGGAAGTCCCGTAGACGGCGGCCGACGACGCCGATCTCATGCCGAGGTTCGGCCGATTCGGTTGACCCGGGCCGTGCTACTGGTACGATGGAGGGATCACCGGCGGAATACGCTCGGCGCTATCCTTGCATCGGCTGTTTGGCGACGACCCGGGTTCGACCCGGCGGCTTTCCGCCCGAACGGTAATCGAGGCGCAGCGACGCGAGCTTCGTCCGGCGGTGGAACGCGGCGCGAGGCCGCGGTGGAGTTGAATCATGACCAGCGATGACGACGAGGGCGTCGTCGGGCCTTGGACGCCGCGGGGGAAACGGCGGTCCTGAGCAAGGCTCGGCGCCGCCAGCACAGACAAACAGCAGATGACGCGAGGTCCGGCCTCGTCGCCGCTTGATCCGGCGGACGAGTCGGCACGACCGAGAATGACGCCGAACGGCGTCGACCCGGACGGACGGACCCACGCGGATCGACACAAACGAACAGAGCGTGGCGGCTTCGGGACGTGACCCCCCGCCGCAAGTGACCGAGCAACCGTCAGCGGAGTCGCCGGAGCGACCGGCCGGCCGCGGTGAAGCCCCGAAATCGTTTCGAGGAAAAGTGAGCGTAGCGATGGACCTGTCCCACATTCGTAACATCGGCATTTGTGCGCACATCGACGCGGGCAAGACCACCTGCACCGAGCGCATCCTGTTCTACACCGGCAAGAGCCATAAGCTGGGCGAGGTCCACGAGGGCACGGCCACGATGGACTTCCTTTCGGAAGAGCAGGAGCGCGGGATCACGATCCAGTCGGCGGCGACGACCTGCCCGTGGACGCGTTCCGGTCGCGAGTACGAGGTCAACCTGATCGACACGCCGGGTCACGTGGACTTCACGATCGAAGTCGAGCGCTCGATGCGCGTGCTCGACGGGGCGGTCGCGGTCTTCGACGGCAAGGAAGGCGTGGAGGCGCAGTCGGAGACGGTGTGGCGTCAGGCCGAGCGGTACCGCGTGCCGGCGCTCTGCTTCATCAACAAGATGGACAAGATCGGCGCCGACTGGCAGTTCAGCTTCAACTCCATCCGCGAGCGACTGGGCGCCAACCCGATCGCGATGCAGATCCCCATCGGCGCGGGTCACGAGCTCAAGGGCATCGTCGACCTCGTGCTCATGAAGGCGTACTACTTCGAGGGCGACTCGGGCGAGAAAGTGACCGAAGCGGAGATCCCGGCCGAGGTGCTCGAACTCGCCAAGAAGCACCGTCAGGAGATGATCGACCAGGCGTGCAACTTCGACGAACACATGATGGAGAAGGTGCTCGAAGACGAAGAGGTCACGCCCGAAGAGATTCGCCTCGCCATCCGGAAGGGCTGCCTCGCGCGTGAGTGCAACCCGACGTTCACGGGCTCGGCCTTGCGGAACATCGGCGTGCAGCGTCTGCTGGACGGCGTAATCGACTTCCTGCCGGCGCCGACCGAGGTGCCGCCGGTGCAGGGCGTCGACCCGAAAGACCCCGAGGTCAAGATGACCCGGCCCAACGACACGACCGCCCCGTTCTCCGCGCTCGTGTTTAAGGTCGTTCCCGATCAGCACGGCGACCTGACGTACATGCGCGTGTACTCGGGCAAGATCGGCAAAGGCGAGCGCGTGCTCAACCCGGGCAACGGGAAGCGCGAGATCATCAGCCGCATGTACGAGATGCACGCGAAGGACCGCCAGGCATTGGACGAGGCGCACGCGGGCAAGATCGTGGCGGTCGTGGGTCTGAAGGACTCGATCACCGGCGACACGCTGTGCGACATGAACGAGCCGGTGGTGCTCGAGCGCATGACCTTCCCCGACCCGGTGATCTCGATGTCGATCGAGCCGAAGACGGCCGACGACAAGCGGAAGCTGGGCGACGCGCTGGTGAAGATCCGCCGCGAGGACCCGTCGTTCCGCTCGGAGTACAACGACGAGACCGGGCAGACGATCATTTCGGGCATGGGCGAGCTTCACCTCGAGATCATCAAGAACAAGCTGACCCGCGACGAGAAGATCAACGTCGAGGTCGGCAAGCCGCAGGTGTCGTACCGCGAGTCGATCCAGGGCGCGGCCGAGAACGTGCGCGGCAAGTTCGTCAAGCAGACGGGCGGCCGCGGTCAGTTCGGCGACGTGACGATCAACCTCGAACCGTTCACCGCCGAGCAGGCCGAAGAAGCGGAACTCAACTTCGCCGACAGCATCGCCTTCGAGAACAAGATCGTCGGCGGCGCGGTGCCGAAGGAGTTCATCCCGTCGGTCGAAACCGGCGCCCGCAACACCGCCCGCTCGGGCGTGCTCATCGGCTTCCCGCTCATCAACGTGAAGGTGACGCTGGTGGACGGCTCGTACCACCCGGTGGACTCGTCGCAGGTGGCGTTCGAGCAGGCGGCGCGCCTCGCGATGACCGACGCGTGCTCGAAGGCGAAGGTCACGCTGCTCGAGCCGATCATGAAGGTCGTGATCACCACGCCGGACGAATACTTCGGCAACGTGACGGGCGACCTCTCGTCGCGGCGGGGCATGGTGGTCGATCAGGAAGAGCGGGGCAACGCGCGTGTGATCACGGCCGAGGTCCCGCTGAGCGAGATGTTCGGCTACACGACGACGCTGCGTTCGATGTCGCAGGGCCGGGCGACGAGCTCGATGGAGCCGCTGGAATACCGCGTCATGCCGCCGAACCTCGTGAAGGAAGTGGTGGACGCCCGCTGAGCGGCGAGGCGTTAGGCTGACGGAATGAGTACGAGCGAGTCAGCACGCCGGGCCGACACCTTCGAGCCCGGCGTGTTTGCGTTTTGGGATTGGTCGTGGCGCGTCCGCGACGAGCGCGGACGGCTCGTGCCGATCTGGCGTCCGAGGGGCGACACAGACGCGTCGCTCGCGGCGGTGATGACCTCGGCCGAGTTCGACGCGATCAAGCGACGCGCGTTCGAGCTGAGCGTCCTCAACCGCCATCTGCGAACGCTCTTGATCGCTTGTTGCACGATAATGATGGTCGGTTGGGGCATCGATCTCGCCACGGGTCGGCGCCAGCCGGGCGATCTCTTCTTGACGTTGACGATCGTCGTTCTAGTTATGCTCGCGCTCGTCGCGGTCAGGGGTCGAAACAAGCATTTCGGCTGGAGCCGGTCGGCGGCTTTCCGGGCTCTCCGCGAGCACGGACGGTGCGCGAGTTGCGGGTATTCGCTGCGCGGACTGTGCGCCCAACGCGACGGCGAGAGAGTCACCTGCCCGGAGTGCGGGGCGGTGTGGAAGGCGGGCCGCGCCGACCTCGCGGCGCCGGCGAAAGCTACCGCCGACTGAAGGGCCCTCCCGCGTCACGACGGGGCGCCGTGGTTTTTCGCGCGGGTGAGCCGATCGGCCGGAGGTACGATCACGTCATGTCGTCGCCCTCCGCACCTCGACCCAGCCTGCACTCGCCGTATCGGCCGCGATACGAGATGTCGATACGGAAGGCGTGGCGGCGGATGAACGACTCGGCGGCGTCGATCCGCGACGACGCCGGCCGGCAGGTTCCCGTGTTCCAGCCGAACATCTGGTCGATCAGCGACCCGGCGAGCGGGACGATGACGAGGGCGGAGTTTCGAGCCTTCGCGAGAGCGTTGCGATCAAAGTCCTTTCTGTCCAAAGCGGCGTACGTCTTGGTGTGGGGCTTTGCGGTCTTCTTCGCCGCGAGGATCGCGGCGACGGCGATCGGCTGGGCGGTGTACGGCGTCGCACCCGGGCTCAACGACTACTCACCGGTCTTCATGCTGGTGCTCTGCCTCATGGCGACGCGTGGTCTCTTCAACGACATGTCGGCGGTCCGGGCCGCGCTGCGAAAGATGGGCCGCTGCGCCTCGTGCGGGTATGACATGAGCGGCGCGCCGACTTCGGACGACGGGCTGGCGGGGTGCCCCGAATGCGGCGCCCGGTGGCGGCCGACCGAGAGTTCCCCACCCGAGGCCGCCCCCGGCGTCTGACGGCGAGGGGGCGACCGCCACGACCCGCCTCGTCGCGACGAGGTCCCTGCGGGCCGTAGACTGTCGCTTTGCGGAAAGGTGCGGCGCGATGGTTCGACTCTCGAAGATCTACACGAAGACCGGCGACACGGGCGAGACGATGCTCGGCTCGGGGGAGACGGTGCCGAAGCACGACCTTCGGGTCGAGGCGTACGGCGCCGTGGACGAGGCGAACGCGGCCCTGGGGCTGGCGATCGCGCACCTGCCGTCGTCGATCGACGCGGGCCTGCGGGAGGTGATGGAGCTGGCGCAGCACGACCTGTTCGACTGCGGCGCCGACCTGTGCGTCCCGATCGGCGAGGGCGAAGCCGAGGGCGAAAAGCTGCGGGTGGAGCGGAGGCAGGTGGAGCGGCTCGAACGGTTGATCGACCGCTACAACGAGCCGCTGGGGGCGCTGAAGAGCTTCGTGCTGCCCGGCGGCAGCGTCGCCTCCGCCCATCTGCACGTCGCGCGGACGGTGGTGCGGCGGTCGGAGCGGATCGTCGCTTTGCTCCTCGAACAGCAGGCCGACGAGACCAACCCGACGGTGATGGTGTATCTGAATCGGCTGTCGGACCTGCTGTTCGTGCTGGCGCGGCGGGCGAACGACGACGGGGCGCGCGACGTGTTGTGGGAGCCGGGCAAGTCTCGGGGCGACGCTGGAGCGGGTTGAGGCCGGGCGGGCTCGTAGGAGTGACTTGAGTCGGTATAGGTGACTTGAGCGGTGCGGAAGGTCGCCTCGGCAAGCTGTTGCGGAGGCGTGGTCTCGATCCGATCGGGGAAACCGGTACGCTGATGGGGCGGGCGGTCACCCGGCGATCAAATCCCCCCGGATACCGACGTCTCCTGCGACGCAGCAGCCGGAGAACGGTACGACGAAACGCCCGCGGGTCGAACCCGAATCACCCGGCCGGAGAGGACCGATGACCACCACCTTCACCGCCGAGTTCCGCGACGAATGGGAGCGGGAGCGGGAAGTGAAGTTCCGTCGGCGGTTCATGTGGTACGCGGGCACCGTGGTCATCGTGAGCCTGGTGATCATGGCGGCGGGGGTCACGGCGTCGCTGGTATTCCCGGAGGGGGCCGAGCCGAACCTCGAAGCGCCGATGGTGCTCACGTCGGCGACGGCTGAGCGGCTTGGCGTCGAGGCCGAGTCGTTCGGCGCCCTCGCCTGGCGGTCGACCTTCATCCAGTTCGGCTTCTCGCTGCTCGCGGTGCTGCTGTACCTGTGGGGGTTCGTGCAGGTGAAGGCGAACCGTCCGACGCGGCAGCGGCTGGTGGACCTGACGGCGTGGTTGATCTTGGTGACGGGGGTGCTGAACTTCATCGCGACCGCGGTGGGCTACGAGGTGATCGCGGCGGCGGCGCCCGAGGCGTTCTACTCGCTGGCGGCGTCGCAGGCCGACTTCGCGGTCATGGGCATCGGGCTCGGCTTCAGCGTGCTGTTGACGCACACACTGGCGAGCTTTTTCCTGCCTTGGACGGCGCGAGAGTCGCTTCGACCGATCTGGCCGTTGCTCGTGTTCAACACGGTGCTAACGATGATTCTCGCGTGGGATCGGCCCGGGTTGCTCGCGGCGACGGTGCTGTCGGCGCCGTTGTTCGCCGCACCGGGCACGATCATCGCGTGGTGGAAGCACTCGCGTTTCCGCAACCGGTTCCATGTGCGGGCGGTGCGCGAGCGATACGGCAAGCTGCGCCGCGAACTAGTCGACGCGCGGAAGATCCACGAGCAGATGTTCCCGCAGCCGATCGATTCCGGGCCGCTGCGGCTTCGGCTGACGTATCGGCCGGCGCAGCACATCGGCGGGGACTACGTCTTCGCGCAGCCGGTCGAGCCCGGGCCGGCCGACGGCGCCGGCGGGATTCACCTCATCGTCATCGACGTGACCGGGCACGGCGTCCGCGCGGCGCTCACGGTCAACCGCATCCACGGCGAGCTGCAACGCTTGCTGGCGCTCGACCCCGCCAGCACGCCGGGATCGTTGCTGGCGAGCCTGAACGAATACCTCCATCTGACGGTGGCGAACCACTCGCTGTTCGCGACGGCGCTGGCGATCTACGCCGATCTCGACCGCGGCGTGATCCGCTGGGCGTCGGCCGGTCACCCGCCGGCGATCCTGCGCTCGGCGGACGGGCGCATCTTCCGTCTCGCACCGACGGCGATCGTGCTGGGCGCCGTGCCGCCGGATCAGTTCGAGGCGGAGATTGAGGAATTGCCGTTCGGCGAAGGCGATTCGCTGATCGCCTACACGGACGGCGCGACCGAGACCGTCGACCGCAGCGGCAAGATGGTGCGCGTGCAAGGGTTCGAAGCGATGGTCGCATCGGCGCCGCATTCGCGCGAGCGGCCGCACGAAGCCGACCTGACGGCCCACCTCGCTTCGCGTCTCGACGAAGTCCGTGCCGGGCCGGCCGAAGACGACACGCTCATCGTTCAGCTCAGCCGCTCGGTGGTGGCGAAACCGAGCGCGACCACCGCCGCGGCGCTGAGCGCGTCTTCCGCCTGATGCGAGTGGCCCGGCCGGTTACGCGGCGTCCGACGGCCCGCCTCGGAATATGTACACGGCTGCGGGTTCACCGGTCTCGCTCGTGCTAAGGTGAGCCGATGCCCACCCGTATTGAGAATAAGCTGACAGCTTCGGAAGAGAGGCCGCTGATCGCGCCGTCGATCCTTTCGGCGGACTTCTGCGATCTCGGCGCCGAGTGCGAGCATGTGCTGCGGCCGGTCGATCAGGAGGGGGCCGGCGCCGACCTGCTGCATGTGGACGTGATGGACGGGCACTTCGTGCCGAATCTTTCGCTGGGGCCCGCCATCGTGTCGTCGCTGCGCAAGCGGCTGCCCGAGGCGTTCCTCGACGTGCACATCATGGTGACCGACCCGTGGCAGTACGCGGCGGCGTTCGCCGAGGCGGGGGCCGACCACCTCACGTTCCACGCTGAGCCGGCGATGAACAAGCGGGCGGGCACCGGTATGTCGCCCATGAGCGAGGGCTACGACCCGATCCACCTCGCCGACCGCATCCGCTCGCTGGGCATGTCGGCCGGGCTGGCGATCAACCCGCCGACCAACGTCCGGGACGTGGACAAGCTGCTCGGCGGCGACGGCTCGGGCACGGGCCAATGGAACGCGTTCGACCTCATCAACATCATGAGCGTCAACCCGGGTTATGCGGGGCAGGCGTTTATCGCCTCGTCGTTGAACGCGGCGCGGACGGTGCGGTTCTGGCTCGGCGCCGAGCGGCGGGTGCAGATCGACGGCGGCGTCGCGCCGGACAACGCCAAACGGGTCCGAGACGCGGGCGTGGACGTGCTCGTCGCGGCCTCGGCGATCTTCGGCAAGCCCCGCGAAGAGCGGCCCGAGATCGTCCGTACGCTCCGCTCGGGCGGTTGAACGGCGAAACACCCCGCGGCTGGCGGAATGAAGCGTTGCATGCCAACCGAGCCGACCCGACAGTTTTCCTGACGAGACACGCCGAACATCGTCCCGCTCGCGGGCATCGTCGGTGGAGCGGGCGCGACCGGGCCGGTATCGTGGTGCGTTGGTCCCGAAGACGCGGCGGCGCGGGTCCGTCGCCGGTCGGTGAAGCGGGGCTCGTGTCGAGGAGCACGGTTCTTATGACGAAGGCCGCGGGCACACAGGTGCTACTGATCCGGTCGGCGCGGACGGCGTGGGACGACGCCGGCCGTCTCCAGGGCCGTGCGGACCTGCCGGCGACGGACGCGGGCCTCGCGCAGACGGCAGCCGAGTTGCGCGCCTACGCCGAGACCAGCGACAAGCAGCCGGCCGTGGTCTACGCCCCCGACGACGAGGGGGCCCGGACGACCGCGGCGGCGGCCGCGGCGGCGTTCGACGCCAAAGCCAAAACCGCCGACGGCTTCCGCGCGATCAACCTCGGCCTCTGGGAGGGGCTCACCGCCGAAGACCTCGAAGAACGGCACCCGCGCAACTTCCGTCAGTGGCGCGAGCACCCCGCGACCGTCATCGTGCCCGAGGGCGAATCGGTGACCGATTTCCAAGAACGCGCGCTCGCCGCGTTCGCCAAGCTGCTCGAGCGGCATCCGAAGAAGGCGTTAGCGGTCGTGCTCCGACCGCTGGAGTTCGTCGTCATCGATCGCCTGCTCGGCGACCGGCCGCTCAACGGCGTCATGGCGGCCGACCCGTGGGACGGCCCCGGCGCCCGCGAGCACGGCGTCTCCGCCGAACGCGTCCGATCACTGCTCGACGAGGTAAAGGCCAGCGTATGACACAGGCCGGCGTGAAAACGACATGGTCCGAACTCAAGGCGTCCGGTCAGTCACGCGTGCCCGAAGGGCTCTGGCTGCGCGACCCCGAGACCGGCGAGATGATCTACCGGAAGCAGATGGAGGCGAACATGCACGTCTCCCCCGCTTCCAATCACCACTTCCGCATCGGCGCCCGCGAACGCGTCCGGCAGATGGCCGACGACGGCTCGTTTGAGGAACTCTTCGACAACCTCGAGCCCAACGACCCCCTCAAGTTCGAGGACGTCAAGCCCTACAAGGACCGCATCAAGAAAGAACAGGCGAAGACCGGCCGGAAAGAGGGGCTCGTCTGCGGACGCTGCTTCATCAAGGGCCGTGCGGCGGTGCTTGCCGTCCTCGACCTCGACTTCTTCATGGGCACGCTCTCGTCGGTGGTCGGGGAGAAACTCACGCGTTCGATCGAGTACGCGACCGAACACGACCTGCCGCTGATCGTGGTCTCCGGCTCGGGCGGCGCCCGCATGCAGGAATCGACGCTCTCGCTGATGCAGATGGCCAAGACCTCCGCGGCCCTCGCTCGCTTCGACGACGCCGGCGGACTGTTCATCTCGGTGCTGACTGATCCCACCACCGGCGGCGTCTCGGCGAGTTTCGCCATGCTGGGCGACGTGATTCTCGCCGAGCCGAAAGCCCTCATCGGTTTCGCCGGGCCGCGCGTCATCCGCCAGACCATCCGCCAGGACCTGCCCGACGGCTTCCAACGCTCGGAGTTCCTGCTCGCCAAGGGCTTCGTCGATCGCGTGGTGCACCGCCACGAGCTGCGCAACGAGATCGCGCGCATCATCGATTACGCCGGCAAATAGACCGGCTCGCCGCAGCGTCGGATGACAGGCCGGGGCGGCGACGCATCGCGCCGGCCCACCGCGCTCACTCGGCGTCCGCCTTCAGCGCCTCGTACAAGTCGCGCTCCTGATCCGACAACCGATCGGGCTTGACCCTGCCAAGCGACTCAGCGGCCCCAACCGGATCGTTCAACTGCCGCGTCTGAAGCAGCGCCAGCAGAATCAGCACCCGATTCGTCTCCGGATCGTTCGGGAATCGCTTGGCGAACTGTCGATACGCGACCGCCGCGTCGGTGTGCCGAGCGAGCGCGTTGAGGCGTTTGGCGACCGCGAGTTGCTGATCACGCTGCAGGGCCTGCTCGCCGTGCTTGTCGGCGAGCATGACGTACGCCTCGGCGGCGGCGTCTTCGTCGCCGGCGTCGAGCAGCTCGCCGATCTTCGCCCGCTTGGCGCCGATCGCTTCGCTGACCGCGTCGGAGTGGGTCTCGCTGGTGTCGCGCCGCCGCTTCTGCCGGCGGACGTCCGCGTCGGCGGCGAGTTCGCTCGACCAGCCGCCGGTCCCGGTCTTGGCGACCAGATCGCGGTACGCCCGTCGGCGCCGCGCCTGCTTGTGCATCGAGAACAGGTCGTAGGGCTCCCTCGCCAGCCAGCCTCGGGCGAGCGCGACGTACGCTATTACGAAGCCGAACGCGTAGCCGCCGAGATGCGCCTCGTACGCGACGTTCGAGGCGAGAAACTCGAAGTCCGCCGCCGCCTTGTACAGGAGGTCGAACGCGATCGAGATGCCGATGAACCACGCCGCCGGCAGGTAGAACACGCCGATCAGGAAGAAGAACAGAAGCACCTTGATCCGCGTGCGTGGAAACATGCACAGGTACGCGCCGGTGACGCCCGCGATCGCGCCCGACGCCCCGATGGCGGGCGGCACGATCGTGATCGAGGGCAAGCCGGCTTCCGTCGGCGGCGAGCCGCTCGCGAAAACCAGGTGCGCCGCCGCCGCGGCCATGCCGGCGCCGAGATAGAGCGCCAAGAACCGCCAGCGGCCCATCCGGTCTTCGATGTTCGGGCCGAACACAAAGAGGAAGAGCATGTTCCCGAGCAAATGCAGCAGGCCGCCGTGCACGAACTGGTGCGTGATGAGCGACCACGGTTTGAACGCGTAATCGGCGAATTGTGCTTCGATCGCCGCACTCCACATCCGCACGGCATCCGACGCGCCGGGCATCTCGCTCGGCACGCCCTCGATCGGTCCGACGGTCGGCTTGACCGACAGCCACAACTCCGCCAGAACGTTCACGTACGCCTGCGGGTCGAGGCGGTCGACGATCATCAGCGCGAGATGAACGAGTACGTTGGCGCCGATGAGCCAGTACACGACCTTCGTCGGGCGTCGGATGGGGCGGTCTGTGCCGAGGGGGATGAACATGAGCGTGTGACGGGCGTGGAGAGTCTGCGACCAGAGCCGCGGGCGAGTTTCGACGTGCAAGAGTAGAGCGTGTCGGTCGATCGCGTCGGGTTCTTCGACACCGATCGGCGCCGAGACCCGCGCGGCGACCCAGAGCCGACGAGCGACCGCATCCCCAACCCTCGGCAGCTCCGCCCGCCGACCCGGCCATCGACCGGGCCGTCGACCGGGCCGTCAGACCGCCGCCGGTTCGACCAGCCGTCCATCGATGATTCGCGCTTCGATCAGATCGCTCGACCAGTTGTAGATCAGCCGGCCCACCAAGTGCTCGTCGAACCAGGACTCGGGCACGCGGAGCACCAGCACGTCGGCGTGGGCGCCCTCGCGAAGCACCCCGGCGTTCGGCCAACCCAGAATCGCCGCGTTGGTCTCGGTGATCAGCCGCCAGACCTCGGCGGGGGAAGGCACGTACACCGGGCTCGCCCCCGTCAGCATCCTGATCTTCGCGGTCTCGATCGCCGCCCGAGCGACCCGCGGCATCGCCGCGTCCGGCCCGCCCGCGATGTCCGAGCCGAGCGCCACACGCACGCCGTGCTCGCGGGCGCGGTCGAAGTCGAACAAGCCCGACCCGAGAAAGAGGTTGGCTGTCGGGCAATGGACGATCACGGCGTCACGCTCGGCGATCAAACGCAACTCATCGTCCGACAGATAGATCCCGTGTGCGAGCAGCGAACGCGGCCCGAGCAGCTTCGCCGCGCCGTACACACCTGTGTAATGCGGCGCCTCGGGGAACAACTCCGCGATCAGCTCGCACTCGGGCGTCGTCTCAGCCAGGTGCGTCTGCATGAACGTCGGCGGCCCGCCGCTCGACTCACGCTCCTGGAGCGCCCAGCCCACCTCGGCGAGCAATTCGTCGCGGCACGCCACCGCGAAGCGCGGGTTCGCGCTCACGTTGCGGCGCGGCGACGGATCATCCGGATGCCGCCCACCCGACGAGTCCGGCAACGCGCTCAGCAGCGGCGAAGGCGACGGCGTCAGACGCTGACGCTCGACGTCCTCACGCGTCAACGATTCCGGCGCGTTCCGATCCATGACCGCCCGGCCCAAGTGAAACCGCATCGGTGTCCGATCGGCGAAGAACGCCACGGCCGCTTGCGACGGCTCCGCGTGCGAGGTCAGGTATCCCGCGATGCCGGCCGTGCCCTCGATCAGCAGCCGCCGCGCGGTGGTTCGGGACGCCGGCACCGCCGCGCCGCGCTCCCACCAACTCTCAGCCGGAAAGATCACCCGGTCCAGCCATTCGAGCAGCGGCATGCCGTCGCAGCCCACCGAGTCGATCTGGGGCACGTGCATGTGCGCATCGGTGAACGCCGGCACGATCAGCCGATCACGCCCGCCGACGTCCGGAGGCGCCGCGACGGTCGGCATCTCGCCGAAGCGCATCTCGTCGATCGCCGCAGGCCGCTCGCCCGTCGGCGGCGCGATCCGCAAGTAGCCCGGCTCGGGCGGACGGTCGGGGTCGGTCAGCAGGCGGCCTTGGATGAGCATGGGTCTGATCGGCTGAAACGTCGAGACGACGGAGGACGGCGAAGGGCCCGACCGCGGGCCGCCGAACCCGCACAGGCGGGCGAACTCGCCGTTGTACCCGCTGCGGTTTGAACGCGTGCGGCCGGAGTCCCTATGATCGGGTTCCCCGATGATCTCGGCCGGTGGGGCCGGGGCCGGGGACTGTTCGGTAGAACCGCTGCCAAGCGATCGGCTCTGGGCCGCAACGCCCGGGCGGGTCGAGCTTCGCTGTCGGTCCGGCCGAGCGACCCTCCGTTCCCGGCATCCAAGATTCGCTTCACAACCCGACCGACCGATGGGAGACACCATGAGCGCGGCATCCACGTTCCCGAAAGGCCTCGAAGGCGTCGTCGCCGCCGAGACCGAGATGAGCTTCATCGACGGCCAGGCCGGCACCCTCGAATACGTGGGCATCCCCATCGGCGACCTCGTGACCCACTCCCACTTCGAGGAGACCTGCTCGCTCCTCTTCAACCGTCGCCTTCCGACCCAGGCCGAGCTCGACGCGTTCACCGCCGAACTCCGCCAGCGCTATGAGCTGCCCGGCGGCATGGAGCAGCGGCTCACCGCGCTTCCCATGACCGCACAGCCCATGCACGTGCTGCGCACCATGGTCTCCGCGCTCTCAATGCACGACACCGACCCCAACGCAAACGACACCGAGGCCGCCAAGCACAAGGCGCTCAACATCCTCGGCCATGCCCCGACCATCGTCGCCTACTTCGACCGATACCGGAAAGGCCTCGACGTCGTCCACCCCGACAAGTCGCTCGGCTTCTCCGAGAACTTCCTCTACATGCTCAACGGCGAGAAACCCACCGAAACCATGGCTCGCGCCTTCGACATCTGCATGATCCTCCATGCGGACCACGGCCTCAACAACTCCACCTTCACCGCTCGCGTCATCATCTCCACGCTCAGCGACGTCTACTCCGCCCTCACCGGCGCCATCGGCTCGCTGCGCGGGCCCCTCCACGGCGGCGCCAACGAGGGCGTCATGCACATGCTCAACGAGATCCCCTCCGTCGACGACGCCGAGCCCTACATCCTCGACAAGATCAAGAACAAAGAAAAGATCATGGGCTTCGGCCACCGCGTCTACAAGACCAAAGACCCCCGCGCCTTCGCGCTCCAGGGCCTCGCCGAGCAGCTCGCCAAAGACACCGGCAACGAAGACCTCTTCGCCAAAAGCCACAAGATCGAAGAAGTCATGGAACGCGAAGTCGGCGCCAAGGGCATCTATCCCAACGTCGACTTCTACTCCGCCACCACCTACCACTGCATCGGCCTCCAGCTTGACCTCTTCACGCCCATGTTCGCCCTCTCCCGCCTCGCCGGCTGGTCGGGCCACGTCATCGAACAGCTCGCCGACAACCGCCTCTACCGCCCGACGACCAACTACGTCGGCCCGCACAACGTGGAGTACACGCCGATCGAGAAACGCGGCTGAGGGACACTGGCCGGCAAAGCGTCACGCCGCCTCGTGCCGATGTTTGAACGAACCCCGCGGTTCTGCCCGCGTCGTTTTTGCGCGCAGCAATAGCGGGGCATGGCTCCATCGCCTCTGCCAGCCGGAAATCGTTTGCATCCCGGAACAGAAGCGTTCATACTTTGTTCGGATGGAGGCCAAGGATGGCGAACAACTCCGCGATCGAGTGGACGCAGGCGACATGGAACCCCGTCGCCGGCTGCACTCCGGTTTCTCCGGGGTGCCTGAACTGCTACGCCGCACGCATGGCGCTTCGCCTTGAGCGAATGCACGCCGGCACATCGGCGAAATACGCGGGCACCGCGAGAAAGGCTCGGGACGGCAGGCCCGTCTTCGCCGGCCGCATCAATCTCGATGAAGGCTCCCTTGACCTGCCGAAGCGCTGGCGACTCGGCCGCATTATCTTTGTGAACTCGATGAGCGACCTGTTCCACGAGCGGGTACCAAACGAGTTCATCCGCCGAGTGTTCGAAGTCATGCAGGATTGCCCGCAACACACCTTCCAAGTGCTCACGAAGCGGCCCGAGCGAGTCGTCGAACTCAAGGACGACCTCCCTTGGCCCGCCAATGTCTGGATCGGGACCAGCGTCGAATCCGCGGCGTACTTCGAGCGCGTCAGATTGCTCCAGCGCGTCAGCACGGCCGCCGTCCGATTCCTCTCATGCGAACCGCTGCTCGGCCCGCTCCGCCGACTCCCCCTGGCGGGGATCGACTGGGTCATCGTCGGCGGCGAGTCGGGCCCCGGCGCGCGGCCCATGGACCCCGCGTGGGTCGCCGAGATCAAAGACCAGTGCGAACGCCGACACGTCCCGTTCTTCTTCAAGCAATGGGGCGGCGTCAACAAGAAGCGGACCGGACGAGAGCTGGAAGGCAAGACGTGGGACGGGATGCCGGAGAAGCAGCAATGCATCAAGCCAGCGCAGACTTTTTCGACGAGAAGCGGCCATGGTCCCGCTATAAGGACGCGGTCCTTGGCTACTACCTGAAACCGTATGTCGAGAAGGTGAAGAAGCTCAACAAGCCCCTCCTTTTCGTGGATCTCTTCGCCGGTCCGGGAAAGTTCGGCGACGGCGATCCAGGATCCCCGATCATCTTGACCAACGCGGCGATGCGCGCAGTCCAGGCTGGCACCCACGCCCACGTCGTCGCCATCGAGAAGGACGCCGAACTTGTCAAACGACTCCGCCATAATTTGCGAGAGCACCCGACGATAGTGGAGGTCCGGCACGGCGACGCTATCAATTTGCTGTCCGAGTTGTCGCAGCAGGTGAAGGACAAGACCTCCTTCATCTACATAGACCCGTTCACAACGAGTCGGCTCTATGTTTCGGAGATCGCCAAACTCTTCGCGCCTTTGCGCGAGGGCGATAGCGTCGAAGTCTTGATCGTGTTGATGGTTCCACAGATTCTCCGATGGGCCCGGCAATGCCTCGTCCGGGAGTCCGGCGCCTCCGCTACAGCTTCGGATGCGATAGCTGCTGACGCTTCAGAAGCCCGCAATCAAGTGCTCGATGACCTAGTCCATTCGGAAGAAGACCGGCAGGCAGCAAATAGTGTGATCGAATCGGCGGAGAAACTCAATGCGATCGCCGGCGGCACGTATTGGCGACAGCTCGCCTCGGGAATCGGACAAATCGAGATTTCAATGTACGACGAGTTCGTGCATCGTTACTGTCAAGCACTCGAAGAATGGTTTGGAAACACTTTGGCGTTTCCGATCTACGCGGGCGACACGTCACGCGTTCCGAAGTACTGGTTGGTGTGGGGAACACGCTATCGCCAAGCTATTGACCTCATGAACGACGCCATGGCAAGTGCTCGCGAATCCGAGCAGGAGGCCCACGAAACCTTGTTCAAGCCTGCCGGATACGCAGGGCCCAGTCCGGTCTCACTCACTGACCTTGTACCGGACATCCTTCGCGAAGGCCCGCTTGAATGGCGGGAGGTGCGGTGGCGCGTAATGGAGCGGGTCCCTGGTCAACACCGCCGGCGCGACATCAACGCCTTCATCAAATCGCGCTTGCACGACGGCCGATTGACGGGCGCCGCGGGCGACAAGATCGACGAACTAGCCATTATCCGGATGCCTTGAGTCGCGGTTCTTCCCACTGCCTCGTTGCGACCCATACACTCCCCTCATGACCGACGCGAAACCCCTCGTCCTTCAGACCGAAGAGCTCGAACCAAACGCCCAGGACTTTCTCCGTCAGCGGTGCGATTTCCGCGTCGTGCGGTGGGATTCACCGGAGTTCGCCGAGTTGTTGCCGCACGCCGAGGGGCTCGTCGTCCGCACCTACACGAAGATCGACCGCGACCTGCTCGACCGCGCGGCGAACCTCCGCGTCGTCGGCCGCGCCGGCGTCGCGCTCGACAACTTCGACCTTCCCGCCTGCCGCGAACGCGGCGTCGCCGTCGTGCACACGCCCGACGCCAACACGACCGCCGTCGTCGAACTCGTCACCGCCTTTATGCTCGACGCGGTCCGCCCCCGCCTCTTCCTCGACCGCGCCCTCGGCTACGACGAATGGCGTGGGCTCCGCGGCGAACTCGTCGGCGAACGCCAACTCCGCCAGATGACCCTCGGCGTGCTCGGCCTCGGACGTATCGGCAAAGGCGTCGCACGCGTCGGCGTCGCCCTCGGCATGAACGTGCTCTACAACGACCTCCTCGACATCCCCGACGAGCACCGCTGCGGCGCCTCGCCCGTCTCCGTTGAAGACCTCTTCGGCCAGTCCGACGTTGTCTCCCTCCACATCGACCCCAGGCCCAGCAACCGCATGTTCGTCGGTCTCGACCTGCTCCACCGCATGCCCCAACGCGGCATCCTCATCAACACCAGCCGCGGTCTCGTCGCCGATCCGCTCGCCATCGCCACCTGGCTCCGCGACGAACCCGCGTCCCAGGCCGTCATCGACGTGCACGAACCCGAGCCCATCGCGGAAGACGATCCGCTGCTGCAACTCGACAACGCCCATCTCTCGCCCCACATCGGCGCCGGCACCAAGCTCGCCCACGAGAACATGAGCTGGGTCGTCCGCGACGTCTGGCGCGTCCTTTCGGGCGAACAGCCCGAGTACCCCGCGCCGGTCGACACCCTCGCACCCGCCGGCGCGTGAGCCGGACTCGCGCTTGCCGTCAGCGACAAGCCGTCCCACCTACCATCTCGCCATGCAGCGGCCGAGGCGGCGCAACGTTTGGTCGGCGGGCGGAGGCGGCTTCGGCGCCGGTGCGGGCGGCGGGAGCATCGAGATCACGCCCCTCATCGACGTCGTCTTCCTCCTGCTCACCTTTTTCGTCTTCGCCCTCATCCTCACGGTCCGCGTCGAAGTGACGGGCGTCACCCTCCCCGCCGTCGCCGCCGGGCAGGCCGAAGAACTCACCGAGCCGCCGGTGGTCGTCGCGCTCGACGCGACGGGCGCCGTCTCGGTCATGGACGTGTCGATCGGGCCCGCGGGCGACCCGCTCCTGGCCGACGCGCTGGCCGCCGTGTTGGATGTCGGCGAGCTCGCCGATCGCGTCGTCGCTTCGGGCGTCGTGATCGCAGCCGACCAAGCCGCGCCCGCCGGGGGGCTGCTGCAACTCATGGACGCCCTCGCCTCGCTGGGCCACCGCGACGTGCGTTTCTGGCGCCGCGACGCCGAGGGGGACCGTGCGACGCCCACCGGCGCGACGCCCGGCGCGACGCCCGGCGCGACGCCCGACGCCCCGGGGACTTCTCGCGGAGGCGGCGATGGCTGAACCGCTCGCGTCGCGACACAACAGCTCCGTCGCCTGGTGGCGGGGACTGCCCGGCTGGCTGATAGTCTCGCTGCTGCTGCACCTCGCGGCCGGCGCGTTCATCGCCACGCATCTCTCCACGCCCAGCGGCGCGTCGGAAGCCGGTCACCCCCCGCCGCCGCTGGTCCGCCCCGAGCGGCCGCAACAACTCGGCGGCGCGCGCATGCGTGTGGTCTCGCTGGCGTGGCTGGGCCGGCCCGGCGAGCCCGGCGTCTCCGGCTCGCCCAGCACCGTCGATCAGGCGGAGCTACGCATGGCCGAGTGGCGCGAACTCCGCGCTCTGGGCGGCCGCGCGGCCGGCGCTGCCCGACAGGCCGAGCGCACCGCCCGTGAGGCTGCCGAGGCCGCCGCCGCCGGGGCCCGCTCCCTCGTCGCCCGCGTCGCGGGCACGCTGCTCGCCCCACGATCTGACGGGCAGGGCGATCGCCGACGCCCGCCGACTGAGGCTGACGACCGGAGCGCCGACGAGGCGCCCATCGACGCCGCCGGGCCCTCGTCCTCCGGCTCGCGCGGCGCTGCGGAACAGACCACCGGCGACAGCGACACCGCCACCACCGCCACCGGCGCCGATTCCGCCGAGCCGGGCGACGACGAGCGGGAGGCCCCCGCGACCCGCCGCCTCGAACTTCGCGAAGAACAGCTCGGCGAGCCCGTTGAAGCGTTTGGACTACAGATCCTCACCCGCCGACCCCGGTTCACCCTCTACACGGAAATCCGGGCACGCATAGGAAATCCCCGTGTCCTGCTGGTTTTCGATCGAAAAGGCGTTGTCCGGGAGTTGAAATGGGTGAACCGTAGTGGTGATGCGGACGTGGATTCCGCGGTCGCGAACGCGCTCTACCAATGGAAGGCGGTACCCAGCCGCGAAGAGGACACGCGGGACACCCTGCCGACGGAGATCGAGTTCACCGTCCGGCTGGTCCGCTGATCGGATTCGTCGCACACCTCGAATCAAGCGGTGACTGCCTGGTAGCATCGGCGTCATACCCCCGATACGGGCGAGTCACCCGGCACCGGCCCGCGAGGCGCCCTCACCTTTTGTCTCCGGATTCACCTCGACCCAGCCGAACGTGAACCCGAGCGGGCGCCGCCGACGAAGTGCTCCGCATCGCGGTGCGATCATCAGAAGCGTTCAGAGAAACCGTGGGTGGCGGGGAGAAAAAGAGCCGGGGGGTCGGGGACGAGAAACTCGGGGACGGGGCGCCCGGTTGTGGAAGCCGGGCGGAGCGAGTCGGTCGGCGGCGTTCGTCGAACGGTCCGCACACCAAGGAGGCACGTTCGTGAGGCTCAGCAAGCGCTCGGAATACGGACTCATGGCGGCGGTACGACTCGCGCAGCAGCAACGCGAGGGCGGTGGGTATCTGCGTTCACGCCAGATCGCGGAGGAAGAGGGTCTGCCGGCCAAATTCCTTGAGGCGATCTTGCTCGCGCTCAAGTCCGCCGGCATTCTCGAAAGTAAGGTCGGCGCAGGGGGCGGCTATCGCTTCAGCCGACGGCCCGAAGAGGTTCGGCTGACCGATCTCGTCTCGGCGCTGGAACCCTCGACGTCCAATCTCACCGACGACAACGAGGGCGCCGCCGCAGGCACGCCCGGTCAGCGCTCGCTGAACAAGGTCAACGAGATGCTCACCCAGGCGCTGCACGATTCGCTCGGCTCGCTCACCGTCGGTGCGCTCATGGACTTCGAAGACGAGCGCATCTCGCCCCGGCGGATCGAGTCGTACAGCGTCGAATCCGACTCCACCCAGCAACGTGAAGCGGCGCTGTAGACGACCCGGCGAGATCCGTTCGACGGCCGCATGTTCACGCCGTCGGCCTGTGAAATCGCAAGCCGCAGCACCTCAAGCGATTTTGCCCGCCGCTCGCCGCGACCCCTCGACCCCGTGAAGCCGCCACGCGACAATGCGGACATGCCCACCGCGTCCGCTCGACACGTCGCTCGCTCGGAACTGACGCGCGCCCCACGCCGCGCGATGCGATCTCGACGGTCGCCGCGCCCAGTTTGGCGAGGCGTTGTCGCATTCTTGGCGGTCCTCACCTTCGCATCGATCGCCTCTTCGCAGTCGGGGCGGCGGGTCGTGCAAGGGGTGGACGATCTCGGTTCGGGTCGGATTTCGTTCCGCTCGCTTCCCGAAGTCTTCCGTGCCGACACCGGCTTCGAGCACGTCTACGAGGCGCCTGACGGCCGCTTCTATCGCATGGCTGGCGGACTCGTCGCGGTGTTCGACCGCTCGGAATACGTTCCGACACGCAGCGGCGCGGCGCCGGTCATCCCCGCCGACACCGTCTTCCACATCGGCCCGCCCGGCTGGATGGACCAAATCCCTCCGATCGGCGAGGCGCCCGCGTCGAGTTCGAACACCGCCGAACGAGCGACGCCCGCCTCGGTGCGTCTGGCCGAACGCGTCCGACTTGAACCGGCGAGTTCCGAGCGAACGGCCGTTCGCAGCAAGGCGACGCAAACGAGCGTCCCGGCGTCACCCGCCCCGGCCTCGATCGGCGAAACGATGTCCGACGAGACCACCCGCCAGCGGCGTCTCCGCGAAATCGCGGCGGCGGTCGCGTCGCGGTGATTCCGCTCCGCGATCAAACGACCGAGGCGCGTCCGCTGAGAGCGCTATCGCTTCCCGCGTGACGATTTCGCTTTGGTCGTCTTCTTCCGACCGGTGGGCCGCTTGCTGCGCTTCGGCTGGGCGGCTCGCTCGCCGCGACGACGCGACGCGAAGTCTTCGAGCAAGGCCGAGATGCGGCCGTCGCGCTCGATCTCGTTCAGCGTCCGCCGGAGTTTGTGCTGCCAGTTCGCGTGCTCGTCGGTCGTGCCGGGGATGTTCTGCCAGTGCGTCTCGCCCCACAGGTCTTCCAGGTTGACCAGCGCCAACTCGGCGTCCGACTCGGCCAGGAAGCGATACAGCGCCACGCCGACCTCGACCGCGTCGGGCGCCGGTTCGTCGGCGTAGCCGCGCGAAACGACCCACGGCGTGATGGCCTCGCGGTCGCGCTCGCGGTTCTTCCGCTCGCCGACTTCGAGGTCCGGGTTGAACACGCCTGCGTCGATGCGTTCGGGGATGTCGTCGCCGCGGAAGTTGTGCGCGAACGTCGGCAGGTCGTGCGTGTTGAGAGACGCCGCGACGTCGCGCGGCACTTCCCGCATCGCTTTGCTCTTCTTACCCGTCCCGTTGAACTGACCGACGTACAGCTTGCCGACCTGGTGCTTGGTCATCAGCTTCTCGACCGCCTTGGGCACCGTGCCGAGGTTCTCGCCGATGAGGCGGCAGTTGTGCCGGTGCGACTCGAGGCTGAGGATCGCGAACAGTTCGTCGTCGCGGTAGCGCACATACACGCCCTTCGACGACGGCAGGCCCTCGGGAATCAGGAACAGCCGGTGGAAGCCCATGACGTGGTCGAGGCGGAGGAAGTGCGCGTGCTGCATGTGCGTGCGCAGGGCGTTGATGACCGAGCAGTACCCCGTCTCGCGCGCCGCTTCCGGGTGCATCGGCGGGAAACCCCAGTTCTGTCCCTCGGTGAACATCGGGTCGGGCGGCGCGCCGACGACGCTTCCGAGCATGAACAGGTTCGGCTCGTGCCAGACGTCGAAGCCGTCGGGGTGAACGCCGATCGCCAGGTCGAGGTAGAGACGCCCGCGGCGTTCGGCCATCTCTTCCGAGAAGCCGGCCATCTGCTGCGTCATGGCGAACTGGGCGAACAGGTGGCGGCGCTCGACCGTCCGGTCGCCGTCGGCGGCCTTCAGATCGCCGCCGCGCAGACGCTCGGGCCAGAACCGCCACGACTCGCCCCGTTTTGCGCACACGGCTCGGAATCGCGCGTACCGCTCGGTCAGTTGATTGCGCTGGAGGTGTTCGCGGAAGGACGCGGACTTGTCGAGCTTCTTCTCGAAGAACGAAGCGGCGAGCGCGTCGAGCAGTTGGTTCTGAAGGGCGGCCGAGGCCTTGTAATCGACCCGATCGGGGCGGCTGCGTAGTTCGGCGGCCGTGCGTTGGAACGCCGCGGAACCCGCGATGCGCCGCGCTTCGGCGCACTCGCCGAACAGCTCCGTCCGGAACGGGTCGAGGAACAGCTCGTTCCAGAACAGCCGACTGACCGGCGAATACGGCGCCGGCTCGTGCAGCGGCGAATCGTCGAGGAAGACCGCCAGCAGCGGCAGGGTCGAGATCAGGTCGCAGCCGCGCGAGCCGGCCCACGCGGCGAGTTCGCGCAGGTCGGTCAGGTTGCCGCAGCCGAGGTTGTTCTCGGAACGGATCGAATATGTCGGGCAGAAGAGGCCCAGCGACTTGAGGTCACCCGTCATGCCCTCGGCCTCGCCCGCCTGATACGACCGGATCGGCGCGCACACCACCAGCGACTCGTCTTCGCGCGAGCCGAGCTTGGTCCGCAGCTTGTGGTAACCCATTTCGAGTTTGGGCAGCGGCACCTTGACGAAGTAGGCCGTCGAGCCGTCTTCGAGCGTGCGGCTGGTCATCGCCAACTCGGCGAGCGCGTGCGCCGCGTCGTGTACCTCACGACTCTCGGTGACGAGCGTGGCGGTCAGCTTGCCGGTCGCTTTCGGGTCGCCCGACGCGGTCGTCGGCAGGCGGTAGAGCGCGTGCGATCGGCGGCCGGTCCAAGCGACCGTGATGGGTTCGAGCCGACGGGACGCCCGCTCGCGCAGCAGACGGGCGAGGGCCTTGCCCGAGCCGGCGGTGGTTTCGCACTTCACGCCCAGCGAACACAGCGCGGCGAGAAGCGTCTCTTCCGACGCCTTGCGGCGGACGCCGGTGGCGTCGACGTACGACGGCATGAGGCCGGCGGCCTTGGCGAGGGCGGTGAGTTGGGCTCGGGGCGAGCGAGAGTTCGGCACGGGCGGCCCTTTCTGGTGCGGTCGCCGGGGCGGTCGTGAATCCGGGGAGCCGTCGGGACGGGCGGCGCCACCCGGCGGCTGTGCGTCCGAGCCGCCGCCACCCGACAAGGGGCAGAGTGTACCGGAGGCGCCGCGGGGAATCCCGGACCCGGGGCGGGAACCCGGCTTAGCCGCCCGAGGACCGCGCGGGCGCCGGCTCCTCCGCGGGCGTCGCGTTCGCCGCGGGCGGGGACTCGCCCGCGGCGGCCGCGTCGGTGTCCGCGTCGGGTCCGTCCTCGGGCGCACTTCGGCGCCACCGAGGCCGCGGTTCGCCGATCGGGGTCGGACCGTCCGGCAAGCCGAACTCCGCCCACCGCTCGGCCGGCACTTCGTCGCCCGCGGGGAAGTCGATGCCGGGGAACTCGCCGAACGTGCCGCGCCCCGCGAGCACCCGCTCGGGCACGTCCAGGCCGCACGCTTCCATCGCCGCCCGCAGACCCGACGACGAGTTCGAGCCTACGAGAACGTATGGCGCCGAATAGAGCCGGTCTCGTTGCAGACACCGCGCTTGCTCGGCCGTGATCTCGTACGACGCTTCGAGCCGGTTGTCGGGCGCCGGCGAGTTCGGGAACGGTTGCAACACGCGACCCGGATTCATCCGCGCGACCAGCGGCATCTCGCCCGAGTCCCATCCGGCGCGATAATCGAAGCGCATCGCTGCGGTGGTGTATTCGACGCGACCGCTGAGATGCGCGAGCGGTTCGGGGCAGTCGATCAGCAGGTACATGTGCCGGCCTCGGAAGGCGACGACCCAAGATCGGAGTTCGGCCGAGCAGCCGACCGGCTCGGTGGGCGGCTCGGCGGCGGCGGCGAACCCATCGTCCGCCGAGGCCGAGCCGGGCGCGTGGGCGAGCGGATCGACGAAGAGGTCGGGCTTCACGGGCGGCGGCGGGCCGTCGTCAGCGGTGATAGCGGCCGCGTCTTCACCACCGGTCGGCTCGCGCGGGACGCCCGGCTCGGCGGCGGTCGCGGCGGCCGTCGCGGACTCGTCCCGGGCCGCAGCGCCGCTCGCACCGGTCACGATCGCGAGCGCGAGCGAACTGAGCGTGAGCACCGCGATCGTGAGCCACGCCGCCGATTCGCGAGCGGTCGCGCTTCGAGGACTCTTGGTTCCGGACGAGCTCGGCAAGCTGAATCTCCCGCTCACGTCGTGCGAACTCGCGATCAACGATGAGATCGCGACCGGCTCGATAATAGAACGACGCGCACGCGGTCGAAAGGCCGCATCACGGCAGCGTGAAGGTAGCCGTCAAATCGACGGTGTCGTGCCACACAGCATCGGGAGAGACGATCGGTTCGCCGTCGGGTTCGAACGTTGCAATACGACGAAGACGTAGAGCGCCCGCCATCTTTGGTTGCGAAGCATCTCGAGGCTCAGCGCACCGGGCGGCGAGGGCAGCTCGACCGCAGCGGGCGCCGCGGCGTTCGCTTCGGTCGACTTGGTTGCATCGCTTGCGGTCATCTTCGCTTATTCGACCACGACGGTCGTCGTGAGGTCATACGTCCGCTGCCAGATCGCATCTGCGAACGGCGCGACGGCGCCGGTGTTCGGATCGAAGAACGAATGCTGGACGAGCGCGACGCGATCGGAAGGCTTTACGCTGACCAAGTGCAGCCGAAGGGTGAGCGTGTATCCGCCCGGTTCGAGCGGAGTCGGCATCGTCAGCGTGGTGAACGTCGGGCGATGATTCCCGCCCGCCCGGAGACTCGCTTCCGTGAACGGTCGGTCGGGCGACCAGTCGTTGCGAACGTTGAACGTGTTCGCAAACCACGGCAACGTCGCCTGTTGCGTCGCCGGCGCGACGAACGGCCCGCGATCACCAACGCGCACGCCCGCGACGAACACCTGCGGCTTCACGTCGGGCCAGAGAGTCTCATACTCGAGATGCAGGCGCGGCGAGAGCGTCACGCGGTCCGCCGCGACGCTCGCGGTGAAGCCGAACTCGACACTCGACTCGAACATCCGCTCGACCAGAGCCGGGCTGACGGCGTCGGTCACCACCTGCTCGGCGATCAGCTCGGCCGCGCTCAACGGCAACTCGGCCGACGACGCTCTACGCTCGATATACAGCGACATCAGCCCGTCGCGCTCCGCCTGCGTCGTCGATCGTCCATCGAGCATCTCCGTCCACGCGGCCTCGGCGAGCATCCGATCTTCGCTCCGCGCGAGCGTACGAAGCAGCGACGACGGCGCCAGGCCGACGACGTGTTTGCCGTAGCTCGGAAAGCCGAAGATCGCCAGACCAAGCAGCACGCAGGCCGCCGACGCGAAGATCGCCCGCGCCCCGGCCGCGAAGCGTTCCTTCGCCGGTCGCGAGCCGTGAAAGTCGCCCCGGGCGGAGCGCCTGCTCGCCAGCGAACGCGGCTTCCACCAGTAGTTGCCGCACTCCGCGCATCGCTCGTTGATCGCCGCACGCTCGGCGGGACGCTCGTACCGGCATCGCCCACAAACCCGTCCCGCCGCGTCCGGCCGCCGGTCCGATCGGTCGAGCGCCAGGAATATCGGCACATACATCAACATGCACAACACGCCGATCGTCACCGTTCCTAACACCGGCCACGCGTCGGCGATGACGAACAGCGTCGTCAGCAGACCAAGCCAGAGCAGCCCCCCGACCGACAGCCGCACCGCCAGCGATCGGCTCGCGTCGCGGAGGAACCCGACGAACGCCGGCCAGAGCAGCGTTGCGGCCGCGGCGATCAGCCCGACACCGACGACCCGCGGCGCGACGGCGGCCACCTTCGCCATCGCGTCGCCGTGACCTCGGAACACGTCTTCGGCCCGGAGAAAAGCCGTGACGAGCATCCATGCCCCGCCGCTGATCAACGCCGCGTGTGTCTGAGCGCGGAACATCTCCGCGCTCAGCGGCCGCGGCGGACCGGCCGGCGCATCACTCCGTTCCCGATCGGCGGGCGACGATGACGGACGCTCTTCCTGCATAGGCGTAACAATTCCTCGCGCGGCGCAGCCAACCGATACCAAGGCGCCCGTAGACCCGACCGCCGAACGAGCGCCCTGTCTTACCGGAGCGTTCGTCGGGCGTCGGGCGTTCACCCGTCATCGCGCCGAACCGAGGGCCCGCGCCTGCCGCTAACCGCTGTGTCGCCGGCGCGTCGAATCAGTTCGTCGCCAGCCGTCGGCTCATCTCCGCCAGCACCTGCTGCGGCCCGAGGTAGTGCCCGTTGACGTACGACGCGGCGATCACTTCGCCCGACTCGGCATCGACCGCGACCAGGTCCGGGATGCCCCGGCCCGAGCGGTATTCCTTGGCCGCCTCAAGCCGCTCGTCTTCGAACGGGATCATCGTCCACGGCATCTCGTAGTCGCGCATGTACTCACTTGCCGCCTGGGCGTTACGGTCGGACGAGACGAAAACCACTTCGAACCGGCCTCCGCCGCCGTGATCGTTGTAGAAATCGACCAGTTTCGGCGTGAACGCCCGGCAGGGGCCGCACCACGCCGCGGAGCTGTAGAAAAGCACGTATTCCTTCCCGTCGAAGTGCGACGCCGGAATGGTCCGACCGCTCGCGTCGACGACGTTCTCGCCGAGCGCGGCTTGCAGCGAGCCGGCGGAGGCCGACCCGTCGCGCGCCCCCCCGGCCGACGCGGACTCCGTCGCTCCCCTCGTCGACGCCTGGTTGTCCCCGCCTCCTTCGCAGCCGCCCACGGCACACACGAGTACGGCCAACGACGCCCCACCGGCGGCTGCGGCAAAGCGGGCGAAACGACGACGACACGGATTGATGAACATCTCGATCTCCTCAAAAGGATGACGGGGGTCTGCGGGCGAACAGCGGCCCGGCACGCTGCGGGACCGACGACGCCCGACCGTCGCACGCGACGGCCGACGTCCGCACCAACCTACCCGGACAAGAGCCTATTCCGAACACGCAGGCCACGGTTTTGCCGCTCAAGCATCGATCCGGGGCGACCAGCAAGCCGCACGCCCCCGCCCGGCTGCGCAGGAATCGCACCATCGGATTGCTCCGCGGCCGCGTCCTCGACGAAGAATCGGCGTCCGTTCGACACTTCTCTTGCGTGATGCCACGCATGCCGGGCCGAACGCCGAGCGCGGAGGGGAAGGCGTGGCCGCGCCGAGACACGGTCGGCTCGGTGGCGCGCGCCGTCTCGGCGTCGGTCGCCACCCTCCCGGCTCGCCTCGCAGCCGCGGCGGCGATTTTCATCGCCGCATCATCGATCGTCTCGGCCGAAGAACCCGAAACGCCGCGTGACCCCGACCCGCCGGTCTTTGAGATGAGCGGCTCCGCCGACGCCGACACGGAGACCGAGGGTGAGGCCGACGACGACCAGAGCCCGACCCCGACCCAGGGCGACCGCCGAAACGCTTCACAGCCGGACTCTCGCGACCCGACCATCTGGGCCCGGCCCCCCGGCGCCACACGCACGCCCTCGTTCTTCGACTTCGAAGACCGAATCACCGACGACGGCATCATCGTCCCATTCCCGATCGGCTGGCTCAGCGGTAACCCCGGCCCGCCCAACGATGCGCGGCCCGGCTTCCCGTTCTGGAACGAACCGGGCTACTCCGACCGATTCGCCTGGTCGGGCGAGTACAGCTTCCGCCTGCCGACGCGCGGCGGCTCGACCGCGGCGCTCACCGAGCCCGGCGCCTTCCCCGCCATGCCCGGCAGCGAGTACGTCGTGGCCGCGAAGCTCCGCACCGAAGGGCTGCGGCACGCCCGCGTGCGCATGATCGCGCGCTTCCTCACCATCGACCGCGACGCCGCCGGCAGCGACAGCCGCGAACGCGGCCGGTACGTCGTCGTGCCGGGCAGCGAACGCGCCAGCACGCCAAAAACGTCGGAAGGCGGCTGGACCTCGCTGCGCCTCGACATGCCGGGCGACGAACGCGCCGACTTCATCCAAGTGGAGCTGCAACTGCTCCAACCCACGCAGCGGACCGCCGGCTCTCGCCGTCCGCACGAAGCGCTCCATGAAGACGTCGACGGCGCCGCCTATTTCGACGACGTCGCCATCTACCAGGTGCCGAAGCTCTCGATCGCCACCGCCGACCCCAGCAACATCATCGAAGCGCCCGACCACGTTGAGCTGCTGCTGAACGTCAGCGACCTCACGGGCGAACCGCTCACCGCTCGCGTCTGGGTCTGGGACATGAACGGCGCCATGGTCGACGACGCCGTCATCACCAGCGCCCACAGCGCCGGCGAAACCATTTGGCGTCCCGATCTGCCGGCCTACGGCTGGTACCGAGCCACCATCGGCGTGCGCAACGCCAGCGCCATCGTCGGCGTCGGCAGCGTGGACTTTCTCTATCTCGCGCCGCGCGGCGAGCGCGGCGCGTGGAACGCCGCCCGCTTCGGCGTCATCGCCGAAGAGCTCGAGGTCGGCGAACTGCGGCGCCTCCCCGGCGTGATCGACAAACTCGGGGCCGGCGCCGTCTCGCTCAGCGCCTGGGGCGCGCTCAGCGACAGCGGCGAGATGCTCGACGCCTTCGCCGCCGCGGGTCGCTTCGCCGACGGCGTCGACTCGAATCATTCAGACCGGGACGACGACGACAACGACGGCGCCTCGGCCCTCGTCGCCGCGTTCGACCAGGCCGTCGACACGCTGCTCGAAGAACGACGCGACCTCACCTTCGTCCTCGCCAAAGCCCCAGAGCGGCTCGCCCGCGAATGGCGCGTCGACCAGCATGACCCGCTGGCGATGCTCGCGCTCAGCGACGACGCCTGGCTCGGCTCGATCGACGGTCTGCTCACCCGCTACGGAGAACGGGTCGCGAGATGGCAAATCGGCGCCTCGGGCTCGAGTCTCGGCTTCGGCAGGCCCGATCTCGAAAGCGTCGTGCTCCGGGCCCAGCGCGCCATGCGTCGCCTCGTGCCGGGCGTCTCCGTTCTGCTGCCCTGGGACGCCGAGCAGTCGGTCGATCAGATCGTCGAGTGGGCCCGCGGCGACGCGCTCGCGAGCGTCGGCGGCGGCGCGACGCCCGACGGCTCGCCCGGTGTCGGCGTCGGCGGCGTGCTCATGCGCTTCGGCGACGGCATGCCCTCCATGGCCATCCCCCACTACGTCCGATCCTGGCCCCGCGGGGTCGACGTCGCCCTGTTCCTCGAGTCGCCCGACGAAGAGATTTACGGCCGGCGTGCGGCCGCCATTGATCTGGCCAAACGCGCCGTTCTCGCCTGGGAGGCCGGCGTCGATCGGCTCATGATCCGAAGCCCCTGGCGTTGGCGCGCCGACGAACGAGGCGGCGCCATGCGACCCACCGTCGCCGCCGTCGTCTGGCGAGAACTGGCCGCCGCACTCGCCGATTCCACCCCGGGTGGACGCCTGCCCGCCGCCGACGGCGTCACCCTCGTTCTCGGCGACGCCGGCGACTCGGGCACACTGATCGGCTGGGCCGACTACGCCACCGGCCCCGACGCCGAACTCCGCGCCTTCCTCGGCGACGGACGCGTCCTCGTCCGCGACATCTTCGGCAACGCCTCGCCCGCACGGATCGAAGGCGGCCAGCACGTCATCCAACTCGGCGAAACGCCCGTCTTCATCGAAGGCGTCGACCCCGATCTGCTCCGCTTTTGGGCCGCCATCCGATTTGAGCCCGCGACCATCCCCTCACGCGCCCAACGCCACGACCTCGAACTCGTCCTCGAGAACCCCTGGCCGGTGACTATCTCAGGCACGCTTCGTTTCGCCGACCCGGAAAGCTGGCGCTTCGAACCGCGCGTCGTCAATTTTTCGCTCCGCCGGGGCGAGACCGGCCGCATCCCCGTCTCCGTCACGCTCAACGTCGGCGAGGAGTCCGGCCGACGCACGATCGACACCGAACTGCTCGTCAAGGCCGACCGAATGCGCGTCGGTCCGCTCCGCGTCCCCGTGCTCACCGAGCTCGGTCTCCGCGACGTCGAGATGTCGGGCAGCTACCGCGTCGCGACCGGACCGACCGGCGAACGAGACCGCGTCATCGTCGTCGTCCTCGCCACCAACCACGGCGAGGCGCCCCTCTCGCTTGAAGCTTTCGCCCAGGCGCCGGGCTTCCGCACCGAGCAGGCGCCAATCGTCGCCATCGAGCCGGGCGACTCACGCTCGGCCACCTTCATCTTCGACGACCCCGACCAACGCCTCATGAACGGACGCATCCGCGTCGGCGTTCGCGAACAACGCAACAACGGCCGACTCAACAAGACGCTGCACATCACCGGTCAGTAGACGACCGCTCGGGCGTGCCACGCCTTGAATCGACACCGGGGCGTGCCGCAACCGCCCGGCCCCCGACGGGCTTCGCGCTCACGCCGCCATCGCCATGCTCGACCAGAACTCGGCGATCTGCAGCACCCGGTTCTTCGGGTCGTCGCAAATCGACTCCTTCGTGATGAACGCGTTCGCGCCCGCGCTCAGACAAAGCGCCACGTCTCTGCTGTCCGTCGACGCGCTCAACATCACGATCGGCGTCAACCGATACGCCTCGCTCGCGCGGATCCGCTTCACCAGCTCGTCGCCCTTCACGTCGGGCAGACCCAGGTCGCACAGGATGAACGCGAAGCGCCTCTCCGGATCGTCCGAAGTCTTCTCGAGCGCTTCGATGGCCTCGGCCGCCGTGAACGCCACCGTCACCGCGAACTCGCCCGACGAGACGAGCGGCCGCTCGACGAGTTTCGCCTGAAGGCGATCGTCTTCGACGAGCAGCACGTGTCGTTTCCCCGCCTCGCCGTCGGACGCGACGACCGTCGCCGGACGTGGTTCGGGCTTCGTCGCCGCGTCGTGCGCGGCTCGTTCTTCGGCCGCGAGTTCGGGCGGCGGCGCCGGGATGTTCAACGTCGGCGTCGGGCTCGCGTCCCCGGCCGCGGGCGGCTCGCCGCTCGCGCTCGGCTCGCTCGTCGCCGTCGCGCCGGCGGGCCCGGCGTTTCTCGATCCGTCGGCTGGCGGCGGCGACTTCGCCAGACGCAGCATCTTCACGTTGTTCCGCCCCGCCTCTTTCGCGGCGTACACCGCCTTGTCCGCGCCGCGCAGCAGCGTCGCCGCGCTCGTGATCTTCTCGCCCATCCCCCGCTCGCGAGCGCACACGCCGATCGACGCCGTCACGTTCAGCAGGTCCTCGACGCACGGCACGTCGGACAGGTCGAACGCCGTGCCCTCGATCTTCTGTCGCACCGACTCGGCCACGCGGCCCGCCTCGTCCAACGTCAGGCCCGGCATCACCACGGCGAACTCTTCGCCGCCGTAGCGCGCCGTCACTCCGCGCGTGCCCACCGCCTGCTTCACACGCTCGGCGAGTTGCACGAGCACCGCGTCGCCGGCCTGATGGCCCAGTGTGTCGTTCACCGACTTGAATTTGTCGGCGTCGAGAATCAGCACCGCCACCGACCCGTCGTCCTTCAAAGCCGCTTCGAACGAATCGGCCAGCAGCATGTCGAAGTGCTTTCGGTTCGACACACCGGTCAGGCCGTCCGTCAGCGCCTGATGCATCAAGTCGTCCTGCGCCCGCTGCTGGCTGATCTGATGCTCGAGCAGGCGCTCGTCCGCCGCGGCGAGCAGGTCGCGGTTCGCCTCGGCGCCGCCAGGCGGCAGCTTGAACAGCCGCGCCAACGCGTCCGCCCGGTCGATCACCGCGTTCATCCACGCGCCCGTGTCCTGCTCGCTGAGCCCGAACCACTTCGCGGCTTTCCGCGCTACCTCCCGCGCGATCGCTTCCGGCCCCTGCTCGGGCGTCGCCAGAATCGCCGCCGCCGCCCGCGTCGCCACCGACACCAGGCGCACCAGGTTCATGTGCTCGCCCGGCGCGTCCGCTGGCTTGTCGTGGTGCGTGATCGTGTCCAAAATCGCGTGCGGTAGCTTCCACCGCTCGGCCATCCCGTGCCCGACGTCGAGGTGCGTGAAACCGAACGTCTCCTGCTCGCGCACCGCCAGCTTCACGTCGCCCGGGAGACTCCCCGCCGCGATCTCCCCGTACTCGCTTTGCAGAACCGCCGCGCACGCCAGCATGCCGACGTCCTGCAACAGCGCGGCCGTGAACGCCTCGTCCGAGTCGATCCCGTGCACGTATTTCGACGCCAGTTCCCTCGCTCCCGCCGCTGCGTACAGCGTCCCGCGCCACTGCTCGAACAGCGAAAAGCGCGGACCATCTTTCGGGATCGCCGGCTCCTCACCCACCACGTCCACTTCGAGGAAGGTATCCGCCAGCGAAAACCCGAGCACCAGCGACTTGACCGTGTTCAACCCCAGATAGCTCATCGCCCGCACGATCGTCGGACAGGGCGACGATAACCCGTAGAACGACGAGTTCACCGTTTTCAGGATCTTCATCGCCAGCGCTTGGTCGTTTTCAACCGACTCGGCGATCCGCTTAATGGCGACGTTCGGGTCGCGCGACAGTTCCAGCACTTCCATCGCCACCGCAGGAAGACTCGGCAGCGAGGGCGCATTGATGACGCGATCGATTGAAACCGTGCTCATACGCGCCCCTTGCGGCAGAGCGTTGCCGAAAGACCCGATCTTCAGCCGCCGCAAACATCCGTGGCGGTGAAACGGGGTCTTCCCTTCATCGGGGAACGATCGCGGCGTGTCCATCCGAAACACGCCGACTTCCGCAAGTGAGCGCAGGGTTGATCGTTGCACCCCCTCCCCCCGCTTGCCTAGTGCCCGCGCGCGCCAGCACCGTCCGCCACCACCCGCAGCCCGGCCTCGCCCGACGCCAGACGCTCCAGCGCGCGAGACCCGATAACCACCCGCAGCAACGCGTCGCCGTTCTCGTACTGCCGCTCGCGCACCTCGCCCTGACGCTCGATCAGGTGGATCGTCTTCGACGACGACAGCGGCACGCGCACCACCACCTCGCTTTTCGGACCGGCCGTCGCCTCGAGCACACGCTCGCGCAGCTCCGCGTGACCCAGCCCCTCCCGCTGCTTCGCGCAGAACGCGATCGCACCCGGCTCGCGCCGCTGCCACACCAACAGCTCCGAGTTATCCGGCAGCCGATCGGCCTTGTTCAGCAGCAACACCGTCTCGGGACGCTCGTACGCCAGCTTCGCCCGCCGCGCCGCCTCCGCCGCGTCCGCAAACAGCTCCTCCAACGTGTCTTTCACCGTCTCGTACTGAAGCTCCGCCGACGGGTCCGACACGTCCAGCACGATCAGCAGCAGGTCCGCGTGCGTCGCCTCCTCCAGCGTCGCCTTGAACGACTCGATCAGGTGGTGCGGCAGATCGCGGATGAACCCCACCGTGTCCGTCAGCATCACGTCCTGACCTTCGCCCAGCTCCCATGCGCGCGTGCGGCTCATCAGCGTCGCGAAAAGCCGATCGTCTGCATATGCCCCGCCAGACGTCAGCGAATTGAACAGCGTGCTCTTGCCCGCGTTCGTGTAGCCCACGAGCCCGACCGTGAACTGCCGCGAGTTCCGCCCCGACACCTCGCGCACCTTGCGCTGATGAATCGCGTCCAGCTCGCGCCGGAGTTGCACCTTGCGTCGCTGCACCAAGCGGCGGTCGATCTCCAGCTGCTGCTCGCCCGGCCCACGCGTGCCCACGCCTCCGATTCCGCCCACGCCCACGATCCGCTCCAGGTGGGTCCACATCGCCCGAAGCCGTGGATACGTGTATTCCAGTTGCGCGTACTCCACCGCCAGCTTCGCCTGATGCGTCGTCGCACGGCTCGCGAAGATGTCGAGAATCAACTCGCACCGGTCGATCACTTTCCGCTCGACACTCTTTTCGACGTTCGCGATCTGCTTCGGCGACAGCAGATTGTCGAAGATCACCACGCCCGCCCCGGTCGCCTCGCACGCCCCCTTCAACTCCTCCAGCTTCCCCTTCCCGATGAACGACCCCGGCTCGGGCCGCTCGCGGTTCTGAACCAGTTCCGCCACCACCGTCGAACCCGCGTTCTCCGCCAGCGAGCGCAACTCGCCCATCGGGTCCCGCTCGTCGAACCGCGAATCCGGCAGGTGCACCGCCACCAGCACGGCCTTCTCTTGCCTGATCCGGATGTCTTGCCGCTCACGTGGTGCTGTCATGGACGCTTTCAAGAAAGACGCGAATGGCGTCGGACGACACCGCCCCGGACGCGAAACGAGCGCGCCGACGCTCGTCGCCGAATCTTACGCCACTCCGCACCGAATCCGCCGACCGGCGACCGGCGACCGGCGACCGGCGAGATGCTTGACCGCCGCACGTCGGCTCTCAGGTCGCGTCATTCTCGACCGGGTCCGGGGTCTCGTCGTCGCGAGCGGGCCGCGCCCCCCACGGACGATCTCCTCGACCATCACCCGCGTGCTGACGCACAGGTAGAAAGCGAACCAGGCCGTGATCCCGAGAAACTTCAGGCCGTCCTCCAGAACGTAGTGCAGGTCGTCGCCGGCGAGCGCCTTCACGTTCAGCAAGTCTAAATCGTGGAGTTGGTCGGCAGCGATGGCCGCGGAAAACAACGCGACGGCGCCGGCAAGCAGCGGCCAACAAGACTGAGCGATGATCCTCCGATACGCCACGAACATTGCCGTTGCGATGGTTATGTAGATCCCGATCAGCGCGTGCTCGCTGATGCCGAACAATTCGGGCGCCTGTTCATGCATCATGAATGTGTCGTCGGCCATGAGCAACGCCGAGAACGCGGCCGAGAGAAAGAGGAAGCGCCGCTCGCCACGTCGTTCGCCCGTCGCCAGCAACACATATGCCGGCAGCAACGCCACCGCCGCCGACGCCATCCAGAGAAGGCAACCGCTCGTCGAGATCACCCCTTTGAACGGCGACGCCCCTTCGATCGCCGCGATGTCTCGGGTGAACTGTGAGAACGGGCGACCCGTGAACTGCGCCGTAGCGATCGCCGCAACGAGCAGCAAAACCGAACCGAGGAAGGCCGCTGCGGCCAGCGCAACTCCCGAATTTCGGCCATTGTCTAGTTTGTCGTAGATTTTCAAAGGAACGACTACCCTCGATGCGCTGCGTGCGCGGTTGTTCTGCATCGTAAAGCCGAGCCGTGCCCGGTCGCTCAAAAGTCCAATTACCCGCAGCCAATGGGAAGTGCGCCCTATGCCTAGCCGCCGGTTCTCCCTCCGTAGCGCCGTGCCCAACACTCGCGAATTGGTCGCGCCGAGCACTCCTCAACCGATGCGCCCCACGACGCCGGCCGCGGCTACCCTTCGGCGTCAATCGCCGAGGAGCCGCCGATGAGCCCTGATCCTGCCCGCCCGTCTGACACCGAGCATCCCGCCAACCGACGCGTCGAGGACTCGTCGATTCCCAACGAACCGGGCGACGAACTGCCGCCGCGCCCGCGCTCGGCCCTCTTCGGCAGCCCCGGCAAGGGCCTCCGCGCCCCCGGCGCCGTTCCCGCCCTCCTCCTCATGTTCGTCCTCGTCGTCATCCTCATCCGACTCCCCCTCGTCAGCTCCGCCCAGCCCTCCCGGTACCAGTACGCCCTCTTCGACGGCCTCACCGACGTCGTCCACACCATCGAACGCTGGTATTACACCGAGCCCGATTTCCAGGAGATGCAGGAAGGCGCCATCCGCGGCATGCTCGAATCCCTCGGAGATGAGTACACCGACTACATCTCCCCACAACAAACCGAAGAGTTCAATAAGCAGATCCGCGGCGACTACGTCGGCATCGGCGCCGAGGTCCGCGACGACCCCTCCGGCTTCATGCTCATCGTCAGCCCCATGGACGATTCCCCCGCTCTCCTCTCGGGACTCCAGGCCGAAGACCTCGTCGTCGGCGTCGACGGACGCTCCACGTACCAACTCGGCGTCAACAGCATCATCAACCTCCTCAAAGGCGAGCCCAACTCCACCGTCCGCGTCACCGTCGAACGCGAAGGCGAACTGAAACCCGACACCTCCCTCCCGCCCAGCATCCCGGGCAAGGTCGACCTCGCGCCAGAAGAGCACACCCTCCCACCCGCCGTGCCGGGCGAAGAGGCCCTCGTCTTCCTCGACGAACCGATCGTCGCGCCCGGACCGGCGCCGGGCAGCGTCCGCTTCGATGTCGAGATCGTCCGCGAACGTATCCAGACCCAGACCGTCCGCGGCCTGCACCGCAACGCCGGCGAATGGCTCTGGTTCGTCGATCCCGAACAAAGGATCGCCTACGTCCGCGCTTCGCAGTTCACCGAAGAGACCGCCCGCGTCTTCCCGCAGGTCATGCGACAGCTTCTGGATGAAGGCATGCGGGCCCTCGTTCTCGATCTCCGCTACAACTCGGGCGGCGCCTTCGAAGCCGCCGGACGCATGGCCGACCTCTTCCTCGACGACGGCGTCATCGTCTCTACCAAAGGCAGGCGCACCCCCGAGCAGACCCTCTTCGCCAGCGAGCGCGGCACGCTCCCCGACTTCCCCATCGCCGTCCTCGTCAACGGCGCGTCCGCCTCCGCCTCCGAGATCGTCGCCGGCGCCCTCGCCGACAACGACCGCGCCCTCGTCGTCGGCGAACGCACCTTCGGCAAAGGCCTCGTCCAACGCATCGAGCCCCTTCCCTCCGGCGCCGGGCAGGTCAAGATCACCATCGCTCGCTACTACCTCCCCTCGGGCCGGCACATCCAACGCGAAGACGAATCCACGCGCTGGGGCGTCGATCCGACGCCGGGCTACTACATCCCTGTCGAAGACGAACAAGCCATCGAGACTTGGACCATCCGACGCAACGAAGAGATCCTCCGGCCCAGCGAAGACGAGAACGCCGGCCAGTGGAGCGACCCCGCCTGGGTGCTCGACCACCTTCAGGACCGCAAGCTGCGAGTCGCCGTCAAAGCCCTGCGCGGCAAGCTCGACACCGGCGACTGGCCCGCCGGGCCCGGCGCGGAGCAGGACGACGGCCGCGCGCTCGACCTCGCCGCCGTCCGCGCCCTCGAAGAGCAACGCGAGCGGCTTCTCCGCGCCCTCGAGCAGAATCAGCACCGCCTTCAGGCCCTCGGCGACGTCGACGGGGCCGACGACATCGAAGCCGCCGACCTCTGGGACGACGCCGTTTCGCTCACCGGCGGCGTCCTCGTCGTCCGCGACGCCGACGGCGCCGTCATCGCCGAACTCGACATCACCGGCGAAAGCCTCGAACGCTGGCTCATGGACGCTCCCGTCGAGCGCCGATCGCCGGGTGAACAAGGGCGACCAGCCGCCGACTCGCCCTGACGCCGCGGCGGAGGCGGCCGCGGCCGCGCGGTGGTCGACGGGTCGCGGCCCACCGTTCGCGTCATTCGCCGCTCAAACCGGGAACGCCGTCGCTGGTGCGCACCGCCCGCGTCTGTCACCATGACGATTATGAGCGCCGACCAGCCCAACCGTCTTTCTTCGCTTCTTCGAAACGCCGAGGGCGATCCGTCCGGCGCCGGCGGCTCACCCGTCCGCGGCGCCGCCGGCGGCATGCGGCTCATCGGACAGAAATCCAAGTGGGACCTCGCGCCGCGCGACCAGCCGCTCATCACGCCCAATGCCCCGTACCGCATGCTCGGCTCGGCCGCCCTCGGCGAACTCGTGGACGCCGAGTGGCTCCTCGTCACTGGGCACGGCGGCTTCGCCATGGGAACCGCCCTCTCCCTGCCCCGGCGCAAATACCACACCATGCTGAACGCCGCGGCCACCCCGCCCGTCGACCGCATCGCCACGTTCCTGCTGCGCGAACGCGTCCGCATCGGCGATGGGCCGTGGGTCGCCCTTGACGCCTTCGACCGCGGCGAGAACGACCTCGTCCTCGACTCTGCCCGACCCCTCGGCAGCTTCCGCGCCGGCGCCGACGAAGTCGCCTGGACCTACAGCGTGCAGGGCCCCGAGAACTCCCGCGCCGAGATCCGCAAAACGCTCCGCGTCGGACGCGGCGCCAACACCTGCGGCATCCAATACAAAGTCGTCACACCCGCCAGCCGACGCATCGAACTCGAAGTCACCCCCCTCCTACAACTCCGCGACTTCCACGCCGAACGCCCCGACACCGAACTCGACGACTTCGAGTTCGAGCCCCAAAGCGACGGCCTTGTCGCCCGCCGCGAGGGACACGAACTCCGACTCCGGTTCGAAGGCGGCGCCTACGAGCACCAGCCCGCCCTCACCGAACCCCTCTGGCTCTTCTTCGAGCACGACCGCGGCGGCGACGCCTTCGACCGCCACGCCGCGCCGGGTGCGCTCACCGTCGCCGCTGAGGACGGCGCCTCCGCCGAGGCCTACGTCTTCGGTTCGCTCGCCCCCGACGAGCCCGACGTCGACCTCTTCGCCGGCGCCGGGCCCGACCGCGCCAGGCTCGACGCCATCACCACCAAAGCCATCACCCACCACCCAAGCCTCATGCGCTCGCGCGAACTCATCGAGGCAAGCGAGGCGTATCTCGTCACCCGCGAAGTCGACGGCAAGAAGCTCAAGACCGTCATCGCCGGCTACCCGTGGTTCGCCGACTGGGGCCGCGACACCATGATCTCGCTCCCGGGCCTCATGCTCGTCACGGGCCGCTTCGACGACGCGCTTGCGTGCCTCTCCACCTTCGCCGCCCACGTCAGCGAGGGCATGATCCCCAACCGCTTCGACGACTACGGCGGCGAGCCGCACTACAACACCGTCGACGCTTCGCTGTGGTTCCTCCACGCCGCCGCCATGTACCGCGACGCCGCGCGCGACGACGACAGCTACCAGAACCTCCTCAAACCCGCCGCCCTCGAAATCATCGACCGCTACCGCAGCGGCGCCCGCTTCAACATCCACATGGACGAAGACGGTCTCATCGTCGCCGGCGACGAGAGCACCCAACTCACTTGGATGGACGCCAAGCGCGACGGCCGCGTCTTCACACCCCGTCACGGCAAGGCCGTCGAGATCAACGCCCTCTGGGCGCACGGGCTCGCCCTCACCGCCGACGCGATTCGGGAAACCGACAAGCACCGCGCCGCCGAACTCGCTGAACTCGCCAAGCTCGTCGGCGACAGCTTCAACGACGCCTTCCAAGGCGGACCCGACGGCGGCCTGCATGACTGCCTCCGGCTCACCGAGGACGGCTCGTGGCGCAGCACCGACGAGCTCCGCATCAACCAGATCTTCGCGGTCAGCCTCGAGCGCTCGCCGCTCGCCGACGACGCGAAGGCCGGCGTCGTCGAGGTCGTCAAACGCCACCTGCTCACGCCCCGCGGCATGCGCACGCTCGCGCCGGGCTCCGACCGCTACCGCCCCCACTTCGAAGGCGACATGATCAGCCGCGACGACGCCTACCACAACGGCACCGCCTGGCCCTGGCTCGCCGGCCCCTACGCCGAGGCCGCCCTCCGCGTCGGTAAGTTCAGCGACGCGGCCAAGGCCGAAGCGCGCGCCGCCATCCAACCCCTGCTCGACACCATGGATTCGGGCTGCCTCGGCCAGATCGCCGAGGTCTTCGATGCCGACGACCGCGCGGGCCGCGGACAGGTCGAAGGCGGCTGCCCCGCCCAGGCCTGGTCTGTTGCCGAAGCGCTCCGTCTCCTCGTCATGATCGACGATTGACCGAACCGCCTCGCCGACAAACACACGGCACCTGACGTACCGCCCGCACTCCGCGGGTCCGCCCCGACGGCTCGCCCGCCGCTCCGAGAGCCGCGTTGCACGAGCAAATGGGACCCACCACCGCCAAAGATCGAACGGCCCGAGGCCCGTGAACCGATTCTCCACCCGAAACCGGGCGATGGACCGAGCGACCGGCGTTCTCGGACCTCGGCACAGCCCTCCCCGACCGCCGCGTACCGGCCGATACCCGCTCGCTGAACCCGCTCAAGGTCTCACCCGTCACCAGCGTTGCAACCGGCTCGCCTCACGCTCTGGACGGGCCGTCGGGGCGGTGGTAAACTTCTCGGCTCGCTCCCGCGTCGGCGGGTCGGCGATTGTTGATTCCGTATGTTGCACCTCCGGCTGAACGCTCCGGCGGCTGGGCTGGTCGGTGTCTCGCTTCGGCGGGGCTCGGCACAGAGAGCTGAAGGCGAAGGGACCACCGCGATGGCTCACAAGAAAGGCCAAGGCTCGTCCAAGAACGGCCGCGACTCGAACCCGCAGTACCGCGGGGTGAAGCTCTACGGCGGTGAGTCGGCCAAGGCCGGCTCGATCATCGTCCGTCAGTGCGGCACCAAGTGGAAGCCCGGCTTCATGGTCGGACGCGGCAAAGACGACACGCTCTTCGCCCGCTGCGCCGGCACCGTGGTCTGGAAGAACGGAAAGGTCAGTGTCTTCCCCGAAGACGAGACCATCCCCACCCCGTTCTACCTCGAAAAGCCCGGAACAGCCGCCGTCTGAGCGGCTGACGGGCGTATACTCCTTCCAACAGGTAGTCGGGAGAGCAACGACACCCTTGGAAGCACGATCCACGGAACGAACGAGGGGCGGGGCGACAATTCACTGCACGTGCTCACGCGTGATCGCCTCGGCGGTCGGCGGCTGATCCGAGGGGGGCTCGGGGGAGAGGGACGCACAGGGTCAGGACGCAGCGCAGCAGCAATTTCGAGCACATGAAAAGGCCCGGCCCGCAACGGTCGGGCCTTTTCATTGCGCCGAACCGACGGAGATCAACCAGTCTTCGGCCGCAGACCAAACGAGAGCCCACTCAACCTCGCGCGATCGACTCGGCAAGCCGAAAGGCCGAAGGCCCGCGTTCTCCCGAACCCAACGAAGACGGCCCGTCGATCACGATGATGGATCCGCCGCCTGCGTGGTCGGCGTCGTCGCGACCGGCGGCGGCTGCACATGCCGAGTGATGAACTCGTCGGTCAATCGATCGGCCGGCGCGGCGGCCTCGACGTCCCACGGACCAACGGCGGTGCGCACGAGTCCGGTCAGCGTGCCGCCGACTCCGAGCGCGAGGCCCAGATCGCGAGCAAGAGATCGGATGTAGGTGCCCTTGCCGCATCGAACGTCGAGCTCGACATGCGGCCAGTCGTAGCGCACCACGTCGATCGCGTCGATGCGGACGAGCTTGCTTGCGATCGCGGGCCGCTCGCCTGTCCGGGCGATGCGGTACGCCCGTTCGCCGCCGACGCTGACGGCTGAGAAGTCGGGCGGGCGCTGTTCGATCGTTCCAACGAAACGCCCGGCGAGAACGTGTTCGATCGCGGACAAGGTCGGGCGCCCTTCCGCGTCTCGCGCGACGTCGAGGGCCGGCTCGACGCCGAAGTCGGCTGGACGCAACGCGTCGATGGCGAGATCGTCGCCTTCAAGGTCGTCGGTGGTGGTGAACCGCGCGAGATCGACGCCAGCGAGGTATCGCTTGCCCAGAGCCTGGATGCGTTCAGCCGCTTTGGTCGCGCTGCCGAAGCAAAGCACGAGCACGCCCGTCGCCAGCGGGTCGAGCGTGCCGGCATGACCGACCTTCGCGCCGCGGCTGACGCGCCGGGCGAGCGAGACGATCTTCGCGCTCGACCAACCCAGCGGCTTGTCGACCGCGAGCACGCCGTTGAGATCGGGGCGGTGATTCCGTCTGCCGCGGGCCATGGCGCAACGGTAGCGGCGCGCGGCCGACCCGGCCCCACTTCGCCAGCCGTGAACCGGGCGACTTGCAGACCGCCGACTTGCAGACCGGTGCCGGAATCCGCCGGCGGCCGCTGTCCAGCCGAACCCGCGCGGCAAACCCCAGCCGTCAACGCACGACACACCGCCGCCACGACCTGCCCCTCACGACTCGCCCGACACGACCTGCCTCATTTGACTTGCCCTCTTAGGCGAAGCGGTCGCGCCGCGCGGGCCCCGGAGCCGGCGGTGCGAACGTGTCTACACGACGCGTAGCGAGCGAAGCCGACGGTGCGACGTGACTTCGTGACGCTGCCGGGCGTGCCGAATTCCCTCTCCAGTCGGGCGAGCGAAAGTCCATGGCGAGGCGAGAGGTGGCTGCATAGCGACGCGAGCGCCACCGGCTCCCGGCTGGGAAACGGGGGGTGGATGTGGTATTGTCCGACGTCCCGGTCCGCTCAACGACCGACAGCCGCCCAGAGCACCCGCGACAGGCGGCACGCCCCCTCCGGAGAGGTGTCCGAGCGGCTGAAGGAGCACGGCTGGAATCCGTGTAGTCGGGGTAACCCGGCTCGGGGGTTCGAATCCCCCCCTCTCCGCTTCCTCGATCGATATCGATCGACGAGCAGCCGCGAGCCACGCCAGTTGGGGCGTGTTTCGCGGCTGTTTTGGTGATTCTGGCGTATGACGGAGACTCTCCGGCGGCGCGAGATCCTGCGCATCCGGGGCGAATCCGGGCGAGTGTCTCTCAGGGGGTTTTCGGCGAGCAGGAATTTCCGTCGAGTAATCCGTCGGCGCTCGATTCAAAGGGCAGCCTCGACACCGAGGTATCGCTGCTGCACGTCCCAATCGAGCTGCCTCGCGGCTCGGAGTAGGTCGTTGAGTGTGAGACGAGGCGAGTGCGATCCGGTCAGTACCGCCTTGAGTATGGCGGGGCTGAGGACAGTAAGTGGGAGCAGTCGGTGGATCCGTGTTTCGTCCAACTCGGTCCGCCTCGGCGAGCGCCAGCCCGAAGTCGTGCCGAAAGCGGTCGGTCGCCGTTGGCGTGCTACCAACGTCGTCGACGTCGCAAGGTCGGGAGAAATTCGTGTTCGGTATGTTGTTTAATCGGCCGAGGTATTCCCGAGACCCAAGGGCGGAGACCAAGAAGTGGTGTCAGCGATAGCGGGTCGCGAGAACATCCGGGGCGGTCGGCTCACCCGCTTGGGCAAGCGATGGATTCGCACCCGCGGACGCGTCCGCAGTGCTGTGTACATCACGCTCATCATCTTGGCGGGAGCGGTGTTCCTCGCATCGGGTTTCGTATCCGAGGCGAGCGACAGAACCGGCGACGCTGACAATCAGAATGCGATCCGCACGGCCCTCCAAATCATCGCCGGGCTCCCCGCTCTTGTTCTCCTCGCGCTCGTCACCAATCAGGTCCAACGGGCGTTCGATCGCATTCCTCGACATGTCGACAAGCGGCTCCAAAACCACGACGTCACGAAGCTCGCCGGCAAATCGATCTCGACCCTCCTGCTTGCTTTGAAGTCCGATCTACTCGAGCACCTAAAGGCCTTCAACGACCCGACATATACCCCTTCCTACATTCTTGATAACACGTACCACACCGCGATGTACGCCGAGCCGTCGCTCGACGAACTCGCGAGCGTCGCCGAGCGTGTCTGGCTCAGCATCGCAACTGCCAACGACAAGAAGACGAAGCGTCAGTTCCGCGACCTCGTCGCCCCCCGTCTGAGCCGCTTCATCCGCGACCCCGCCGCACCCGTCGCGGATCTTGAAACATGGGGCGGATTCCTGCTGCGGGTCGAAGCAGAAGCACGAAAAACCTTCCCAACGCTCGATTCCCAGCTACACCGCGACAACGCGGTCCGCGAGGCCGTGGCCCGGATGCTTGAGGAGCAGTTCGGCCGCGCATTCCGCGAAATGCTGAAGGCGGACTTCCGGCAGGGTGGCCTCGCCTGGCCCGCCGTTCAGCTCAGCATCGCAAGCGAAATCCTCGAACGCGTCGACAACGGCCCCGTCCCCGAAGAACTCGCCGAAGCGCTCGATGACCTCGGCCGAACGATCAAAGAGCAGAACGCTGCGCTGCTCGATCGGGTCGAAGGAATTCTCCGCGAGAGGCGGCGGAACCGGGCCGCGATCGAGGAGCTCCGCGAGGAAGCCAAGGCCCGCGACCAGCGCCTCGCCGAACAGCTCGATCGGCTCGAAGCGAAGCTCGACCAGCGCGCCGCACCGACGCTGTTGCTCCCGACGAGCGATCCGCATGACGAAGGCGGACGCTTCGTGTATCGCAACCGGCGGATCGATCTCGTCGGACGCGAGCAGGAGCTCGAGGAGCTCAACCGCTGGCTCGACGATGAACGCCCGTTCTCGTGGGATCTCTGGACGGGACGCGCCGGCACGGGCAAGAGCCGCCTCGCGCTCGAACTCTGCCGCCAGCGGGACGGCGTGGGCTGGAAGGCCGGCTTCTTCGATCGGGCGGGCTCCTCCGGCGTCCATTGGCCCACCTGGGAGCCGCGCGAGCCGACGCTGATCGTCTTCGACTACGTCGCCGATCACGCCGAGGACATCGGGGAGACCCTTCGTCAGCTTGCGACCCGCGAGTGGCGATCCGACGCTCGGGTGCGGTGCCTGCTTCTCGAACGCGAGATCGTCCGGCCCGACAAAGACGTCGCATCAGCCTTCGCGACGGCGGCGCTCCTCCCCCCGTGGATCGGAGACCTGCTCCGCGAAGGCGAGAAGGGCGGAGAGCCGTTCCGGCGAACGCACGCGCGACGCGATACCAAACGTCCGGAGCGCGTGATCCGCGGCGTGAGCCGGGAGGCCGTCAGAGACATCATCCGGCTCGAAGCGGCCCAGCACGGCGAGCAACTCGACGAGGCAACGCTCGACCAGCGGACGGATGTCGCCGAAGGTGTCGACGAAGCGCTGCGACCCCTCTTCATCGTAATGACCGCTGAAGCGATTCGCGAACACGACGGCGCCTACCACCTCCATAGCGATGGGTCGGAGGGCGACGCGCTCGTGCGGTACATCCGGGAGAAAGAGGTCGGTCGGTGGCGGAGCCGATTTGTAGACAGCAACATCGACCCTGCGCCGTGGGAACGCCTCGCCGCGCTCGCTACCATGACCGACGGCCTCGACGGAGAACGGCTTGAGCGTGCGCTTGCCGACGCGGACCCTCAGCTCGCGCTCCCGAGCGCTCCGGAGTGGGGCGACGGCTCGATCTATCGAAACATGATCTCAGGCTCGGGAACCGATAACGCCGCGAAGCTCGAACCCGACCTCATCGGCGAAGCATTCGTCCTCTCCAAAATCGCCGCCGAACCGATCCTCGCTCGAACGCTCATCGACATGGCCTGGTCGCTCGGTATGGACGAATTCGTCGTCCGCGTCGCACAGAACTTCCCGGGCGCGAGCGAACTCGACGAATTGCTCCGCCCGTCAACGTCAGCCAATGCCGGCGCTCTCGAAGCCGCACACACCGCCCTCGCCGTGCGGGATCAACGACGCGGCTCGATGGCGGATGTCCGCGCCCGAGGCCGGCGGCTCGTTCTCGACGAGTCGCAGCCCGCACCGGTACGAGCGCTCGGGTTCTTCATGTGGTCTCAGGAAGGCGGCGATACGCCTTCGTCTCTCGATGTATTTGAAGCCGTGCGAGGACTCCACCCCGGCGACGACGCCGTGCGCGAGCCACTCGCCAAGGGGCTCTTCAACGCCTTCAACGGCGCCCCCGGCACCGGGCTCGATGCGGGCGCGCTGCTGGATGAACTCCGACACCTCGCACGCGACCACCCCGGCGACGACGCCGTGCGCGAGGCGCTCGCCAAGGGGCTCGTCAACGCCCTCTTTGGCGCCCCCGGCAACGGGCTCGATGCGGGCGCGCTGCTGGATGAACTCCGACACCTCGCACGCGACCACCCCGGCGACGACGCCGTGCGCTTGGAGTTCGCCAAGGGGCTCTTCAACGCCTTCAACGACGCCCCCGGCAACGGGCTCGAGGCGGGCGCGCTGCTGGATGAACTCCGACACCTCGCACGCGACCACCCCGGCGACGACGCCGTACGCGAGCCGCTCGCCAATGGGCTCTTCAACGCCTTCAACGACGCCCCCGGCAACGGGCTCGAGGCGGGCGCGCTGCTGGATGAACTCCGACAACTCGCGAGCGACCACCCCGGCGACGCCCCCGGGCGCGAGCGGCTCGCCAATGGGCTCATCAACGCCATCGCTTGCGCCCCCGGCAACGGGCTCGATGCGGGCGTGCTGCTGGATGATCTCCGACAACTCGCGCGCGACCACCCCGGCGACGACGCCGTGCGCGAGCGGCTCGCCAAAGGGCTCTTCAACGCCTTCAACGGCGCCCCCGGCAACGGGCTCGATGCGGGCGCGCTGCTGGATGATCTCCGACAACTCGCGCGCGACCACCCCGGCGACGCCCCCGGGCGCGAGGCGCTCGCCAAGGGGCTCGTCAACGCCTTCTTTGGCGCCCCCGGCAACGGGCTCGATGCGGGCGCGCTGCTGGATGAACTCCGACACCTCGCACGCGACCACCCCGGCGACGACGCCGTGCGCGAGCGGCTCGCCAAGGGGCTCGTCAACGCCCTCTTTGGCGCCCCCGGCAACGGGCTCGATGCGGGCGCGATGCTTGAGGAACTCCGACACCTCGCACGCGACCACCCCGGCGACGACGCCGTGCGCTTGGAGTTCGCCAAGGGGCTCGTCAACGCCCTCTTTGGCGCCCCCGGCAACGGGCTCGATGCGGGCGCGCTGCTGGATGAACTCCGACACCTCGCACGCGACCACC